>Ga0209489_102533_pt1 | contig 37016 bp, 23 predicted proteins | sample SiratrowhiteBW_FD_187527 | JGI IMG/M metagenome (GOLD analysis project Ga0209489, IMG submission 187527) | Root nodule microbial communities of legume samples collected from California, USA - Siratro white BW (SPAdes) (version 2) | ecosystem: Host-associated > Plants > Roots > Nodule | place... | reverse complement strand
TATATATATATATATATATATATATATATATATATATATATATATATATATTATTTAATATATAAATGTCCATAAAGAACTAAATATAAAATATGTAAATAAAGAATATTTTAAATAAATAAGTTTTACAAAAAAAAAGTATAATACACACAAAAAGACTTTTCAAAACATTCATAAAAAAATATTTTATCAACATATTTAGTATCCTCAAAATGAGATATAAACAAAATTATATCAAATGTATTAGTTAAGTATTACATATTTTTCTACTATCACATTCAATTATTTATATAATAATAATTTCACAAATCAATTTATCAATCACATTATGAGTCAGAATGCCTAGAAATTGAATGATCACATCTAAGTCATGACTTGCTGACTTCTAAAAGATGTTGATGGAACACGTGCATCAAATAGTTACAATTAATATTAAAATTTACCCACATGCAGATAATAATTTACAACAAATATCATTTACCTATATTTACCTCCCAACCCCTCTCCCCTTATAACTAAATGAAATATTATGCATATATTGATCCTATACAATTTTGTTGTGATGGAAAATTTGTTATCTTTATGTAGGCCAAAGTTTAGCATTGGTTCATTACATTTAATTAGTATGTTTTGTATATATTAACAGGAAAAGGGTTGGAATACAAAATATTCCATTATTTTTATATAAATTTATTTATTATTGATGTTAAATTTTTCTTATTTTAAAAAGTATTTTTAGTATTTAATACCATTCTCAAATCATGATACTTAGTGTATAATATAATTTTGATCATTCAGTCACTCGTTAAATGTATAGTTAAATATGTATTATATGTTCAATCACTAAAATGAGTAAAGTATATCCATTAACTTACATGAATGATAACACCTCATACATATAAATAGGATAAGACCTATTTTCTAACTAATCATAAAGTGTCTTACTAAAACAATTAATAATCTAAAATAATTAAAAACCTTCTACTTATACAAAATCAAGCCAATTAATAGAAGTTACTATATTAAGTATTGTTAGGTCACCTGTTAATTGTGCTAACAAAAAGCTAGACCTGCACAAGGCCCACAAACAAAACATCCACCTCAAAATAATATAAATATAATATTATAGGATAAATTTCTCAAACTAATGTAAAGTTTGTGTTGAATTATTAAAATGATGTATTTTTTTTTTATTTTCAGATATAAGTAAATGGATAAAATCATGCAGAAATTATACTATATTATTGTGAATAAATCATATTATTATTATATTATTTAATTTAAAATTATGTGAAATGATGGAAAAATAATATCATTTTAGTTATTAGCTGAACCAATGAATGAAAAAAATCTTACAATAAATATACTATTTTAATTAACAAATTAATTGATTAAAGACTACTGCATGATTTTAGAGTGATTAATTCTCTCATCCTTCCTCTTTTGTTTTTGGCACCTTGTATTGAATTTTGTTTTTGGCACCTTGTATTGAATTGTGTTGAAGTAGTTTTGAAATAAATATGAAGTTAATTTGAATGAAAGAATGGTTATCTAATGTGAAAAAAAAAATTACCTGTTGTAAAGAAAATTTATGTAAGGTAGTTAAATAAAAAAATTATTTTTTATATAGTGAAAATTTAAATTATTTGAATTAAAAAAAGGTTAAAATTTAAAAAATAAAATGAAAATAAACTGGTTAGTTTTTAAGGCTTATTTATATTTTTTCCTTCTTATAACTAGTTCCAAACTACTTCCTCTCTTTTTTTTTTCTTTTATAAAAATTTTCAAACTTATTTAGATTTTTTTTTCTTTTACAAAAATAATCATTGTTGTAGTTTTATAAAATTTCCAAACTACTTAGGCTCTTTTTGTTTCTTTTATAAAAATTCTTAAACTTATTTAGATTTTTTCTTTCACAACAGATAACTTTTATTAACAGCAAGTAATTATTTTTTCAATCAAAATAATTTCACATTTATTTCAATTATTTAATGACAATTAATTTTAATCACTACATATTCAACAAAATTACCAAAACAACTTTCTCACTATAAATTAATTTTATATGTATATCCACATCCAATACAAGGTGAGAGAAAATAGAAAAGGATGAGTAGGATAATTAATTACCTTAAAATCCTACGGTCTAACAATTTTAATTAATCAATTAATTAGTTAATTAAAATATTTAACTAAAATCCTATTCTTTTTCCAATATTTTACGTAATCTTAGATTATATCCTATAATAGCGATACGATTTATTCACTTACGGTGAAACGAAACCTTTATATAATTTACCCACATCCTAAAAAGGAAAAAAAATATATTATTTTAAGAATTTAAAAAAAGTTACACTAGTTTAAAAAATTAATCAACATTATACTCTTAAGTAAAAACAACATTTATAGCACATTTATTACTAAAGTTGGAGATTATATAACTTAAGCTTTAGAGTATTTTACCCCATTACTGGATTGAGACTCCAAGAAGGATAACGAGACCACCAGGATCGAGCAGTCATCATGGATCAAATACTCGAGGATTGAAAACTTCCAAACAAGAAGGTCAATCAACAGGGAACATATAATTTTATAAAGATCATATCAGCTTTATACGAACACTTAGGAAATACATAACATTTGGGAACATGTATTCTTAAATAATTGATCTCTGTGTATACAATTTGTGATATCCTTTACAACATAAGAATTAAGGACAGAAAATTAACATAAAAGAATAATTGAGCTAGTCTATTAACTTGTAGACTAGTCTAGTCTTAGTCCACATGGACATCAAACCAAATAGGACCTAGTTAAAAGAAGTCTACTTTTATTTAAGTCATTATTTTAAAGCTTGACCTAACTCGAATAATAACTCACACACATTGGTCTATTGGGTCAAATCTATTTTGACAATCCTAAATCTAATTGTCTCAAAAAATAGTCTAAAGCATATAAAGCAAAAATTATAAGTGTAGTTGAACACCAAAATAGAAATTAGACCTGAGCAAATAAAATTCATCTAAGTGTACCTATAGAAATCTGAAGCAAATTTGGACATACAAATCGATTTGAGTTGAGTGAACAGATAATATCAAACAAATAAAATTGGGTAAAATAAATAATAAAAATTGGATTTGAAAAATGGATTACATTTTCGTGAGCAACCAAAAAGTGATGTTTTAATATTTATAAATTTATTGGTATATTTTAAATTTTAAATTTTATTTGAATATGATACTTTTTATTAAAATTTAATAATAAATTATATAAAATCATAGTCTATTATCAAAATAATTATTAAAATCGACACGTGATTCTTTTATTAAAAAATCGACATATTTATTTCATTTGTTTAAAACTAATTAAAATAAAAGTTCTTTTAAATCTAATATGATACAAACTCAAAAGTTTTACTTAAATTAATATATTACTCAAATAACTCAGACTAACCCAATAAATAAAAAATAAATATAAATTTTGAAATGTTAAATTTAAATTATACTAGATTTGTCCCATTTAATCCAAATCTAACTCAACCGATACTAAAACTTAAGAAAAACCATTTACATAACAAAATACCAATAAAAGAGAGAAGAAAATCATTTTAACCTCTTGCATACATGTTTTACTAAATGCATAGTACATTATTTATTTTGAAGGAACCTTCCTATTTATAAAGAATGAAGGTATAGGTTTTCTTCGTATCAAATAATTTCTAGTGTAGAATGTTTAATCTATTGCAAAATAAAAGAATAATTGTCTTCTAAAAAGCTACAATGCAATATCTATATAGAAAAAAAGTTTCTAAAAGTTTGCCAACGGTATTTAACTTACTCATTAGAGACCTAACCTTTATATTTTGGTAAATCAATATTTAATTATAATAATTAAATTATTTTGAAGTTGTTAAAAGATGAAGTGTAAATAAAAAATATACAAAAGTGTGAATGCTTATAACAAATATTGATTAGAGTAAAACTTGTAAAATTTTAATAAGAATTTCTTAAAAATATTAGGCATAATGAGTTCTATTTAAATTAAAATAAAAACTTTAGTATATTGCTTACAAGAACGAGATGATTGATCACCCAAAAAATTCAACCAACTTCAAAACATATCATCTTTAAATTTCTTATTTAAAAACATATTTGCTTAATTGTGTATTAAAATATGGCAATACTTTTTTAAAATGATAAAAATCATGATTTAAAATGATAAAAATCATGATTTAAAATATAATTTCAATATTCTTTATTTAAAAAATTGAAATTGTGCTTTAAAACACAGTCTCAATTATTCTTGAGTTAAAATTGTATTTAAAACGTCACTTCAACTTTAAAAAATTAAAAAAAATCATGTTTTAGAACATTATATATTTTTTAGAATAAAAACTATATATTTTTCATTATAAATCATATTTTAAAATATGAGTAATGATGCGTGCAAAATTTGTCTAAAACAAGAGTACTTTATACAGTATAAACAAAGTTTGAATATATTATGAAAAAATTAGTAATTTAGTATGTAAAGATTATTGAATACTTCATAATTTCAAATTTAAAAGTTTGAAATATATTTTAAATAAGCACTGAAAAAATAATAATAATAATAATAATAATAATAATAATAATAATAATAATAATAAAAGCTTTCCACGAAATTCAAGCAATTACTGAAATTTAGGGTGTCATTTTAGTGTTCTCATTTCTTCTTAATTATAAACTTTAGTTTGTTCACTCTATCATAGTTATTATCTATAAAAATAAGTAGTAAATTAGTTATAGAGATAGATTTTTTTTTCTAAAAAATGAAGTTAAAAAACATTCAAAACATTATATAGAAAGATTAGAAATTAAGGTCGATCATGTAAATTTTTTTAATCTGGACTGTTCCAAAAGGCTATCAATTGACGGTTTGATCATATATAGAGATAATATTACAGGAAGGGGAAGCATAAGTAACATGCGTTATCTATCTATCTATCTTAGTTATCTGTTTGAAAAATATCAATATATGTTTTTTATATTCGCATATATGCTTCGATACATGTAGCTACGTTTATATTTTTTGTGTTTAACTTTTAAGTAAAATCATTTCAAAATAACTTTTTAAAATATAAACTTCAATAAAAATTTGATATTACAGTACTTATAATCTAAATAAAGTACATAATAAAAAATAGTTTTTTAAAAAACAAATTCAAATTAATTGGATCATAAGTTATGAACTTATATATAATTATTTTTTAGAAATAAATTTAATTTCATAAATTTAAATAAAAAGCATATATTTATAAAACTAAATTATAAACAATTTTAATATAAACAAAAATCACTGAGATGATAGGTATTAAGGTTGGATACCATGAATGAATCATTAAAGTACTCAAACTTGTTCCATAAAAGTATCTATTAAACATATCCATAAGGATTTTGCCTACATATGTTCACAAGGGTAATTTTTTCATCATCCCTAATCATACAAAATTAGTTGATTAATCAACATTTTCAAATTAAAAAATCCTAAATAATATTAGTTTGATGAAATAATCTAATGAATTAAACTACAATTTTTAACATATTAAAGAGCCACAAACATTATAGAGTGACATTGAAAAAGAAGAAAGAAATAATATATTAAAAGTTTAATTGTTTGTGTATGTGTGTGTATATATATATATATATATATATATATATATATATATTATAACATTTATAATAACTACTGATTCTGATAACATCAAATATGTGCCTGGAAGTGAGTGTTTTATTACTTGAAACTCTGATTAATATATATTTTTATGTATTCGTACAAAATATTCACTAACTTTTTAAAGATTAACCTAAAATTGTTTATCATTTTTAGTAAAAAAAATATCACTTTTTCTATCTCTTAAATATAAATGAGAAGATTTACTTAAAGAAATTTAAATCCTGTGTCAATGCGGTCATACATCCTGATGATTAAAATATCCTTTCACATTGACAAAACATTGATAAGATAAGAATAAATGTAAAAGTAGAAGGGACAATTTCTCAGAGTTAATATATGTTTTTTTCATTACTTATAACATCATTATTTATTTTTACTTTTGTCCACTTCCTCCAATGGATGGCAATTGCTTGTTAACCCAAACCAAAAAGGGGGAATATATAATAATTCTCAAGTTCAGCAAAGACTCCATTTATTTTATTCCGAAAGCACGTTACATGAATCTTGCAAACTCAAATCAAATCAAGATAGAACCATTTGCTGCAATCGACAATACTTAATTTCTAATGCCAAAAGTCAATCCTTCTGTGGGAGCCCTTAAGGACCACAAAATAGAATAATATGAAAAAAGAAACAACTAAGGTTGAGAATTGCACTTGGGCAAACGCACAGGTCTTGGTCCTTTGGCTTTAAGAACCGGATTTCTGTCAAAGAAATTGGTTGGCCTTATCTCAAATCCACCACTCAGTGTAGGCATAATAGGATAATCTTCCTGACAAGGCACATGATGAATCCCCACTGTATGCCACAGAACTATGTCCTTATTTTCAATGCTCCTATTCCTGCATTCCAATAACATTCTAAATTTAGTAACAAGATCATAATAGACCCTATACTTATTTTGTTATTTATGATTATTCATAAATTGTTAATACCTGAGACTCCAAACAGCTAAAGTGTCATCTCCTCTGCTCTGATCAGCATATAACCCCCCTGCCCATTTCTCAGACTTGTTATATGGTGTAACAAACACATTATAATTGGTGAAGGAACCTCTAATTTGTGGATAATCATCAGTGAGCAAAAGTGGGTGAGCCACTGTGCCTGGGAACAAACGGTACCCCATCACGTTTCCAGGCTTTGTTTTCTTATTGGGATTTACAATTGCCAGTTCAGATGGCTTCAAACCAAGTTTGATTCGAGCATCAGCTTCTGTCTTAGCAGTTTCACGCACCACAGTCCAGTAACTTTTCCTTGGTGAACTGTGATCAGTTACTGCCACGGTCTCCAAATTGGTCTTCATAAAAGAGTTGGCTTCGCCATCAATGTCAAGGTCAAGGTGATACGTGAGATAATGATCATGGTGCACCCCAATGGTGTTGTCTGCCAGCAATGTGCCAAAAGCATCTTCCTTAATCTGATCCACGTGGGTGTATGACGTTCCTTTGATACCCAAAATCCCTGTCAGACCAACCTGCACGCACACGCAGACACAATTTGTTAGCATTAAACAACATTAAATATTGTCACATTGTATTTAATTAATTGTGTACATGTAATTGTATGAACACTGTGTATGCATGCATTAATTATATAAAGATTTTGATAAGATAAATTATAACATGTATCTACGTACCCCCATTTTTATAGAACCACTTGGCTTAAACTCCCAGTCTATGATATAATCATAATTGCCCACAGTTGACACAGTTCTCACCACTAGGCTCACATCAGGCCTAACCTCCCTTATCTGCAAGATTCAATGCATAATACATTTAATAACATGTGTTTAAAAATTTAATATACGTACCTCCTCATCATGGAGTTCTGTTTCTGTGTGGCGCCACATGATATGCCCAGCATATTTCTCAAAAATACAAATTGCGTTATCTATTTTGACTGGTACACCATCTTCTCCTGCAAAATATGCATCCAAAAACGCAGCGTTGGCTGGGCAATCAGCCGAAGGCTCCAGTGACACCATGGATTGGCCAAACCCGAATTCACCACTGTCAAGAAAGGTCTTGAAGTACCAATTTGCTGTTGGGTCCATATATGGCACAAAGAACTCTGATATGTATCCTCTGTATAACACTCGGCGATACCTTTGCTGTTCAAGATCATAAATTGATGCCAGGGAAATTATTGGCCCAGCTCGAATATCATATCCCACATGGAACTCCCAGTTTGCCCAACTGCAAGAACATTTAAAACAAAAAGGTTCATTCATATATACTTCAAGGTTTACTCACATTTTTTCTTTTCTGTAGTACATAATCTCCAATTAATTTTCATTTTATAAATATTTTGTAATTATATGAAACAAAAAAATATAAGCACAATTACAGTAAGAGTAAAATAGATGTAACATTGGCCAGAACAATAGGATGAAAATAAAATGGGGCGTGGATATTGGTGAAGAAAATTTGCAATGGATATTAAATTGGTAATTTTAATAGATATAGGCAAATAACGAATATAAATATTTTAATTATTCACTTATTTAAAAATAAATTATTGATAAGAAAAACATGAAAAATTGAACAATAGTATAAACTTTGATTTTATAGATTTATGTTTTTTTTTATTTAGACTTAAGAAATTTCATAAACTTTATTCTTGGTTTCTAAGTTACATATGAAAATAAACTTTTTAATTTTCCATAAGGTTACTTTCAAATTGGTAATTATGTCGTTTGAATCCGATTAGATCGACCACTAAATTAGTGTGTCTACTATTACCCTACAATAATATAATATTTCCAAGTTTCATAAATGATTGGTAGATTTTTTAAAATTTCATTTTTCTTCAAGAAATCTTCATTTGTCATTGGTGTGAACTGCGTTACAAACAACACAAAATCAATATCATGTAAAAAACCATGCAAATAAAAAACCCTCAAACGAAGTGACAGTGCTAAAAAATTGAGTACATGAACCAACCTGATAGAGTGGCCATCGATCTTGAATCCTGGTCCGTTTGGTTGCACAAAAGCCGCTCATGTCAACGTTGGTCCAAACGGTGGCTTTTGCTTCGTAGCTACGTACTCAGTGTCCTCGGCCTTGGGCACAGGGATATTAAAGTTGTCAAGATATTGAACTATCTTTCTCTCATCAAGATCAGCAACCACTGTAATACCCTCCAACGGTCTTGCAAACAAGTTAGAAGACCCTTCTGTGTAAAAGCACTGAAGCTTCAATGTCCGTTTGCTCTTTATCTCCCCATACCAACCAACCGACGCTGTTGAACACACAACATTGGATATATTAAGACCCCTTTTGTTCACTGACTCAATGAAGGGTTTATACTTAAAAGGAAGCTCCGCAACAGAGTCTTGCTCATCAAACGTGATCATGGGGAAGCCTTGCCCAGTGTACACTTTGGTGGAGACAATGGAGCGTTTGGACAAGTCAACAGTGATCTCAAGGGATTGTTTTTTGAAACGGGCAATGGCTAAAGCACGACGAGGTGGTAGTGACGTTGAGGCTTTGGTTTTGGCGTTTGAAGATTCCCATGATAGGACTAATGCTTTGTCTGGCTCGTCCAAGCCAATGTATTGAAAGGTTAGTGCGGGAGATGAAGCTTTATATGTTTTTTGGACTGTGGTTTTAACCAACTTGAACTCAGATGGAGTTAAAGGGTCTAAGGGGTGTTTATAGGTGGGTGCTCAAGTGGTGCAAGAGATGAAGAGAGTTATGAGGAACAAGAACCCTAGCAGCTTCATTCTTCATAAATTTGAATCAAAATATGGATGTGCTGTGTTTACAACTTTAGAGGGATTATATACCAGTCATCGTCTCTCTACCATGCAGGCTCTTAAAATAAAAAATAATATAATATAAAAAAGCACTCTGTCTTTTGATTTGATTAAAGCATTGAAAACGAATTATATGATCACATTCAATGTAAGAGATAAATTAAAGAAATCCCCTGACTCATCAACCACAACAATTAACTCACAATCAATAACCTTGTTTTAATCGAGGAGTGGTTGCATTATTTATTTAGGAAAATCTTACTCATGCAAAATAACTTCCTTTAACAACTTTTAGATTCTTTACGTGATTAAAGGTACTTTTGTTCAAAATTTGTATTTTAAAATTCACGGCCCACACGAAAAATTATTTCATATTGGAAAATCAATTCATATGAAAAAAAATTAAAGAAGATGGTTGAGTACAAAAAATGGAATTACCTCACATCGAAAGGAGAGGGTGTTATTAAGAAAAAGAAAGATAAAATTTACCACAACTAGAAAACAAATAAAGAAAAACAAAGATGATATCCCTATTTAAAACCAAAACAACCTAATCTATTTTATTATAAATCAAAACCCATCACAACTTTATCGAAAAACTGTGACTCAATCACTAATCACCGTTCCAAAATATCACTTTTGAAATCTGTCTCTAAAGTATCATCATTCTAAATCAGACCAATTATAACGACATATACAAAATAACCTAAATTTATTTTTATTTCACCTTAAAAAATCTTAAAGTCCAATAAAAATAAATAAACTTTTTAATATATTTAACACCTCTAGTTAAAATATTATTTTTATTATTAACTCACCGTCACATGATCGCAACCTAAAATTATCAAATAATTTACATGTCGTCGTGACCTAAAATTATCAAATGATTTATATGTCAAGTCACTGAGAATACCAAAATGTACTCATTTATTTTATTTATTTATTTTTGTTGTAAAGTTTATGAATAAAACTCCTTTTCATTCAAAGTACTAACAAGAGAAGACTAACAGTAATTACCATATATAATCATCATTCCTTATAGATAAAATGAAGAATCACGATTACCTATAACCCGCATAGAAACCAATAACATTAAATCACGTGAAAGGCATAATTATATAAAGAACGTGGCTACAGGATTTAGTTGTTAAAAAAGTTTAGTATGTATTATTTAATTATAATCATGATTTACTTTTTGTCATCCTTTCTTTAGAAAGTAAATTACTCGTTTAAAATTAAGTAAAAGTGACTATTACATACTCAAGCAGTCATATGAGACCAACCAAGTTCAGAACGAATCTACTTGAAGGATCCTGATCTGTCGACGCTCTAAAAGATTTCCACAACCCATTTTATTACTTTTATATTAATAATTTAATTTATATTTTAATCAAATGACTTAATTTTATATATTATTATTATTATTATTATTATTATTATTTACTGTTGTTATAAGAATGTTAAATAGAAACATGTGGTGCCAAAATATTTATCCCTAATTAAATTGTTGATTTCAAAGATTGCACGCGTTTAATATAAAGCAGTAAAGACTCCGTGTTAGGCACGATGTAATTAGCTTGTTTGACTGTAATTATTTTCATTAGACTTCTAATATCTGATAAGAAAGGTTTTTTTGAAAAAAATGTTGTAAGAAAGACAAAACACAATTGGGTGGAAGGAAACTTTGTTAGCAACCAAAGTGGGTTGGTAACAATTTTTTTAAAGACATGTTGTAAGAAAGAAAACACACATTTGGCATGGCAGCAAGGGGTAACCATTCTTTTTTAAACTATGGTTTTAAAGTTTAATACTTTTATATAGGAACATATTCATTGGACATTCATAAGTTAATCTGGAAAAAAAGTAATAGATGTAACACCAAAAAAAAAAAATTATCTATAACATCTAATCTATCCAAAACAGTAGTTAAAACATAATACATAATAAAGATATTTATATCGACCATTCATTAACATTGTATTTCAAAAGATTTCCTTCTTCGTAGGAAATTAAAACATAACTAATTACATTTACACATATATACATATAAACAAAATAAGATTTTTGTTTTTCAAAAAGCTTTTAAGGCTGCAACTGGCTCATTCAAGAGCACCTTCCACAGTATCATCTACAACATTACCTGCTCCCGTGTATAACACGATCATCGCAGTAGAAACAAACACACACCACAAACAAGAAAGGGTAAGCTAGTAATTCAAAATATCTCAATTAATTTCAAATAATCACAAGTATACATCATTTAACACATAACAATCAATTGACAACATCTATCATTCAACTCAAAACATCATATAATATAGACAGACTCGATCTACTTCCGGAAGACTCGTGTATTGAATAGACCCCGAGATCTGCACCTGTCATACTACCCCAATTTGTGTGTCTCATCTCATTACCATTAATCTCATATGACAGGGTTAATCCATATGATTGTCCTGACCAACCCTTTTTCATGTTGCAGTCTCAGTCATATGAACCTCCTTCGACTCTCACCACCTAGTAATATTCATCTATTTGATTCCTATTACTAGTAGAGTCAGGATATCAATCGTTAAACCAGATCCTTAAACAATACATATCCTATTTCTCAGCACAGATGTTTTCTTTCCTGAAAACACTATACCTACACTTCACATACAATTCATATCATACATCATCAATTTTCATTCATCTATTCATTCACTTTCCATTTCAATCTCAACAATCTCAATAAAACTTCACCACTTTATATAATTATACAATATCAGATATGATTCCTCAGTTAATCATGCACAAAAAAAACATATATCAAAGTCTTATCACAAGTCGTATTCAATCTAGTAAACAACAATCAAAAGTTCTCACATATTACTTTCGAACATCATTACTCAAATCAGGTCAAATCACATCAAATCAAGATAAATAATCAAACATATTCAGTGCTCAAGGACCAGTCAGACCTGCAAGAAAGACTTGAGCACTGACAATCAAATATTCAAGTACTTTATCCTAAAGTTATATTTGAAAGTAACTAATTAGTATAAACAAGTTACTAGCTTCTCTTACCTGATGAAGATCTCTACAACAATTCCTCCACCCGATAAAGATGTTAATCTCAAAATCTAGGGATCTAGAAAAAGTTATCAGAATAAAACCAAATTTTAGTATAATCTTAATTAAGTTGAGAGAAGTACTTTTCTCAACTGTCCCTACTAAGATTGATGACAATAACCTAAGGAAAAATAGAGAATAAGGGATCTTTAGAGCAAATATGAACTTACTCTGTTTGAAATTCTGATCGGTTAGAAATGATCCCTAACTCCCCAGCTACTGCAGGGTATGATCAGAATCTAAAATAGATGAGATATGAGGAGGAAAATTAGAGAAAGGGAAGAGCTTGAGAGAACGAGAGAGAGAAAAGAAAAGGAACTGGAGGTGCAGGCACACGACTTTTACTTTTATAAGGTTTATGTGCCTTACAATTATCCCCAACAGCAAAAATTTTCGTCCTCGAAAATTGACTTACCAGCAAAGAGGTGAGGGTAAGATTCCCTAATAGTCTCCTCTAACTCCCAAGTGGAATCACCAGATCGAGCATCCCACAACACTTTTACCATGCTGGTGGTCTTGCCCCTGAGTTGTTTGATTTGCCGATCCTCAATTCTGACTGGTTGAGCTTCAAAGCTTAAATTGTCTTTGATATGTACTTCATCCATCTCTAGAACATGACTAGAATCAGGCACATACTTCCTCAGCTGAGACACATGAAATACATTGTGTAGGTTGGCTAACTGAGGGGGTAAAGCAATCTCATAAGCTACTGGTCCTATCTTTCTAAGAATCTGATAAGGTCCAACAAACTTAGGAGATAACTTTCTTGATTTGATAGCCCTTCCTACACCTTTGGTAGGCGTTACCCTCATAAATACATGGTTTCCAACTACAAACTCCAAAGGCTTCCTCCTTTGATCTGCATAAGACTTCTGCCTACTCTGGGAACTCTTCATCCTTTCTTGAATCTGTTTCACCTTCTCAGTAGTCTGCTGAAGCAACTCTGGTCCTACCAACACTGCTTCTCCATCCTGATACCAACAAAGAGGAGTTCTACACTTCCTGCCATACAAAGCTTCATACGGTGCCATCCCAATACTGGCATGATAACTATTGTTGTATGTAAACTCCACCAAAGGCAACATCTCATCCCAAACACCCAAATGATCCAACACACAAGTCCTCAACAAATCTTCCAAAGATTGGATTGTTCGCTCTGACTACCCATCGGTTTGAGGATGATAGGCAGAACTCATTCTCAACTTGGTTCCCAAAGCATGTTGAAGAGTTTGCCAAAACCGTGATGTAAACCTGGGGTCTCGATCAGATATTATGCTAAAAGGCACTCCATACAATCTGACGATTTCCTTAATATATATCTGAGCCAACTTGGCCATAGATATTCTCAGATTCACAGGCAGAAAATGAGCACTCTTAGTCAGCCGCTGCATCATGACCCCTCACTGACCTTGGCAAATGGGTAACAAAATCCATAGCAATGCTATCCCATTTCCACTCAGGAATATCTAACTGTTGCAATAAACCACCAGGCTTCTGATGCTCTACCTTAGCTTTCTGACATGTTAAGCATGCAACCACATATTGAGCTATGTCTTTCTTCATACCTGACCACCAAAAGGACTCCTTCAAATCCTGATACATCTTAGTCATACCTGGGTGTAAGCTAAGATGACTCTTATGACCTTCTTCAAGAATCATTCTCTTCAGCTCCTCATCTGCAGGTATACACAACCTGCCCTTGAACCTCACTCCCAACTCAAAGTCTCTTGCTTTCTCTGATCCTAGCACACCCACAATGTGCCTTAGATTAGAATCCTCCAACTGCTTCTCCTTGATTCTTCCAAAGAACTCATTAGTTATGGTTAACTTACCACAACTAATATGATCTATGTGAAACTTCACCTCCAGATTCAAATCTTTAAACTGCTCAATCAATTTATGCTCTTCAATCATCAAAGCTGACATATAAATTGATTTCCTACTCAAAGCATTTGCCACCACATTAGCTTTCCCCGGATGATACATTAGCTGGAAGTCATAGTCTTTCAAAAACTCCATCCACCTTCTCTGTCTCATGTTCAACTCTTTCTGATCAAACAAGTACTTCAAACTCTTGTGATCACTGAACACTTGAAACTGAACCCCATATAAGCAGTGTCTCCAAATCTTTAATGTGAACACCACAGCTGCCAACTCTAAGTCATGAGTAGGGTAATTCTTCTCATGAACTTTGAGTTGCCTCGAAGCATATGCCACTACTTTCTTCTCTTGCATTAAAACACCACCCAAACCCTAATGTGATCACAATAAACTTCAAATGGCTTATTGGTATCAGGAATCACCAACACAGGAGCACTAGTCAACCTTTTCTTCAACTCTATAAAACTTTGCTCACATCTATCGGTCCATGCAAAAGGTTGATTTTTGCGAGTCAGTTGTGTCAAAGGTGTCACTATCCTTGAAAAATCTTTAATGAACCTTCGATAGTAACCAGCTAAACCCACAAAGCTCCTTATCTCGGTAACCGTCTTAGGACGTTCCTACTTTAACACTGCTTCCACTTTAGCTGGATCTATGGAGATCCCTTGACCTGAAATCACATGTCCTAAAAAGTTCATCTCTTCTAACCAAAACTCACACTTAAAGAGTTTGGAATACAGTTGCTTCTTCCTCAAAATCTCTGACACCGACCTCAGATGCTCTCCATGCTCTTCCTTAGTCCTTGAGTAGATAAGAATGTCATCTATAAATACTACAACAAACTTATCTAAGAAATGACGAAAGATTCTATTCATGTAATCCATGAATATAGCAGGAGCATTTGTTATCCCAAAAGGCATTACCACATACTCGTAGTGCCCATAACGAGATCTAAAAGCTGTCTTTTGCACATCTTTAGCTTTCACCAAAATCTGATGGTACCCAGACCTCAAGTCTATCTTTGAGAATACAGTTGCTCCACTCAACTGATCCATCAAGTCATCAATTCTCGGCAAAGGATACTTATTCTTGATTGTCAACTTATTTAACTTCCTATAATCCATACACAATCAAGAACTCTCATCTTTCTTCTTAACCAACAACACTGGAGCTCTCCATGGCGATACACTAGGTCGAATAAACTGCTTTTCTAACAACTCTTCAATTTGCTTCTTCAATTCACTTAACTCAGCAGGAGACATTCTGTAAGGTGTCGTCGAGATTGGTCCTGCTCCAGGCACAAAATCAATTGAGAACTCAACTTCTCGTTTAGGAGGTAATCCAGGTATCTCTTCTGGAAATACGTCCACAAACTCACTCACCACAGGTATAGAGTGCATCTCCACTCCCTTCTCTACTTTCATCTGAGTCAAAATTATAAAGCATTTTGACCCATCTCTCAATTCCGTCATAATTTGATGAGCAGAAATCAAAACTGATTTCTCATTTTCAGGGAATACTAACCTCTTTTGACCACAATCTATAAGAATGTGATTGGTAGATAGCCAATCCATTCCAAGAATGACATCTAACCCCTGAAGAGGTATGCATATTAGGTTAATCTTGAATCTACGCCCCTCCACTACTATTGGACACTCAGCACAAACTACTGAGGTCAACACAATTTCAGAAACTGGTGTAGAAACCAGAAGTTCAAAATGCAACTCTCTAACTGGAAGGCCAATATCATCAACACACAACTTTGACACAAAAAAGTGTGTCGCTCCAGAATCAAACAAAACTTTCAAACATCTACCAGCTATGAAGCAAGTACCTTGTATTAGATTGTCTGACTCTGTAACTTTTGCTCCTGACATAGCAAACACTCTGCCTGCCACTCTCGGCCTGTTGCCTTCATTCTTCAGCTGTTGTGAACCATTTGTAGAAACCATCATTTTTTTGCTTGGACAATCCCTAATAAAATGCCCTTCCTTCTGACATAAGTAACATCTGGGACTCCCATAAGACTGTTGCGGCCTGAACTGAGGTGGAGTTGCTCCCCGTTCTAGGCTGTGGAGGTCTAACATATGACTTCTGTGATTGTACCCTGACTTTACCACTAGGTGATCCTTCTCCATGAGTCCTGATGACTCTTCCATCACTTTTCTCAAGAGTCTCTATCATCTTCACCTTTTCTACCAATGCAGGAAACTCCCTGATGCACAAAGGAGCTATCACCTTCTTCAGATTATGCTTCAATCCTTCCTCAAACTTCCTACACCTCCAAGCCTCAGAGGTTGCTTGGGTGTAGAATCTGGCTAGATATTCAAATCTAGCAGCATAAGCAGTCACAAACATCTCCCCCTGTTCCAACCTAAGAAACTCAGCTTCTTTGGCAAATTTGGCACTATCTGGAAAGTATTTCTCCAAAAATTTGTTCCTGAAGCTCTCCCAGGTGATGGACTCAGCCCTGACTTCCATCATCTTCTAAGCTCCCATCCACCAGAACTCTGCTTCTTCAGATAGAAGGTATGTAGCAAAGATCAACTTCTTATCTTCAGAGCAAGAAGTTGCCCTAAAGATTTTCTCCAGTTCTCTCATCCACTTATCTGCTTGGTTTGGAGTAGAATTCCCACTAAACATGGATGGGTTATGCCTTAGGAAGTCAATCAAACTCATTTGCTCTTGAGGCTGACTGGAACAAGAAGATGTAGTTGCTCCTATGACATCTAATTTATTCATCATCGCTTGTTGATTTTGATTCATGGTCAAGTTCTGTTGCTGAATAGCATTGGCCATCATCTCAATCGCTCGGGCAATTTGACTCATCTCATATGAAGGTTGAGGAGGAGTAGGAGGTCTAGGATCCATGCTATAAGACACCAATTAAAGATTTAAGATCAATTTCTACAACTCAACATAACTACAAAAGGTTGCTGACAACTAACAAAGATTCCACAAAAGTGAACCCACAATCCTAAAGTCACCTAAGGTTCGAACTGCTCTGATTCCATAAATGTAACACCCAAAAAAAAAGTAATTATCTATAACATCTAATCTATCCAAAACAGTAGTTAAAACATAATGCATAATAAAGATATTTATATCGACCATTCACTAACATTGTATTTCAAAAGATTTCCTTCTTCACAGGGAATTAAAACATAACTAATTACATTTACACATATATATATATAAACAAAATAAGATTTTTTTTTTCAAAAAGCTTTTAAGGCTGCAACTGGCTCATTCAAGAGCACCTTCCACAGTACCATCTGCAATATTACCTGCTCCCGTGTATAACACGATAATCGCAGTAGAAACAAACACACACCAGAAACAAGAAAGGGTAAGCTAGTAATTCAAAATATCTTAATTAATCTCAAATAATCACAAGTATACATCATTTAACACATAAGAATCAATTGATAACGTCTATCATTCAACTCAAGACATCATATAATATAGACAGACTCGATCTACTTCCGGAAGACTCGTGCATTGAATAGACCCCGAGATCTGCACCTGTCATACTACCCCAATTTGTGTGTCTCATCTCATCACCATTAATCTTATATGACAGGGTTAATCCATATGACTGTCCTAACCAACCCTTTTTCATGTTGCAGTTTCAGTCATATGAACCTCCTTCGACTCTTACCACCTAGTAATATTCATCTATTTGATTCCTATTACTAGTAGAGTCAGGATATCAATCGTTAAACTAGATCCTTAGACAATGCACATCCTATTTCTCAGCACAGATGTTTTCTTTCCTGAAAACACTATGCCTACGCATCACATACAATTCATATCATACATCATCAATTTTCATTCATCTATTCATTCACTTTCCATTTTAATCTCAACAATCTCAATAAAACTTCACCACTTTATATAATTATACAATATCAGATACGATTCCTCAGTTAATCATGCACAAAAAAAACATATATCAAAGTCTTATCACAAGTCATATTCAATCTAGTAAACAACAATCAAAAGTTCTCACATATTACTTTCGAACATCATTACTCAAATCAGGTCAAATCACATCAAATCAAGATAAATAATCAAACATATTCAGTGCTCAAGGACCAGTCAGACCTGCAAGAAAGACTTGAGCACTGACAATCACATATTTAAGTACTTTATCCTAAAGTTATATTTGAAAGTAACTAATTAGTATAAAAGTTACTAGCTTCCCTTACCTGATGAAAATCTTTACAACAATTCCTCCACCCGATAAAGATGACAATCTCAAAATCTAGAGATCTAGAAAAAGTTATCAGAATAAAACCAAATTTTAGTATAATCTTAATTAAGTTGAGAGAAGTACTTTTCTCAACTGTCGCTACTAAGATTGATGACAATAACCTAAGGAAAAATAGAGAATAAGAGATCTTTAGAACAAATATGAACTTACTCTGTTTGAGATTCTGATCGGTTAGAAATGATCCCTAACTCCCCAGCTACTGTAGGGTATGATCAGAATCTAAAATAGATGAGATATGAGGAGGAAAATTAGAGAAAAGGGAGAGCTTAAGAGAACGAGAGAGAGAAAAGAAAAAGAACTGAAGGTACAGGTACACGACTTTTACTTTTATAAGGTTTCTGTGCCTTACAATAACATTTTACATTTTTTCTCTTGCTCTTTCTTGAACGTATACTCTTATAATTAATTATTGTTTTTATTTCTTTTGAGGTTATAATTAGGCTTTTTAAATTGGAAGTCTATAATGCCTTATTATTCTCTATGATTGATTACTTAAAAGCAATAACTTATGTCATAAGATATTATTAATAGCTGAAAATCATTTCGGAGTTAATATTTAATAATGAATAATCTTTCTTGATTAGAGGACATTAGGAAGATATTTAGATGATATAGAATTGTTTCTAGTAAAGAATCTATATTTCCTTTCAGAGATTATAAGGAAACTTAATACTTATAAAAGTGTTAAGGGTTTTCCAAGGTGAATTATGAAAATTAATTAAGAACTTAATACTAATAAAAGTGTTTTTGGACAATTTTTACAAGATTTGTGTGTGTTGATAAACTGCAAACTTGAAGAAACCAAAACCAACTCAATATTTTGGTTTGAATTTTTTAAACTGTTTGAACTAAAATCACTTTAAACTTGTTTATATACAAGTTAAGTAACAAAATTTAATTTTTAAGTCATTAGACAACTGATGTCCTTAGATTTTATTAAAAATATTATATATATTATATACATATTTAGTTAAATTACGAAAATCAAATATCGAGTAAAGGAGCAAACAGACACTCAAAACTAACGAAAGAGCGGAAGGCCCAAACAGAAAAATGACAAAACTGAAGAAAATGAATTTCTACCATATTTAACTCTGATTTAATGTTCTGAGATAAAAAATTATTTTATAAAATGTTTTAAAATAAATTTAAATATTCAAATCTAAATAATTTGATAAACACAGACTAATCTATTTATAACGGGTTGAGTTTACAGTAAAATGACACATTTTAAATGGATTCAATAATAAATTTTATTTATTATAAATTAACTTTATCGTCAACATCCCAAGTAATGTTGATTTTAGGAATATAAATTATTTTAAAATCCCAATGAAATAAATTGTAGATATTTAGTGATTTTTTAATTTTAAAGTTTTAAATCACTCATTCACTTTTTTGGAGGAGAGTTTTACCTTTTTATGACCTTATGGTTAATAAATCCTGCTAAATATTTATGAAAAACATATTTTATTTCTACCCGATAAAAGTTATAGTGCACGATAAATTTGTTCAATTTTATAATAATTGTCTTAAAAATTATATCTATTACAGATTCTGTTTGATTGTATGTGTACAAAAACGATATACTAGTACAATAAAAATAAAATCAATTTATATTTGCTATTCTTCTAATATTCTATATTCAATAATTTACATTTCTAACCTATACCAACACTTGTAGCATATGATAAAAGAAAAAGAAAAAACCTACTACCAGCCGTTTAGATGGACTTAATTTTTCTCTCTTTCCCATGTAAAACCCAAAGGCCCATTCCCTTTTGCTAATTTCTTTCTAGCACTCATGTTTTCTTCTTGCACCTTTTTAGGATGTTAGAATAATAAAAATATATTTATGTTTTAGATTTTTAGATTATGAGATTTAAAAATATATTTAAATTATACAATATAAATATATTTTTAAATTCAGAAATATATTTCAGATTATATAATTTAAAATTTTGAATTACATAATTTAAAATAATTTTCAAAATTTAAAATAAATTCTAGATTTGAATTACGTAATCTAAAAATGTAATTTAAATTGTATAATTTATAATTTATTTTTGTATTATATAATCTGAAAATATATTCTAGATTTTTAGATGGTTTATTTTGTAATAATTTTTTATTTCTAGAAATATATATATAAGTACTTTTTAAATTATATAATTTAAAATATATTTTTAAATTCTATATTATACAACTTAAAATAAATAATTTTTTAAAATAATGGTTCACGTATATTATCATAGTTTAAATTAATATCATTTTCCTTTATATACATGTAAACTACTAATAATTCAGTTACGATAGATTGGTAAAACTGAAACTTTATTCATTGGGAAAAATATAGTTTTAGGGATAATGAAGCATAGCTTTGAATTTGTATCCTTTATCCCTTATATTTTAACAAGCTCTTCAATGGTGACTGGTGTGCACACTGATCTGTTACTAATACATTGAGATGCTATGATTGAATACACAGTTTGTGTAAGATGAATATTATCCCAGAACACAGATTTGCTTCGATTCGTGCATGGTGCTGCCAATGGCATGCATCCTGTTCCATCTGCCCAAGTCCTGCAACATGCCTTGCTTGCATCCGATAGACCTACCAATATATACACATCAATATCAAACACATTTTCTATCATATTATATGTCCATTTTTTTTTTCTTTAGGTATCAACTAGGGCACAAAAATCTACCAGAATAGCATCATTTTTCTTTAGTGCCCAATAATTAATAAAATTGAATGGGAGTAATAAAGTTACTTCAACTTATTTACAAACATAGTCAAAATGACACCATTATCAATTTTGTTCCGACTAATGTCATCGCTAGAGTCAGTCACGACATTTGAAATATTATCCGCTTTAGAGTTTGGTTGCTCCGTCACGGTTTTGTCTTTAAAAGACGCTTCGAAAGATTAAGAGAGGAAGATGTATATAAATTGACCTTAGTTTCGACTCCTAAGCAATATGAGACTCTTAGATGTACCGGAACAAGCTCCTCAGTCGAGGACTAAGGAAATGGATCTCCACATAATCCAGCTGGTCTCTTATGAAAATAAATCAAAAATTTTAAAATATTAAATTTATAGATATTCTTTTTTATCTATTGTTTAAGTTTTTATTTCTATTCAGTATAGGACTCGTTTATATTTAGATAGCTAACAAAGAAGAGTTTATTTCTTAACTCTAAACTATTTGAAGGAGGATAATGATGAGTTACTTCACATGAATATTATTCTGGTGTGAGTTTTTACCATATTTGGATGGATTTGTGATTGCATCATAGCCAAGGGAATTGGAACGGATGAGAACAAAGGTGGAGCCTCGAAGAGTGGATGTTAGGTTTTTGAGCAGTGGTGGAAGCATCTCATTGAACTGTGTCACCATTTGATTTAATTCCTCAACACAGGGACCTGCATGTGGATTTTCCCTTGAAATTTTAAGGATGCACCCTACAGGTGCAATTTCAGACATCAATATCTTCCTAGCTCCCAACTTGTACATTCTCTGTTGATCAAACAAGTCACACATCAGATTAGGTATCTAGAAACAGTGACCATTAATGAAGATATGAAGATCAATTTTCAAATGTAAGTTTCTTTGAGATACATAGTATGAATTGTTTAGTTTTCATTTAATGGTTCTAAGTCACTGTTTATGTGAGTGTGTGCAAAATTTAATTTAGTAGATGAAATAGTGTACCTCAAGTTGTTCAGAGATTCTTGCAATGAGGAGTTTGGCAAAGGTTATAGATTGGTCAGTTTTGATTGTACCATTATGTTTGGTTCCAAGGTAGTAATTGATGTAGTCATTGCTTCCTATGATGAACACATGTATAGATTTTGATAAATGTTCAGATAATTGTGTTGAGTTTTTTATCATTTTTGGTAAATCCCTCTCAACTGTCATGTTTTGAAATAAATCCACTTGATTCCTCAAACTCAGACATCTTCCCTGCAAAATCAATATAACAATTTTGTTTAAGTAAAATAAAAAGAGCAATAAATATTGTTAAAACAAACCAAATCAATAATTAATAGCATAATATTGAAAATCATTTTTTTTTCGTTAAAATATATTTTTTTTCCTTTTTGTTTTGAAAATAATTTCAAACACCAAAATAAAAAAATACGCAAACCACAAATAACTTCAAGATATACACTTAACTAAATGTTACTTTAGTCTCTCCTAATTGTTGACACAAACAGCCTATACATTACATGACATAAAATATTAAAAATCTCCCAAGCCAAATAAAAATTAACAAAAAGAAAGATTATGTGTAAAAATATAGAAATTAAGAAAAAGATGTTGAATAATTGGCGTAGCAGTATGTACTTACATAACGGTTTCCCGTCTCCGGCAGAATTCCACAAGAAGCAGATGCATAATTGAGTCCAGTTAAGGAACTTGAACTTTGGGAACTAAGGTAAGGAGGAGGATATGGCAATCCAAGATATTCGGCTGTTCATATCCAAACAAAATATATATTTTTTTCAATATTTTAACCACAGAGATCATAAAAATGTGTCAGATATAATTCGTATTTTAACTTAAAATTTTTATTTTATAAGTTGATTTTATGAAGTTAAATTAGCCATAAATTTAGGATTTATTGTGCCATGTAGTTGTAGCACTCACAAACATATAATCTTGTTGTGAATTAAATGTGAGAAGTCTTACCTTCAGTATAAATGAAAAAAAATTGAGAAACATATAAAGAAAAACAACTACAGATCCATTACTTCAAAGTTTTAGAATGAAGGTGGTGTCACTCTCTTACTTAAGTTTAACTCAAATTTAATTGTTTTAAGATCTTTTTAGTAAATATTTGGTGAATTTCTTGACCGAAAAGTACTTTGAGGGGGATGTATTAATGTGGACGAGACTCATACTTGAAGATTTGGGTGTGAGATCTCCTAATAAATCCCCTCAAAAGACCTAACAAATCTCACTGCCAAAGAGCCCTTAATTGTTGATTTTTGCCCAAAAGAACAATGTGACTGTTTGAGAAAAGATGAGCGAGATTGTCTACAACCGAATTTGTTAAAAGAACGTGAAAAAAAAGAAGAACAAATAGTAGTTGTACGAGTTTGAAGAAGAGCATAAAATCTTATCTTTTCAAACCTTTTTTTCTTGGGTCAAAAGAAGAGTTTCGATCTCCTCAACTGTGTAAGGGTCGTGATGGAGGTGGTGAACAAATCATATTTGTCGGAAAGGTTGTCAATTATAACTTCAATGTGATCTTTGACCTTAATAGGAGATTCGACACCTACAAAAGTATCTACAATCTTCTTTATGTTAGAAGATGTGCAGAAATAGTCTAATCACATTTGGGGGTGCGAAGCTGCATTTTAAGCTTTACGGCACATGCTCGAATTTGGAAAGCATGATAAACTTTGAGTTTTTCCCATGAGTGGAAGAAAGACCCACCATTTTGATGAGAATAGATGGTGACATAAAAACAAGAAGTCATGCAACAATGACTTGATCTTGTTGATCATACGAGAGAAGAATACTATGAGAAGAAGGCGTAGATGCAAAGAATCAAGGGTAGGGTTTGAAGGAATAGAAGAAGATTCCAAGAATTGAATAAATTTGAGAATTCAGAGAGTTACAAGAACCTACTGTTGACAAATGAAAAAGTTATATCATCCAACTTGAAATTAATTATAGTGAAGATAGGAGGGATTGTAGACGCCAAAGTTAACCCAGAGATAGGAAAATTTTTAATGATAGTCACAAGTGAATTTGACGAAGCCATGAAAACTCTTGATATCATATGAAATTAAGTTGCAGAAAGATAAAGGTAAAACAGAGAACGAAAAAGAAAAAGAATAAAGTTGTATTTGTTAAATAAAAAATATATTTTTTAATACTGTTTAAAAATATTCTACACATTGGAATTAATAAAACTATTAATAAAGTCTATATAACAATATTAATTTTCTTATCATAAAAAGAATATACTGAGGATCCCAAATCAAACAGAAATAAAATCAAATTATATTATTCAAGTTAGATACAAAACATATCTCATAAACATCAACTAAGGCATAATTCAACTACTAATATTAATAAAAGAATAGTTGATTATAAATCAAAATAAAATGAGATAAAAAAATTAATACCAGCAAAATCGGCTATAGTTTTTCCATTTGTGAACCTTCCGGTGGAACCTTGGGGGAAATCAATCCCATAAGGGAAGAAGTTGGCTCTTGCCAAAGTTGGCAGCAAATTGTTGTTTCCATTGTCGATCAAGGAGTCTCCAAACAAGTACAATGCAGGTGCCTTAGGGTTCCCACAAACAGGTGACACAACAATAAGGTGAAACAAAACCATTGACACAAAAATCATCACTTGCTCCATTGCTAAGGAAAATTATAAACCTATTAAGAGATTGAAAGACTTTAAATAAACTTGGGAAGCATCTCAAAAGTAAAATGCTTTTCCACCCAAAATCTGGATCAAAAATCAAGATTTCTACATGAGCAATTCTTTAGATTCACGCAACTTCAAAATTTGGAGTTCAAATAGATAAACACGCAAAATTAATTGTGTGAGAATGTGACAAAATAGAAAACAAAGATTAATGCATGTTCAAAGATACATACAGACAACACACTTTAATAAAAACTGTGAAAGAATTTTATTATCAAGTTTTTTACGTATGTATATTTACGGGCCTATTGATCATTATCCAAATATATTATTAAATTATGTTTCTTTTATCCAATATGTAATCATCTTAAATATATGGAAGACAAAGCATATTTTCTAAAATCATCTCTTCTTCTTAAAAAATTAATTTACTTCTTAAAAAAGGAATTTACCGTAGATCTTTTCAGGTATGAAAGAGGAATCTTCTGATTCTAAAATTTTAAATTTTTTAGACGATATCACCCATGTATGAAGAATTTCCAACACTAATTGAGTCATTAGCAATTTTATTTTAAAGAGAATATAAAAAATAAGTGAATGTTAAGCATGTATTTTTTATAATATTAATGTATTTGTAAACTTTTCGGACATCTAACTATGTTTTATACTCAAACATATAAATAAATACTTCTTTATATACATATATGATAGGTATAGATGATTGTACTACGCCTCTTGTTTTCTTTATGTTTGGTAAATATTGAAAGCACTGAAACTAATACTTATATACATTTTAAAAATTATAAAATTATAGTTATTAATTTTAAATAAATATAAATGATATGTGCATATGATAGTTATTTACTATGTTATTATTTTTATTTTATTATAATATAAAAGCCTATGAAAATAAGTATCAACAATATGGTCATTAAAATAATGATAATAATTTGGGTGAACTTAAAATAATAATAATAATAAATTTATAGATATAATTGAATTATAATTAATTATATGATAAATATTTTATTATTATTAATATTATTATTATTATTACTATTATTATTATTATTATTATTTGTGGAATGATTGAATTGTGTAGTGAAGTTCTAAAACTTTTTGTATAGACAAAAATTATCACGCGAAGTTTTAATTTAATGGACATGCTATTAAAAAGTTTCTTGTAAGAGTAGTATTTGATAAGTTAAGATGTAAAACAATATTTTGTAAAACTTGAATGGAAAAACTATCTTCCTTTAGTTAGTTATTAATTAATAATATGTAAATAAAAGAGATAAATATATAGAAAATTTTTCAATGGATGTTTTTATATTGATTTGTCTCAAAACTCATATAATATTTAGTTCTTGATCAATAAGATAAATTTCTACTAGCAAAATTAACGTTGTAAGATATAATGTTAGTATTCTTTTGACCCCAATCATTCTTAGTTAAACATTGTGTATTATTTGGATTGTAACCACTTTTAGCTAAACACTAAATATTCTTTGAAACACCTCTATTTTTGACTAAACATTAAGTATTCTTTAGACATGTAACAATTCCTAGTTAAGATTGAGTATTATTTAAATTTAACCAACAAAATACCTTATTTACACAAAAAGTGTGATCTAAAAGATAACATATTTATTAATTAAAAGAAGATAACACCTTGAAACGGACATAAGAGTAATTTTTTTTATTAACAAACACAAGAATATTCTTAAGTATTATTAAAGATTGCAAAACTTAATCTTTGTTGTTGTTATCAATATTTATTTTTCAAGAATATGTTTTATATATAAATGATGGAGGAAATGAACCATTGTAAGATCTTGAGAAGTTTTTTTTTTCCTTTTTTTTTTATATTGCAATTGCTCACATCCAAGCTTAAAAAAGAATTAAACATTAAACATTCTTTGTATAGCACGTAACTCTCTTACAAGACGTGACTTATAAGTAAAATCATATTTTAGAAAAGTTGTTTTTATGGAAGAGCTTTATATACATTTTTCAAAAAAAAATTAGTATCGACACTTTATTACAATATTTTCTTTAAAAAAAATAAAAAAATAAAATTTTTAATAAACATAAAAGAAACATTTATAAGTATTGAACATGATAAAATTTTAATTCAAATTACGAATGCCTATTATTTATTTAAGTCAGAACCTATCCAACAAAATATACGAAAATAATGTTATGCGTCACTTTAGTTAAATAAAACAATTGCATCTGTCGATAACTAATTTTTAAAAAACATGTTTTGTATTTTACTATTAAAATATAATCGAAACAATATAAAATAAGTCAAACTTTGTTTAAATATTCTCTATTATTATAATTAGTATATTACATTGAAATCTTAATTAATTATAAAGCTAATTTTATCTTTTCAAATTCATGGAAGTAAGTAGTTGGGAAAATTAAAGTTAAAATTTTGTTTTCACCCTTTTCAATGTATTAAACCATAGTTTTAAACCTTTTACTAATTACTTTCTTTAGAACGAGTGTTTTGGGAAAACGCTGATTTCCTGGGTGAATATGGATTCGGTGTTTCAGAACCCAAACAAGGCCTTATGAAGAAGTTGTGGGGTTGGGAAGGGCAATGTTGAGACATAGATGGAAGGTTTAGGGAGTAAAGAAGGTTTAGATGAGATGAGTTAGTGCTAGATGGATTTTTTTTTTTTTTTTAAAAAATCTTGAGTTTTGAAATTTTTAATTAAATTTTTTTAGTATGACAAAAAATTATTAAATAATAACTAATTTAGAGATAAAAAATAGTTAATTATTATATTAACTAATTTAAATACTATTTTATAAATTAAAAATGATTAATATTTAAAATAGCTTTTACTATTAATAAAAAATTATAAAATAATTAAATATTATATTTTTAGTAGTTAATTATCATAAAAAAATAATTATTTATTTAGAGATATTTATTTTAAGTTTCTTATTAAGATGTAATTAAAAACTATTTTTAAGTCACTTTTTATCTGTTTTGGAGACTATATTTTAATCAATAAAAATAATAAAATTAAAAATAATTTTTTTAATTATCATATTATTAGATATTTAAATTTCTAGTTACTAGTATCTAAATTTAGATACTAATTTTAAAATAACTAAATTTTATAAAATAATTATCAATTATTAATTTATAAAATATTTTAAATTAATATCAATAAATTTACTAGCATGTGTTTCTTCTTATTAAACATATCTTCTTCTTTTTGTGACTCTTCTTCATTTTTCTTTAAATTTATGGAAATCATACTTTGATAAACTCTTAAATTTGCTAATGAATAAACTCCTAAATTTAACACCATATTGGTGTTTCTTCCTTCTTCTTTTTCCTCCCTTCATTCTTCTTCCCCCCATTTTTCATATTTTTTTCTTTCCTTATTCATTTTTTTTTCATTTTTACCATTTTCTTATTTACTGATCATCTATTATCTTATTTCTTTTACTTTTTTTTCTTTCCCCTTCCTTTTCCTCTATTTATGGTGTGGTGGGTGATGATTGTATTGATTATATGTGATGTTATGAATATTTTATCTGGACGATAATATAAATTATATATATTATGCTTGAAAATAATTTGGAAATAAAATATTTTTTCAAATAATTATTTCAAGTAAGATAGATAAAATTGAAAATTGATGTTGCGATAAAGTTTCTTCATAAGTAGTTGTTATCAATCCCTATGAATAACTTTACTAATTCCAATTTACTCATTATAAGCACTCACTGAAAAGAAAATGAGTCTTTGAAGTTCTTAACATATACTAAATTTAATCCATATCAAACTCTAGTCATTTTCCCACCTAGTTGCGTCACCTGTCCAATACCAATTTAGTATAATTTTAGATTTAGGATTTAATGTAATGTGATAAAAAAAAAATGAGTATAGTATAATTTTGATTTTTTTTTTCTTGTTGACAAGTGAAAACACAATTAGTTGTTTAAATTTTACCCATTACCCAGAAAAGGGAGATTTCTAATAACAAATTTTACATATATGAAAAAGAAAAAATGAATGAAAAGGAACAAAAAATCACAAGAAGATGAGTAGGAGAAAGAGGATCCAATAAAACAATAACATATTTTCTAAAACGTTATTCTTAAGGTGACGTATAAGTAAATATTTTCTAAAATCTTATTCTTAACATGACACAAGTAAAAATAACAATCTTAGTTAACTTTGGTCCACCCATTTAAAGACTAATTTCAAATTTTAATATTTCTTGGAATTAAACTGAAAACACAATGGATATTCAACTTTAGGTAAATTATAGCATGAGGGGCAAAACAAATAAACAATACATAAATAGCGCAAAATTACAGGAAAAGTAATATGAGAACTCTGTCATGATGAGAAATGAAATAGGAAATGTATGTTACTTGGATGAAAGTGAAGAAATTTCTCCCCTTGTTCATATTAATGAAAAAACAAGTGAATTGTATCAAACTAATAGTAGTTTAAAATGCAAATTTAATTCTCTTTCTTAGAGTAAATAATTTATTCTTTATAAAAAACGTACGATAATTTTTAAAATCAAAGTAAAAAATCATTTTCCTAATTTCTGGACACATTGTCCTACCTCTTATGAATTGATTGTTTTAGATGACTAGACTTTGCAATTAAGTATTTGAAAAAGAAAAGAGGAAAAACTTACTTATAAGTGTACATATAGAAAAAGTATGTGCTAGTGCCAACTTTTTCTTAACTTCACTCATAATAAAGTGCTATATTTCTTGTGAGTGGAATACAAGATCTTGAGTTCTTATTTGAAGTCTATTATCCACTTTCATAACCCAAATGCTTACCTTCAAAATAACATAATTAACCAAACTCAAACAATAGTGACAATATATATATATATATATATATATATATATATATATATATATTTATACGTATATATAAGTTAAAAGTTAGCCAGCTTGTAAAATTGAACATTAAAGTATAGAAAAAGAAGCTAAGATTGATATGCAGGCATGCAGAGGCAGAAATATAAATGTAGGTTTGAGGGAAATGAGTCACAGTAGCATCACACAACACAAATGCAGAAAGAGACATGCAATAATACAATATGAATGAACTACAGTTACCGGCTTTGTGCTTTTATTCATTGTGAAATCAGAGATTCTTTTATTAATGGAGTTTTAGAAGAATAAGATAGCCAAAACTTTGAATATAAAAAAGTACTTATAGAAGATATACATTTATTTTGTCTGAGAGCACCTGAGTTATTAGTTATGAGAGATGGTCTTTGTCATTCTACAGTTAACCATCATTTTAGGGTTGAGAGATTTTTTTAAATATTGAAAAATATTTTAACTATACAAACAATTGCCTTTCCTTATTTCTATATATTTCTTGGAATGTAATTTACCTTAAGATGATATATAGATTATGATTGAGAAAAAAAAGTTGAAAGATTAGTTAAAAGTTATTGGCTTAAAGTAGAAAAATAGTTAGATAATTTATTGAGTTATAAGTTTGATAAAATTATTCGTTAAAATGTTTAATAAATGTACAATAAAAATTAGCGTATTTACTTGATTAAAATTTTATGAATTAAAACTATTTTCATGTATACAGAATATTTTTAGAAATTACAAGGATCTCTTTTAATTTTTATTTAAACAAGTTATTTTAATAATGAATTTTAGTTTTGGTTAATATAGCTTTCACATCAATCTTATGTTATATCTTAAAAGGAAAATTTAGTAAAAGCCAAAAATATAAATATAAAAAAATAGATAAAGCGTTACTTGAAGCAACATTCCAAAAAATTATGTCAGTTATTGAAAAATTATTTATTTAAAAATACTTACTTTTTTATTTTTATTTCGAGGAATGTTTTAAAAAGTTTGGAGAAGTGATCGGAGTAAATCATCAAGGAATGTTTAACCATTTTTATTTAATACTTTTATAAATTAATGATTAACAGAAAATTTTATACATGGATACAAGATTAGATTTCATAAAAGCACGAGGGAAGACATTTTTTGATAAAAAGTTTTTTTTTTAAATAAGATTAAACTGTTTTAATTCTCATAATTAAGACAGATTATTTATTTATTAATAAGGTTATAAAAGTAATATTTTTTATTTATTTTTTTTTCTATCACATTAAATCTCCCATCTTATCTATTTTATCATAAAAAAAAGTAAAATATAAAAACACCAGAAGAATAATGAGACAGACAAAGAAACAAACAAACATCCCAAAATCTGTACCCATTTTCCCAAGTTTTAAAACCTTAAAACCCACTCTCACTTCAATTCAACTGCACTTAACGCCCTCACCCACTCCACACCCCTCTTTTTTATCTCCACTCACTTCCAATTCCAATCCAACTCAAACATCTTTTAGTTAATCTTGTACTGTTTCACTCTCACCACTTAACAGAAAACAGTTTCTTTCATCAACTTGGTCTTTTTGTTTCTTCCACTCATGCCGTTTACTTTGGACTCCAAAGTCAACAACAAGCTCATATAGCCAAAAGGGGGTTGATTTCATAACCATGGTTCGCACTTCACACACCACAGAACAAAAAAATCTGATTTTTCCATCATGGTGTTGTTATTCTGCTGATTAGGTATGTGGGGTTTTTCTTTTCTTACAAGGTCAGTGAAGGTTTCTGATGAAATTTTTAGCTTTCTGGATTTTGGTTGGTGGGTTTGTTTCAAGGGAGAGTTTTGTTGCTGGTTTGTGGGTTCTTTCTTGTGTATGCTTTCACCGTATGAAGAGGGTAGTGAGAAGTGGGAATCTTTTTTTTTTATATGGCCAACTTTGATAGATAGTGCAAAGTGAATGAAAAATTAATTGATGTTGATGAGTTTGTGGACAGCATACCATCTCCAAAACCCACCCTACTCCATTTTAGTGTTATCTGAATCATATAATGGAGGAAAAGGGTTTATTTTTGTTTTATTAATCTTTCAGATGTGTGATCTATCTTCAGGGAAACTTGGTTTTACCTTACAGTTATGAACTGTAAGAGATAATTAGCCTGTCTTTTTATTTCTTGTAATGTTTTAGGAGAAAAGAAATTCTTTGTTTTTCTTCCGAAGGCTCTTTTAGAAAGATGAAAAATGAAAAGATGTTTTTTTCTTCTAAATACGGTACTTCAGTTATGCATTTAGTCATTGTTGTCAGAATTAAGGTATCCGTGTTACATTCTTTAGTTAAGCCACATTTTTAGGTGTTTCAATATTGATAATAGTATGAATATTTTACTGGCATTCAATTTTTAGCTTTTTGCAATTGTATAATAAATTTGCATCCATGAGTTCAACATCTGAAAGTTTGCAAATGCTGTTGCATTTGAGTCATTGGTTTAAATAATCTTTTATCTCCTCTATTGTCAAAAGGGGCATACAATAGAACAATATTTGGATATATTACTATCTTGGAGTTCAATTGATGTCATTTGGATCTGTGAATTAACATAAAATTGTGCCAACTCCGTGACAGTGGGCCTCTGCAGTACCATTCTTCTGCAAAATGATTTCATTGTTTGAGTATCAAGAGGGATCAAAGAATGGTTCGCCAAACTGATTTAGTTATCCTTGGTGTTTCTGTTGGTTTGGCACTTGGAATACTGATATCTTGCCTCATATTTTTCGGCATAAGGTGGTACAAGAAACGTGCTGCTCATCTTAGACTATCTGCAAATGAGTCTAGTGTAACAACTCTTCCAATACGAACAAATGGATTGGGAACAAGTACCGACTTTAGTGCATCATTGGATGGTTCCATAGCCACATCAAGGTCAGAAGATCTCAAGAAAAATTCCCATTTCACTTGGTGGAGTCATCAAAACAAAGATCGGTTTGCTTCGGCATCAGGCATTCTAAAGTATTCATACAAGTATGCACATTTTTCTCTTAAGCATGAGGTTAAGCCTTTTCTTTTTTTTGCCTAATTGTTCTGTATATGGATAACTACTATTAAGTTTGATACATACAACTATAGATATCAAAATTTGTTCATTATTTGATTTGTTGCATCGGGAACTTTATATATCTTTTCATCGGGAAGTTTCTTCATAAATTGGATGAATCACCTTGCAAATTTTACCTTGGTTCTGAAGACAAAGGAAAAGGAGAAAGTAGGGAAATGGAGATGTAAAGTAATTCAGATAAAAACGCTATGAAAGGGATATTAACATTGTAACTGTATGAACCTGACACTTTACATGGTGCAGAGAAATTCAAAAGGCCACACAAAACTTCACAACAACCTTGGGACAAGGATCGTTTGGGACAGTTTATAAAGCAACAATGCCTACTGGGGAGGTTGTAGCAGTGAAGGTGCTTGCACCTAATTCCAAACAAGGGGAGAAAGAATTCCAAACAGAGGTATATTCTGTTACTTGGTTTGTGGGATGCAGAATTTTGTATATTTTGAATCTTTATGACTTGTATAGTACTGCAAAAAGGTTTCATAATTATCTTATACATTTCCTCCTGAGCCATTTTCCTAATAAAAGCATTAAAGTTTAGAGGTATTAAGTCGTTGCAAAGTTCATAGATGACTTGATAGTTATTGACAATTGAAGTGATTAATAATCTAGCTGGTGATGATTATTCTTGCTTTTACTTCAATTACCCCTCATATTAAAGAGTTTATTGTTCATTTTCGGAAAATCAGTATATATGCAGAAAATGTAGTGATTCTTATTCTCAAAAATTTTTTCTGTTATGAAAAACAAAAAGGGAAAACAGAAAAACTTGCTTGATAAGATTAATTTTTGAAAACTGTTTTCAAAACTAACAGATATTTCATAATTAAAAGAAGATCTGAACATCTCTTCTAAGTTGTTTTGGTAAGTTTTCTGTTAGGTGCATTCTTCCTTGCATTGTTTTATCTTCTCCCACTTTTACTCTCTAAAATTTGAAAATTGTTCTATAAATATTTTTTAAAAGCTAGAAAACTTAGCTCACAATTCAAACCCCACACAGTGTACCCATTTTATCAAATTGTTTTGTGACATTACCATATGAATGACCTAAAAATTTAGTATTATTATTTTGGTTTTTGTAGTATGGTTATCATCATTGGAAATAAAAACCTGCAGTGGTTGTTTAACATCAGCCATCAGTTAGGCTTGTTGAACTTTTTATATCTAACTTATTGCTTCAGGTATGTCTGCTAGGAAGACTGCATCACCGGAATCTTGTGAATTTGGTTGGATATTGTGTAGATAAAGGGCAACGCATACTGGTTTATCAGTATATGAGTCATGGAAGTTTAGCAAATCTTCTATATGGTAAGAGGAAGGTCTTTGTTGTTTGTCAAGTATCTATAATTATGTGTCTTCTTTTGCATGTTTTTACTTGTCACATGACAAACTAAGTTGTCTCAATTGAGAATAGTCTGCAAATGTTTCTAGGTGAAGAAAAGGGATTGAGTTGGGATGAAAGGCTGCAAATTGTTCTTGATATTTCACATGGAATAGAATACCTTCATGAAGGAGTATGTATTTTCACTGATGTATTTTTTTCTTAAATGTATGTGAAAATGTATTGATGAATATGAATATGCATGGAACAGGCAATCCCACCTGTCATACATCGCGATTTAAAGTCTGCCAACATATTGCTAGATCACTCAATGAGAGCTAAGGTAATAATATTTTTTGAATATGCTCTTTTTAAAAGTCAGATACCCATTCATTTTCCTAATTTTGCATAAGATATTGAATCAAACAGTTCTATCCTTACTTGGTTATGTTGTTATTGTTGCTCATAAGAACTTTGTGCTTGACTACAAAATCAGAGAGTTCTTATATGGTAGCCTATGAACATGGATACGACACGGACATGGACACGTAGATTAGGCTAAACTGAAAATTATAAGATGGTCACGATAATAAATATATATGTATATATATATAATTATGAATTTATTAAAATGTACTAATATAGTTTGTAATGTGAAAAAATAGAAAGAGAAACTTTTATAAAAAAATCTAACCAAGGATACAACTTCTACATTTCATCCTCATAGAAAAATACAACTTCTAATTCTGGTGGCTAAATGATAGAAATTCATGAGCTTAGGTGGCATTTCTAGAGCTTGTGTTTGTATATTGTAATAGATAATAAACTGTTAAATGTGACATTTATGTCATTGATAATATTGTATCCAAATATAAATAAAACTATGTTCAAAATTGAGCTGTTCAGGTTGCTGATTTTGGACTCTCAAAAGAAGAGATCTTTGATGGCCGGAATTCTGGTCTGAAAGGTACATATGGCTACATGGATCCTGAATACATTTCCACAAGCAAGTTAACAACGAAGAGTGACATATACAGTTTTGGTATCATAGTTTTTGAGCTCATCACTGCCATCCACCCTCATCAAAATTTGATGGAGTATGTCAACCTTGTAAGTTACTTTTCTTTGAAAAAGATCTTCCTAGACTTCACAATATTTGTCTCATTCCCTTGTTCATCTTGCAAGGCTGCAATGGACCATGATGGTATAGATGAGATACTAGACAAGAAACTAGTGGGAAAATGCAATCTTGATGAAGTGAGGCAGCTTGCAAAGATTGGACACAAATGCTTGCACAAATCACCTAAGAAACGCCCCTCCATAGGTGAGGTTTCTCAGCTCATATCAAGAATAAAGCAAAGGCGTGAGAGACGTCTGACAGAAGATAACTTGTCATTTGCAACCAACAACTTTTCTCGAGCTGTGAGCCGATTAGAAGATCGACAGGTTGAACTTAGCAGGATGCCAACCATTAGCCTAACAGAAACTGTATGAACATAATTACTTGTATATGGGGTGAGTCAAAAGAATCACTTTGGCTCATTGGTGCTATGGAACCAAGGAATTTTACAGCTAATCTAATGAAACAACTTCTAGTGCAGAATGCTGAAATCAATGTTCCAATGTTGTCATTTTTAAATCATGGACTGAAGGGAAAATTCATTATATTAATGAACCATTCTGATAGAACATGAGTTCCTGCATGCTACTTTGAAACAACATTAATTTTTTTTATCTGTAATCAAGAGTCATTAGTAACATTGATAAATGTCAGCAACTGATGAATGCTACAAAGTTCTGCAGAAGTCATCTGAGTGTCACAATGATGGTCTCCTCTTTGATAAATTATAGTAAACTGAAAAAATTAGAGAAAGGGGCTGTTTCCATTGATATCAATTAACCTACTTTTCCATTACAACTGAAGAGCACATAAGGTGATTTGATAAAACTATATACCTTAAGATCAGAATGAAGGGACAAAATCCAATGGAAAATCAAAAAACAACAGATGTGGGAGAATCAAGCAAACCCATACATATACATAGGTAGACATTCCAGGTTCTTAGAAAAACTACGCCAAATAAGATAAGGAAAAATATTAGACCAAATAAATTTTAACCTATTATTTATATGCTTTGTTTGAATTAGGACTGAATTTGAGTTGATTTCAGATAAAAGTGTTTGGAAAGTTGGATTGTTTTAATAGAGAAAAAAATGGTGAGAAATAAAAGGAAAATTTATAAAAATTTGTTAGTGATGTAATAGATGTGGTTAATAAAATATATTTTTAATATTATATTATATTATATAATTAATTATATTTATTTTATTATAATATAAATATAAATATTAATAAATTTATAATAAGAATTAATATATAAAAAATATATTATTTATATATATAAATATAATAAAATATTTATTATAATATATTTTATTATATAATAAATACTTTATTATATTTACTGTAAATATTGAATGTAACTTTTTTTACAAATCTTCTTTTTTTTTTTTTTTTAAATTTTTTTATTTATTTTTTTTTTTTTTTTTTATTTATATTTTTTATTTTTTATT
>Ga0209489_102532_pt1 | contig 37023 bp, 20 predicted proteins | sample SiratrowhiteBW_FD_187527 | JGI IMG/M metagenome (GOLD analysis project Ga0209489, IMG submission 187527) | Root nodule microbial communities of legume samples collected from California, USA - Siratro white BW (SPAdes) (version 2) | ecosystem: Host-associated > Plants > Roots > Nodule | place... | reverse complement strand
TTGCATTTGATCAAAATCTTTAAGGTTCTTGCATAATCAGTACACTGTCTGTTTCTGAATTTTAATCTGGTTTTCAGTACACTGGTTTTCCAGATTTCATATTTGTCTGCAGTACACTGATTCTGTGTGATTGGTGTTAATATTTGTTAATTGTTTGAACCTCTGCAGATTGCATTATAAGTTTCTTTTAAGAATTTGTATTCTTACATTAAAAAGCAAGTTTGCAAAAAGAATCGAAAAGGGTTCAATTCACCCCCCCCTCTTGAACTTAGGCCAAATACTTACTTTAACAAGTTTCACGTTCGAGTTGAGGGATCTCGACGTGAAAGGGGTGTGTTGGAGATTCCACATCATATAAGTGATGAAGATTGGTCACTTGATCTAAGAAGATCAAGAGAAGATTTAAGAAAAAGTAACATACTCTCTCAAGATAACAAACCTCACCATTGTATTAACGATTTAAATATGTTTTGAAAAAAGTGAGAAGAAATATTTATAATAATACAGGCATCATCTCTATTTGGTGTTAAAATAATGTACCCAAATTTTTTCTAGAGTAAAATTACAAAAAATTAAATCTAAAATGCAAGGAAAAGAAATTAAATTCTAAAAGAAATATAAATGAGCTGTTAACGCCTTCATGAATTCATTAGAACGGTTCCCAAAATGTAAGAAAATGTGATAAGTGTTAGAGGCATTAGAACTATTAGAATTTGATAGTAGCATTAGTAGAACAATTATATTGAATAGTAGCTCATGCCTTGTTTACAAATGGACAAACATCCTGAGACCATTTCCTAAATTAAAAGGGAAAATGAAATTTTTTGTGGTAGAAGTTAATATTTTACAAAAATGGATTGAAGCATGGGGATAGGCATCCTGAGACCACTCGTTGTTATTTTAGGAATGAAAGTTAAAAGGCTCACATGGAGATTAATAGTATGTAGATTTGGAGTTTCCTAAATACCAATATCAAATAATGAAACTAAATTTAAGATTATAAAGTTGAAGCACTTGTATGATGAGCTCGGAATTTAGTAAATCTTTTCATCAATAGAATATCCTCAAATGAATCAATTGGTAGCATTAAATAAAAAAATTATCTTGAGAGGTTTGAAAAGAAGGTTTAATGAGGCAAAATCAATTCGGGTCCACTACTATGATCATATCACATATACTCTTTGACTTCTAAAGCACCCTTTTGTTTAGTATATGAAAAAAGGCAATGCTCCTTGTTGAGACCAAGTTCGTGTCTCTTGAAAGACATGTTGAATAAAGGTTAGAGAATGAATTTGAATACAAAGCAATGGATAATAATTAATGAAAAAAATGATATGAATTATATTTCCTATGACATTTTCACATTAACAAATATATATTTCTCATGAATAATTGTAACTATTCATTGATCTCTCTGTTTAAAAAAGACAAATTGATGAATTATCTATTTGTTTAGTATTATTTATACATATCCCATAATATCATTTTATTCCATATCTCCTCCTCCCTAAAATTTGTATCTCCTTTCTATTATTCATCTTATTCGATTCTCTATTTGTTTCCATATGTTAGTTATTTATGTTTCTAAACTGCTCACAATTTTACTATTTCAACTTATTTTTTAATCTCTATAATTTCTCTGTAAAAATAAATCTTGGTGTCCCTTTTCTTATGATCACTTCCCACCCTTTTGTGGTCATTTTGAGTTTTCTTTTTAACCACCCTTTTGTGGTCACTTTTTAGAATTTATTGTACCCAAAGCACGGGATACAGGAATCAAGTACAAGTCATCTTTTGTTCTAATAGTCACTCTAAATTCCTCAGTGGTGTCCAATTCCTCACACCTCATTCCATTGGGAAGCTTCCAATCAAAATTGTACAACAAAAGTGCAAGTGCCAACTCAACATTTGCCAAACCAAATGTGATACCTGGGCACATTCTTCTGCCAGCTCCCAATGGAATGTACTCAAAATTGCACCCTTTGTAGTCAATTGAGCTATCAATGAATCTCTCTGGATAAAACCTCTCTGGGTCACCCCAATAGTTTGGATCTCTTCCAATAGCCCAGGCATTCACAAGTATCATACTTTTGGCTGGTATTTGATACCCATCAATCTCACATGTTTCTCCACATTCTCTTGGAAGTAAAAGAGGACCTGGAGGGTGCAATCTTAGGGTTTCCTTCACCACTAATTTCAAATATTTGACTTCATTGATGCAAGTCTCATCAACCCTTCCTTTCATGTTCACTACCTTTCTCACTTCAGCTTGTGCCTTCTTCATCACTCTTTGATCCTTTACCATCTCAGCCATTGCCCAATCTATAGTAATTGCTGATGGCTCACCTCCTGCACTAAAGATTTCCTGAAAAGTTTTTACAAGTGATGTTAACAAGGATGATTATAATAATACTGTTTTAGGGTTAGGAATTAAGTTGAAGGATTCATGGTAAAAAAGTTGTATGATCATTTTAAATGAATTTGCAAGATGTTAATATCCTCTCACCTGGATTGTAGCCTTGATATTGTTATCAGTTAAACAAATATTCTCGTTTCTGCCATTACCATCTTTAAGTTTTAGTAGAATATCTACCAAATCTTCACTTTGGCCTTCTTTGCCATTTGACTTTTTCTCTTTATGTTCAATGATGATGCTTTCTAGAATCCGATCAAGTTGTTGATGTAACCTCTCAAGCTTAGGCCTAAAGCCAGTGACAAGTTGAAGCCATCTAGCAGAAGGAAATAAATCACCCAGCACTACAAGTCCTTCTTTCACCACTGATATGAACTCTTCTTGGTCTTTGAATTTGTTGCCAAATGCAGCTCTTGAAACGATAAAATATAGTGATGAGAGTACTATTTGAGTGAGGTTAACGGGTGATTCTTTCTTGGAATCAATCATTTTGATGAGATTGGTGAGCTCTTCTTCTCTTATTGGTTGGAATGAATTGACTCGGCTTTTGCCTAGAAACTCCATTGAACACATCTTTTTTGTAACTTTGCAGTAATTTCCATAAGTTGCAGAAGCAATACCTGCGGATTCATAGGACAATATATCTGAAGTTACACTGCAGGGTCTTGATGCAAAGATAGCATCATGAGTTTTCATTATCTCCCTAGCGTACTTGGGTGAGGAAACAATGATTACTGTCACCTTTCCAAGCTGCAGACGCATCAAAGGTCCATGTATTTTAGCCAGGTCTCTCAACTTTCGATGTGGAGCAGAAGTAAGAAGATGGTGCATGTTTCCTATAATTGGTAGCTTCCATGGACCTGGAGGCATATTTGGAGTTGAGTTTGCTTTGTCAAGATTCAATACTATTTTTAGCAACACAATCATGAGGACAGAAAAAGTGATAAGGGTTGATATATCAGGCATTTGAAATGTCATGGAGATGAAATAGCCAAAAGCAGTCATCTTTTCTTTTGATAAGGATTAGGAACAATGGAATGAAGCCAGCGATTTAGGTTTCTAGAGCGTATATCTTGACATTTATGGTAGCGTTTCATAATAAGAAATTGTGGTGAATTTAACAATATTTATGGATTTTACTTATAGATTTATTATATATAAATTTTATTTAGAGATTTTATATAAAAAATATTTGTAAATAATTATATATGAATTTTAATCCGTAAATAAATTTAACATTACGAAAAAATTTTATAGATAATTTTCTATTAACTAAATCTGTTGATAATTATAATATATTTTATTGATATAAGATAAGGGAAGCATACAAAGGATAATAAGTATGTTTCAGATATGGTCTTCCGTGATAATTGAGAAACACTTATAACTTCTATCAGAATTTACAAAATGTTTTGACCGGATTGCACGAGGCTGAAAGAATTTTTCTAAGGAAAAAAATATTGAGATAACATACTCTCTAATAATATATATATATATATATATATATATATATATATATATATATATATATATATATATTATTTATAGATTATTCAGTAAATAATATAAATAATTAATTTTATTAAAATTATAATTATTATTATTATTAACATTTTTTAATATTAATATTATTATTATTCTTAATTACATTAACATTATTATTATTATTAACAATATTAATATTATTTTTATTAATTTGATTATTATTATTATTATATTATTATTAAAGTTAATATTATTACTATTTATTAACATGATTAACTGTAAGTAAAAATTTATATGTATTATCCGTATATAAAAATTTTTATATAATTCGTAGATAATTTTGGATTACATATAAATTTTTATTGTAGATAAATATGATTTTTCTTGTAGTATTTACTACTGCACCCTCTTCCAATTAAATTAAACAGATAGATAGAAAGTTAGATATTTTGGAAACTTATGATAAACGAGTTTTTTGTTTGTGATGAATACATGGTCATCATCTATCTTTTGTGTAAATGATCTTTGGATTAGATAGTTTTTCGTTTGATCTTCTAATGTTTGGTTGAAGGTCTCTTGTTTGACCGTCTTATATCTTATATACAGTTTTTTATTTGACTGTTTAATGTTAAACTGTCTAATAGTTTTATTTTCATTATATGTTTTGAGTTTCGCATCTTGCACGTATCTTTTATCTATTATATATTTTTCTTCTCCTTCGTTTAATATTAAACTATATATCTAATACTTTTTTCCTTTATTATATGGTTTTATCTTTTATGTCGCGTGTTTCTTTTTTTTATATATATATATTCTTTTTTCTCTACGATTTGTAATGAAATATTTTTATGCGTTTTCTTTTCTATTCTTTGCATGGTTGTATGTTGTCTAGGTTTCTTGTTTTTTTATTATGGTATCAGAATTGTTCTTCTTTTAAAGAGTTCTGTTGCACCTTTTGTTTGTGTTTTTTTTATTTCTTTTTTAGATCTTATTTGTTCTTTTTTTCTTATTTCTTGTTTCAATACGGATGAAGAACAAATCATACAAAGTTCTCTACCTTCATCCAAGTGAAAATTTGACCACCCCTCTCGTTTTTCCGATTCTTGACTCCACCAACTACCACCCATAGAGCCAATCAATTATAATAACCTTAAGTGCAAAAATAAGGTAGAGTTCATTCATGGCACAACTCCTGAATCTACAAAATTTGACCCTAATTTTATTGTTTAGAGTTATGTAACAACATGATTCTCTCATGGTTAGTCCACTCGGTTTCTATCTATTATATTTGGAATTATTTAAAAACAAGATATTCGAGGAGATCTTTCTCTCATTTCTGATTTACAAATGGAAATCATGTATTTGAATCAAGGTAATATTTCTGTCACTAAGTATTTTACTAAACTAAGAATAATTTGGAATGAGCTTGAGAATTTTAGGTCCAATCTTATTTTTTTTTTGTCTCAATAAATGTTTTTGCTTCGTCTCCTCTGCTATATCTCAAAGAAGAAAAGAAAACAAAGACATGCAATTTCTTTTTGACTTGAATGATCAATACGATAATGTCAAATCCCACGTGGTTTTGATGGAACTCATTCCTTCTATAACTAGAACTTTTTCTTTTCTAGCTCAACAAGAACAACAATTGATCAATAATGTTTTAATTATTAATGTCAAAAGTATAAATCATACTGTTAATTATCCAATCCATGTTTACTTTTTTTTTAATAGCAAACAATGAATAAAATAACAGAAAACACTTAAGGGGTGTTCCAACCCTTATACAATGTCCAAGATTAAGTGCCCCAACTACCAAACCAAAAACCCAAACAAAAAGACACTCTACTCAACATAACAAAAAATCTGGACAAGGGCAACTGGAAGAGAACAACCAAAAATCTAGGAAGAAGACAACACAAAAAACTTATTCACTTACATATTGGGGAAGAGAGCCATCCAACATACCTCAAAATTACTATGCCAAAGATTGAAAGCACAGCACCGAGAATAAAATCCAATCCGAAAAAGAAAATGAGGTTCTCTTCATCTTATACTTAGCCCACAGCCAACCTTAAGTTGAGCTAGACTAAAGATTTCATCAGCATCTACGACTGATGAAATCTACGACACCACCCTTGAATACCACCATGTTTACTTGATCTTTGTGTAGAAGAAGTTGTCATATTAAAGTTGTTTGCCATAAAAAGCATGGTTTTCCTTATCAAGAAGGGAAGGGTTTCAAATCTATTAGTGAAAAGAAACTTTGCACTTATTGTAAAAGATTGGAGACACTATTAAAATATGTTACAAAAAACATAGTTATCCTACCAACACAAACTCTACAATGGGAAAACTTCTCAAGTTAAATAATGTTATTATTCAAGAAAAGATCACCATTGATAAAGATTAGAAAAGTTATGAAATTGGATATGTTCGTTCAACACATCAACAATAATAGATATTCTCATATCTTTTTAAAAACGACAAACGTTTTAGTCAACCAAGTGAACCAAGTTGGTTCTATTTCTATTAATTTTTTTTTTATCAAAATTTGAATTTGCGCACAGATAACATAAATCTTCTAGATAAATCAAACTTTAGAATGCTTGGATTTTGAATTTTTATGCTACTGATCATATTTATTTTTCTTTATCTGATTTTACTTCTTACTATCTTATTAAATATATTTTGATAAAATTATCTAATGGACAATGATTCTACTAAATATTCTGGAACTGTGCATTTTAATCAAAGATTTCATTTTACTAACGTTCTATATGTTCCTGATTTTTTTTTTAATATTATATCGGTATCTAAACAAACATCTTTCCTTCCCTAAATAATTTTTTCCTCTAATGGTTTGTTGATCATGTTGATAGTTTTTGTGTTTTTAATTCTTTCGCCACCATTCAACACCATGCTTTTCATATTATATCTCCTATTTTGAATTTGTTGTTAAAAACATCAATTTATAACATTATATATTTGGTCATCTCTTAAACGACAAATTAATTATTCTAAAAACTTATTACTCTCGTATCTCTATTGAAAAATCCTACATTTATGATACTTTTCATTTAGCTAAACAAAAGAAACTTCCTTTTGATCTTAGCAACACTCATGCCACAAAAATTTTTATCTATCACATATTGATATTTGGAGCCCATGTTTTGTTACTTCTATGCATGGTAATAGATTTTTCCTTACCATTGTTGATGGTTTTTCCTAATACACTTAACTTTTTCCTATGCATAATAAGTTTGAAGTCAGAGCTAATGTTGTTAATTTTATTTCTTAGACTGAAAATCATTTTAGCACTACTATTAAAATTATTAGGACTGATAATGGAGTAGAATTTGCTATGAAAACCTTTTCTTTTTTATTTCAAAAGAATTATACTTCAAATCACTTGTGTTGAGACACCTAAACAAAATGACATTGTTGAAAAGAAACATCAACATATTTTAAATGTAGGTTGTGCTTTGCTTTTTCAATCCAATCTTCCTACTATATTTTAAGTGTTTCGCTATTCAATATATTTTTCTGATAAATTGCATGCCAACCCCTTTATAAAATAAGGTGTCTCCTTATGAAAAATTTATAATAAACCCTGTGATCTACCTGATTTATGGATTTTCAGGTATTTAGGTCATTCTACTACTCTTTTTCCTCCTGATAGGAAAAAAACTTGATAGTTGCCTTGTATCCTGTGTTTTTCTTAGTTTCAAACCACACACTAAAGATTTTGTTTTCCTAAATCTCAAAAACTATACCATAAACATTGCAAGACACATTTTTTTGTTTTCTATATTGTTTTAATATTGATCAGAACAAAGATTCTAATAATCTTTATATTCCCCTTCCACAATATTATTCTCATACTTATGATGACGTTAATATGCAAATTGCTGATCACGAGACTATTTTACATAATTCTGATGATACTATATCATTAACTATCAAAATGAGACTTTGATCATTCTTGTAGATGATCTACTCGTAACCTAAGATCTTCAACATATCTGCAAGATTTCAAACTATCAACTCTTCTAATAGTACTAGAAGTACAAAATATCCAATTCAATTATATTTAAATTATAATTATTTATAAGTACTAACAATTTATTTTTCCATTATGAAATATGTCAATCTATGAAATATTTCAATCCAAAATTCCCTCATTAAATAAGTTGATAATAACAATTAATGAAAAAAAATATATCAATTATATTTGCTATCACATTTTCACATTAAATATATATTATATTTCTCATGAATAATTGTAACTATTTATTTTTTTAAGTAAATCTCTCTGTTTAAAAAAAAGACAAATTGATGAATTATATTTATTGTTGTTTTATGTATTACAACCTGGCATGGTGATAGGAGACTTATAATTCAAGAAGAGTTTGATTTGATAGTAAGTTGTGTGAAGATCCATAGAAAATGCAAAGGGTGGATGGAGGTTGTTTGAAAATCAAGGATCTTTCATAGCTTATCATGAATGCTTACATGAGACACAGCATTGCATCTTATCTCACAATGCTATTGGAAGAACCATTTGTGTCCATACAAAGTGTTTGTGGAGTTCTGATTTGTAGTTCAACTCAGCTCAATCTTTTCTTTCTCTCTTTTCTCTCCCCCATGCAAATGACAACTGAGATTTTAACATGTTAGGCTTATTTTTGTCTCCCATTTCCACTTGCAAAGAATCCTTTACAACATGCTAATTTGGCCACGCACCCTCTTTCTTGTTGCTCAAACACTGCCCACGTATACTCATATCATCACCAATCATCTCATACCACATCTATTCTTTTTCCATGTTTTAAGATATCTTCAATGCAGAGATAATATTCTGGTCTAAAATATAAGTTTTAAGTGGTTAAAACAAGATATCAAAATTTCTACATAGTTTTTTTCATATATGTTAAACCATATGTTGGTAGAGAAAGATATGTAGAGAAAGAGAAAGAAATGTGGAAGCAGCCTCGAGTGATTGGTCTTAGGATGATCATCACTTTCGGAAAAGAAGTGTAGAAATGACTTTTGAGAGATTGAATTTAAGAAGGCTAGCTTTCAGAATATTGTGATAATTGGTCTTGAAATGAGTTCCTTGTCTAATAATGCACAAAGACTAATCTTCAAAATATCATTTATATTGGTACTATTGTTCATATTGTGATTTACATTATGTGTGATTTTAAAAATACTTTTTGCAAAAAATATTTTGTATGATTTTAGAGAAGAATTGAACAATTTCTGTTTTTGTTTTGGTAATAAGGTTGAGAGACAATTCTGATTTATTGATTGATGTGATTCATACTCTTCAAGAGCTTCTGAAGTCTACATAGAAGGTCTGCTTTAGATAATGCCAAATCTGACATATATATAATCTGCAAACTTAATCTGAAAAGATGAATTCAATTATATATAATCAGCATTCACATATATTTCCAATTTTGAATATTAGATTTACTTGTACATATTTTTTTTTTCCTGCACAAACAAATTGATCATGCAAGTGTATTCATGGCTACATTCAACTAAGAATCTTTATATCTCTACAACAAAATGAAAGATGAATAAAAAATAAACATTCATTATTTTGACTGGGGACAAATTGCTTTGGTCCCACTTTCTTAACATGTTGTGAATCATGATTCTCCATGAGTCTAAGTTTGCAACTTCACGTAAATATCTTGCTCCTTGGGATTATCTTCACTGGTAATCCATGTTTTGGCACAGGAAAAGGACCATATTGTATTCCATCCTCATTTCCCACCACTTCCCACCTAAATCAATCATCAAAATAACAACAAATCAAGACAAAATCTCTTTCAAAATTTCACATTTTTAGTCCCCATAATATTCTCCCAAATTCAAACACATTCATATTTTTAAAACATGTTAACAGCTGCATTTGTCCAAGACCATTTACAATGATTGAATAATAACGTAAAAGAAACTATATATTATTCCTGGAAATTATTGACAAGTCCATCTTGTCACAAATTAATGTTGTCACAAATTAATGTGCAGGCATATAGCCACACTCTGAACATTCTCTAAATATTTAGTATTTAGATATAGATTGTTTGGAATGAAAGAGCAAAATGGGTGAAGTGGGTGAGGGTCACATTCAAATTAATTAATGTGGGTGATGAGGACAAGGTAGTGGTGTGTAATTGTGCAGAGGTATGTGTGGTGTCAAGTAAAACTTGTTCTATTGAAATTTGACTGCATGCAAACATTATGGACTTTGTCTTTGTTTGTCAGAGCTGCCACCAATAATCTTCCACATGTGTTGTTGTCATTTGATCAACCCTAACCACTTGAGTGGACTAATTTTATTGTCATTTCATGCACATAATATATATATATATATATATATATATATATATATATATATAGGTAATTTCTTACTGAGTTTTTATTGTTTTGGGATCTTTATGAAAAAAAAGGGACTTTGCTTCTATAAGGTGTCATTTCTATGATTTGAGTGTCTCCTATGACTGATGTTTTGAGTATATATATATATATATGAGTAATTCTGGACCAAGCTTGCTTGAGAAACTAAAGGACAATGAATCCTGATTGGTCCAGATAGATAAAGATCAATGTGAAGTCACATTCATTGATTAAGTGGTTATGAAAAACAGAAGGGGTCTGTCTTTTTGAATAAATCTTTGTTTATTCCTTTCATATTACAATAGTTATTTTCCTTCTTTAAAAAATTTCGAAAATCTAGGTTTTTTTTTTCATGATACAAAATAACATAAAAATGACCTCTTTTGTCCTCTAATTAACTGCAAGACTAAATTAATTTAATTTAAGATATATATATATATATATATATATATATATATATATATATATATATATATATTATGTTCTTAGTTCAAATTGTTTTAAAGAAATAATCACTTATTTTGATTTTTTTGAAAAATTAAATTATTTCTCCAAAAATAATCACAACCAAACATGCATTGTAAATTAATATCACATATTCTAATCAAGGGACTTTATATATTATGATAAAGCTATTTACATGACTAAAATATCATCAATATATATTTCAAGGATTCACACCTTTTACAAATTAAAGTCTATGCTATTTGTTTGATATATAACACACCCCCTTTCCATTCAACTCTTATATGCATAAAAATTATTTTGAATAAATTATACTTTTTATCATCTCTCTAAAAACGTGAATTATTGCCCTTTATTGTTCCCTTATTATTTTTTAAAGGGTGTTACATGTATGCAAGATTTGTACATAAAAGAGTGAGAGATTTAGTGATTATTTTAATTTAAAAACATAAAAGGCAATCGTGTGTTAAATTAATACATATATAAAACAGGATAAATATAACTTGTTATAAAAAAAAAATAAGCATAGTTTATATAACTTTAAATTAAGTTATTCTGGTTATACCTAGCAAGAACTTTCTGTAATATTCTCCATCTAGGAAGATGAGTTTATGAGTTACATGTGCAAGGGTCTTATGAATACGTTTGGCAACAATACCATGCATGTGTGCCACGTATACGTATGAAATACATGGCTATTAACGAGATCCCTATTAACTTGTTCACTAGCTACAATATATAAAATATTCATACCCTAAAAGAAACCCTTTTTTTAATGCCTCAAAGAGGACCACTTCCACATCTTAAGGAACATGCTGAAGCTACATAATTAGGACCACCCTCATGAATCAATCTTCCATGTAATGGTCAATTGAAAGATCCCTATCGTAACTGACAAACTTGTTTTGCAAAAAGTTCATTCAAAACACATACTTATAGTTATTGCTTCTGATCAACTTGGTTGGAGATCTCAGCAGGAGAAATCACCATGTATGTTTAAATCAGTTTAATGTTTGTTATTGAAGGGCTAAACCACTAGTAATGATGAACACATCTTAAGGTGTCTATGGAAGAAAATCTCATGCACATAACCATAAAATATTTGACATGATGATATAACGATGAATATGCATGTGATATTTGTATTTAGGAGGGAGAAACCTGTAAGAGAGTGTGAGATGATGGAGAAGGACAAGAAGTTCAAGCTTGGCCAGCTCACTGCCTGGACAAGAGTGGACACCATTTCCAAAAGGCATGTATGTGTTTGGTCTCGGTGGCACCTGCATCATCACATAAACCAAAGTCAATCTCATGACCCTTTAACACCTCATACATGCATGCATGCATACATGCATACATACATGTACATACATCTCTCTCTCTACTAGTACCATGCATGCATGCACCAATTGTCTGGTGTTGAAACTAGTACCATGCATGCATGCATGCACCAATTGTCTGGTGTTGAGCAAAACGGATAAAAAACAATGAAATTAATTATTCTGCTATCCTACAAACTCATATCACGTGCCTCTGATACTGGCCAGATTGTCAAAACACAGAATGATTCACCTTAGAAGAGGAGGAAGATTCAAATAGGTAATGAAAGGGACTTCACACAGGGATAATCTAACCATTCATAACCTTATGTTTCTGACATAAAAGATAAAGTATTTCATCACTTCTTATTATTATTTTATTCATTCACTCATTTTGTGCACACTTATAGTGTTGTTAGATAAAGATATTTTGTTGTAGTTGTTGGATGCATCTACCTCAAAAGGATAGAGATACTAATACTATTCATCAATGAGATAAGCAAAGTTCACACACTGAATCATTCTTAAACTGCATGATTAATATATTAACAAATTTGCAACATGTATATTATACCTCGAATCTTGAAGGGTCGAACTTCTCTGGCTGAGGGAAAAAGTGAGCAGAATGATGAATGCTTCTGAAGAGTGGAAGGACCTTCCAACCTTTTGGAACAGTGTAACCTTCTAACTCAACATCTGTCACTGCTTCTCTGAATGTGAATGACAAAATGCTTGCACTTCTCAGCGTTTCTTGGATCACCTGAATTTGGTTTAGTTTAATGTTATAACTATTTAACACCCTTTCTGATATTTTAATTTGTAAATTAATTAACCATGCATGACTGAGACTTTTAAATTTTCCCATTTCACCATAAAAAAATACTTCCTATTTTGAGAAGATAATACACAAATTATTAAATGTAATCATTTAATATTATTTTTCATTTTCTGATATAATATACACTGTATGTTGTTTTTCTTTCATTTATAGCAAATATATAGAGTATTACAAGTTATATGTGTGTATGGAAGTATAAATGAAAAGATCTTTCAAAACTAGTGAAGTAAAAAATTGGAAAAGGTGTCATATCTAATTTGTCCTACTTATAGTAACATCAAATTACTAATTAAAAATGATTAAAAAAAACAGTAACATCAACTTTGTCAATGTCAATTAATGTCTTCCAAGTGATTTTTAGTGGACAAAATCAATGACATTATTTTTCATTTTAGAAAACAATTGATGTTGACCAAAACCAATTCATTTTTTTATAGAAATGAAAGAAATTGAAGTTATTAATTAATAAAAAAATAAGTAATAATGTATACCCGACTTGTGAATGGCATTTGCCTGGTATCATCCCACGAAAGTCCACGATTTTCCATAGCTAGTTTGCTTTTTATTCCCTCTTGTTCCTTCTGCAAATTTAAAATTTACAGAAAAAATAATAAAAATCAGCCATAGCAATCAGTTTACAAACTTTGAGGCATATGCACTCTAATCAGTTAATAGTGTGTCCAATAAAAAATTATAATTTACTGCAAAAGGCAGTGTTTTTTGTGTACCAAAATGAAAATAATTATCTTAAGATTATTTCTTAAGTAAACTTAAATAAAAAAAGGTGATTGATGATTAATATAAGGGTAACCTGAAAATCATTTTGTTACATTAAAATTAACTGTTATCCCATAATTTTGACTGAGTAACATCCTATCATATTTATCATGTACGAAGTATCAAAGCACAAAATATATTCTAAAGACATAAACTATAATACCTATTAATTTTTTATGTATCAAAAACTTATTTCATCTAATTTTCACAATTATCATAAGACATTCTCAAAGGGTACATAAATTAAATACCATATAAGATATACAACAAAAGGGTTGAGTGAAAATAATCTTTGTACAAAACAATTATACAATTAAGAGATAAAAATAAAGAAATTGAACATGTAAATATGAGAACATTTACAATGTAAATGTATATGTGATTGTGTGAGATTGAAAGTACTTATAAAAATGAAAAACAAAAAAAAAGAATAAGAATAGTGTTTTGACCGTCACAGCTTCCAATAGATTGGAGTTGTCATGAAGGTACTTGAGGACCCATGTTAGAGCACATGCTGTGGTGTCATGTGCAGCAAATATCACACCAATCAGATTATCCGCTACTTGAGAATCACTCAGTTCCATGAACACCTTCTTCTTCTCACCACATGATGAAGATGATGATGATGAAGATGAAGATCTTGATGGTGTTGATCTTGCTTGCAATAGAACCCCCAATAGCCCCCCTCCATGCTTTGAACTCTCCACTTTTCTTCTCTCTATTATCCTCCTTATACTCTCATTCAAATGCTTCCTTGCCTTCACAAACACACATTTTTTCTCTTCTTAACATCATCAAAAAAAAATTTCAAATTCTTCATGTGATCAATGCCATTTTCAGATAAGAGAAATGTTTATGTGACATCCAATGTTTTTGAAACATAGAAAAACATCCAATGTTTTGTTTTGTCCCACTTCTAACTTTACTTTTCATTCCTTTGACTTATTCCTTAACTACATAAAAAATACTCCCACGTTGTCTCATAATGATTCGTACGGAAAATATCTCTCGTAATCAATTCGTATCAAAATTATTCGTACTATCTAACAATTTTCAATTTAATTATTATAATAATAATAATAATTGATTTTTGGTACCTTCATTGCTTTCCAATAGGAAGTTCCAGGAAGATGTAATGGATAAGAATTATAGCCCTTCTCCAAGCAACGATACAACTCTCTGATTTCTTCCATTTCCAGCTCCCTTATTTCCCCAAAGGCTGAGATTGCTGCTACTTCAAAAGCATACTAATTCAAACAAAAATAAATAATTTATTTAGCTTCTTGGTCCACACTTATATATAACAAAAATTATAAACTTTTTCATATCTTTTTATCACATTTTTTTTCTTATTTTTTTTCCCATCAGACCAAAATAAACGAAGAAAATGTTTATCATGATTCTTATTACCTGCTTTTCAAAAATAATATTTTTTCCCCCAAAACAAAAGTCTTCTTAACTTTTTTTTTTTCTTGAAAAACTATATAACTAAAAGTATGCAGGACCACTTATTTTGAAGAAAGAAAAAAAACATAAAACTTAAGCAACTAAAGATATTTTAAACTATATATTTGTATTAATTACTATTATTGATTTACATAAATATAATAATAATCTGTGTCCCCTGGTATCAATACTAGAGTTAAGAAAACTTGTATATTAGTATTAATTGAAAATGTCAGCAATTATATAGAGAGAATAAACCTAAACTACCAACAACTAAATTTATAATTTTTGAATGATAACACTGATACCATCTAGGTTGTTCTTGGTTCATTCTACCTTTTTCATCTCTTGCAAGGTGTTGATGGTTTTGTTGGTCCAAGATGGCACCATTTTGATAACAATCTGCTCAACCTGAGAGACTGAGTGTTTGATGGTGGAGGGCATGAAGGAGGCCTGAACCAGCCTCTTGAGCATGGAGTGATAGGCACCTTGCTGAAAGAACACAGCCTCTGGCCCTATCAGCCTCTCTTTGCTTGGAGGGTATGTTGGCTTGAAGAGATGTGCTTGAGTCACAAGCACAGTCCTTGCTGCCTCAGGGCTTGATATCATCACACATGGACACCCCAATATGTTGGTCTTGAATATATCTCCATACCTTCACACATCACTCACCATAAACACCAAATCCAAAATCACACACATTCAAATGCACTTTCACAACATGCCAATTCCTCACGTACCCTTGTTTTATAGTATAAGCACATACACATATTCACATGCACCACCAACATATATATATTTACAAATGCATAAACATGTTCAACAACACATGTACCTATTTTGGCGGTTAGAGAAGAAGGAGTTTGGGTTTTGAGTGTAGAGTTTGAGGGTTTCTCCAAGGTAGGGCCACCCCATGGAGCCAGGGGGGAGCTTTTTGTGGTTGTGGTGGTGCCACCATTGGAGGAAGGGTAGGAGGAGGAAGAAGGAGGTGAGGAAGAAGAAGGTGAGGAAGAGAAGGTGCATGGTGATTTTGGAGAGAAAGAGAAAGAGTTTTGATACGTATAGTTTTGTGAAACTGAAAAGAGTTGTTTGGGGTGTCGGTTGGGATGCGAAAAGGTTTTATAGAGTGGCAGATTGGGGTTGGGACATGCGTCACAACCACAATGCCAACACTTCAACTTCACTGACCCTTCACAAGTGCCACAAATAAGACTAACTCTTATAAACAAATACAACAACAAAAATCTAGAATTTTCTCATTTTTTCTCTTCTTCCATCAATGCATATATATGAACCCTAGGAACTCATGAATAGTCTTTTTGTTTCTATAAAAATTTATAGTTTATTTTTTTTGTTTTTTTAGTTTTCAAGTTAAGTAATTTTGATTCAAATTTAACTAGATTAACAATACATATATCATGGATTCACTTTATTTGGATCTATTTCTTGTTTGGTCCGTTAAGAATGGATCGAAGCAGATTAATCTGCATAAAACGTGTGACTTGATATATGGTACTATTTTGTATAGCTATAGATTTACGACTCTATAGGTCAACTCACGGAGTCATATATATAATAATGTTAAAATGTATTAAGGATTTTCATTTTTTGTTACTACTAGTAGAAATATAAGTATTGTCACACTTGTGTTCATGTATTATTTATTTTTGTTTTACATGATTTTATTTATTATATAAAAATGAAATAAATAAATAAATATTTAGTTTATTTTCTACTTTCTTTTCTTGTTGTTTTAATTTGTTTCATTTTTTTAAAGATGTCCTTCATTATAAATTTTACATTATGATTTTAAAATATTATTTAGAAAATAGAGAAACAATCTATATACACTAATTGAGATAATCTCATTATATATTGTTGTGGATAAATAAAAAAATTATAATATGTTTAAAAAAATGTGTAATAAAGTAATTTAGGTTTATATCGTAATCCAATTGTACCAAGATAAAAGGAGATGGGAACTAAGATGCCAACCCATAGTGGTAATTAATTAGTTTGAGGTGGTGATGGGTCCTACGTTAGGGCTAGGATGTTCTACATTAGGAGTAGGATGTCCTTTGTCCCAATGCTTTATCAAATCCATTCATAGCTTCAATTTTCTAATCTTAATGGATCTGTTCAGCTTATGGGGAAACATGAAAATAAAATGAAAAGAAAAAAAAATGATTTTCTAATTGTACAATAAAAGAAGGTAGGAAGAAATGAAAGAAAGAAAAAGTTCTTATCCTTTTGCTTGTGCATAAAATTAAAAGGATTGAAATAAATATGAAATGAAAATAATTCTATCCAACAAAAATACAAATATGACAGATAAGGACAATTTAATCTTTATACAAATAAAGTTGTTCACTTTTTTGATTGGGTCCCATACAATATACTTTTCTCCATCACTTCATATTGTTAAACCATTTCAGAGAATGAAAAATGAAGTTTACCTTTTCCATCACTTCTATTATTTCCTCTATCCACTTTCAATTAAAAAATTAAGCACACCAAAAAAGTGGAAAATAAATGTCAAATTGTTTTATATAAATATTGTTTTAACATTAATCATGTATATATTTGCTTCCCATCTTTTTCTTTACAATTTATTTTAAATTGTTCTGTGTTAATTGTGTCATTGATATATTTCCATTCTTTATATAATTTTTACAATTCAGAAAATAAAATTATATACAAAATTGAAGAAGGAATATTGATATAACTTATTATATACTTTATTATAATCAATATTCCATAAAAGGTCTAAAAAGTATATTATACGATAATTTAAAAAATGTATGCAATTATGATGAAATGACAATGTTCTGACACACATATATAATGTTATATACTTAACCATATGATCTCCGAAACAATTTTTTTATATTATAAACATGTTATAGAACATTGTGTAAGAGCTTCTCCTTTTAATAAAATATTTAAAATCTGGAAAAGAAAAGTGAGTCAATTCTCTTGGATTTTATTATCACACTTCGTTCTTTTGTTCTAACAATTTTCTTTAATGTTTAATATTTATTTATTATGAGAGTTATAGAATTATTTTTTAAAATTTTACGTCATCTTCCTTTTTGTGTTACTATAAATATAGTACTTTAGTTTAAGCTAACAATAACTAGTTTATTTAAAAATAATAATAAAAACATAGCTACTTTATTAAGACGTTGGGCCATTTAATTAGGAAGTCTACACGAGCTAAAATTTCTATTTTTATTTTTTTGCGATTTGATGTTAATATTAAAAATATTTTACTATGTCGAAAAGATTGAATAATTTAAAAAAATTAAAATTATACAATCTGAAAATTACAAAATTAGATGCTGTTTTTCAAATTATATAATTTAAAAGTGCAAAAAAATAAATATTAGATTATGTAATTCAAAATAATTATTGAATAATGCAATTTAAAAATTTATTCTAAATAGTATAATCTAGAATTAATTTTTTCACTTCTAAATTATATAATCTAGAAATCTATATATTTTAAAATTATTTTTTGTATTTTTAAATTATACAGTTCAAAAATATATTTTAGATGATACAATCTGAAATTAATTTTTTACTTTTAAATTATATAATTTAAAACTAATTTATTTTTATTTTAAATTAATTAATCCAATTTTTTCTACTTGGGATTGTTGAATTCGAGAGTTTAATGTCTCTCTACGCAAGGATTGTTGTATTGACTATTTTCTAGAGTGTTGTATTGTGAAAGTGATATTAACCATTTTCTTCGGTGTGATAAGGATAAAAAAAAACAAAAACAAGTTATATTCTACTAACAATTTTATTTGTCTGTCATTGTATATTTATTACGTATTCAGCAAGTAATTTTATAAAACACTTATAGTTTTATACTTTTCAAGCTAAAAAGTTCCAGCTAAAATCCAAGTAACTGGACAGTTTTGCAGAAAAATAGTCAAAAATGATGAACGAAATACACATGTATGATGGTTCTTGAAATAAACAACCACTCCTCAGTAAAAACAAAACGGTGTTAGGTATAAGAGAGAAAGACATTAAAAAAAAAAAAACTATGTCAAAGGTTTCTTATTGATGTAACATGCAGCACAAGTGAGACAAATCAGAGACCATAGCAACAAGCTAGGCTTTTCGGTGTAAGAGGATGGATGAGTGTGATGATGTGTCATCAATCATTATTCAGTTTAATTGAACCTGGATTTTTGGACATCACCTTGAATTCAATTTTTTCTTCTAAAAACATAGCAACAAAATCAATCTCCCAAAAATTTCACCATCCTTGTTGTGTCAACACAAATAACATCCAAATAAAGATTACAAGAACAACTTTGTATGAGACAAACAATGGAATTCTGGATTGATTCACTAACTCCATCTTCTCCTGTCCTCTTCTTCATCCACTGGAGTGTACCATTCCGGTCTCCGCTTGGTGTTGCTCAGCCTGTAGTTAAGGAGGAGTTCCTCATCTTGAAGAGGCCTAGTAGCAACCAGAACAAGAGTTTTCAGTATTGGAACATGTGATCCACTGACTTTTGACCCTCCACCAGACTTGAACCAAAAGCTGCCAAATCTCCTCATGTTTACCTCTGCATTTCCAAACAACACATTTGGAACGTAGACTCTCATGTTCCTTTCAGTCAATGGAAAGTCATAGGGGCAAATCATGACATTTGGTTGCACCCCTTTTGGAGGGTGATTGGCAAAATGAGCCAAGGCTAATGGGTTTCTACGCTCAATCACTTCATTGTTATCTCCTTTGTAACCTTTCAAAGGCTTACTAAGCAGTTTCCAAAACCTTTCTGAACCTCTCTCAGGCTCAGCTCCTTTCACATCAGGCTTGATTTCTCCTGTTTTCCAACCATTCCACAGTTCTCGGTTATCACCTCCACAACCCCAAGGTTGAGCATTAATGACATTTCCATCATATCTTGTAATCAAATAAGGGTTCAGTGCATCAACCTTTGGGTACCCCGGAATGTAACGGTAATAAGCTGGAGAGTAGACTATGCCTGGATAAAAGGCCACCACAGCACCAACATTTACTGTGCCATCTAAGAAAAGACCATGGCCGGCATCCTTGTGAGGTATTTGAGAAGGTTTGACATTAACTGTGTAGCCAAGTTGATTTTTTAAATTTTGAGAAACTTCAGCTTGGCTTAAAGGTATTGTCTTGGGGGCAGCTGCTCCAAAAGCAAGTGGCTACAGTGAACAAGCAAAAAAGGAGAAAATATCCCAGTAATATACGAAATTATAAATGAATAACTAAAGGTAAATTGTTAAAAATAGGATATTTTCTGTACCCATGTTTGTCTGAAAGATGACAAACAGCGGTTAGCAACAGTTAAAAGGTTAGTGTTGAAACTTTAGATTACTTTTACTTGACATGTCAAATTCATGAAACAATAAATATGTCCTCGTACAGACCCATGGTATTCACATTTATATACATTTAATTAGAGGGTAGAAACAAATGTCAGCTTCACAGTTCACATCCATGGCTTTTTATTCTTAAAGCCTGTAGGAAATTGTGAGACCCACAAAAAAGAGTAAACGAATAGGCTGTCATGTTATGTATGGCGCTTAAAACAGAAATCACATCAAGGATGAGGAAATTCTGATCAGTGAAACATATGGAAATTGGATGACATTTTAGTGCTGAAGTGTTAAATATATCAGTTTTAAACAGACACGTTGAACCTTGCTGTTAATTTCTATTCTAATGCTCACCAAGATTGCACAAGGAAACAGAAAGGAAAGGAGGGGTGGGTCAAACTCACCAAGATTATTTTGGGCTGGATCACTCCTACCCACAGCAAAACTAAGGCCACTTCGGTGAGGCACTTTGCTTTCTAATTGATGTTCATTTACCATCTTCTCATTTGGAAGTAGAATTTCATCCATGAATGTGCAAAATGTTTTAATTTGTGAATGAACATTTTCTTGTACTTGCATTTCTTGATCAGCAAACGAGGCTTTACTAGCCATTTCAATAATCTCTTCTGCACGTGCTTCATCAGCATTCTTTCCTAGACGATTATAGCTGGATATTTAAGTCTTTGCATGAGCAAAATATGCCGAGATGTTAAGGAAAAGTATCACATACACAACGAAATTGAAATCACCCCGTTAAAATAATATTAACTCAAAAGCAAGACAACAACTTATCTGTCATAACATCGAAGATCTAATATCTTAGTCTCAACGAATTGTGCACTGACCTTAAGTAAAGGAAGAACCGGTTAATGTCAGCTTCAAATTGTAGTTGTCTGGGATCCCTAGCAAAAGCAGGGCGCTTTACCAGGGTTTTCACAGCCTGAAAACAAATTCAGACCGAGATTGGTAATTCATTATTGTCATAAGTTTCATATGATTGATGATTCACAACAGGTAAGCGCTAGCAACAGCTTTGCATAGCCCAGAACTCTGAAGAATTCATAAAAGACTAATCCCTGAAAGAATTAGGATATCACACTTCCTTCAATTATGGAGTTCCTCCTTTTGATCATTGATTTTATAAAAATCCATATAACCTTGACATAAAAGTTATAGTAATTTAGTTAACAATTACGAAACGACACAAATAAGGAGGAAAACTACAGAAGATGAATAATATAAAGAATTGAACTTTCCTTCTACACTTCTACTTCATGCTTTCTAGGGGTATGGAAAAATTCGTCATGAGCTTCGGTGTATTCTAGTGCAATTGATTATTCTCTACTGGCCACAAGGCAAAGAATATCATGCTCTAAATGAGTTCTGGTCACTCGTTCTAGACAATGTAATTCTTCATGGGGTCAATTGAGACAAAGCCAAATTATTTATTTATTTGTGTCTTTTCTCCATTTCTTGTTTTGTTTCATAAATAAACAATAATTTACACATATTCTTCAATAACCTAAGTAAACAGTAAGAGAAAGAATTTCCTTAAAAAAAAACGTAAATCAATCGCATACAAAAATCAAAATTATTGTGTTCCGAAGATAATGACATACCTCTTGAAATTTCTGGAACAAAAGGGCCATCTGTGACTGGATGAAAGAGACAGAACTATTCAGAAAAAAAAAATGTGCTTTTAATGCAACATGGAGTTTTCAACTCTGGAAATGTTCTGCAAAAGAAAAAAAGTGATTCAACACAACCAATAAACTTGTAACGCCAGAAGCAAACTGGATAAGCTATACAAATCACATAGTTACGAGGACAATAACAACTAAGAAGTGATTGAGAAACACATCCATTCATAAACACAAATTGGATAATAATTCAAGAGAGAGAGAGAAGCGATCATTATCAATCAAAACTTTGAAACAGAAAATAAGCAACTTGCTGAGTTACAACCAGGCCTTCCAACAATTCCAACAAGTCTTTTCTTACGGTCTGATTGAATAAAGTTTTTCTCCAAATGAATTTATACGAAAAGAAAATAAGAAGAAAAATAAATAAAATGAGTTTGAACAAAAGTTAAATTAGTTTATTTATAAGGTAATTTGTAAAAGTTTTCTCCTATTAATTTCCCCAAAACCCTTTTTTCAAACTTACGAATAAAATAACATAAAATTAGAGAGAAGTTTATTTCACTTCATCTGTTTATTTTCTTTTATAAGTATTTATGAAGAAGTTTATCAAAATAGACCCTTACTCATAGAAACTCCTTGAATAAACTTCCCCACAAGCAGTATAAGAAAATAAGAAACTAAAAATGAATTGAGCTTGTCCCATAAGTTATTATGCCCTTAACTTTAACTTCTCTAAAAACTGAGATGCATAAACTGACTTAAGCTAACAAAGAGAGTTCAATTAATTTGACCTTATTTTTCATTTCCTACAATAGTTTATGGAGAAAATTATTTGAAGACCCTAACCTATGAACATTTCATTATTTCACTCATCCATTTGGAATTTACCAAAACAAAATCAAACCCTTTTCTGGCCACTCTCATGGGAATGCAAAATATAAGGAGAAATACAAAACTCGGGCGATGAGATTATATGCATAGTATACATTATTTCCACCATGAAAACTACGAATTTTGAATTATCTGTGACTAAATGAGTAGCTTTCGTCGCTGAATCGTGTGTGCGTTACAATATTAACACTGTTTATAATCATATTAACGGTGCCACATATAAAAGTGAGTTGTGATTAGAAGAAACGAAAATCGAACCTTGGAACAGCAGAGCTCGGAGATACACCGCAACCGGAACTTCAAGTTGAAGCCAACAAGGCAGCGAGATCGTAGAGGGAGAAATAATACTGCGTTTGCGAGTTGGGCTTCGGTATTTGGGCTTGTGTCTCCACCCATTTTTTATTTTCAGGCTTTGCTTGGTGCACCCTCGTAATTACTCTTCACCGCCATAATTTTTAAAATTACCATTTACTCTTCATGGTATATTTCAGTTGTGATTTCTAGATTACTTATTATGGAAATCGCCGGAACAAGTTTTTTCAGAACAAACTTTTTAGAATAAACCTTTTAAAATATTAGATGTTTTCTGGAATAGGTTTTCTTTTTTTATTGCACAATGAATTCAAGAGACATTTTTATATATCCATCTTTTTGTTGGTTATGGTGGAAGAAGGTATTATGAATATTTATTTAGTGGAACTTTCAATCTTTTAACATTAATGACAACCAACATATAACTAATAATAATTTTTTTTTTTCAATGTAGCTTCAACTTATTGAATGCGTGAAATGACCATTCTTGTATTAACACATGCATGATTCATGTGATGTAGGAGTGAAATGAACTCAACTTTCTCATAGTGTTTGTCACGAAATTAGTGTAGTTGTCATTTTCTCTTAGTTAATCAATATTGCAAAACGCTACATCAAGTCAGTTGTGTTTTTCCAATACAAGTTCACAAGTTTCAGGTTTATCATGGGTTGTATTTTGTATTCAAAATGGACACTTGAAGACTACTTTCAACTGTGCATTTTTTCATTCAAAATGAACACTTGTGGGACAATATTGACTTCTTTAAAAGAAAATTTTGTTTCAACAAATTTTACATCTCACAACATAAAAACACCTTTTCCAATTCAAACAAATAGGTAACAAAAATACATTTACGGCTTCGATTATTAAAATTATCTCCCTTTTTAACTTTATAAACATAACAAAGTTATCCAAACATTTTGAAGTACTCGTAGGTTAGAGATTTTCCACAAATCAATTCATATGAATTTTTATCAAAAAGAATAAAGGACATTGTTAAATTAATCAAGTAGCCTACAATAATTCATTCATCCCATAAACAAATGGAAATGGTTTTCTTGAAATCCTAGTATCCTTGTCACATTTTAAATATGTTTATGTTTCATTCTATTATGGTGTGCCTATGCGTGATTTTTGATGAATAATATCATGATAAAAAAAATAGTATTTTTAAGTGAATTTTATTTCATTATTATTTTTAACTAATCAGTTTTGATGTATTTATAAAATTATTGTTCAATTAGAGAAAAAAATTATTATTGCTTGACACTCTTCTCTTTTCACTTTTAACGAGTACATCCAAATCATTTACTAAAGTTAAAAAATAATATACATCATATGATGAGGTGTTATATGATGAGGGTATTATATGATGAGGGTATTATGTAAGGATTCTATAAATCACAATCTATCAAATAAAAGATGGTTGATGCATGATAAGTAGTCAAAGGAATTTTTTGTTCATAATTAAAGGTTTAGGGTTTGTGATGAAAGAGATTTGTCTTTTACAATTTTTTTTATGGCGAGTAAGGATTGATATGTAACCCCTCTAAAAGGTAAGTTGTAAGTAAGGTAGGTTATAAACGAATTGTATGATATATTAAAATATGAATGTGGTTTCCTATACTATAAATACATAGTTTTAGTAATAATCTTAATTATATTATATGTATATTTACTGATAAAATAAGATCTATTCTAGACACATGTTATTTCTAGTAACATCAAAATCTTTTTCTTTTCAAAATTTTATCATTCTTTGTTCAACACAGTCATTGTTGAGGCGCAGATATGCTGTAATAATTATAAAAAGAATTATAATTTACATACAAAATTTTAGATTGTAAGTTTGTAGTTTCGATCAAATATCGGTAGAAACGATAAAGTAGAATAAAAGTTATTTTCAATATCCATCATATTGGTATTATTAAAAGGAAAAGTTTAGGATAAAAATTTGAGGATGTAATTCTTTTACAAGGATAATTGATAAGGAAATTATATTTTGAAATTTAAGTATTTGAAATTGTTTGTCAAGTCCATTTAAAAGGAGGTCCTCTTAGAACAAGTTAGTGAATGGTAAGAAAATCATTGAATGTATGGACATTGAAATGGAAAAGATATTGGTTCGAATGAAAGAAAGTAATGGTTAATGACTTTTTTTTTATAGGTTTAAATGAGTAGGCTGAGAAGGGATATGAGAGATGGGTGGTATGGAAGGGAAATGAAAATCTAGAATACACTTTAAAATCAACCTATAATAAAGTCAAGAAGGTGAAATCTGTGTTTTATGTAGATAAAAAAATAAATCGATTAGTCATTTGTTCTTTACATGTAAGGTGGTCTATTCTGTTTGGAGTAAATTATACAAATGGATACAGGTGGTGTTGGTTCACCACTTTTCAGCTAAGCAACACTTTTTTGGATATGAATTAATTGGTTTTAATAAGAAGTTTATTCAGATGTTCGGATGACCTGTGTATGGAATATTTGAACTTATAGAAACAATGTCTTATTTTGAAACCTAAAGTTTGATGCAAAGGAGGTATTTACCTTTATTGAGATCAAAACTTAGGTCTGGGTTACTAGGAAGTGTAGAAATGTTTCATTTACATACTCTGACTGGTGTCTTAACCTTGTAGAATGCATCAAACAAATAACCTGAAAACATTCCTAAAAAATATTGGTGATTGTAAGGAAGAAAGTGATTGATGCTAATTTGTTAGTTTTTGGTACGTCTAGTTATTTCGCTACACTTGGTACAAATATTGAATTTATAGGACTTAGCAGCAGAGATGTACAAAATTGCAGACATTGTGCATATATTATGCTTAGCCTAAACTGTGATATATTGTTGTTGTTAATCACTCTATGAGGTTGTATGTCCTAGATTGATTCCTTTGTGACTTTGTAGGGTTATAGAAGCATGAAACTATACTGCATAAGGGATTGACAGAAATATTGCAACTTGTCTTCACAGTGGAGACCGTGTCCCTGCAGATGAGAGTGGCAGGTTGAGATTATTTTCCAAGCTCACAACTTCACTAAACGAGGTTGTCTTCATAATGTAGGGAGAAAACCACATCAATCTGTACATTGTGAATTTCCACAGGTTATGCATAGGGGTTATACTTCTTGTAGAACTGTAGACCTCTATGATGGAGTAAAGATAGGATGATTGGAATCTATTAAGTTTGGTGCTACTAACATAATAGTCAATGAGTCCACTCGCAAGTAATGTAAGTCTTACCATAATAGGTGTATTAGAAATTATACGTGCATTTGTATGCATATATATGTTTTAGAGAAATTGTATAAGGGTTGACATAGCTTTTTTTCACTTTGGTGTACTTTTTCACATTAATGTTCAAAATGGGTCAAAAAAATTATTTTTTTATCAAAATGGGCAAATCATGTCAATTAGATAGGATTTCAAAGGCATGATTTCAGGCTGGTCAAATAGAAGTGACATGATGACAATTTCAATTAAAGACATTAATTAAAATAATTTCTCTATATGCAATCATTTTTTAATAATTTGACGTTATGCTTGTTATGTTTAGCCATTAACAAAAATATTAATAATAATAATTACATAATAATAATTAACAAAATCATAAAAAAAATTAAGGCATACAAATTTATTTTAAATTAAAACAAAATAATATAATAATAATAAGAAGAAGAAGAAGAATTTCAATTAAATTCAAATAAATTTAATTTAAATAAGAATAAGAATAAGAATAATTTTAATTAAATTCATATAAATTTAATTTAAATGATAATGATAATTATTAAAATAATAATTATAATTAAAGTCATACAAATTCAATTAAAATAATAATAATAATATTTACGGATAATAATGATAAAAATAATACAATAATTATTTTCTAAGAAATAATAATAATAATAATAATAATAATATTCTAACAAATCTAATTAAAATAATAATAACAATAATAATAATAATTATTATTATAATAATAACAATTCTTATTATTGTTATTATTATAATAATAATAATATAATAATTTTTATAAATAAAAAAATAATATTTAATAATATAATATTAACTATTCAGTTGCAATTGCAGGCTATTACCATTAGCATTTTTATTTATCACGAAGAAGAAATGAACCCACACTCTATCCATTATAATATCAATTATTATTTTCTTTATTTATAAAAGTTATTATATTATTATTATTATAATAATCATTATTATTGTTATTATTTTCATTAAATTTGTTAGAGTATTATTATTATTATTTCTTAGAAAATAATAATTATATTATTATTATCATTATTATTCCTAAATATTATTATTATTATTTTAATTTGTATGAGTTTAATTATAATTATTGTTTCAATAATTATTATTATCATTTAAATTAAATTTATATGAATTTAATTAAAATTATTATTATTATTATTTAAATTAAATTCATATAAATTTAATTTAAATTATTCTTATTATTATCAGTATATTAGTTTGTTTTGATTTAAAATAAATTTATATGTCTTAATTTTTTTTGTTATAGTTTCGTTAAATATTATTATGTCATTATTATTATTTTTAATTTTTTTATTAATTATGAAACATAATAAACAATGTGTTAAATAACTAAAAAATGATTGCATAGAAAGAAATTATTTTAATTAATATTTTTAATTGAAATCGACATGTCAATTTTATTTGACGATCTTGAAATCATGTCTTTGAAATCTCATCTAGCAGGATTTGCCAATTTTAGTAAAAAACAATTATCTATTTTAAATATTAATGTAAAATAATACACAAAGTAGATAAAAAGCCTCTCAAGTACTCCTTTTATTAATTTATTTTTTATTATTGATAGAAATAACATGTTTTGGTGTCCTAATTACGTGTTTTCAATCATAATTTGCCATGGGTTTATAACTTTACATCTCGAAATCATTATTTCTAAACTCACGTGATTAATTGCTTTATATCATTAAAGCAGCCAAGCATAAAATCGTGATAAAAAACAAGAGGCCAAATAATTCAACATTACAAGAAAATTTAGTATTGCTTAATGTAAAAGTTTGTAGGTAATAAAAGAACCCATAAGTAAAATAAAGTTATCCATGAATTATATACGAAAAAAATCCATAAATAAATTAGACATAGGTAATTGTCACTTACATATTTTCAAACTTCGTAAATAAATTTATACACGTAACTATTTACATATAAAATCTGATAAAATTCATAGCTGATAATATATGGATAAAATTTTCATCCATAGATAATTATGTAGTAACAAAATTTATAGGTAATTACACATTAGACATAGGTAATTGTCACTTACATATTTCCAAACTCTATAAATAATTTATACACAAATATATGTAAGGATAAAATTTGTAACTAATAATATATGGACAAAGTTTTCGTCCATGTATTAACAAAATTCATAGATAATTAAACATAAATTTTGTTTATTATGTACGAATAAAATCTATAGATAATTGTTGTTTGTGACTTGAAATTATTCCTTAATAGTAAGAATGCTTAGAAACAAGAGGCATAGAAAATTAAACGCTTCTTCACTTTTTCTTAAATGGTTAGTATTTGCTAACATTGCCTATACATTGTTTCTCTCTTCTCCAAAAGATACAATCTTAACATATAACATTCTCTCATTGTTAGAGCTCTTTTGTTACTATTGAGTTATGAGAGTATACATGTGTTATGAGAGTATACATCTGTGAAGTGTATTTGGGTTTGGGCTTGTAAGAAGTATATAAACTTCTTTTGTAATCTTTATTGTATAATTATATCATTCATAGAGTTTGATGTGTGGAAGTAGGCTATAAGCTGAACCACATTTTAGTGTCATTTTCTTCACATTCTTCAGCTAATTTTATAATAAATTGGTATCAGAGCGCTAGTAGCGTTCTGGGTTGACTCTACATAAATAAATTATGGCAACAACAAAATTTGATCTTCAACAGTTTGATGGGCGTATCAACTTTGGAATATGGAAGGTTCGCTTGATAGTTGTTCTTGTACAACAAAATTTAAAGGCAACATTAGATGTGAAAGAAAAAAGACCTTTGAAAATGAAAGAGCAAGAATGGAACGATATTGATCAAAAGGCTCTTTCTACAATCCAACTATCCATCACTGATGATGTATTGCAAGAGGTCATATCAGAGACAACAACAATGGAGTTATTGAATAAATTAGAGTCATTATACATGAAGAAGACGATGGCCAATCGTCTTGGAGTCTTACAAAAATTATGCATGCTACGCATGCACGAAGGTACATCCATTGTTAAGACTTTATTCGGCAAGTGTAACGAGTCACAAGTAATATAGTGAATTAAGTAAAGATGTCAATTCCTCAGGGAACAGTTCAATTTTAGAATTTCAGCGTCACTACTCAATAAGCAAATTCAGTTTTAATGGGAGGTTTGGTTTGACTAACAAGTACTACGAACATGCAATTTAAAAATAAAGTTAATAAGTAGTGAAAATATTCTAAATGATTAGAGAAACACTCTGAGATTGAATTCATCTAATCTTACTCATTCGTAACTTAAACACATTGTGAAATATAACAACGGTAACTATTCAGTTTGGATGCACATACAAAAATCACCCAGATTGATCCCTCAAATCTGAGATTCATAAGAAAACTTCTTAGATGCAGATTCCTCGGCTATCTAATCAGTTATCTAGCATTAAAAGAAGATGTTTTGCATACAATATGTCGGAACCCTATTCCTAGAATCCCAAATTATTGCGGATTTTCCTCTAGGTCGTAAACTCAAAATCACTTTCCAGTAGCTTTCAAGAATTAAAAACAAGATTCTATAGATAATATAAAATTAAGCATGAAGAATGAGAGGAAAACCCCGAATCTGAATAGAAACTGAATATTATAAATCACAATCTCAAATACAAATGAGTTTCGAAAAGATTACATTCAATCCCAAGATATGAAGAATTAGCTACCCATGGTAGCCATTACAATCCAATGAAAGGAAGATTGCAAGATGAGAAGAAAATCTTGATTCTAGTCGTCCGCCTCCTTCCTCTAGGTCTTGATGCCTCCCAAAATCCTAAAAATCTCCTTTTAAACTTAGTTTTGGGCCTAGGTTAAGTGTCTTTTCTCTTGGGCTTTTTTTATTTTAAACTTTTTATTTCTTTTCTTCATGAACCTTCCAATCTATCATTTTCTTCATTCTTTTATACCTGAAATTTCACAATAATTGAGATTAAATGATTTCCTTTAACTCAGGACTCAAAACATAAATTTAAACCCAAAAACTCTAAAATTGGGAGTAATTACTATTTTAAATAACACTTAAACTCACAAGTACTCAATATTTCTCATGTATAGAAACACTCAAAATATGAAGAAAACGGTGGCCAATCGTCTTGGAGCCTTACAAAAATTATGCATGCTACGCATGCATGAAGGTACATCCATAGAACATATATTTCTGAATTTACTTCACTAGTCATGGATTTAAAAAATATGGATGAGATGTTCTCCAATGAGCAAGAAGCAATGATGTTGCTTTGTTCTCTTCCTCCCTCTTATAAGAACTTTCGGGAAACACTTATATATGGGTGTGAAGTCTTGCTATAGATGCAGTAAAGTCAGCATTATTAAGTCGTGAACAGATGGAGCACGATAGTGGATGTAATGATCCTGTGGCTGGCTTGTTTGCAAGAGGACAAACAAGGGACGTTGCTTCGAGTAGTCATATTAAAGGCAAATCTAGATCGAAATCTAGAAATCGAAGAGGTAAATGTCATTATTGTAAAAGAGAAGGACATTGGAAAATAGAATGTCTGAAATTGAAAGAAAAGAAAGAGGTTGATATAGGTAATGCAACAATTGTTGTTGAAGGTGATGACCTCGTTCTCTCTGTTGCTACAACTTTAGTTGGAGATGCATGGATCATTGATTCTGGATGTTCCTACCACATGTGTCCAAACCGAGATTGGTTTACTACTTATCAACCAATCAAATGTGGTGTTGTTCTTATGGGAAGTAATATGTCTTGTAAGGTTGTTGGCATTGGTAGCATTAGAATTAATATGCATGATGGAGTTGTGAGAACATTGACCAATGTACGACACATACCGGATTTGAAAAAGAACCTTATTTCCTTGGGCACTCTTGATTCCCAAAGGTACAAGTATTGTGCTGAAGGTGGAGTTTTAAGAGTTTCCAAAGGTTCCCTTATTGTGATCAAAGGAAAGTTGGTCAACGGACTCTACTTGCTTCAAGGTAGCACAATAGTTGGTGTTGTAGCTGTGTCATCCTCTCTTGATCATGAATTAGATACTACTCATTTGTGGCATATGCGTCTAGGGCATATGAGTGAAGTTGGAATGACTATTTTGAGCAAGTGTGGCTTGCTTGGTTATAAAGTTGGAAAACTTGATTTTTGTGAACACTGTGTCTATGGGAAGCAGACTAGAGTCAAGTTCAGTATTGTTATTCATAGGACTAAGGGCACTGTTGATTACATTCACTTTGATTTGTGGGGTCCTGCACCTGTTCCATCAAAAGGTGGTGCTAGATACATATTGACTTTTATCGATGATTTTTCAAGAAAAGTATGGGTTTATTTTTTGAAAAATAAGAATGATGTATTTTCAAATTTTAAGAAATGGAAAGCTCTCATAAAGAATCAAACTAGCAAGAAAATCAAGCGTCTTCAAACAGATAATGGTTTGGAGTTTTGTGAAGGGCAATCCAATGAGTTTTGCGAGAATGAAGGCATAGTAAGGCATTGTACTGTGCGGAAAACACCTCAGCAAAATGGTGTTGCAGAACATATGAACAGAAGCCTTTTAGAGAGAGCTCGTTGTATGATATCTACTGCTAACTTATCAAAGGATTTTTAGGCAGAAGCGATTAATATGGCTTATTATTTAGTGAATCGATCTCTTCTACTGCAATTGACTATAAAATGCCTGTTGAGGTATGGTCTGCTACTCCTGCTGATTATTCTGATCTAAGAATATTTAGTTGTACTGCTGCATATGCTCATACTAATGATGGAAAGCTTGAGCGAATGGCACAAAAGTGTATATTCCTTGGATAAGTGTCAGGGGTTAAAGGTTACAGGTTATGGTGTACTGACCTTCGTCCACCTAGGTTTATAATTAGTAGAGATGTAAAATTTAATGAATCAACCATGCTACACTCATCAAAGGAGGTTAGAGATGCGGAAAAAGAAGATAATATCAACAAGCAGGTGGAGTTTGAACTTAATAGTCCACACGAATTACATACAGATACTTCTCAGCAACCTGTTCATGAAGAAGTGCAAGAGTCTGTTGATCAGCTAGATGAAGCTCCATTAACACAATATAATCTTGCAAAGGACAGAACAAGGAGGCAAATTAAACCTCCCTAGAGGTATACTCAAGTTGACATAGCCGCTTTTGCTTTATCAGTTGCAGAGGATATTGAAGCCCAAGATCCTGTAACATATCGTGAGGCTATCACAAGTAGTGAGTCTTCACAATGGATTGGTGCCATGAATGAAGAACTAGAGTCTCTCTATAATAATCGTACTTGGAAGTTAGCGAAACCACCAAAAGGTCAGAAGGTCATTGGTTGCAAATGGGTTTTCAAGAAGAAAGACGGATCCCCTAGAGTTGATGCAACTCGTTACAAAGCATGCTTAGTGGCTAAAGGTTTTAGCCAAAGGGAAGGAATAGACTTCAACGAAGTGTTCTCTCCCGTTGTGAAACATAGCTCCATTCGGGTGTTGCTCACCATAGTTGCATTGTTTGACTTAGAGCTTGAGCAGCTCGATGTTAAGACAACTTTTCTACATGGCGATCTTGAAGAACAAATTTATATGAAGCAACCAAAAGGTTTTATAGTTGAAGGCAAGGAAGATCATGCTTGTCTTTTGAAGAAGTCGTTATATGACATAAAGCAGTCTCCACGACAATGGTATAAAAGATTTGATTCTTTTACGATTGGTCATAATTACTCTAGAAGTAATTATGATAGTTGTGTGTACCATAAGAAGTTACAAGATGGTACTTTTGTGTATTTATTGCTTTATGTTGATGATATGCTTATTGCCTCCAAGAGTATATCTGAGATCAACAAGCTCAAAACACTGCTCAACAATGAATTTGAAATGAAAAATTTGGGAGCAGCAAAGAAGATTTTGGGTAGCCTGTTAGTACTCCATTAGCAGCCCATTTCAAATTATCAACTGCACTTTCACCACAGTCTACTGAAGAAGAGGATCAAATATCACATGTTCCTTATGCTAGTGCAGTCGGAAGCATAATGTATGCTATGGTTTGTACTCGTCCAGACATTTCACAAGCAGTTACCGTTGTCAGCAGGTATATGGGAACTCCTGGAAAGATGCATTAGCAAGCTGTGAATAAGATACTTCGATATCTAAGAGGTACTATAAATTTTGGTTTGGTATTTCATAACAACCCCGATACATGTAGCAATATTGTTGGTTATGTTGATTCTGATTATCCTAGGGATTTGGATAAAAGAAAATCTCATACTAGATATGTGTTCATGCTTTCTAGAAGTGCAATGAGTTGGAAAGCAACTTTACAGTCCATTATTGCACTATCCAAAACTGAAGCTGAATACATGACAGCAGCAGAAGTTGTGAAGGAAGCTATATAGCTTCGATCTTTGGTGGATAACTTGGGATTGAAACAAGATATCACAGTTGTGTACTGTGACAACCAGAGTGTCATACATTTGAGCAAAAATCAAATGTATCATGAAAGGACAAAGCACATTGATGTTCGCTATCATTTTTTAAGAGATATCATTTCACAAGGTAATATTATTGTGAAAAAGATTGGTACTTCTGATAATGCAGCAAATATGTTTACAAAGCCAATTCCAATTTGTAAATTCTAACCCTGCTTGGACATAATTGATGTTCGTAGCATATGAAGAAAACACATACAGTTCCAGTTTTGAATTCAAGTCAAGGTGGAGAATTGTTGTTTATGACTTGAAATTATTCCTTAATAGTAGGAATGCTTAGAAACAAGAGGCATAGAAAATTAAACTCTTCTTCACTCTTTCTTAAATAGTTAGTATTTTCTAACATTTCCTATAAATTGTTTCTCTTTTCTCCAAAATATACTATGTGAACATATAACATTCTCTCATTGTTAGAACATTGTTAGAGAAGTTTGTTTTCGTTTATTCTCTTTTGTTACTATTGAGTTATGAGAGTATACATCTGTGAGGTGTATTTGGGTTTGGGATTGTAAGAAGTATATAAACTTCTTTTGTAATCTTCATTGTATAATTATATCATTTATAGAGTTTGATGTGTGGAAGTAGACTATAAGCTGAACCACATTTTAGTGTCATTTTATTCACATTCTTCCGCTAATTATATACGAATAAAACTCATCGGTAATTAATATAACTGAAAATCTGTATAAAACTATGTATCTTACCGAAACTAACACTATAGTCTAATAAAATTGACTTTCTTTTTATACAATCTTGAACATACATTCAAAGTTATAATCAAATGATTTTCAAACTCCAATAAATTTATAATAAAGAGGGTGTGATCAAAATACTAATTCAATAAATGTAAAAATAAAAAGAAGTTTCATTTAAATATAATACAAAAATCCAAACATAATACGTTTGAACCATAATAAAGAAACATCCACCAAATAAAAATATAACATGAGTAATGTAAAAAAGTTTCATAACAAATTAATAATCATTATAACCAACAGATAAATTATGTTGTTGTTCATCAATGTAATCATATTTTTTTTAATCGACAAAAAAAAATAAAAAATATATATATATATATATATAATAAATGTAACACACACAGAGAGTACTTCAACCATGTAGATATTACATATTTTTGACTTACAGGATATATTAACCAGGTAAATTCATCCTTGTAGTCCTAACTTATCTTTTAGCCCCATGTTATAGAAAGATAGTTCCTTACAATACAATATATAATGGACAATTGAATATAGATACTTGCATAGTTTCTATTTTGGTGGTTGTATTATTAGAACTTTTAGAGCACAGAGTAAGGCCAATGTGTGAAAGTAGTGCCAACCAAATCCAATAACATTTTGTAATGTTGTTCAGTCTTTGAGTGATATTTTGACTGTGACATTGATTTTGGAAGTAGATTATTTGCCCAACAGATTACCACTCCCAAACCTATGTAGATGCGTTTACATTCCAAGGTTGGATACTCACTCTCTTCTGCTTTCTGTATAAGTTGTAATAAGCAAATTGTAGACACTTATCCCAAATGTGACCAATTTTATATAATGTGTATTGCAGCTTCATAATCTCTACAACTACTGGTGAACAAATCCTTTCACATGTGAACAAATCCTCATCATCAACAATAATAATATTATTAATAGTAGTACTAATATAATATTCATAATTTTCATATTAATCTAATAATATTCTTAATAATATCCATGACAATAATATTATTAATATTGATAATAATAATATTAATAATGTTAATAATAATAATAATATAAATATAAATAATAATAATATTATTATTACACAAAAATTTGTTTCAATATTTTTAGGTAAAGAGATTTTTTTTAGTGAATCGCATGATAAGTGTACGAAGTTGTTGTTGTATATTTTGACTCATGTTAAAAGTGTGTAACGAATTGTTTCTTTGAGTTTCATGAAAAAACACATTCTTTTATTAAAAATATAAAACACTACTCTTTCGGTTAATATCTCCCGCATAATCATTATCACAAAATTTTTAAAGTTTGAAATCATTAAAAAAATAAAAATAAAATAACCTATATTAACAACTTTCATATGAGTAAAAATAAGAGTCTTGATAGATTGATTTACTACTCCAACTACATATAAAATATTAGATCTTGTATATGTTAAGTATTTCAAACTTCTCCCATAAAAGTATGATTTTTCTTTTCACCATCTCCAAATCTAAGATAATTTTATCTTATTCTGGATAAGTGTATTTACTAAATTATAACTTATAACCAACATTTTTAAACCTCTTCTTGTCATTATAAGATCATCATGTAAGATCATCATGTAAAGACAAACAATCAAAATATCTTCACTATCATCAATTATTGATATATAATTAATCAATTACTAAATATAATTTCATCATTAATATCTCAAATCATATAATACAAGTTTTACTCTTTATGTAAATTTAATGATAGATTAATCTATTGGTAATCTATAAATTCTTTATAGATAGATAACATTTACTTGTCCTAATGTTAATTTTGTGACAAATTTCATGCATTATCAACATAGTTGTTCAATAGAAAATTGATTTTTTTTAGTCACTTGTGAAATCACTATCTCATTTATATATTGTCCTATACTTTTCCTCTTTTATTTTTCTTTTTTATACTTTGATCTTTCACAAGGTAAATGACTATCTTTTTCATATTCTTCTTGCTCTTCCTTATTATAACTTTTTTTTTTTTTTCAAAACGAGTTGACCTACTACGGTTAAATCAGCTAAAAGGGCAGGACCATCTCGCTAACAATTTTTATTATAATTTAATATTTTATCTAATATATATATATATATATATATATATATATATATATATATATATTTTTT
>Ga0209489_102531_pt1 | contig 37025 bp, 24 predicted proteins | sample SiratrowhiteBW_FD_187527 | JGI IMG/M metagenome (GOLD analysis project Ga0209489, IMG submission 187527) | Root nodule microbial communities of legume samples collected from California, USA - Siratro white BW (SPAdes) (version 2) | ecosystem: Host-associated > Plants > Roots > Nodule | place... | reverse complement strand
GCTGGCTCTGTTGGAGCATTCATGGCTTCAGTGCTGGTTTTATCTTTCTAAGCATTTATATATGAGTGCTTGAGTATTGATTTCATTTTTTTTTTTTCATACAATTCTTTTATTTTTCATTTTTCTGTTCTTTGTTTCCTATGCTTTGAGATCGGAACTATTAAACTGGTTGGTCTTTGGTTCAAAGTTGGGATCATGTTTGATATTTATTTGTGAAGATTGAATAATAAGCTGACAATGATTAAGCCTTTTGTGTGGTTCTTTCTTACCCCTTCATGTATAAATGATGTTTGTGTGAAACGAAATAAAGCCATTTTTCATTTATTCACATAATGCAGGAAAATGTTTCGTGAAAATATGAAATGAGACACAAACTATTTCTTCGAGTTTCAAAATATAAGTTAGAAATGAAAAAAAAGGGTGTGAAAAAACTAAATTATAAAGAAAAATATCAGTTTGCGAATATAAGATATAAGGAAAAAAAAGTCAATTTTAAATAAATTAAAGATATATTTTAGGCAAAATGCATTAAAAATACCTACTTATTATCATCATATTTAAATAAAAATAATATTAAAAGATACTAAACTGGCTATGTATTTATAATTTCATTACATTAAAATAATATCATTTTAAAAAAATATATAATTTTGTAAATATTATATTAAAAATATATAAAAATATATAAAATATATTTGTATATAATTTTATAAATAGTATTAAAAAATCATATATGATGATTATTTCTTTTATAAATTATTTAATTATTTTAAAATAAAAACAATTATTTATTTTAATAAATAAAATATTTTTTATTTATTGAAGAGTAGAATCGATGATATGCTATCAAATAGTGTATTTTTCGATTTTATATAATGATAGAGATATTATCTTGTTATTTTTTTATATGTAAGTGAATTTATTATAGACCATTTTCCACGTAAGGTTATGTACTCAGGTATACATGTTTGGCTGTTTGCTGAAGTTAGCATCTAACAGTATAAACCCAAATCAATGATATCATAAGAGAAAAAGAAATATCTACATGTTTTAATGTCAGGGATAATATCATTCACCTGTTTTAGGATGATATCATAAGAGAAAAAGAAATATCTACATGTTTTAATGTCAGGGATAATATCATTCACCTGTTTTAGGTTGCTGTTGGTATAAAGTATACTTTCAGCGTATATCTTGCTTGTGGATAGTGTGAAAAGTCAGTTTAATAATAATAATAATAATAATAATAATAATAATAATAATGGTTAATAATAAGTGTCATAATAAATATATATAATCTTATATATATATATAAAGTAAATTTAAGCAAACATGAGTATATATAATCTTATACTGTTATACTTTTTAATTTAAATGAATAAGTAAATAAAAAGAATAAATTTTACAATAATTTAAAGATTAATTAATAATGAAAAATTTAGCATAATTAAAGTTGAGATTCAAGGAAAAATCAATCTTAATATATAAAATAATATCTAAAAATAATTAAAAATTAAAAAAATTATAAATAATGTTGTTAATATTTTTTGCAAAAATAATAATAATAATAATAATAATAATAATGTAATAATGTAATAATAAAATTATTCTACGGTTTAAGATTGAGAAGTGATTCCATATATGAAGGTTATTATAGCAACCTTGGTATAATTTTTTCCAATACTTTAGTCTGACTAAATCGGGCAAATCATGAAGAAGCTAGATTTGACTTGAGTAAATGCTTGAATAGAAAAACATTTTAACGCGTTCCCTTCATACGCTTACTTAACTCTAAATTAATTCAATTTAAGCAAATTATATCCCCAATATATACAAATATATACAGCTTGTTTCTGCACCTTCAAATATTTTTTAAGGCACTTCCAAATTTTTAAAAGTGGTCAAAATTATTCTTATACTAAAATATCCTTAATGTTAACCTTAATTTTAACCTTAAAACGAATAAGAATATTTTCGAAATCAACAAATTCGGAAGTCAATTCCAGATTCAAAAATAGCTTCTGGCATTATCTATTTCAAAAAGAATGTGTCATTAAAAATACTTTTGGAATAGACAAATTCGAAAGTTATTTCCAGATCTAGAATTGACTTCTGGATTGTCTATAACAGAAGTATATTTTTGTAAAAAATGAATTTTGGAATAGATAATTCTAAACGTCAATTTCAGAACTGGAAATAGCTTCTGAAACTGTCTATTCCAAAATTGAAGGTGTAAAAAAAATTATTATATAATTAGTTATCTCATATATCATTGTCTATTTTGAAATTGCCTATTTTGAAAGTGAAGGTGTCAAAATAATTATATCATTGCCTATTCTGAAATTATATCAAAATAATTATATCATTGCCTATTCTGGAATTATATCAAAATAATTATATGATTACCTATTACAGAATTACACCAAAATGAGTATATGATTGCCTATTCTGAAATTATATCAAAATAATTATATTATTGTCTATTCTTGAATTATATTAAAATAATTATATAATTGTCTATTATAAAATTATATCATTGTCTTATTATATTATTGTCTATTTTGGAATTCTTAAATAGGCATGATATAATTATTTTTATATATTCATTTTCGAAATCGGAAATTTCAAAATAAGCAATAATATAATAAAATAATTAAAAATATAATGATTTTTTTTTACACATTCAATTCTGAAATAGGCAATTTTGGAAGCTATTTTAAAATTTGGAGTTGGCTTCCAAAATTACCTATTCCAAAATTCATTTTTTACGAAAAAATACTTTTGAAATAAGCAAATCCGAAAGCCAATTCCAGTTCTGGAAGTTATTTCTAAATTTGAAATTGACTTCCGAATTTGCCTATTCTAAAAGTTTTTTTATTTGCTTTAAATAATAGGGATCACAATGGTATTTTTAAACGGGACATTTTAGGAAAATTTTGAAAACTTAGAGATGCCCCAAAAAACTTTGGAGGTGCAAGAAGAAGCACTCTATACATTATCAAACAATTCAACAACAATTAAAGTATACATTTCAACCAACTAAATCATGAATTAGAAAATACATTGTCTTCTCTAAAATTTCACCAACACTAGGATAAAAGGAAACTAACGTTTCAAAAGTTTTGCGAACAAAATAATATTTAAGTACTAGTTTCTTCTCTGAAGAAGTTTTCTACCACATAGATTCTGTTTTTTAAGATTAAACTGTTCAATTTATTATCAGACTGATCTTTAACAGAAAAGTTAAAGAAAAGTAATAGATCTTTCTTTTCCAGCAAAATAGATCTTTTAAATTCTTTTCTTGTTCAAAATTATAATCTTTTTTTTTTACTTTTTTTTCTCTATTTTTTTTCGGAAAACTATTTCCCTTTGCCAAAATAATAATAATAATAATAATAATAATAATAATAATAATAATAATAATAATAATAATAATAATAATAACCACTTAAAACCAAACATATTTTTAAATTTCTCACCATTTTCTATAAGTAAATTGTCCTAAACCATATTCATATATTAATCATTTTTTAAAATAATACTTTACATTATAGAAATTTCCTTAAAATAGAGTAGACATGTCATGCATATTGGAGATACACTTCAATATTATATTCTTGATACTTCTAATGAGAAATTTGTTTTCAAATCTGCTTCATCTATGCAGATATTCATATACTATGTTTGCTCCAAAAGTTATTGAGTTTTGCGATAGACAGATTTCTATAAAAGAGTGTCTTGGCCTTTCTTTGGATCACTGAACCTGCTTCTCTTTATTGCACACACCATCAAACCAGAGAAAGGAAGGTTTGGAAAACCAAATCAGAGAACATATTACGTGTTAAAAATAGTTTAATTAACTAAAAAATAAAAGAAAATAAATAAGTGTATACAGAATTGAATATTGAAACAATTACGAATTTTATAAAACTGAAGACCAAAATAGTAGAAAATATTTATAAGAGGACAAATCACAAATCAAGCACTAAAAAGAAACCAAAACTGCAATTTTAAGAAAGGAAATAAAAGACATCAAGGCATCCACTCCTCTGTTTTATTCCTTATCCTTACTTCCCTTCTCTGGTATAGAAGGGGATTGGGGGCAAACCAGTTTATCATTTCGTCTCAAATAACACGGCAAAAAGATGAATGACTTCAACTGTCATTTCCACTAAATTTGCATTCAAATTTATTAGTCATGCTACTCACCAATTTTTCCCCTCTACCCTTTAATAAATTAACATATGTTTTTTCCTCAGCCATAAAAGCAACAAGAATTTAGTGAAGGAAAATATTGCAGCCATTGTGTACCTCGCAATTCTTATCCTTGTAATGATCATTTTACTGAAATAGCAAGAAAATTATATTTGTAAGAACATATAGCATAGCTAATTACCTACAGTACTGCTATGTGAAAGTGGGCATAACAAAATCAGAGGCCCAACACTATACAATGTTCACCTATCTATCAAAAATTTTTCCCAAGCTCAACTTTTTTCATCATTCTGACAGTATTATGAAGAATCGAATCCAAAATTCCAGCTACCTGAAATTACAAAAGAAAAAAAATAAGACTTATCAACAATATAACTTCTATTTAAAAAAAGCAGAAAACAACATCTGGAACAATGGCAAATACAAACCGTGAAAACGCCGCCAATAATGGCACAAACATTTGTAATAAAATGTGAAAAAGACCTCTGGTTTTCTGTTATTAAGACCTGTCGACAAAAACATTGTAAACCTTGAATAAATTTTACTAATACGGCACAAATTCAACCAAAACTATGACCTCCGTATGCAGACCTGCATTGGGGAGAGCTCAAGATGAAACTTCGCAACAGGAATGTCAACACTGTGTGCCACACTGCTATGTGCTGTGTACTCGTACTCTTCGATTAATTTATGACCTTTTCTATTCACTACCTCTGTTTTAACTATCTGAATATAATGCTCTATCTGCAAAAAACATGAGTGGTAGAACTATAAGAGATTTGGAAGAAAAGGAGAAAAGCAAATAAAAAAAATCAAGAGGTCCTGGACATTCATGCTGGCTCTAGATTTCACTTGCAAATGGAGATGAATGTACAAGCAATCACGATATATCTTATCACATTATACAACCAAACATTCAAAATTCCTATACTAACCAACAAAAGTCAGATAGCAAAGTTAATACTAAATTATAAGTTTTTCAGTTTTTCATATAAAATATTGAACTTACAGTAACATTTGCTCCGAAATCACGAGTATTGGAGAATGACCGGCCACTGAGCCTATCATGGCTGCTACCTAAGTATGGAATCAAGAGCTTCACATCACTCATGGCCCTAGGCGTCACTTTCTTTCCAAAAGACAAGTTGTTTACGACATGTGACATGTTCATTTGAGAAGCATCAAAGGAATGGGCGTCAGATCTAGCTGAGATGATCAAATTTCCTGGAACCTGCAAAGTGCAAAACAGCTTTACATTTCTTTCAAGACTTCTAATTTTTATTTTTACCTTTTGAAATCTTTAGAAAAAAAAAAAAGAACAAGTTATTTTGGAGATTTTATTATTAATAACTGAAGCTTCTAGAAAAACCAAAAGAAAACAAAACACGGAATCCACTGTATCGGTTATTTCCAGAGAAATGTTAGATCTCCTTAATTCATGGATATATATATATATATATATATATATATATAGATGGATGGATAGATATGAACACTATGGACAAAATAGGAATTTCTCTATAAATTACTGTTGAAAGTTAAACCTCAACCTTTCGGGCATTTACCTTTTTCACTCGCACATATCCCTCTATCCTACATCCACCCGCTGATGGCGCTGGCCTTTTTGCATTATTTGTGGCATTAGATTTATCTTCCAGAGCTGGCTTATGAGACGCTGTTGGGAGAGATGCAACTAAATTCTCCATAAACTGCAGGAAGAAAGTAATGCTTAATAACAGTAGAAAAAACATCAAGTCAACTGATTCGAAGTGTGTTAATTTAAAATATAGTGTGAACCTGGACAAGGCTTTCTGTATCACGATCTCCATAATAGGACTCGTGTTCATGATGCCCATGTTCACTTCTGAAATTGGAAAGGCATTCAGCAAATTAGATTTAATGAAAAACTCCAAAATGTTAGAACTTTAATCATGAACCAGTATGGTACACAGTAGCCAGGAAGTGTGAAATATCATAAAGATAAGACAAAATTGAATTGAAAGACCTCTATATAAAATGGAGAACCAAATATTATAAAGAAACCCCTTCAAGCTTGATCAAGTTTCTACTAAATTTCTAACTTCCAAACTTCTAAAATAATTTCATATCCCCAATTCCATCACGAACCCTCAATTTGGATAGAAAAATAATAATGAAGATTTTAGGTAAAGGAAAATAGACAAGATGATAATTTGCCGAATTTTAAAAATAGTGGTCTTGAGAAAATTTAAGACAATAAAAATTAAGTATATAATACCCTGAAAAGGATAAGCAGATGCTACAAGAGCAAGTGCTCAATATTGCCAAAATAGCCAAGGTGAAGAAAACCAAAAATGCATGACCTGTATGATATGAGGTTTGTGCAGGGATAACGATGATATTAATGCTAATGACAGAAAATTAATAATCATAAATACACGTAACATATAAAGCAAATTACTGTCAATGAAAATACTGAAATAGAGGTAGAAATTTTTCATCAAACACTGGCTGACCAGTTGATTTTCCATAATGGATTTATTACCTGACATCACTTCCCTTACGGAAGATTCGAATGGATGGATACCCTTGTATGTGATTCCTTGACAATTAAAATGAAATACAAATGAATGGAAAAATAAGTATCAATAGAGAATAATAAGTGTTCAATAACAATTTCATCGAACCAAGGCAGAAAACAATAAATTATAATGAAGAAAAAATAATTCCATGCTCAACATAGCAAATATTGCAGAAAGTTTTTGATGTTTATCTTCTTCGATCTTATGCTAACAAGGTCTACAAAAAGCCTAGCCTATGAAATCTGTTTGTGCAATACATATTCTAGTATGTCCAATTTTCAGCTATAAACACATTTTATTATGAACTGTTTCAACTTTCAATTAATGTATCTCTCTTGGAAGACAATTATTTGAAGAGAATATATGAAGGAGAAAACTTGGTTTGGAAGAGGCGGAGATAGAGCGTTTGATTTTATACAGAATGAAAATTATTTGTAAAAGTCACATTCCCTTGTTACAGGGGAATTATATGAAACATCTATACTTCAAAAGCTGTTTTGTGTGTCCGTATCTTTTGGATACTTTGGCGATATGTATAGATGAAGTATATAAGCATTGTCCCTTAATGAATTTAACAAAACAAATGGGATTGATACTCTTTCTAGTTGTAGACCATAGAATGATTCAAGATAACTATTATCTATACTTTTATTTTTAGTATTATTCAAGACATATGTTTAAATTTGGATTTTCCCATCCAACTACACATTTATTATATTTTATGAATTTTATTTATACATGTTTGTGTGTATCTCACTCGTATCATATTTGTTGAGTAATGTCGAAAGTCCTTTATTTGAGAGTAATCTTAGAAAGTGAACTCTAAGTTTAACCCAACCTCATAAACCAGTTCGTAAGGTGAGATTTGCACTCACCTATATATTATAATGTAGGCATATCTCTAATCAATATGTGATCTCCAACATATCTCCTCGTGTCGAGAATATCGAACGTGTGAATAGAAGGAGGGGGGAGGAAGGCTGATAGCAGGTAGCACGATAAGCTCAACAAGCCTCACCATCATAGACTCTAACAAGCTTTAATACCATCTTAGAAGGTAGACTTTAAACCTTACTCAATCTCATAAATTGACTTGTAAGATAAGGTTTGCATCCACCTATAAATTATAATTTGATCATATCTCTACTTGACATGAGATCTCCAACAAGGAATATTATGATTTTTGGGATGTAAAAATGGAGAATTTGTTCACCTCTTTGCATGTCTACGAGTTATGAACATCAAGCCATTATAGTTGTGCAACATACAACATCGAAGAAAAACAAAAACACAGATATTGAAGTTCATAGGATGCTTGAGAGAGGAGTCTCATTAGCCATATTTCCAAGTATCATGAGGGTAAAAACAACAAAGGAAACATGGAAAACTCTTCAATAAGAGTTCAAAGGAAATTCAAAGATGAGGTCAGTTAAACTTCAATCTCTTAAGTGAGATTCAAAGGATGAAGAAAATGAAAAGTTTGAATGAACACTTCAATAGATTGTCTAAATTGGTGAATCAAATGAAGTTTCATGGAGATAATCAGTGATTGAAGAATTGTTAATAAATTCTTATTAGTTTGACTGAATAATTTGATCCTATGGTGACTTGTCAACCATCATCGATCAAAGATTGATGGGGTCACTTAAATCCTATGAGCATAAATTGTTACATCATGATGAAAAAGTTGAAAGCATTTTCAAATCCAAACTTATGGTATCATCTCAAATAGGTGAATCAACAAATAATGGTGAGTCTTCCAGAGGTGGCAAATTTGGAAGAGGAGGATGAAATTCACAAGGAAGAGGAAATATGTAAGAAGAACAATCATGAAGAAAAAGCTTGTTCGAAGAAAGACATGCCACAATGTTATATTGAAAAAGGTCTGGATATGAGTAAAAGGATTGTTGCTTTGACAATCAACAACACAATTCATTTGCTAAAGTAGAAAAATGGTGAAGGGAACTTGATCTTTACTTGTCAAAAGACAAGTTAAATTAGGCAACAGAAAGTGTGTTGGAGTAAAACGAAAAGACAACAATGGAGTCACAACAAAGGAAAGAGGTAAGATGATTCATGGTACTATTTACCTATCAAAAAATTAGATGAAAATTTGTTGAGTATTAAACAACTTTTAGAGCATGGTTATTTTTGATGGAAGAATTGAGAGTACAAAACCTTTTATTCAAAAGGAATAATTGTCATTATGGTGAAAATGAAAAATAACAAATGTTTTCCACTTTAACTTAATTATGAGAGAAAAGAGAAACCGAGAAGGCATAATGAAATATTCTTGTTTATAATGAAGAGATCTGGTAATAATGAATAACATCAATAATTGTTAGGAATAAGGAAAATGAGAGGGAAAAAATATGGAGAGTTTAAAAATAAAGACTAAGGTAGTTAAGGGTGGTCTGTGCGTTGTTTGGCAGGGAAGGCCGTTTGTTTTTGTTAGTCTTTGAGGTAGGTCTATATAAAGACCAGTCTATAGTTGCAAGGGGACTTTTTGATTGTTTTGTTGATATGTAACAGGATTATTTTTTTTGTGTGAAAGGATTAATTCCTTTGTAAAGTCTTGTGACTTTGGGTGTATTGATTTGAGAATATTAATAAAAAGGTTCTCAATTTTCCAGTTTATCTTGTTTGAGGTGTTTTCGATTTTTTCTCTGAGAGTTCCGAACAATTTGGTCCGACCTACCGGATCCAAATAATGGATGGAAGAAAGAATGGAACAACGTATGAATACAATGGAGAAGTGTTCCAGCGAGCATGGAAAGGCGATAGCATAATTGAAGATGGAGATGGCGACAATTAAAGATGCTTTCCTGGAAATCAAGGAAATGTTGCATGATCTCAAGAAAAGCAAGGATTCTAAAAGGGGAGAAAGCCTCATGGACATAAGGGAGGACATAAGACAAATCAAAGAATTGTTGAAAGATCTCAAGAAAAACAAGGATTTTAAAGGGGGAGAAAATTCTGTGAACGATCAAGTAAAGGAAACACGGTTGGAACAGGGGAATAATTCAAAAGAGGAGGTTGATAGGTTAAAATCTCGGACAATGAGAGTTGAATCGCTGGTTTTTGAAGGAATAGAGCTGCAAGGTTGGAATTTAAGAGCTGAAAAACTCTTCGAGATACAAAATGTGTCTGCCAAAGAGTAACTTAAGCTAGCATTTATAACCATAGACGAGAATGTGAATCACTAGTTTAAGTTTTCGACGCAAAAGTCCAAGAACCTTTCTTGGAACAACTTTTCAGCTGCATTAACTCAAAGGTTTGGGGGGCGAGAAAGAAGTTCAGTATTTGAAATGTTGGCAAAGAGAAAACAAAATGGAAGTGTGGAGGAGTACATATTGCTTCATCGCCGTCGTGACTTTGTCGCCAATTGCATCGACGACATCACCGATCGATTAGCCCCGGCCTAGTGACCACCGGGCTGCAGAGATCTCGACAATTGAAGCTCCTACACGCATTCTACATACAAGGATTTTCAGACGCCATCGGTGCTGCTCCGCCACCACCACCATCACCATCGCCGATTGCTCCAACATCACTGAGCAACTTGCATCGGCCTAGTGATCACTGTGCTACGAAGATCGCGATGATCGGAACTCCAACACGCCCTCACACATTTCTCTTTGAGTCGTCACTGTCACCACTTTCGCCACACAGCAAGGTGTTTGACACCGTTTCTAGCAGCAGTTATCATCAACAGAGTCGTCTTGTCCTCGTCTTGGTTATGCCTCCATTATCCTTATCAGAGCCTATTTGATGTGTTAGGATTTTTCTCTCTTGTCTGTTATTATGGACCAGCAAAAGTGGGCTTTGTGGCTCTCATATTACAGGTTTTTCCATATGGGTCTATTCCATTAAAACCATTGTTCAGATGAGATATTGATTTAACTACACTCAGTTGTCAAAACATTAAGGATGGCTTGGTATCTAATGTTCATGTTATTCTTTATGTGGAGGAAATTAGTGAAGCTATTGAATATGAAGTAAAGGATGTTAGTTTCATGGATGCAGAGTTTTTATTGCAATGGGAGAAAGGAGGAACTGAAGCTGCAACTTGGAAAGATGTAGCAACAATGAAGGGTCAATTTCCGGATTTCAACCTTGAGTAGTTGTTTGAAAGGACAAGGAATAAGGAAAATCAGAGGAAAAAAAGTGTAGAGAGTTTAAAAATAAAGAGTAAGGTAGTTAGGGGTGGTCTATGCGTTGTTTGGCCGGGAAGGCCGTTTGTTTTTGTTAGCCTTTGAGGTAGGTCTATATAAAGACCAATTTGTAGTTGTGAGGGGACTTTTTTTATTGTTTTGTTGATAGGTGATAGGATTATTTTTTGTGTGTGAAAGGTTTAATTCCTTTGTAAAGTCTTGGGACTTTGGGTGTTTTGATTTGAGAATATTAATAAAAAGATTTTCAGTTTTCTAGTTTATCTTAGTTGAGGTGTTTTTTTTTTTTTTTTTTCAAGAGTTCCTAATAGTGATTAATAATGAGGAATGTTTACTAAGATATTTATCAATGTAATCAAATATCATATTTCTCTATTTAATTAATCAAATCATATATTTAACACAGGGTATATAGCAAAAGCCCATTTTTTCTTTCCATGAATGTTCTTTTCCTTCTTTTCTACCAAAATTAAGATAAAATATATTCACCCTTTTCCTTTCTCCACTCAAGTTCATCAAGAGCATAGCCTTTATAGCTTTTAATCAAATGTAAGAATGTTATTGCGTCGCTATACTAACTGCAATCCTAACTAGGTTACACCCTAATCAAGCATTACAATAACCTCTTTTCCAGGAACGACATTGGAAAATCATAGAAATGGAAAAAAGCCAAATTCATTGAGTAATAGATATACAAATTACATAAAAGAGGAAAACATGTCAACTGTAGGTAAGAAGTATAATCTTTTAGGGGGAAACAGAAAAGTAAAGAAACTGCAATAATACCTCCTACATAAATCTCCTTCTAGAGTGCAATCCACCTTTGCCAAAATAATGCGCCCATCCATTTCTGGGTCATATCTATTAAAATTAATCAAATACATATTGGACATCGAATTAGTGAAGTAATGATAAAAAATAACTCTAAATCTACAAAGGAGAGGAGAAAATTTATTTTTTTTAAAATGTAATTTCAAAAAGTGTAAGAAACAATGAGTCATAATAAAGTACCTGTCTTTCATAATTTTAGCTGTTTTCTCCCATGAAGGTTTCTAAAAGAAACAGTAGAAGATAAATTCATGTAAAGTTCAAAATCTATTAATCCACCAAAAGAGTTAAATATTTATAAACCATGTCATCATTCATTAAAGGAAAGAACTTTTGCATAATTCATTCATTGTATCAAAGCACATGGCTAACAATCCTGTATGGGTGAAATGCAACCACCCTCTTCGTAAATGTTATTCAATATTATAAATCATATTTTTGCATTAGTCACTACTAAAGTGTAACTGATGAAATAGCCTTTGCCACTACTACTTAGTGGCTTGTACTGAAAGGGAAATTTCTCTTTTAAGGAATGAGACATTGTTGAAATATAACCCAGTCTATTAGGAAATAACAAAGACATCAGGTGCCAATCTTATTTCCTGATGAAGTGGTACAGAATTATGATAAAAATGATTACCAAACGTTGACACCAGGAACACCAAGGTGCATAAAAATTTACAACTGTAATTGGAAACCTGCAAAAGGATTATGAAACAGAGAGTAAATAAATCCATTTTGAGAGGAACTTAGCTAAAACAATGAAAAATCAAATGAAATATTCTCAGAAGTGGCCACTTACTGATGAACATAGTTATCAAAATTATGTGTTGTAAGGGGAAATGAACCTTCAACAGACTCTCCATCTACTTCATCATCATGCTTTACAGCATTTGCAGCTGTACCTGAATGAAACTCAGAGCCAGTGGGTCTTAAATGTGAATCAATAGAAAACTTCCGAACTGTTTTTGTTATATTGAGCCTGTTCTGAAAACAAGAGGTAAAATATTAAGTACAAGGACTAAAACTTCAAAGAATGGGATGAGGTCGAATATCATAAGCACGTATAAAATGAATAAGAAAAAGGAGTAACAGAGACTTACTGTTCCCAGCACATCACTCACATCAACTGATGCAAACTCACATGAGAGTGCAGGAAAACTACAAAATAAGTTGAAGCAATAAGCCAACAACAACAGAGAAAGAGGAAGATAAAGTTTACAAATACCCATTAATTGACTTAATGTACTGAGTATAATGCTATGACTTGCTAGGGTATCCAAATGAGCTGTGAAGGAGTTGAAGCTCTTAGAAAAGTAAAGAACTGTGAGAGATGAAGGCAATGTTTAGGGAAACCTTTAACCTCATGTCAATTTCACAAGCCATCACTGTACATCAAATACCGATATTGACTCCCAGCCTTCTACTGATCATTTTCTAAGATCCCCATCCCACTCCCAAATTCAACAACAATATGATATGAAGCTCACCCAGTTTCAAGGGAACATTTTTCCCTCTTCCTTTGTAGTAGTGTGATTGGACGTGGAGTTTTAAGAGAGCATTTCAATTTTAACGTGAATTTAAAATGACATATCAAAATGAATGGTTTGGACCTTAAATCAAAAGAATTTTTAAAATGATGGTAAGTTGATAGGAGATTTGTTTAAAAGTAATATGAAGGCCGTTCACATAAAGTCGAAAAATGAAAGAATTTGAAAATTCCTACTCTTCACTGTCTCACTGTCAACTCTCCCACCCAAAGCTTTGGCGAGTGCTCCCTCTCTTGCACCTCTTCCCCTTTGTCACTTTTGTTTGAGTCTCTCTCTCCATATCTTCTACTCCTCCCTCTCACTCTCACTCTTTTGCACCTCTGCTTCTATTTCCCTATCTATCTCTGTTCTGCATTTTTTTTAAATAATTATTTAAAAATGAAATTCTACATACAATGGAAATTAAATTACTTCATGCAAACAAAGAATTTTAAACGAAAGAAATTTAAATTGCTTTTCAAAGAAATTGAAAATGAAAGTAATTCAGTCAAAGAAATTAAATTTCCATGCATTTTAAATTCCTTGGAATTTTAAATGCTCTATCCGAGCACTACCTAAGTGAATTTCAAGATTCTGGTCAAACTACAAACCATTTTGCTTAATAGATTAATCAAAAGACAGTGAACAACGTATCAACCCCTAACCAGCCTCAATTTGCAAATAGAAGTAGAGTGAATCTCGCATTCTTTGTAACATGACAAGTTCATACCAAAACTCAACAAAAACCACAAACCCAGCAATATATACATAATATTAAACAAAAGTTAAGACATGAGCATTCACCCTGTTTGAAAAACATCCTATTCAGCCACATACAGCAAAGGCCTAGATATTGTTCTACCTGATATTGAAATCGATGCGTAAATAGTCATGATCAGAACTCTTGTCAACAATCACAGATGTGGAGGTGCTAACAGTCAAATAATTACTTAGTTCCTGAAACGAGAATGCAAGACAAATATCAACATTTCAAACCTAGAAATTTGACAAAACTAAATAAAAGATTTTCATAATTAGAGGTCTAATAGTAAAGCAGTATAGGACCTAACATCAATCTAAATTACAATTTTTTGTTCAACAATTCACAAGTCATAAACATGATTCAGCCACTGACCATTCCAAACAGGAACATCATGGAGAGAGCCGCCAGTATGGATAATCCCGCTCCCGATAACGACGCCTCAGTCAAATCTCTCGGGATTTTTCTGTTGACACAAGTCAACATCAAGCACATAACCAAATCATTCCTAATTTAAATAAAAAACAAACAAAGGAAACCTGCATTCACAAATTAATTACTCGTAAAATTTACATCGCAAGCGGTTACATCCATAACCACAAAAGTACCAAAAATAAATTCACACCGAAACACTTCCAATCACTCAAGAAGCCTCGAATCTAGGCAATGGACAAGTTCTTCTTGCACACAGACACCGAAAAATATCAGTATCCGTGTTTTCTTACAGTGTGGACTTGGGTTTGAACCGTTATACAAAGTGCTTAACAATGAGCACAACAAAATCGAACTAAATCTGTAACAGAGAAAAACAATTCTGCACATTCACAAGCAAATTGAAACCCGAAAGGAAGAACGGAGAGAAATTGCGACCTGTAAAAATCAACCGATTTGAGCTTAGTTGCAGAAATCATGATGGCGAAAAGGTGGAATCGCAATGAGAGAGAGCGAGAGAGAAACAAAAGTCTCCGAAACAGAAAGCGCAATAGCTATAGGTTGTAGATCGAAGGAGCTTCCCTTCCTGCTGTAGCTTCTTCGTCCCTCACCCTCTCGCTCTTCAGGGTGACGAAAAAATTGAATATATTCAGAAAAAAAAATGTGGAATATTTAATTATTAATTAAATTTTGGGAGAAAATTGAATTTTGCATAGTTGATATACTTAAATAAAAATACATTAAGTTTTAGATATGACATTACCTCGTGAATTTGATTTAAAAGCACATTCTAAAATTATAACTTTATAATGATTTTTTTAGATTCTATAATAATTATTTAAAAGTTATGTGTAGTTGATTATGTACAATTGTACACGAAAATAAATTTTAGTTTTATTATAAAAGGTTCATGAATCCGTTGGAAAAGAAAAAAAAGGAAAAATGCAATGAGGGTGGCGAATTAAGGTTTTTAATTTTATTTAAATAACTTTTTAATCCATAATTTGAATTTTAATAGTCTCATATTTTGATTACTTTTTGTTACAAAAGTTTATTTTCTTTCCTAAAACATGTATAGGTGAATTACAACTGGTGGAATGAATTGACTATCACTTAATCTTTTAATATGGTTTCTATAAAAAAATTACTCAGAAATGTTCAAAAAGTTTAAATGATCAAAATCATTTTAAAAAACTTAAAAAAAACAAATTATTGAAACTAAAGGATATCTAAGTCAAAAAAAATTATAAATATTTTTTATAAACTACAAATAACAGCGTGTTTAATTGAAATTTTGAATAATTGTAAAAGAAATATAAGAATAACTTTTTATATAAAATGAGCTTATGTTAAAATTTAGGTTTAATATCATTTAGTGAAATAAAAATTACATTTAACTCTTGCACTTAAAATTATTAAGTTTAGTCTTCATATGATATTTTTAATCTCTTATAAATGTATATCTTACGGATTAACGTATTTAAAATAATATTATAAGAATTAAAATGGTATGGGTAAGAATTAAAATAAATACTTTTTTAATATATGAATTAAAAGGTCAAATATGTACCACTATCGGTGTTAAATTAATAATTAAAGCTAAAATTTGGTACAAAATATTTATTATCTTCCAAACAAATTGAATTTTACTGGTCAACTCTAACAAAATAATGTAATAATCTAGAAAGAAAAAAACAAAAAAACAAAAAAAGAAAAAACAGGTCTTCACTGTTGTAAGAAAAACATCAATACAATAAACTGTTTTCTACTAACTGATTATTAGTTTTTCAATCCTCTAAATTCTCTTTTTTTTCTATAAAAAAATAATCCAGACTTTTATATTAGAGTTTTGTTTTTAATGAATACAATTAATCTTAACCAAATATTGAAAAAGGTTATTTTATTTTATTATTATGTTTTATGTGGTGAAGTTTTATATGGAGGATAAAATAAAAAATAGATCGAAATATGACTTTATTGTACTGAAAAGAAAAATAAAGACAAAGAAAAGTTAAAAAAAAAATTTACAAAGTGAACCAAATATTCTTAAATAATCTACATTTCCATTTCCCTCATTAAAATGGGCAAACTAAAATTTAACTAAAGATTTATTTTTTCTCAAAAATTATCAATTTTCTATTTTTTTTTATTGATTCTCGAGCTAACTTTTTTTTTAATGTGAAACGTAATAAATTAAGTGTTTTAGTAAGATTTTGTTTTGTTTTTAAGTTTTTATCTCTTTCACCATTTGGTATTATAATTTTTCTTCTTATATCTTCTTTACGTTATAATTATGAGTTTTACGTTATCTTCAAAATATTGTATGGAAAATGTGAAAAAGTTAATGTTATAATTATGAGTTTTACGTTATCTTCAAAATATTGTATGGAAAATGTGAAAAAGTTAATTTAGCATTATTGGATCGTAAGTATATTAGTTATTGATATTAGAGAAAAAGTAAGAAAAATGCTTGGGTAATCTACTTGTTGATACCAATTATTATAAATCACCGATTATTATAAATGTATAAATGTTTAACACAAGGTGTAAATTGAATTTTAGGAGAGTGAATGATTAATTTAGAATCATTAGTACTTTAAAAGAAAATCAGGTTTTACTTACTAGTTATTTTTTATGTTTTTTAATTTTTCCTAATTATTTATATGAATTCAAATTAATTACTAGTTGAAGGATAGGAGAAAAATACTATCACTAATAATTACACTATTAATTCATTAAATATTTACTTATATAATTATCTTAAGTAGATTCATTAATTTTCAAACTTTATAATAAAGTCTTATAAAGATAAGAAAATATACTCCATAATGTAAATTCTTAATCTCTACAAGACATTCTAAATCACTTATAAAATTTTATAATAAGCAACCCTTATAAAATTTTATAATAAGCAACCCTTTTTGATAATTCTAATCAAGATCAATATAACACATAAAGATTATTGAACAAGATCACTTAGACCAATTTCACCTCATAACATGTGAAAAACAAGATATGATGTTTTTCAATTAAGGATAGTCAATATATAATCTTAATGTCATTAATTATACTGGATAACTTCAATAAGTATTTCCCTTATCAAGCAAAACTTTCTCACAAAATATTTTGTAAATTATAAACTTGAAAAATTTAAGTGAATTCATCTTTTAAAATAGTGAGGAAGATTGTCTTGAACATGTTCGTCAATAGTTCAAAAAGGTTCTAGGCAAATATTGTCGACTCCAAAACTAATTCTTCCTATCTCTAGTCATACTACAAAGTTTTGTACTAAGAACATAAAACTTAATAACAAGTCATTGGATGACAATCATCAACATTAAAAACATTTAATGCCTGAATTTTAAAAGTTAGAGATAATCTTACAAGAGATTCAATGGAAAGTGAGATAAAGTTAGAAATATCTACAAAATCTCTTAAAGAAAGAAAATATTTGACATTATTATGTTTGCTTCTGAGTTCTTGGACATTTTTTATTGTTGAATTATTGTCACAAAAAATGAAAGTAGCTCCTTCTTGCTTAAACCAATAAATTCAAGAATTATTCATAGTTATACAACTAGTTATTGCCATAAAATCAACTTTTGTAATAGATAAAGCTACAATGTGTTTGCTTCTTTGATGACCTTAAATTTGCATAAGTTTCCAACATAAAAAATAACTAGACGTGTTCTTTTTATCATTAGGATCTCTAACACTCAAGCTAATAAATTTTAAATGTTCATCTTTCTTATAGAATATTGATGAGTCATTATTTTTTCTTATTTACTTATCTTTATGTACCTATCTATTTTGATTAGTAATTTGTGCTTAACTACCTATTGTTTTTTTAATTTCACTGTTTGTGCTTCATTTACCAAAAATTCGTAATTTTATTTAATTCAAATTTTTGAGCTAATTTTATTATTATTTTCAGGACAACTTAAGAATTTTATTGGGCTTGGAAATTAGTTCTGAAATTGAAGAGGAGTTGTCACATTATCAATTTTTATTTTCAGATTTTATTTTTAATTTTTATTCGTTGGACCATAATTGAAAGATTTGGGCTCATTAGGTTTAGTGTTGAGGACTAACCTAAGTATAGCCGTTAGATGAGTTCTTTACTCTCTACTTTTAGGATTCAGTTCGTTCTCTCTCTATGGGAAAACTGATTCTGCATTTATTTTCATTTTTCTGGAATTACGTTATATTTCTATTTCAATTCAATTTTGTTTCCTATTTTAATTCCATTTTGTGTTTAATCTTCGTTTGCTTTTATTCGAATTTAATGGAAGACTAATTTATAAGGTTACCCTTTTGATTCATATTATAATGAAGCTTTGAGGTTGCTGTGAGTTATTTTTGCTCTCTTCATCTCTTAAATGATGAAGTAAGCCCCAACGACATTAATCAAAGAATAAAGAGGACAAAGAGTCAGAGGGAGAATTAAAAGCTTTCTAGAAGATTAGGCCCATCTCATCCTATTTGGGCTTTTAATCAGCTGCTCGAGCCCAAATACAAATATGAAGAAATCCCTTTGGAGAAAATAGAGTATTAAGGAGAAGTCTTCTAATTTGTATAAATTGTTTAGAATAGTTGAGAATAATTTGGGCTTTGTATTTGGGCCAAGTAGAATAAATTTGGGCCTTGTACTTTTGGGCCATGTAGTGTAAGTTTGAGCCTTGAGGTCCATAAATAATGTTGGGCTTGTCACCACCTTGTGAGAGCTTTGGAGTGCAAGCTAGGTTTGGGAAGCTTGTCATAAAAGCTAGGGTTAGAAGCATGTCTTATAAGTTAGGGTTAGAAGCTTGTCTTATAAGCTAGGGTTAGAAGTTTGTCTTATAAGGTAGGATTTCTAGACCTAGCTTCTCTCATACCCTACCTAGATAGCTTGCATGGGAAGCTAAGTAGCTCATCTTTTCTTCTATAAATAAGAGGTTTAAGAACCTCTAATGTAGACTTGATTTGAGTAATGAAATGCTGCCAAATTTTCAGTACATTGCCTTAAGTTTCACATTAAGTTTCTTCTCCTAGAAGCTAGAAGCTCTCTCTTGAAGGTTGGCCTAACCTCCTTCAAGGTTTTCACTATCTTCTTCACCAAAATCGTATCAAATTTCCCTTGCACGCTTCTTTCCATGGTGAATTCCTCCTCATCCATTGCTTCCGCATCATGAGGAGCTCCTTCCATCCAATGTGTTCGGTGCAAATGGCTTGAACATACTCTCCATCCATTGGAGCGTGAGCTACAAGCTAAAGCGCCAATGAGCCTCTCCATCATTAACTCTTCATCAATTTATTTTTGTGCTTAATGCTTTTACTAGTCTATGCTTAATGTTTCAGTTAATATGAATTTTGTGTCTCTGTTCATGTTTAATGGTGTGAGTCACAGGTTGTTGGGAAGAAATGAATGATGTATGTGAATGCTTAATTTGCATAAAGAAAACTTATGTTAATTATCGCTCAGTTAATTAATTCAGGTTGGAATTATAGTTCAATAAGTTAAGCATGAATTTTTGTATCATGTAATAAGCCAATTGCAATCTAATCAAGAGGGTAATTTAAATTAGCCTTCGATTAAATTCGAATAAAGCAAACAGAGATTAAACACAAAACAGAATTAAAATAGGAAACAAACTTGAATTGAAATAGAAACAGAACGTAATTAAAGAGAAAAAACATAAATACAGAATCAGAATCAGTTTTCCTAGAGAGAGAGAACGAACTGAATCCCAAAAGTAGAGAGTAAAGAACTCCTCTGGCTTCACCTTCTTTAATAGGCGGCTATACTTGGTGAGTCCTCAACACTAAACCTAATGGGCCTAAATCTTTCAATTCTGGTCCAACAAATAAAAACTGAAAATAAAAACTGATAGTGTGACAATCTTCAATTTCAGAATTAATTTCTAAGTCCAATAAAATTCCAAAGCTGCCCTGAAAATAATAATAAAATTAGCTCAAAAAAATTGAATTAAATAAAATTATGAATTTATGGTAAATGAAACACAAACAGTGAATTTGAGAAAATAATAGGCAGTTAAACACAAATCACTAATCAAAATAAGTACAGAAAGACAAGTAAATAAGGAAAAAATAATGACTCATCAAATATATCATAGTCAACTGTACCTAAAAGGTTTTTAATAATGCATTTTGCGGTCAAGAGATACTTCTCAATTTGGACTTCTCTATAAACCTTTTGATAAGGTTTACAACATGCATTATATCATGTCTAGTTGCAGTTAAATACACCAAGCTTCCCATTATTTGCTTGAAGAATATGAAATCAACATTATCTCCTTTTAAACCTTTCATAAATTGAGAGTTCTTCTCTATTGGTTGTAGTAATTCACTTGATTAGTATAACATCTTTAATAGTTTGTTTGAGAGACAACTGAATGTAGTTTAAGAGTTAAGGTGAACCAATAATATAAAGATTTGTTGTGTAGTGTTCTTCTCTTTGTGTTAGATACTTCTGCATGATTGTTGTTGTCTTTTGCAATTTGAATCTTGACTCCATTCAACTCTTTCTTTTGGAGGCAATTGTTCTTACACTTTGAACTTAAGAAAGATTTTCATTAACATGCTCTAATAATGATAATGACCATGAAAGCAAAGAAGTGGATGTTGTATAAATGTTCACTAGTCATCACTTAAAAGTTGTAAGTGTTGCTCACTTTGTTTTCTTTTTTTTTAACTACTTTATTAGTCATAAATGAGCCTTTAAATGTGCTAAAGAATAACATAAAAAACTGTAATTATAACATTATTCAAGTGTGACACATAAGGTAATCTCTCCCTTGAATGCTCCACACTTTTTTCTTTGCTTCTCACATTCTTTGCCTCATTTTCTTTTTATATTTTTTTGTCACCCTGTCATTCAAGTGAGTTATTTTCTATTTTTACTTATTTGTCAGTAAAATTGCTTTATAGGTTCCAAATAGTGCACAAAAAGGATTCTATAATCTTTTAAGAATAAAGGTTTTTCTTTTTATAGTGAATCATGTCCATAACTCATTAAAAAGATATGATACATGTTTCTTGCTTTAACGATATGTTGGATAATGAAAAAGTTAGGTTGAACCCATTACCTTCACAACAAGATGTGTTTGGAGATTTTCTCAAATTATTGTCAAAATCTAATAAAACCTTAGCTTCAACAAAGGGATTGATAATTTGTTGTGCAAAAGATAAGACACTTGAGCTTTACATTTGTAACCCAACTACAAAAGTCTAGGTTGCCAATTCTTTTATCCATCCATGTTGAAAAAAATATCGATGTGCATGTCATAATCATGTTGCTGGAATGTTATGATGACTTTGATGATTACATGGTGGTTCATTTGAAAACCCCACCTGATTGGTCTTCAGATTATGCAAGTAAAATTTTGAAGCCTCAGAAAGGATTGTGGAAACCAATGGGAAAGGACTTCTTTGCAAGTGACAAAAATATGAAGTTTAACATGCCTTTGCATGACAATGGAGTCATCACTTCATTACGGATTGTGACTCTTACATCACCAGAGACAGCCTTTATTTTGAATCTTATATAATGTCATACAATCTCTAGAATTACACCTTCATTCAAGCTGTCCAAAAGTGCTAGAGACAACGCAAGTTATGAAAAATGTGACTTGGGCATTTTCAACTGGAGTAAGGTGTCAATGACAAGTTCCTCTATTTGTTTTATGAAAGTTAAAAAATCTACTTTTAAAATTTGGATTCCAAGAGATTATAAAATCAGTAGGTGGAGGAGAATTATGACAGCAAGAGACGAGTTTGATGAAAGAACACTGTAAAATCAAAGAGTTTACAATTATGAATGGTAAACTTCTAATTTTTGTGACAAAAAAATATATGCATAGTTGTGGCTTGACCGATAAAAACTATATGAAGATTAAGAAAATATGTAAACAGAAATATAAATATGTTTCTTTTACCTTATATATAGATAGTCTTCGTCTGTATAGACCTCTAAAACTACAATTTTGTCTTGCTAGGATTCTTGTTTGAATGTTTAGAAAAAAATATGTAACTCATTTATTTATTTTTATAAAAAACGATTATTCAATCGTGTAAGAGACTCTAGAAATATGATAAGACTTACCATGCATACATACTTAAATGTCTACAAAATTAGGTTACAAATCATTACACTATATTATTGGCCAATATTAAATTAAGGATATAACAAAAAGGACGAAGAATCATACTTGAACATTTTGGTGAAAAAAAATAATGAACAATGCACTTTCACAAAAGGAGAATAATGATACACAATCCACCGGAAAAGAGAAAGAAAATATAAGTACCTTTTGTACAAAGAGATATTGTGCAATTCTTTTATTGTGCAATCCTAAAAGAAGAAGCCTCCAAAAATAGAAAAAGTGAAGATAGGTCTTACGGTTGATTTGAAGTGTAGAATAGATTATAAAAGAGACTCATTGTGATTATGGCATATACAAACTATGGCACAAAACACACAAAGTCAAGTGAAAAGAATGAGAAAGCAAAGTTGCACTACATTTAAATGCCTGAACAATCAGAGGGTACTTTTCCTGATTAGAAAATGAAGTCCTACAGTGCAGATTTTGAAAGAAATCAAATGAATGTTGTTTTGATTGGAGAATCAATACCCCATGTTATAGGCAATACTAGAATAAAGCGTTGGGTTGCTTTTGGAGGTAAATGAAGGAACATTGTTGGATCGTGGGGAACATTGATGGCATAAAGAGTATGGTTAAAAATGTAATAAATAGTTAGTTGTTATTCATTAAAAATCCAAATGATTAAAGAAAAAAAATGCAGAAAAACAAAATAATCAAATAGAGATATATTCGTCATTTACATATTTAATATAAAACTAATTATACAAAATTAACACTTATTATGATATTTTTAATATACTATTTCTGCATACAAATATTATTGAAGAATAAATACTTTATATCTTTTTAATTTATACTTAATTTTTATATTAGTTATAAATTCTTGATTTATAAAATAAATAATTACTATTTTAAAAGTTACCCTTAATCATAATAATTGAAAATAATACCCTAAATTAAGTATAAAGATATTTTTCAAATATTTTGAGAGGATTGGAAATTATTATCTTATTTATTTAATGTTATTATCTTAAAAGAAGTTAGAGTAAATATATGCACCATTATTGTCAATACCCAATTTTCTTCCGTTAAATAAATAATTAAAATTAAAAAGTATAAAAATAACTTGATGATTTGGTTACGTGAGCTATGCTATCTTCAAGATTATTTAAAATTGTTCGAGATTCAACAAGACGTAAAAAATGAGTGAAAAAAAATAGATAATGATATATTTTAAAACAACTCTCTTTTAAAAATAAAAGAAAAGAAAAGAATTAAAAAAAAATAAAAGAATTAGAAAAAAATACAATTTAAAAATAAAAAAAAAATTCCTCAACTCTCCGTAACTTCCCAAAAAAAAATAAAGATAATAATAATAAAAAAGAAAAAGAATCAGTCAATTTAAAACTGTTCTGAATCATCCATGTTATCCATCTCACAATAATAAAAAAATACTAATAAAAATAAAATATGACCGCTTTCGAATTGTTTCATCTCACATTCATCTACACTTCATCTTTAATAATAATAAAAATGAAAAAAGGGAAAGATTAAATCTTTCAAAACTGCTCTGAACTACTTTCAGAATAAAAATAAATAAAAAAAAAGAAAAGAATTCACTTAGATGGTAATTGCTTTTATGTTAAAAAGATCTACTCATCACTTACAAGAGGAGAAAAATAGAAGAAAAAGAGAAGAAGACCACTCACTGGATGAAACAAAAAACATTTAGAAAGGAGGCTATTGTTCTTGAAAAATCAGTACAGGTATGATATGTAAATGTTGAATTTTTATATGGGTTTCAAAGATTGAAAATTGTAAGTCCCGCATTTTTGTCGTGAAGTTTTTTTATTTTCTTTATCAGGTTTAATTTCATAAATAAATATAAAATTATAAAGATAAAGAAATAAAAATGTTATTTTTTACTCCTCATAGCATCTCTTATTTTACATAGTCATAAATTCAAAACTGACATTCTGAATTTTAAAAATAATTAAAAATTCACAACCACCTTCCCCCTTCTCTATGCAAGAGTCAAGAACCTAAGTCACTTAACTCCAGCGTTACCTTCCTCCATCTCCCACTCCACCAAAGTGAAACCGTTGAAACCATTTCCATAACCACATAATGCCCTTAACCACCAAGCCACTTGTCACTAAAAAATCATCGCCGGTGTCCATCGGACCTCCATAGTCACTCCGTTCAACACCCAAAACAGTCCCCAAACACATTCAAAATAGTCCCAAAACTACACCAAGCACCTCCGCCGCACCTTTCTTCTTCCTTGTTTTCGGTCGCGCCACAGCTCCCAAACAATCAAACCCAAGCCATCACGAGCTCCACCCTAGCCACCTCGTTTCCGCATGAACGTTCTCGTCGCGCCTCCACCATGCCGTCGTCGAACCGCCGTCGCGCTTCCCTGCACCTTCACCGTTGCTCCCTCTTCGCCGCCAAGCATTGCTGTCGCAGGGTCTACCTTGAGTAGACCTAACGTAGATGTGAAAAAAAGTTGCCTGGAGGTGACTAGGGTTTAGGAGTTCAACTTCTTTGTTTGCACCTTTAACCTTCATAGTTGCACTCTCACTTTTGTATTCTGACATCTTTACCCTAATCTAGTTTTGAAAAAATAGACTATATTCATTGGAAAACTTTGCTTTGACAACCACACCTGGCATACAACCAAATGCCAACTGCTGAAATTGTATATGTGGCTAAGGGTAAAATGGAACTTTTTTTAAGGACATTTAAGGTATTTTGTTATGAAATGGCATAATTGGATTTTAAGTATCTAAATTTAGAATTTGAAACGTCATAGGAGTCCAGTGCACCCATTTGCATAAGAGAGATTTTGTGTGATTGGATTTTAAGTATCTAAATTTAGAATTTGAAACATCATAAGAGTCCAGTGCACCCATTTGCATAAGGGAGATTTTGTGTGATTGGATTTTAAGTATCTAAATTTAGAATTTGAAACGTCATAAGAGTCCAGTGCACCCATTTGCATAAGAGAGATTTCGTGTGGCAGTGGTTGTAGTGGCGAGCGACGGTGGGAGACCATCAATGCGATGGCGACAACGGTGGGAGCGGTAGCGGCAGTGGGAACGGTGGCGGCGGCGGGAGCGGTGGCGGCGGTGGTGGCAGCGGCGACAACAGTGACGAGATTAAAGAGATTTGAGATTCAAACTCATTGTTTTTCAACTCTTCGATGAAATATGTTGGGTAACTTTCTAGATAAAATCCCAAATATGTAAATCCTAAAACTGATTTTCATTGCCACGTTAGCCACATAAGGTTGTAAAGTGGATATGTAGCAGGTGTGGTTGTCAAAGTATAATTACTCATATTCATTAACCTCTTAACACTTTTATTTTGATTTATACACCACTACCATTTTTTTATATAATAATTCACCTTATTTTCTTTTTGACTTAAATTTTATTTCTTTTGATTTTCTTTTATTTATCTTTAAAAAAATATATTAATTAATAATAAATAAATAAATAAAAAATAAAGTTGGAAAATGAAATCTCGCGATACGCATCACTTGAGATTTTTCTTTTAAAAGTAATAACAATAAATAAATTAATAAAAATAAATTTTGAATGAATTCCTAAATGGTTGTCGAGTCATAGGATTTAATTTGAAAGATTTTAATTTCTTTTTAGATTTTTAAATAAATTTTGAATTCCTAAATGACTATGGAATTTAATTTAAAAGATTTTAATTTTTTTTAGATTTTTAAATAAATTTTTGAATTCCTAAATAATCGTTCCCGTTATGAGATTTAATTAGAGCATCATGAAATTTAATTAGAAAGATTTTAATTTTTGTTTAGATTATCAAAGAGGTTGTATGATATCCAAAATAAATTTTTGATTTTAAAAATACATAAATAACATATAAATTTCAAAAATATCAAACCTCTTAAAAATAATAATAAAGTAATAAAAATATAAAATTTTCAAAACTAAAAAACATTAAACCCGTCAACAACCAAATTTTATCCAAAGAATACCTAGTATAAGGTCAGACCTTGTTGGGTTCTTTCCTAAAATAAAAGAATATTTTTCTGTTTTTATTTGTATTTTTGTCATTTTTTTCTTTAGAAAAATAAACATTTTACAAAATCACACTTATTTTACTCGTTTAATTAAAGGTACCATCTTAGGACGGATGTTGTGGAGTGCCAATACCTTCATGTAACCGACTCTTGTATCCAAAATCTGGTTTTCATAGACTTACTTTATCAATTTTTTGATTTTTTTCATAATTTTCCATAATAAACTGGTAACGACTCCTTTTTTTAAATTTTATTTTTAAATTATTTTAATTTTCTTTTTTGAATATCGTGACCTGGTTGCGACAATTATCGATGACTATGATTGAAGATAATTTAGAAATTGTAATTATTTTGTATAAAGTAAAATATATGAATAAAGCTCTAACATCTTTAATCACGGTTAAATTGGAATATAAAAAAAGTTATAAATTATTTAAAGAAATTATTTTGTATATAAACAGTATAATATTTTAAAAGTATTACAAAAATAATAGATATTATTTTGTAAAAATAATTTTATATTATATAAGTAAATGATCTTTATAAAAATTCTACTTTATCACCTATAAAAAATATCCTTTTAATTTTTTAAAAAACAGGAAAATAACAAAAAGGGGTTCAATAGTAATTTAATTTTTAAAACTTTTCAGAAATATCATTTGGATGGTTCGTTATTTTTATACTACTATCACCTTAATGTGATTATGATTTAGGATTTTACATTAACACTGATTAAAATTTTGGATATTGAACTTTTTTCTTTGTAAGTTTCTATAAACTAAAATTTTAGTATTTGAATCTTCGACGACGGTATAATAAACAAAGTATGATATTACACGATGCCATATCGTGTGAAGTCTTAACAAGGTCAAATTTTGTTTATCATATTCTCAAATAACAAGATTGTGTGAATGACAAGATTGTGTGAAGATCAAAGAATAATATTTTATATAAATAAAATAAAAAAAATAACTTTTAGATACAAAAGATATAAATATAGAGTATATTAAGAAAATCACTATCATATTTAAACCTTAAATTATACTGAAAAAAAAGTTAATATATGAAATTTCTATAAATTAATTTTAACTTAGATAGATTATTATGTTTTATTTATTTCACCCTTTATTTGTTTAGAAATTTTCATAATCAAATTTTTAACAAAGATGATAAATGAATTTGTTCCGGTTTAATAAATTTTTTTAAAAAACGGATATAAAATATATTTAATATTTAATTTTTTAAATTAAAGTAAGTGAATGAAGATAATAATTTTTTCAATTTAAATTATTAAAATATATTTAATTTATTAGATATTTTTGCAAATTTTATATTTATTTTTTAATTTTTTATTTATAAATAATTTTTTGACTCTATTATATAATTATTTAATAATTGTTCTTTGATATTTATATAATTATAATCTTTTTAATCTTATATATACAAAATTGTATATATTTTTTTGGATTTTTGAATAATCAAATTTTTTTTATTGGAGATTGTTTTAAAGTCTTTTCGTATAGAGATTGGATTTGTGATGATTCTTAGATCTAGAGAGTGATTTTAATAAAAAAGTATAAATAATGACTATAAATATAAAAAAAAATAGTTATAAATATAAATCATTAAGTAGTCATTTATTATTAAATGTTTTTACTTAAAAATACCATTCAAGTAATTTTAACTAAATATTTTTAATTGTAAAAAAATAAATTAAATTATAAAAATTAACTTAATTATTAGAATTTGTTAGTAACTAAATATATATATATATATATATATATATATATATATATATATATATATTCCCTTACTAATTAGAGCAAATTTCTTCTCGTTGTATCTCTTATTGTTTTCTTGGTATAGATTGAGTAAATCTTGTCCTCTAATTATTTACCAACTTTCATGAAAATGTAAGTATTGTAATTAATTCTGACCTGACAAATGGTAAATGATAAGGTTTTATCTAAGTTTATCCTAGCATTAAATACTTGGAGATATTTACTCTTTTAAACTTATTTATGTCCACTTTGCCTCTATCATATATTACTTATGACGAGAAAATAGGGGACGACTTTATATTCAGATTGGCAAGAGAAAAAGATATTGAGATGTACTCCATAAAAGTTCTCACAAAGAGAAAACTCAAATTTCTTTCAAAAATTCATCTATATCTTTCATTAAATTTCTAAGTACATCCTTTTATAGGCCAAATTACATATGGCCCTCTAAATTCTACATTAATCTTCAGTAAGTAACCTTTAATGATTACTAGTAATTAACTCCTGCTAGTGTGGTCTTTAATTCCCACCAAATGCATCATTATTTTCCACCATGAAAATATGAATGATTTACCTTTTTGTAGTTTTTTATTTTATTTTCTCATGTGACCATTCAACCACTTAATTAAAGTACATAATAAAAATTACAAAGAAAATGCTAAATTATATTGACTCCTGAAGATCATATCATTATATTTTTTTTACCTGATAGACAAATTCATTGAAATTGTTATGATAGATGATCCTATGGCTCATGGCCATACTACAAGATCTCATCAGATGAATCTTGTAGCATATAGACATACTAGATGATCTCGTGATAATATACATGTCAAATGCTTATAAAGAATAAAGTGGACTAGATGATATCATTAGGATACACATCTCAGACAATTTCACTGGATTAGACAATAAAAAAGCATGATAGAAAGGTATTGACTGACTTACAACACATAATAGAACAAACAAATTCTACATATAACAGACCACACGATCTTCACATATAACATAATCAGACGATATGCAAACGATCTTGTATGATATAGTTTTCATATTCATGCTAGATAATAGAAAAACTGGTGTGTAGGGAGTTTACTAACTCAATGCTTATGTTTCTAAAATTGATTTCAAATGATTCTTAATTAAAACTCAAACCCTTGCTAAAACTGATATAGAAAGTTTTTATAAAATAACAGACAATTACTTTGACTCTATCGTTATGGAAAATATCTACTAGATATTATATTGAATGTCTAACAATTTATGTATAAATTGTATAGAGCGTCTAACATGGTATTTATAACTATATATAAAAAATACTATATTATAAATTTTTTAATGTTATAATTATTGTATATGAAAATACAAAAAAAAGTTCTAGATGTTACAAAAAGACGTTTTGTTAAGTTTTCCTCACTTTGACGAACTTACACATATTCTTGAATGGATTTTCAAAGTTGAAAAATCCTTCAATTATCATCATACACCATATACAGACAAAGTTGATATAGTTTTGATACATTTTGAAAAGAAGTAGTTTTGTAGTTCCAAATGTCATAACAAATTCACGCAATCAATTCTTGTCATGATCTTACTTCAACATTGGAGACTCAATTTGCGTCTTCTTCTTTCGAGTGTCCTATGGTAGAATTGTTCAAGCTTAATCATTATCATCGTCGTCGTTATCTTTTCTTAGGTTATTCCAAGTATGTCTTTTTATCTTTCTTTGATTGTGTCCTTCATTGTATCATTCCATTGGATTTTAAATTTGGGTTAAGAACCTTTGAGTGGCTTATTCTTAAAAACATATTAGGATAAATCTCTATATACGCAAAACTTGTACAATCTCTACATCTTAACTTACACAATATCATAGAAACAAAAGTCATTTAAATATTAGTTAGTGGAGAGATCTTAGGATTGTGTGTGGATATGGAGAACTAGGTGGATGGTTCAATAACAATATTAGTTGAAAAATACATAAAGGGAACAAATTATAATTCTCGAAGGATGGTTACGAGAATACAAGCTGAAAGACAAATATCCTAGAATTTTTGTCAACTCAAACCAAAAGGAAGCTTTGGTTGTGAATGTAGGGGAAATGCAAGGAAATCAATGGGGATGTGATACATGTCAGGATGATGCTTCAAAAGGATAAAGAACATATTAAAGAAAGAGAATAGACGACATGAAGAATAAATAAAAGAAGCATGAAAAATAAAGATGGAGTATGAAGAAATGAAAGAGAGAAGAAGAATTAGAGCTTTGGAAGAAGAAATCAAAAGAATTAAGCAAGTAGATCTCTTAAAAATGAAAGAAACTTGAAGGAATGCAAGAAGAGAAGGAAAGCAATTTGAGAGAAGCTCCTTAATCTTTGGAGCTCTCCAAGTGTCGTTCAATCAATGAGAAGTATAAGGATTGTCAAGTCATCAAACAACAATCATTACATTCATGTATCAAATAACTACCAAGTGCACCTTCCGTCATTACTACTAACCACCAAGTACACCTTCATGCATCTACATAACTTTCACACACACTTCAAGGAGATTAGTTTGTCTTAAACATAATTAACTTTTTTAATCTTTTATTAATCTTTTGTTAATCTTTTAACCTTTGGGACATCCATGAGCTATTATAAATAGGAGTCCTCCCTTTGTACAAATAAACATGAATGAAGTGAATGAAATTACCTTTGAAAGGTTTTCTTGAAAGTTGAATTGTCTCCTTTCCCTTTTGTTTTGAGTTCGTATCTTGAGAAGCTTTGTCAAGTGGTGGCTCTTCAAGCAGTTATCCATGAAAGGTCTTCCATAGGTGGCATCTTCTTCTTACCACTCTTCCTTAGTTCTTTTTACACTGTTAGTTACTTGTTCTTTTATTTTTTCTATATTGTCGTACCATATACTAATTAATGGCTTCCATTGTTGTGCTTCAACCTTTATTTCAAGTGATGGGTTTTGTTCCTAATCTTCCACGAAGTTTATCTAGATACTACACTCCTCGAATAATCCATATTAGAGTGGTTAATGAATTAGAGAAAAAGTTGGTTTGAATGGGAGAAACAAATGGTTAAAGAGTTCATGTTGGAGGTTCAAAAGAGTAAGATAAGAACGGGTAATGAGGACGAATGGGTATGGAATGAAGAGAAAAAAATCAGTGTATGCTATAAAATCAACTTAGAAATGTGCTTAGAAATGTGCTTGTTGCTTATGTAGTAATTTGTTTTAATTTGAACAATATAAAAGTATGATGTCCACGAGGATATGTTTATCTTTGCAGGTGTAGTTTCTAATATTTAAAAAAAAAAACAAATAATCTTCAACCACAAGATCAAAAAGGAGTTCAAAATAAGGCCTAGAAATGCCAACAAATTGAGGATAGTGAGTTGGTTCAGCCTTGACTAAACTGGAAGGATTTTCTAGCACATGTGGTTTTTACAACAACACAACCAAACCTGTTGACAAGAAATAACTGTTAGGGAGGATATAGATTTAAGTGTAAAGTTGTTATTTCCGTTTCTGAAGATTAACAAAATCATATTAGTGAAGGAATAGGACAGACCAAGATGTAGATCTACTATCTTTGTATTTTGAAGACTTACAAAGTGATATCATTAAAGAATAGGACAAAAGACGTAAAATATACAGTGGATGCTTTGCTCATATATATACTTTATTTGTTCAGTCTTTATGTCTTAGGTTTATTATTGTCTTTTTTGTAAAGCTATCACTTATATATGTATGGAAGTTTTAAGTGTATTTTTATGTTCTTATTAATTTATCTGTCCAATATACACAAAAATCAATATACTTTATTTTTTATATAAAGATTGAAACATTTTTGGTATTATTTATTAATTTATTATTTTCATTACTAAAAAATGTGTTACGTGAAATTATTATTAATTACTTATTGAGAATCAATTACTATTATTATAATTATAATTCAACTTTATTTTAAATTATTTATGTGGGCTTATATAGTTAAAATTGAATTTTAAACGATCAAACTTTTATTGCAAAAAGCTGAGAGGTAAGTTGGTAGAAAGAAAAAAAAAAACGAATCTTAATAATATGCAAGGGTTGCACACAAGAAGTTAAGGGTTGCCACTTTTGTTTGTAGTTTTTTAATTATTGAAAAAAAAAATCAAGCAACAAAAGAGAAAAAAAAAATTAAAGAAAGGTGTGTCCACTTATGTTTTGTCATTTTTTACATAAAATTGATTATGGCCAAAAGTTCATGCCAAAAGGTTAAATTTAAATTTAAATTTCTTAAGGCCAAATTAATTTCATTGTGGCCAATTGACCATTGGGGTGTTAATAAATTCATCAACTGTTTTAAATATTTTGGTGAAAGAAAAAAATAAAAATGATGTTGTAAGTGCTTGCTACCACTTTAAGATTTATCAACATATAAGTTATTCACAAGTTTGTTTGTTTTTTTTTTTTTAACAGCTAACAATAAATAAAATAAAATAAAGGAATCACTTCAAGTGTAGCCCTATACACTCCAAAAGACATAGTGTTAACAAACCTACTCTCTAAGAATCCTTCTCGAATACAACACTAATAATACAAAGACAATACCAAATACTTCCTAATCAGGGATAGAAAATACAACACATAACCATCAGATATAATTAAGATATAAATACCCCTACCCTGAATACTACGAGCTCAAAAGTTCTATCAGGGGAAAAATAATAGTCTAAAAAACTAACAACACAAGAAACTCTATTTGCACACACAAAGTTGATCAACCTCCAAAGACCTGTAACCGGGATACCGTAGACTCCGTGTTGCCATCTTCTAGTAGGTCTCACCCTCCCACCCAAACTTAATGTACCTGCAAAACAAACACACTCCTACTTTCTATCACAAGCCCTCTAACCAGGTTTAGGGATCAGTACTCCATAAATTCCAAACATTTTACTAAGGCAAAACACCAATCTGAATATGAGAACATAAATCTCGACATGCTATGCCTAAACCATAACTTCACATTGTTCCTAAGGCCCATTAAATAGAAGCTATGAAAATGAATAGGAATAGACTCATGTCTAGCTGTGACACTCCCAATCCACCTCTAACCAAATTAGTCCTGGTTAGCAGCATATCCCATATCATCCTCCATACACACACTAACGTCGTCGGGACTACCTTTAAGTTTCATAACAAGTGAAATACCTCTAAATGCAACATTTAGTTCTCCATATTTAGTATGTTATATCTTGACTTTACTGAGTATATCTGCTGATCATCTCCTACCCACACTAGCCTATCTTGTCCCTTCCTACTTCATAGTTATTCACATGTTACCTCGTTTATTTTGAAAAAACATATTTACTCAACACTTTGATTTAGAATTATGAGAATTAGCTTAATTAAGAGGATTTAAAGAAACTAACCCAAAAAAATAATTTAATTTGGGAAAAGAAAATAAATAAAAAAAATCAAGTAGAGAGGTTTTGATAAAATCTAAAACATAATATCTTAGATAAAGAAAAAATACAGGTATATTTTGTAATATATATTTTAAGACAAATAATACTTCATGTTGCATAAAATATAATATATGAAGTAAAATATGTTATTGATACATAACTATTACATAATTATCCAGAACAAAAATATGTTTCTAAAACAATGTAAGATAGAGACTGATCGGTCACAATGTAACTTGAAAATGTTGAGAACCAAAATTTCTAAATTTGAATTTGATCTTCATCCTATAACTTTTTTATTTTTTTAAGGTTTATTTCTACGAACATTTTGTAAGCTTTTATAAAAGATTTTCTAAGTTGCCCCCGGGTCATAAACAACTTTAAGACATCGTATATACGTAACTACCAATCATAACTAAACTAAGTAAGTAATTAATCTAAGCAATCAATATTTTTAAATGATTTTTTAATATTTTTTAAAAATAATAATTAAAAAAAAAAAAAACATTCTTGAAGGCAATTAAGATATCAACATTGAAGAATAATGAAGATGTTTATACTTTTTACACACCATTCTCACTTCCTCCCTAATGCATTGTCCTTATTTTTTATTTTTCCAATAACTCTTATAACATCTATGGATTTGGATTGGATTGGGATCCAACCTTATCAATTTAGTATAATCCAAATTTAATATTTTAAAATTTATATCAATTTATTGGATTAATGAAATACAGGTTGTTTAACTTGCAAGTTACTTTGAACAGGTTAGTCGGGTTTATTTTATATTAGATCTATCTTTTTAAGAAAATTTTTACTTTATTGAATGAATTGAGATAAATATGTCAAATCCTTAATAAAAAAATTAGACGTGTAAATTTAATAATTATTTTTATAATGGAATGTGACTTTATAGAGTTTATTATAAAAAATTTTAATATAAAAAAATATCATACCAAAAATAAAATTTAAAATGTACTTACGAATTTGTAAGTATTAAAATATCATTTTCAAGTCAGATCGCAAGAAATTGTAATTTGATTTCTAAATCCGAATTTTGTTATCCATATGTTACCTAATTTTATTTATTCAATATTACTCACTCACGATTTACAATTTAAATTTGCTTTGGATTTTTTCAAAATTTGTCCGTTTTATACATATATAAAAAAAACATACATATACCATACTTTTCTACTGTGTTTATTCTTCCTTTTTCAACAAATACTATTTCTACACGCTTCCACAAAAGTTATATATCTTTCAAAAAACTTTTGAAGCATCCAAAAATATGCAAAGCCTTTTTTGTTAGTGACAGAAATGAAATCTTTAACTGCAGATACAGAGAAATTCATTGCTGAAAAAAGTTGACAAAATTTACCATGGAGGAATTAGATGGAGGAATTAGATCATAAAGGAGATAAGGTTAAAGAGTAAAAGTCGTAGCAGAAGCCAGAAAAATGCTTCCACAGTGTTAATCTACCATGTTTTTGGTGAAGTAATATACACAACACAACAACATACAAAAGAAAAGCTTCACATTAAAACTGAAGGGCATGGAACAATATAGATTCTACACACCTCATTGTGTGATTAGCTAGTATAGCCCTATGTCACAAGACATGAATATTCTTGATAGCAACGAAGCAAAGCACAAACCCACATACCAAGTTTTGAGAAAGATTCTAAAAGAGCTCATAGTCCAGATAATAAAACTGAATTTGTGCTTTGCATCAGAATCAAAGTAAACCCTAACAGAAGGGAGAATAATCAAAAGTTGTAATGGCTTCCCTGCCACAGTTCCATGCAACCTACACCTACATAAACCCTCATCATGGTTCAATGTCAGCCATCCCTCTACCTTTTCTACCATTTGGGTTGCAAATTGTAATACCAGCCTTCCCTTTCCAAAATCTTTGTGATCTTCCCATGGCCACATTCATCTTAAGGTCTGACAAAACAGTGCATGCCTTTGGCTGGCTTTGTCTTCTGCTGATGGTCCACAAGGGTGCTTCCTATGATTTCGTAGTTGGTAGCCAAAAGGGTTGGAGTGTTCCAAATGATCCATCTTTCAATCCTTTCAATCAATGGGCAGAAAAGAGCCGTTTTCAAATTGGAGACTCCCTTGGTGAGTTCTCATTCAATCTATGCTTCCTATTCACATATATAGTCTAAGGTTTCACTTTGGATCATCTAATTCACATATTTCTACTTGGGTCAATGGAAATCATACTCATATTCTTTTGTCTCAAATTAACCTTCTCTTTTCAATTTATCATTGATATGTTAACTATATCAAATAATGGCTATAAAACCTAAATTAAGAAAAGACCTTTCTTCTTTCTTCCTTGTGCTTAAGAAAATCCTACCTCTTTGATCCTAATTGAGATTTTTGTAACAAGTTTTGGATACATATTCTACCATAAAAGTAGTAATTTTTCTCTGGGGCAGTTACTTCCATAATTTGACATATGGTGAAAAATCAATTTGTAAAATAAGTTTTGCTTTTCACATATTTATGTGAGTATTGTTCTCACAACTTGAAAGATTTAGAACCCTGAGTATTGTTCTCACTATCAATCATACCCTAATGAGTTAAACTTTCAAATATGGTAATTGCAGTGTTCAACTACCAATCTGGCCAAGACTCAGTGCTCTATGTAAAGAGTGAAGACTATGCCAGCTGCAACACCGATTCACCTTATGCAAAATTCTCTGATGGCCACACAGTCTTCAAGCTAAACCAATCAGGGCCTCACTTCTTCATAAGTGGAAGCAAAGACAACTGCCTCAAAAATGAGAAGTTAACAGTGATTGTGCTTGCTGAAAGGAACAAAAACACCAACCAAACAACCAATGCTTCTCCACCCTCACCACAATCACCATCTTCTTCACCCGCACCTACTGGCCAAGAGGGTCAGTCTCCAACTTCAGACACAAACCAAACACCAAGCCCTGTCAGTGAACCTCCCCGTCCCAATGCTGCTGCTTCAGCCTTTGTCTCCCTTGCTGGCTCTGTTGGAGCATTCATGGCTTCAGTGCTGGTTTTATCTTTCTAAGCATTTATATATGAGTGCTTGAGTATTGATTTCATTTTTTTTTTTTCATACAATTCTTTTATTTTTCATTTTTCTTTTTTTTT
>Ga0209489_102530_pt1 | contig 37036 bp, 20 predicted proteins | sample SiratrowhiteBW_FD_187527 | JGI IMG/M metagenome (GOLD analysis project Ga0209489, IMG submission 187527) | Root nodule microbial communities of legume samples collected from California, USA - Siratro white BW (SPAdes) (version 2) | ecosystem: Host-associated > Plants > Roots > Nodule | place... | reverse complement strand
TGTTCATCGGCGTGCTGCTGAAAAAGTTTTCCCTCCACTGGTAGGGTTCATTTTTTACCTTTGTGTTTGACTCTGGTTGGGTATAGGTGCATTTATCTTATATCTGTGCAACATGCAGGATTTTTCATAGCAGCCACCAACAGAGGAACTGATTGCCAGGGATCTCCATGATGAACACCCACGTCGGTTGGGTGTCCAAAACCGACGTGGTAGTTCTCTTCACCACATCATTTTTGGGACAAAACCGACGTGGTGCAACTTCTAAAAACAATTACTATATTAATCACCAAGTCGGTTTAGTTGTCTTAACCGACGTAGTGAGTCCAATCACCACGTCGGCTGTTAAACCGACGTCTGATTCAACGTCTCCTAGGTCAACGTCGGGTCGAAAACCGACGAAAAAAGCCTCTCAGAACCGACGAGGAAGGCTATTTTTCTACTAGTGACATTCAATCTGAAACTCAAATGAAGAAACTATCATACATATTGGTAATAATATGACAATACATAAAGTTTTAGTCTCAAGCACAAATGAAAAGATTATTATAATTTAGTAGGTAATCGAACCTTACCACTATCCTAATAACTTATGAATTTCGGGTCTAGCTCCTTCAACATTTATATATGCTTCTTTTTTTAGAGAAAGATAAGACAATTAATATCTTGATTTTTTCTCTTTCAAGCTTCCATCTAGTAAAAGGTTATCTTATTCCCAAACAAGCTATGTGTCACCATTCTATCTAGGAAGTAATTTGATGAAGTTTTTATTAGCCAAACTATTTCTCATTTCGATATTAATTAATTTTAATATCGCTGACAAGCGTGGGAAACTATTTTTCATTTTGATAAAAAACTTCTTTGAATCTTATTCAAATAATCATAAACATGTGTTTCTTTCTTTGAAACTTTCTTGTTAAACCTTACAAATCATGGTATTTATTCATTACCATGCACTAGAATGTTGAGATTGGACCATTAGAATATTTATAGATTTTCCATGTCAAGTGTAAGTTGTATAACTCTTTAAAAAGCTAACATAAAAAAGATGTTCTTGTATCAATTGAATCATTTCAATCATTCGTTTTCCATTCAAATAACTAATACATTTTCCATTCAAACAATTAATATATGGACAATAATATTTTCTTTTAATACCTTCTACATTTCGTTCAGCAAATTATAGGAACTCCTCAATACCGTTCTCATAAAGCTCACTAACTCAAATAGGGTAAACCAACTTCAATCCATTATTGCATACATTAATATGTAAGTTTTAATCAATATTACTTATATTTTATAAAATTTTGTTAACACTTTGCATCGGTCTTCATGTTATACAAAATGAAAGTGGTGACATTAATGAATAATTCAACATTCAATATAATGATTACCATTATTGCATTCTTTTGTTTATAAAAATAATGGAATTGAAGTTAATATAATGGAATTGAAGTTAATATAGTGGTGACACTAACATTCACTCAATTTAATATAGGTCATAAAAACAGATTAAAATTTCTCAACACAATATTCAAAATATCAAGTTCTAAAACTAAATATTACAATTTGCAAAGAGTCCAAAGTAATGTACCAAATATCATTTAATATTATTTTCTTATCATATTATTGAGAAAACAATAAATTTGAATATATACATATTGTATGTGTATGTATTTTTTTTAACAGCTAAAAATAAATTAAATAAAAGAAACACTTTAGGATGTTTCAACCCTTATACAACCTGATGAATCTGATAACATACAACAAAACATTATGAACACCTTTCTCAAACAAAGGTTAATATCCTACTAAAGCAATACATAGAAACTTCTAAAAGGAGCAACACCAAGTTCAAGAGTACAATACACGCTTCTGTCACTATTGATCTAACTCTATCCAAGTTTACATCAGTAAAAATATGAAGCAAACCCAAGCAAGGTTGTTGTGTTCCCTCTTTACCTTTGCTGCTCACAGCCACCTGAATGCTAATATCTCCCCAACATACCTACATCACATACAAAGTCCTATTCTAACAAAAATTAATAAATCCAAATACTAACTTCCTTCCCACCTATCAAAGATCTCGCTATATACACCTGTCACTAACTCTGATTATTAAACTAAAGATCGAAGGCACTCTACTAGAGAAAGATGTCAATCTGGGAACGAAAAAGATGTTCTCGACGTTTTATACCTAATCCATAACCATCCCTTTAGTTTTGCTAGACTAAATATTTTCTCAGCGTCTACCATCCTACCTTTGAAAACTACTTTATTTTTATGATTCCATATCTCTGATACAATGGCCACCCACATCCCTTTCCACACTCTGTTGACGCTCTGTCTTTGACCTATTAAATAGAAACTTTGAAAATGAACAAAAACAAATTCATGTCTAACTGCCACATTCCCTACCCATCTCTTGCAATGATTCCAAACTTTATGTGCCACCTTACAAGTATTAAAAAGGTGTTGGGTAGTCTCTACTTCTTCTTGACACATTGGACACTGCACATTCCCTAATTGCATTCCCCTTCTTTCTAGGTTAAACCTGGTTGGAAGCCTGTCCAAAAATATCCTCCATGCACACACTATCGCTAATGGAGCTATGTTAAGATTCCATAATAATTGAAAGACCTGACAAGTGTGCATTGTACCCTTATTGTTCAAAACACTATAACCAGACTTAACTGTATACTCATGTTTATCATCCCCTACCCATATCGGCCTATCCCGTCTCTCCTCAGTCCATTGAACTTTAGAAATCATGTTCAATAATTGTTCTTCTAGGTATTTTTCCCATACAAACCTCTCCCTACGCCAACCTAGGTTCCAGATCCTACTTCTTGCACTCCTAATATCCCCCTAATCGACAACATCACCCACCATACTATCTTGACATTGAGAAATGGTAAACAACCTCGGAAATTTTTCTTTCAATACTAAACCATTCACCCACATATCCTCCCAAAACTTAACAGACCACCCATTGCCTAACGCCCACTGAAATCTACAATCAAACCAATTCTCTTCTATTCCACTACTACATATTCGACATAAATCCCTCCACCATTGAGACTAGTTTCTATTACCCAAAGAAGCAGACATATTTTGCCAAGTACCATACCTTGCTTATAGAATATCTCTCCAAAGGCCCTCTGAGTCACTCCATACCTCCATTTCCACTTAGCTATCAAAGCATCATTAAAACATCTAATATCCTTAATGCCTAGACCACCAACTGCTACTGGAGTGCATATTCTCTTCCATTTCACCCAAGCTATCTTTCTACCTTCATGTCCCCACCCCCAAAGGAACTTTGCCTAAAATTTTCTAATTTGATTGCATACAATAAAATGTGCTTTAAAGAAAGAGAAATAGAATAGAGGGAGAGTGCTAATAACTGCCTTAATTAAACATATCCTACCTACCATAGAAAACATTCTGACCTTCCAACTAGAAAGTCTAGACCTAATTTTATCTACTATATGATTCCAGAATTCAGGTCTCCTAGAGTTACCACCGATAGTCATACCTAAGTACTTAAATGGTAGTTCCATCTGCTGACAATTAAGACACTTAGAGTAAACAAGTTTATCTAATTGTGAGATTCCCACAGACCCAACCACACTCTTATGAAAATTAACTCTAAGCCCAGACACCATCTCAAATGATCTCAATATAGCTTTGATTGCCAACACATTATGATAAGAAGGTTTCCAGAAGAAGAGTGTATCATATGCAAATTGCAGCAAGTCTACTTGCACTCTATGAATGCCCACCTCAACACCTTTAAGCAGGTTAGCTTTTTTAGCTTCCCTCACTAGCCCACTAAGACCTTCAGCGGCTATTAGGAACAGAAATGGTGTCATCGGGTCTCCTTGCCTAAGTCCTCTTTTTGGCTTAAATTCCTCCATAGGACTACCATTCACCAATATTGATATTGTGGTTGATTCCATGCAAGCTTTGATCCATCTAATCCATTTGCAATTAAATCCTAATTTGTCCATCATATAATATAAAAACTGTCAATCCACCGAGTCATATGCTTTTTCAAAGTCAACTTTGACTAACACTCCACTTTTCTTTTCCTTTTTGAGATAATCCACCGTTTCATTTGCTACCAAAATGCTATCCAACAAACCCCTCTCTCCTAGAAACGCAAATTGGTTGATATCAATAACACTAGGTAACACTTTCTTAAGCCTATTAGCCAATATCTTAGAGAGAATTTTGTATACGCATCCCACCAAAGAAATTGGTCTAAACTCATTCAAATCGGAGGAATTATCCTTCTTAGGTAGCAGAGTTATAAACGATGCATTTCAACCTCTCGGAATGAACCCTGTACTTTGAAAGCTTTGTATAGCCCTAACAATATCCTTACCTATAACCTCCTAATTATTCTTAACGAAAAAGAAATTAAACCCATCTAGTCCGGGACATTTGGAGCTTCCGCATTGGCTTACAACATCTAAAACTTCCAACTCAGTAATGTCACTACACAATTGAACATTATTAGCCTCAGTAATACTCTTAAATCGAACACCATCCAAATTTAACTTAATTTCTGATTTTGTAGTAAATCTACTTTCAAAATACTGTTTGACCTGGTCTTTGACACTTGATACTTCATCATACCAAGTATTGTTAATACAGAGTTCCACTATATCATTCTTTGCCCTCCTCCATCTTAGTCTGGAGTGAAAGAATTTTGTATTTGTATCTCCGCTTTTTAACCACTCAATTCTCGATTTCTGCTTGAGCATGGCTACTTCTTTATCCTCCAAACTTCTCAGCTGCCTTAATACATCCACTCGCTTTACTCTCATGTCATCATTGAGTGTTTCTTCATCATCACATTTATCTAACTCCTCTATATGTGCGACCAACTGTCGTTTCAAACTCTTAGTGTTGCTGGTATCCACCATATTCCAATGTTTAATCTTTACTTTCAACCTTTTAAGTTTTTCCTTAATATCTACCAAACTGTTACCACATGAAATGGAGTACCCCAAGCGTTTTTAACAACCTCTTTGAAATCCTGTGAACGTTCCCACACATGAAAAGTTCTAACCCAGTCCTTGATACTATTTTTAACTATTAACGCACAATGATCAGACACCTGTTTACTCAACACATATTTCTTAGATCCCGGCTGTTGTATTAACCACTCGTCTGATACTAGGGCTCTATCCAATCTGCTCCTTGCTGACCCATTTAGCCTATACCATGTAAACTTCCTTCCTACAAGTGGGATGTCCTTCATAGCGCACCTCTCTATAAGTGGCATTTTCACCTCTACGTTGCACACTGTTGTAAAACTTCTGCAAAGAATAATGTTGTACGTGGTTTTCCTTTTCTATGCAACACAATCGTTTGCCATCTCTGTCTTCCTCCAACAGATGTTCCTTTACAAAATATACCTAGTCTACCTCACCTAACCGTTGCAAAGCATTTTGAGTTTTCTGGTGGCCAGTGTAATTCCGGCGACTTACGCTGTCTAGTGCCTCCTCCACAACAACGTTATCTTCAATTTTTTTCCATCCAACTTCGACTGATTTAGGGTTGTCACCTACTCGAGTTTCCAAAGCCGAACTCACATCCGAATGGTCGTCCTCAATGTACCAACGTTTGGGTTGTACACTCTCCACAAATGAGCTTTCTTCCTCGATCGAGACTTGATACGTTCTGTCATTAATCTAAATTTCTTCGCAAACTTGGACTTTAGATGCCTCTGCTGTTCTCACCTTCAGACGAGCGTACTCCACTTTCTCCCAATTCAGCGTTGCCTCATCGACATCCACAAGCGATCCTACTTTATGCAAAATCTTTCGAAAACAATCAACTATCCACAGGGACAGCGGAATGCCTCTGCACCTAGTCCACACGACTTTGTTCCCAACAACCTTGCCTTCACCCCATGGTTTAATTGCTTCAAATATCTTACTCAAGCTCTCGTTATTGGCTTCAATAATATCAAATAACTTAATCCCATCCTGAGTGGTTAGTAATACCTGTTTGTCACCCATATACCTCACCCTAATGGAGCCAACGCCTTCCTGTAGCAGTTCTTCACGAATGACTTCAATAGGCGTATATTTCTCCATGAATCCTACCCAACTGTCCTCAAGCCAAGGTAATTTGAGTGGTTCCGTACTAATTATTCTGTCCTTCCAATCCTGTTTACTTCCTTCAGCAGTAACACTTTTATTGGTCCTCTGTGTTTTATGCTGGAGCGCAGGCTTGACCTTCCATTGTTGGGCAACCTTGTCCAGCTTACCTGATTGTTTGGTTCTAAATGGTTGGGTCATGACCGGATGGTGTGAGTGGCCTTCGTTTCTTCGGTACCACGGAATGTTGACATAGAGCTTCATTGTACCTATACGGATGGAATCCAATTCGGTCTCGAGTTTTATATTTTGGAGGTTTTGAACTTTTTAATATTAATTTCCAAAATGATAGAAAAAAAATTTATTTCCCGACAAATTTTGTTAGATAAACATAATTTTAAACTAGTCAAAATAAAAGTACTGATAATTTTAATTAATGACATTAGTTAAAATCATTTCTCTTTAAAATCATTTTTTAATTATTTGATATTATGATTGTTAGGTTTAACAATTAATAAGAAAAATAATAATCATTATATAATAATAATTAAAAAATAATTTTTTAATTATTTAACACTAAGTTTATTACTTTAACAATTAACAAAAAAATTAACAATAATAATTAACAAAACTATAATAAAAATTTAAAACATACAAATTTATTTTAAATTAAAACAAAATAATATAATGATAATAATAATAAGAATTCATATGAATTTAATAATAATAATTATTATTATTTTTAAATTAAAATAAAATAACATAATAATAATTAACAATAAGTGAATTTAATAATAATTATTATTTTTTAAATTAAATTTGTATGAAATTATTCTTATTATTATCATTTAAATTAAATTCATATGAATTTAATTAAAAATATTCTTATTATCATTATATTATTTTATTTTAATTTAAAATAAATTTGTATATCTTAATATTTATGTTATAGTTTTGTTAATTATTATTATGTAATTACTATTATTATTATTATTATTATTTATTTTTTTAATTATTAAATTTAACTTTCATAGTATTAAATAATTAAAAAATAATTGAAAAGAGAGAAATAATTTTAATTAATGTTATTAATTAAAATCGTCATCATGTCATTTTTATTTTGATCAATTTAAAATTATATCTATCTAGTTACCAAAATTTACCTATTTTGATAAATAATTCTTTTTTTATCTATTTTAAGAATTAATATCAAAAAATACACCAATATAAAAAAATAAAAACCCTATTTTCAACGTCTATAAATCTCACCAAACCAAATCTGTTGCTCCACATATTGAGTTTGGTTGAGATGAATACTTCTACTATTCCTCACCTTTAGAAATTTTTCCACATGTCACGCTCACCATAAGGAGAAAAAAAATGTGATAACCTTCCACGGTTTTGGGTCCCGGCCGTCCTTCGTATACTTGACGTTCGGAACCACCATTACTCCTCCCTTTCATATAGACGTTTGCAGAAGAGAGAGAAGAGAGAATACTGTTCGCGTAAAAGTTATATAAGATCTCAATTTGCATTATGTTACCTATATGTGCATGTATATATATTATCCATTTATTCTTTGAGCCAATAATTTGCTTTTTACCATACTTGAGAGTTAAGTTTTGTCTAACTTAGTGTTTGTGTGAGACCTTATCGAATATAATAAATTTGTAGATATTATAATGATAAATAAATTTACAGTTTTAATTGGAATTTATCTAAATGGAGTTGTATGGACATTAATTACATCTATCGATTAATTTCAAAATATTTTATAACAAACAATGTAATCGTTGTTGCAACAAACAATTATGTGGAAGGGTCTTTTACACTCATGCACATGACCTAATTAGTCAAAATTCAATTCACTTATTTGAAATAGATCTAAAAACAAATTCACAAAATTTGGAAAATCGGAAATAAAATTTGGGAAAAAATAGAGAATAAAATCTACAAAATATCAAAAACAAAATCTATAAAGTTTGAGAAAAAAATATTGAAAATAATATGAGAAAAAGGTATATTGGATACTATATAAAAAAAATTATAAATGAGTACAAGCTATAAAGAAGAGGAGATCTACAAAGAAAATAATCTTACAAATAAGTTTTAACGAGGAGTGAATCATCTAACACTAGACATTAGAGACATTCTAACTTGTACAATTTTTCTTAATTTTCAATTTTTTTTCTTCATATACCACTTTCCTTATTTTTTTTACTTTCTTTTTCTTTATAATTTCTTCGTATCATTTACATGCAAATAACTCTCTTGTGATTTCATATTAAATTTTAAAATTTTGTACAATCCAGTTCTTTAATTTCTATACAAATTGTGTTAAACTTATTAAAATTAATTTTTGTCAATTTTATCGCTTTCGATTGATTGCTTGTAATATCATTTTATATATTATCTACCATAAACAAAGTCAATTTCTTTATGTATGGGTTAATGAGAATGTTATAGCATTCCTTAAGTAATCATCAATTGCACATTTTAAAAATAAGGGTAAAAATTGTTTAAAGGTGCTTGATCTGCACATTCTCAAATTAGGATACCTATCAATGAAGTTGTGTCCTTTTGTTCAATAAGTAATGGACAACTTCTAAGAGAAATAACAATGATCATTTGGAATGAAGCACCATAACTTACAAGTATGCTTTATAGACATTAAATTGATCATTAAAGGAGATTCTAAATTGTGATGTTTTGGAGAAAAAATAATGATATTAAAAAGAGATTTTCACCAAGTACTTTCATTTGTCGAAAAAAGTAAAAAACACAAATGATTGATGATTGATGCATGTATTATTAAGTCTCTTTTAAGAAATAACACAAAATACTACATTTAGAACAATCATTACAAGATTATAATTTTTAGAATGTCCCATTGAAATTAGAAATAGTATTGAATCTACAAATTTTGATTACATGATGAAAATACACTATGAACTAGCAATACACGGAAATGAGAAAAGTTTAATACAAGAACTTGTACAACAAACATTTCCCCAATTATAACTCCATACCTGAGGTACATCTCTTATATGATTCAAAGAGTCATATTAATTCTAAAGAGTCATATTAACTCTAAAGAATGAAGGTGTCAAAAAAAAAAATTAATGACATCATTTTCCAAGACAACAATATAATTAATTTTTATTTGATGAGGTTGAAGGAGACATGCATAACTTATACTAATAAAAATACCTACATTTCATTGCTTCATGTAGCTTGATCCCCATATTTTAAAGGTTTAAAAAACATGTTGCAAAGCATACCCTTGTGTGATGTGACAAAAATAATATGTCATGAATGAACTGTACATGAACATATTAAATGTAAAAATCATGACACACTACCATGCTAGAGAAAGATCATTCTTACCTAGAATTAAACATAAGACACTAGAAAGTGCACATACTTTCCATTCGTGCTCCTTAAAAAATAATTTCTCGCAAAATTAAGTTTTGCAATTAGCATAAATAAATCATAGAAAGAATCTATATCCAAGGTTGGAATTCGTGTCACATGTTTTTGGTCATGATCAATTATACTTTACTTTGTCAATATGTATTTCTCAAGTTAAAAATCCTTATTAAAGAACATATTGAAAAAGAATATGAAAATTTTACATAGAAAATATTGTTTAAAAAAACATTTTGTTATCTCAAAGTGTAATATTGTCCTTTTTTTTTTTTTTTAACTTATGAGTATCCTATAAACATATGCATATCGTCGTGCTATTTTACTAAATTAGCCATCATTTAATTAAACACTAAATAAATTTCATCATACTTATTTATTAAATTAATCAATTTATTATACAAGAAGATTTTATAATTGAATGAAGACAAACAAAATATCTAGATATTTACTTATACAAACAATAATTGGTAATATATTTAATTTAATTTTTTTATGTTTAGTTTGCAATTTTTCAATACTTGATTTCTTCATGAAGAAATCAAATTAAAAAAAATGAAACACTTATCTTATTTTATAGAACGGGTTCCATTGTGATAACAAAATAAAACTCAACTTTCAAAAGAAGTTAAATATGTAATATTATATACATTACTTTTCTAAATTATTTTAATTGTTTAAATTTATAGATAGCTATACATATATTCTAATTTATTATTTTCTCAATAAAAAGATACAAAAAAAAAAATCAATATCAAATGAGAATTACTACACTAACCAACCTTGGGCAAAACAAAATATTTAAATTTCTTATATTCTAATTATTATTCAACAAATTATAATTACATATTAGATTATATATTTCAAATGTCATAAATATATCAGGTTAAAATTATTTCTATGTAATTTTTTAAAATTCAAGATGGATGATGTGTTCTACAAACAATTGAGATAAATATTTTAAAGGAAAGTTATGTTGTTTATTTAAGAAATGTAAAATTACTAAACTGATATTATAATTTAATAAATAAATACGTTAAAAAAATTACCTTTATGTAAGGAAGCCCAAACCCGAACTTAGTTTAAGGAAGAAGTTATTGTAGCATTTTTCAACATGTGTATATGTGGATAAAATAAATATTAAAATGTGAAATTGTATAATACTTTTATTTTGCTTTTTAATATTTATTTTTATACATTACAACACAATTTCAATACAAGTCAGTCTAAATCATATATTTAATTATATTTGTTCTATTTAATCTATATAATAAAAAAGGTCACGTAAATAAAAATATAAATAATTATCTTTTCTATAATAATAGTGTAATATTATATTAAAATAGGACACTAAAATAAAGAAGGCAACTCTCGTGCTTTCGCAAGTTAAATTGTAACAGATATAAAAGGCAACTGCTTCCTAGTTAAATTGTAATAGATATAAAAGGTAATTGCTTCTTCCTGTATTTAGAAAATTTTTAATATACTAACAATATCTTTATTATTTTTATTTTAAAATTTAACTTTGAATATACCAACAATACTTTTATTATTTTTATTTTAAAATTTATTTATTAAATAATTTTTTTCCTCTCTTACTCATAATTGAGTCATAGGCTAGTATAACTAAGAAAAAAGCTGTTTAAAATTTTTTTAATCAATACATATTAACAAACTTTCTTGATAAATAATAATAATAATTTTTATATATATTAACAAACTTTCTTAATAAATAACAATTCTTTTTATATATATTAACAAATTTTCTTAATAAATAACAATTTTTTTTATATATATTAACAAACTTTCTTAATAAATAATAAAAAAAATTATAAATATTATGAAATATATGTATTTTTTTCTAACAAATTTCTTATCACAAAACTAAATATTTAAAAACAATATATTTAATTGAATTTTTAAAATTAATCATATATTGTAAATATCTTAACAGTAAAATATCTCATTTTAACAAACTAATAAAAAATAAAATACATAAATAATTATTCATGTGAGAGAGAAAAAAATATTTAATAAATAAATTTTAAAATAAAAATAATAAGATATTGGCATATCAAAAAATTTGATAAGTGAAGCCTATATAAAATATTATATATTTCTCATAAAATGTTATATATTTCCCATAAACTAACTTAGTTGGACAAAATAACTAATAAAGTTAACTAATAAAGTTAGTAGCTGATTTTAACTTCAAATTTCCGTTAAAACTGATAACAAAATTAAGAATTATAATTATAAGTAAAAATGATTATCAGAAATCTGGAAAAATAAAATACAGTGAATGTAGGTAAAGATAAGAATTTGAAAATAAACTCCTCTTATAACATTTAACAACCTATAAAACGAGGAGTGAAGGAAATTTTATCTAAAGATATCGTATTTGTAACATAATTTTAGTTGAGAAAATGGAATGGAAATTATACCATTGTAACATTATTTGAAGTCATTTTACTTGTTATTAATTATATCTCTTTAACGTTATTATTTTCATTAAAATAGTTTAAATGCGTTAAGTAACAATATCAGAATTAAGCTCTTATATTATATTTGGGACTAATTTTAGAATCGCAAACAAACGTTCCATAACAACTAAGAGAGATTGCGTTGTTTTTAAATTCATTGTAATTATTTTGGATTCGCTGTTACAGAATCTAAAATTGGATTAATCCAAAGTTTTGTTTTTTGATGCATAAAAAAACTACTATCTGCACAAGTTTTCCATGAACACAATTAAATCCAACGTCAACATTAATCACAGTGAAATTGTAGGTAATATAACCAATAACCGCATGCGTATCAACAGCAGTAAACTGGTGATAAAGCCATAAATTCGTCGAATTATAGCAAACAGCAGAATGACAGACATCGGAAATTAAAGGTACTCAATTCAGAAACATAAAAGAAAGCATTCGGAATGGTAACAAAACACGCAAAGTTAACAGTGGCAGTAAGAAATGACAGAAACAGCAGAAGCTACTAACCTAGCAAAGGTAGGAGTGAGAAACGAGAGAAGAAGAGAACTACCAAATAACGCGTTCAGTCAACTGGCGTCCAATCTCATAGGAGAGAAAGGCATCAATGGCAGCATACTGAACCTGTTCGGCGGAGAGCAAGCGATTGTCCCAGAAACTCCTGGTGATCCTCTGCGGCTTCTCAACCTCCACGCCCAGAACATGGAGGCACAGCGTCTTCAGCCCAGCCTGCCTCAAGTGAGGGTAACGCCAAAGCTTATCCGCTGCCAGAGAACGAAGGTCACTCACATTGGCCACGTGGAGGTCATAGTCCTGAAGAAGCTTGTCGGCGTCAGCGCGTATTCCAACGCCGAAGAAAGTAACATTAGGATCTCGGAGGAAGGAAATGAGAGAGTGGGGAATGTGATGAGAGTGAATAATCTGGAAGACGAGGCAGGCGTGACCCACGCAGAGTTGGAGGGTGGCTACGGGGTTTTGCGAGTTGGGCCGAGTGTCGGGCCGCCACTCAATGTCCAGGCCCACCATGAGGCCCCGGCGACGGTCGGTGTTTCTGGAGAGCCACGTGGCGATATGGGAGGGATGGGAGGTGACGAGGGTGTGGATGGTGTGGGTTTGGAAAGTGACGTCGTATAGTTTGTAGGTGTTGTCGGGGATGTTGTAGTTCACCGCGTTTATAGTCGCCACGGGGTTGGAGCGGTTGCGCATCCAAATCGGCACGCCGTTTTCGTCTACCATCTCTGTCATCGTTGCTACAGTGCTGAGAGTCAGAGAGAAAGAGAGGGTTTTGATTTTGAGGGAGAAGAGGAACAGTAGACGCACATTTGAACTTGATTGACACGTTTTATGCAGTTATTTTTTGAGGATATGTATCTTTTCTGTTTCGTTTTTAAAAATTAGGATTATAAAAACACACTTTTCCTAAATTATAACAGTTGTTTTCATATTTTATCAATATTCTTTTAGAAAATAAGCCTTTTAAGAATTTGTTTTTTTATAAATATGGAATTGTTGAAACAGTAAAATTTAGGTCCGGATATTCAATAAATAAATAAGGATATTTTTATTATATGAATTGTGTGTTTATTATAACTTTATCTTATATTAACTAATTGTGATTATTGATATGGGTGAAAATGTATATATATATATATATATATTAAATATATTTTAATTTATTTTTTTTTAAGTATTTTATAATTTGAAACATTAAGGTTTTGTTTGGTTGGAAGAGTAAATTTGAGAGAATAAATTTAAAGAAATTTGAGTGGATTATGTATGGGTAAGAGGATTGTTTGGATTAATAGATGAATGATAAGATTTGAAGGCATAGAAGGGATTGGTTACTAAAGTTTGAGATTGATTTGATAAATGTTATAGATTTGTTTTTATTTTTTTAATTGATATATTTTTGAAATTACTAATGAACATTTGTGAAATAAGATGATAAAAATTAAAATGAATTAGATTAAATTGATTTTAATATAAAAAATATAGGAACTGAATCAATTAAATAAATATTTTTTAGTAGGTTGATAATGATTTTATCTAATTCAACCAGTGAACATGTTTTAATAATTTTATATTTAAAAGAAAATAAAACTGTTTTTAAGATGAATAAAAAATATTTTAAATAACATCTTCTCTTTTTAATTTCATCATAAATATAATAAGGAGAAAAAAATATTAAGTAAACATATTTTCATCGATAAAAAATAAAAAAAAGAATAAATAGAAAACTATATAACATGTTTAATATACTTTTTTATTTTTTTATAAAGTAAACAATTATTATTGATTTAATTATTTTACGTCAATAATATAATTATGAATTGATAGATTATATTGAATATAGATAGATTGAAAAGATATTAATTATATTATAGCTGTCTTGGAAAAAAAAGAAAGGAAAATATTATGAATGAAAATATATATATATATATATATAATTATTGAAATCAATTATTTGAAGAATTAGGTATAAATCAGTTTATTTTTCATATATAATATATATATTGTTACAATAAATATACATTAATATTAATAATTATTTTTTATTTATAATTTATACATACTTTATATTTTTCTAATTATTTGTATGATAAAATTAAGTAAAAAGAATTAACGTGACTTGGGTCAATATACTCAAAATTTTTATTGTAAGCTAATTTGGTAAACTAAAATATATTATTTAAAAAATAAAATCGATTATGTGATTTATAATTTTATGAATCTAATCTTAACTATAATCTCAATTTTTAATATGGTGATTATAAATATAAATAACTAGTACTTTGTTTTTATAAATATAAACAAGTACTACTTTGATTTCTACATAAATTGGAACACTTCAAAGTTTGTTATATATAATTCAAAACAAAATACGAGAAATAAAACCCTAAGAACTCAAACGTCGTCCAATCTCAAGGGGGACAAAGGCATCAACAACAGCAGGATACTGCACGCGTTCAGCATTGTGGTGGCGTGAGATATTTTATTGTTATATTTTATCTGATACTTCAAGAAGTATTATTGAAGGTGTGCCAGTAATTTTTGTTGGCACCGTGGAGATAATGATTAAGAGTTATTGGAGATCAAGATTTATAAGTATCAATCTCACAATCTTCAAAACAACCAGCTCTATTTCAAGGTTCCGACTATGCAAGTTAAACTCCCTTGAATTATTCTATGACACCTTCAAAAGTATTTAATGAAATAGATTCGACAACACAATCTAGGAAAGGAGGCTAAAAAGTGTTGTGTGTCAATACTTTCAAAAGATAAAAGTTATTGGAGAATACAAAGTTAAATGTAACTATTGCAATAAATTGCTTGGAGGATAAACGAAGCACTTGCACCACCATGTAGATATGTATCAAAATATTTCTTTAACAAGGGAAGAAAGGGGACGAAAACTGTTTTTTTTTTTTCTTTATTACAATTGCAAAAAAGGAGCTAGTTTATGGAAGTTATAATGAAGAAAATGTAAAATGAGAGTTTGCTCTAATGATTATATTGCATGAATATCCATTGTCAATAATCTACCAAATTGATTTTTATTATCTTTGTGATAACAATTCAACGAGTGTTTCAACTTCACAATGAAGAAAGAGATATAGTAAGTATCACTGAGGACAATTTTGGACCTTGAAAATTTTCATTTTGAGGTAGATGATTTATTTTTATTTATTAGTCACTTTTTGAAAGTTTCCATTTTTCAACTGCTTTTTTAATTGTAGAACAATATGTTTCATTTGATGATAAGAAGTATTTCCAATTAGTTGACTCTCTTGTGTGGAAAATAAAAATACGCAAGGAGAATTTATCTTCTATTATAGGAGTTATATTACAAATTCAAGCAATAATTTTTTTTCTTAACCTTCTTGCATACCATTCCTTGTGTCTCTTATACTAATAATAATGTTATGAAATTTCTCTATACACATAACTTCTAGATTATGGATCAATATAATTTAGGGTAAAGAACTGTGCGAGCATGATTTTTGATAAATGAATTTATAATCTTTCAAAGGAGTCATTCAATTGAATGTAAATTTGAATATTTTTCATAAAGTCTTTATAACACAAATCCATCTAGCATCAATATAACGTTGTTGTACTACATCTATGTTGTTGTACTACATCTATAATTATCATTTATGAATTTCCATGCTACTTAATATGGACCTTTGTAAGTATACTTATACAAATATTTAATACTATGTTGTTGTACACCTCAATATTTATATGACAATCATATTATCATATTTTAATAACAACCAAGGGTTATAAGGAACCATCATTCTATTGTCAACAATCACAATGCTATTTATAAATATTGATTCACTGAAACGTCCTTTTTACTGTAGATATGAATCATTACCTTGACGTGGTTCTTCCAAGAAATCTCCAGGATATTTGTTTTGCAGTGATTTTGTTTCATACATGGTGATGTAGGATTAAGAGTTCCGTAAGACTTATGTATCATGTGTTTCAATACAACTGCATGAAATTGTGGTTCTTCTTCAATTTTGGGCATTTAAAATCAATAACATTTGCATGTGATAGTCCATGTTTTTAAAATTTAGTCGCATAGTTGAAAGATTGCATTACGGATTGATTAGCGTGACAATCTTCAATGAATACAATATATTTGTGAATATTTAGTTTTTGAGCGAGTTGTCTAAGTTGCACACATAAAAGGATAGCACTCATGTAAAATTTGTTAAGTGGTTTGATGAAGTTGATGGGCTTCCAACATCCTGTTTTGTAGTTCATGCTCAGAGTCATAAATGTATAAAAAGGTGGCCTAGCACATCATTTAGAAAAAATCCTTGTATCTTTGTGATATATTGCATCTTTAACACACAAATTATATATACCACAACCAATTGTAATTATATTTTCATCCATAAGAACACAAAGTAAAGTTAATGAAAACACACAATTGTAACTTTTGATGTGTGACCACATGACATACATGCACTGGTATATTCATCATATTATCTAGTACCTTTCGCCTCCATAAGATGTAGGTGAGGATGATGTAAGTTTACACACCTATTGTTTTCATTGTGTATTTTTAGTTCTTTAATATTTTTTTCTTACAATATGACACATCACAAGATACCCTCTGCATCAAGATGTTGGGTCTTCTTCTTTCCATCCACAGTTTCATGCTCAAATATTTGGTCAATCAAGTCACTATGGTGTTCCTCCACCTCCACCACCCATATACATGGACCATCTATGATGAATCGGTGTCATCTACATTTAACAATTTCTCCTCTCAAATGCCTGATTTTTCACCTCCACCAAATATATTTGGAACCTCGTCATTCACCCCACCATTTGCATTCCATCCATCGTCATCCTTGCAATATTATCAGCCCACAATGCCTACACCCTAGTCACATATACCACACAACAATGACAACTATCATCCAGTGTCACCCCATCACACCAGACAAGACCTGGAGACAGAGAAGAAAACCTCCTTATAGTACAATTAAATTATTATATTTTACAATCATAATAATGAACTTTTATATTGTACTATTTATCATTAAAAAATCTTTTCTTTTAACTTTTCTTATTATTATATTTATTTACTTCTTAAATACAATTATTTTCACTCAAATTAGTCAAATTTAACTCCACCTACCATGACAGTTACTATCAACATTTTATCATCATATAAACCCTAAACTATAAATTAAAATATAAGATTACTATCAAAATAAAATTACTCAATTTTCCTTATATGAAACTAACAATTTTTTTACTTCACTAATTTTGAATTTCTATAAAGACTTCTTATGTACACTAACCATAAATTTTTTGTAAAAGAAAAAAACATTAACAATCATTTAATTTTCTTATTGATTACATTTCATAACAAAAATTTACAACAACCATGTTATTATCTTCAAATAAATAACTTATGTTTTTCATGAACTATAATTTTTTTTAATTAAATAATCATATTATATGATTTAAAATTTTCAAATTATTTCTAAAACACTTTATCATTATAACACTATATTATTAAAAAAACAATTGTGTAAGTAAAAAAAATAATATTTTTGTTACATAAATATGCATCTTTCATATATAAATAAAATTCGCACTACAATTACAATTTCAATATATCAAACTTTAAAACATGAATTCTATTACATTATATTAACTTCCATAACTATTAATTATTCACAATAAATAATAATCGCATGTAAATATTAATTGTCTTAATTATATTACAAAATGTAAAATGTAATTAGTTCCTAAACATATCTACTAAAATATCTCACTTGCTAAATTATAATTACTTTCCCATAACCTTTATATTCATACGGCAAATGAACTGGTCAATTTCGTATTGTGTATTCATTCAACGAAGGTAAAAGAATAACTTAAATAAGTAGAAAACACTGAAATCATATCATACTATCAATATTTTAGTTCAATTATAAAATCATTGAAATTGTACTCTCTTTACATAATTGTAGTTATGTTGAAATCCTACTTACATTACATGATTTTCGTTCTTAGGAAATAGTCCTCTTTCTGCACAATTTTACACAACCACAACTCTCCTGAAATCGTGCTCCTAGTACATGATTTCTATTAACGTTACTTAATTATAGTGTAAAACTTAAATGAAATTGTACTTGCTATGCTTCAACACAAAAATCGTGTTATGGTACCACAATTTCAAGCTGAATTAATAAAATCATACTATACTAGCATAATTCAGCTTGACACAATTTACTTATCGTGAAGATAAAAGAAAAAATTATTCATTCTGAGAATTTTCGAGCGAAATTATACAGAATGGAAACTATACGATGTCAACAAGTTTATTTTGGTATCAGATACGCACAGTATATGATATCCTGCATCATAGGTAATGACCAACCATTGAATGTGAGGTTCACATATGAACTGTGCCATTTTGTCCATTTTGTCCCTCTTTTTCATAGCAATGATCTAATTCTACAAGTATCTGATACTTTAAAACGTGGAATTTGTACGTTTAAGGGCACCATTTCTGTATCACAAAAGTATGGTTAAGGAATATGATACTAACTTAGAGACTTTGCTGGCACTTAAACCTTTTTATTTGCTAATCTATTTCAGATAATAAACGTGTGGATCGCAATTAAGGTAGTTTAACGTCATGTTTAAAATTATTTTTATTTTTGTCTTTTTATTAATATTTAATATCCATATTGATAATTAATTTCTATCAAAGAATTTGACTCGTCCTATTTATTAAATGATACTTCGTGTCCGTCAGCTAAGTCATTTTTAACTTAATTACATCAATAAAATTAATTAATTTTGTTAAAAAATTTTAAATAATATTACCAATGTATTAAATTTACTCATTAATAACAAATTTTGAAATTTTCTTTTAGTTATTTATCAATAAAAACACACATATTCAAAATATTTAATATGAATATGACCATCATGATACACGCTGAGAATTTAACTTTTATACATTTAAGTAAATCAACAATCTAATCCTACATTCAAACAATTTATCACTGCATGATAATCAAATCTTTATAATATTGCAGGATTTAAAGTTGATCAACTTTAAAAATGAGTGAGTTTAACATATGAAGTCATTTGATGTCAATATTTTGGCTTCATTAATTTACCACAAAAAAATGGCAATTACACCATAAGAATGCATTTAATTTTCTCATTTTTCTACCATATAGAGTAAAAATATAAATATGTAAAATGTGTTAAATAATGTGTTTCTTGAGAAGGTTTATTGTGTGCAGCGGTGATTATGTGAGTTTAGGAAGTCAAACTGAAACATTCACGCAACCTTAGTTATGGCCTTTAATCACTATCTTCAGACACATGGAATTGCATAAGCAAATACAGGGAAATACAGTTCATTCAATTCATGACTGTGTCCTTATCATCTCTCTACCTAAAATAAGGAAAATAAATCTTAAAGGACTATCTTCCTATACAAAATATAAGCATGCTTAAAACATGGGCTCATAGGTCAAACTAAAATAAGAATACAGTGTAACACATGTTTCAAGTCATTGCTATAATAATTATTCAAATTACTGACCACCATAATACGTGTAATTGCATTCTAAAATTAATTTTTGTATTTAGATTTTAATACAGATTCAGTTATTTAACAGTTATATAAGAACTCCTCTGCCTAGTACTGAGTTTCACTGTCATGATATCGTTGTGCTGAACACCATTTTTTTTTCTCTGATTTCACTATTTTTCTTCTTGTCTTTCTTCACGTTTTGTTTTCTATTACCTTTTTGAATTGAACATTTTTTGGCCTCGCCGAAGCAATGGTGGGAGGTGGCAGTTCCAAATCCGATATCTCCTTTGCTGGCACTTTCGCCAGCAGTGCTTTCGCTGCATGTTTCGCCGAGGTACATCTAAGAAACTAAGATCTCTCTTTCCAATAACTCTCATCTGGGTATTCACTTTATCAAACTTTCTCTTCTGGGTAACCTCTCTTTGTTGTGATCATGAGTTAAATCCCGTCTTTTTTGGGCCATAATTTCTTGCTACGTACAGTAACAGATCCTATCTGCAGTGTTAGCTACGATGGACCTTTTCTTAAAAGTCTTAGGTGATTGTGCTATGTTGTGACAAATCATGCGTCTGATGAGCATTTGAGTTTTCGTTTAACTAGTCCATAGTTGATTTTTGAATTGAATTTGGGAGGTGAAACTGTGTTTAGTGATCAAATATATATGGTTTGCTTGTATAATTGTGTAACCAATTGCTAGTTGCTAGTGTTGTGTTGAACAATGGTTATAGAGGATTTTTCTTTTTTTTTTACTTATATGATGGTGAAAAGCCTTCAATTTTCGTACTTGTTTGTTTGGTTTTCATGGTTCAATATGGACGTTGATTATTCCTGAGGTTTTGTAAAACCTTCCGCATCTGTTATTTTGGCCACAACAAGAAGTGTTTTGAATTCTCTCTACAACTGTAATTATGGCCACATTGGCTCCAATCATGAAAAAAACTATGACTACATCCGCAATTTCGAAACCTTGCTTATTCTATGGTTTCTGGATCTTGGAATTAGAAGGGTGGGAAGATTCTGAAAGCATTGTTTGTGGTATTTGCAGACGAACCTGTTATATCTTTGGCTGCAGTGAAATTATTGCATAAGAAACAAATAATATTTCATAAGACATCTCACATGAAGCAGTTAAAGATTTATACTAAAATTTTCCTTAGTTGTGAATTTTCATCCTGTTACTCTATGTGAAGATTGGTAATTGGTTTTGCTTGTTATATATTTACTAAACTGTCTTGTGTCTTGTCATATTGCTTTTACAAACACTTAGTCCTTGTATTGTATATAACTATTTGCTTGAAATTATTGCTCCAATAACACAGGTGTGTACTATTCCTTTGGACACTGCAAAAGTTAGGCTTCAGCTTCAGAAACAGGCTGTAGTTGGTGATGTGGTGGCCTTACCTAAATATAGGGGCATGCTTGGAACCGTTGCAACCATTGGCAGGGAAGAAGGTCTTTCAGCACTTTGGAAGGGGATTGTGCCAGGGCTACAACGTCAATGTTTGAATGGAGGTTTAAGAATTGCATTATATGAGCCTGTGAGTTTGGAACCTTGTCTTAGAGAATGTTCATTTCTACCGTTTGCTTATGTGATCTGATGACCTAGATGTCACGGGGTTTATAACAGGTTAAGAATTTCTATGTTGGACCTGACCATGTCGGAGATGTTCCATTGGCGAAGAAAATTCTCGCTGGATTTACAACTGGTAAAGCCCAGTCCTGGACATTGTGTTGCAGAGATGATTTTTTCTATATGCTAATATGTGAATTTTCTTTTTTTAAATTCTGATTTAGAATTATTGATACATTATGCAAAACTATAATGTTGAAGTACATGAACTTGTGTTATCAACAGGTGCTGTGGCAATTTCAGTGGCTAATCCAACAGATCTTGTGAAAGTTAGACTTCAATCTGAAGGAAAATTGCCCCCTGGTGTGCCCAGGCGTTACACTGGATCATTGAATGCTTATTCCACAATAGTGAGACAGGTATTTGCATATAACTTGATATGGTTTGTGAAAATGGGACGGTGTATTCAATGCTTTTTGAGGTAATAATTAGTTTTGTTCAACCTGATTCCTGCACACAGGAAGGAGTTGGAGCTCTTTGGACTGGGATTGGTCCCAACATAGCAAGAAATGGTATCATTAATGCTGCTGAATTAGCCAGCTATGATCAAGTGAAACAGGTAATGCAAAAGACACTGCACTGCCTTTTGGAGTAAAACTTTGTAATTTCTTCATTTTGTTTTAGAATAACCTTAATATTTTTTTGTTGCAGACTATTTTGAAAATTCCAGGATTCACCGACAACGTTTTAACTCATCTTCTTGCTGGTCTAGGGGCAGGGTTTTTTGCAGTTTGTGTTGGCTCCCCTGTTGATGTGGTAATTTCTTGGTGTTTGATTTGTCATGTTATATTGTGTCATGTTACACATAGTGTGCTAATATCCTACAATTTGCGATAAGTTTCAGACTTTCTTCTTTATTCAACTATGATAAACTGATAAATCCAGTGATAATTAGAAAATGGTTGAATTTGTTGCTGACAACTAATCTTTAGATCAAATAGGGTAGATTTCATGACAACATTTTTTTCTATTACTTCATTATTCGGTGCTCTTATCATTTCCCTAATTCATTGTGCTATCTTCTTTTTGTTGTATGTACAGGTTAAGTCAAGAATGATGGGAGATTCTAGTTACAAAAGCACCCTTGATTGTTTCATCAAGACATTAAAAAATGACGTATGGTTATTTTCCACTATTACTATTTTTCTCTCTGACATGTTTTCTTTGATTTTAAATAGTAAATTGTGTGAATATAATTACTCTGGTTTTTTAATAAAATGCATCACAACATTTTGGTATCAAATTTTAAGTGGTTCTTGACTAAGCAGGATCTGCTAAACAAACTCCCTTCATAATTTCTAGTTTTGGTTACATTACATCATTGTACATTCTCATTTTCTCACACTTATTTCATAAAAGAAAGTAATCAGTTTCATGGTTATGTTGTGCGATGTTTTTCCTTTATTTGAGTGTGAATTCTATTGTCCAAGAAAATTCTTTCAATTTCAACAATACTGAATGTGTAAATTTTGGTCTTCACATAGCTTGTTCTAATAAACTTCATTAGAAAAGGAACTGCATTGTCAATGAGTATCATTTGCCACACTTAATTTGTTTTGGAATGTAATGTTTGCAGGGACCTTTTGCCTTCTATAAGGGGTTCATACCAAATTTTGGTCGGCTAGGATCTTGGAATGTGATCATGTTTCTAACTTTAGAGCAGGTACAAGCTGAATGCTTTGTAATAGCTTTATACTTGCCCTTTCCTTTATATCACCTCCTACCTCATGGAGTTCTAGTTTATTTTTATAGCATACTTATCTGTTGAGGTAGAGATCAGAAAACCCTAAATTTGCAAAAGAAATTTGTATTGACTCTATTCATATTGATATTCTCACAAAACTCACATTGGTTTAACCTGTTAAATTGGGCTGTTTCCAATCTCATTTGCTTTTGTGTTTCTTATGACAGGCTAAAAAGTGCGTCAAAAGTTTAGAATCAGCTTGACCTCAAATATTTAGCAGTAGAATTTTTTCTGGAGACTGCCCCCAAATGCATTGGACATTTTCAAGAAAATAAAACTTCTCTTCATGTTTGTTAATTGGAATGTTCCAAAACATTCTTTTGTTATGCCATCTCTCTGTAATTCTTTTAAAAATTGTTATTAGTTGGGCTTAGCCATGCAGTGTAGTGTGTTTCTACAATATCAAGTGAAAATAGGAGCTTAACAAAGGTTTTTTCAGTGCAAAATCCCTTTCTGAATTTAAATTTTCCTTACAGCACATAACATAGCAACTAACAGTACAATTTTCTTCTCACAAGAGGAGAAATTTTATTCAGGGTCCATGAAGATGAGTTCAGATCATGTTAGTTGAACTCAACTTTTGTGGGATTCTCATAGCCTTAAATTGTACCACATTAAAGTCACTAGTTTAAATACAATGAGACGTGAACTCATTCCATATTAATACATAAATAAATAATGTATTGAAAATTAATTTATAAACATATTAAATTAATAAAGAGTTAAAATGAAAGAGGAGTAAAGAAAAATCTGGAGATTCTACAAAAAATGAATAAGGTTTGTACTCCCTTAAATAGAATCTATAAGTTGAGCTAGATTGGATGTTATATGTTTATAACACATTTCGAATACGCCTTTCTATAATCAAGGAAATTATTTATAAATATAGGTAATACAAATCATATATTGTACTATTTGTTTTCTTTATTAATTTGTATTTCTTTTTGTTGAGTAATAATATTCTTTTATTTTCTTTATTTTCTAAAATTCATTTGATTATTAAAAAATAATTTATTAAGAAAATTTGAATTGAATAAAAACTATAGTCATTTCTAAAAAAAATATCTAAAAGGACGTATGTGCCAAAAATCTATTTGCATTATTTATTAAAAATATATTCAGATCATATAATAAATAAAAAATAGAAAAAGATGAGTGGCACAACTTCTAAAAAAATAGAAAAATAAAAGTGAAATTGTGCTTGCAACCATAATTTGTATTAAAAAAAATATTGAAGTTGTCATCAAGCACAACTTCAAAAATCGTTAAAAAATTTAAAATTGTTCATCTAAACATAAATTACCTTCGTAAATATATCATTACCAAGTGTTAACACTCTTCATCACTCTTACTAAATTACTACTTAGAAAACACTTTCTTCCAAATTTATCACTATTATTCGAGTAACCGATGTAATATATCATGTTTTAACCCTAAACTACTTTTTTTTCTCTTATGCTATCATTTCTCGTGTGTCTCACTTTTGTTTTGTGTTTACTGGTTCGTCCATCTTCATTTTCATCTTGCTTCTCATGCGCCTCGCCTCGTGCATTCTCGTGTGTCATTCAACACTTCGTTGGCACTTCCAGTCACCATTCTCATGTGTCATTCTTCACTTCGCATCAAATTTTCATGTGTCATTGATCACTTCACATCACCATTCACTTCGCGTCATCATTGTCGTGTGTCATCCATCACTTTGTTGCCATTCAAGTCTTTGTCTTCACGTCCACAAGAGGTATGTACATCTTTGCATTTAACATTGAAATGTTGGTTGAAACACATGCTTGGAATGCTTGGAAGACGTGTATTTGATCACTATAAGAAAAAAAGCTATTTAGAGACCAATATTTAGCTACCAAATGAAATGATTGCTAATTGTGACCAAAATAGTCACCAAATTAAATTTTGGTTGCTAACTAACTACAAAATAGAAGTAATGATTGAATTTAGTGACCAATTAAGTCAAATAATTGGTATCTAACATTAGATACCAAAGTTTCAGTGACCTATGTCATTAGATTCTAAATTAATTAAGTTAGAGACTAAATATAAATTAAAAAACACTACCAAAAACATTGTCATTTTCTAGGTCTACTTGTCTAGTAGTCAAGCATTAGAATTGATTTATTCAAATGTATGGGTCCTACACCTTCTTCTTCAATAAATGGTCATTTTTATTATGTCATTTTGATTGATCTATTTTCAAAATATGTGTGACTTTATCCAGTTAAACATAAATCTGATGTACACCTTCTTCTTTAATAAATGGTCATTTTTATTATGTCATTTTGATTGATCAATTTTCAAAATATGTGTGACTTTATTCGGTTAAACATAAATATGATGTTTCTCATATTTTTTCAATTTTCAAATCTCTTATTGAAATCAATTAAATACAAAAATTAAAACTTTTTACTCAGACAATGGTGGTGAATATATTAAATTGAGGTCTTTTTTCAAACACATGGAATAACACACTTAACAACTCTACCTTATACCCTAGAACACAATGGGCTTTCTGAAAGAAAACACCGTCATTTTGTTGAAACTGCTCGTTGTCTTCTCCACCATGCTTCTTTACCCATCTCATTTTGGTCTTATGCTCTTGAAACTGCAAGTTATCTTATAAATCACATGCCCTCACCTAATTTAAACATGAAGGCACCTCTCAAGCCTTTATTTCACTCCTCACCAAATTACTTTAAGCTACGTACCTTCAGATGTCTTTGTTTTCCTTGGTTGGCCTGTACGTTCATAACAAACTTCTCCCAAAATCCTAACCATTCATCTTCTTAGATTATAGTTCCTCTCAAAGTGCTTATTTGTGTTACAATTTTAAAACTGAAAAACTATATACCTCAAGACACGTGCGCTTTGTAGAAAATATTTTTCCTTATTCTTCTGTACTTACAACCAGATCTTCTCTCTCTCCAACATCCATCCCTACTTGCATACAATCATCTGGCCACACACCCTCAAACCATATACAAATCATTCCAACACCTATATCTCAAAATTCAAATTCCACCTCGATTGTCTCTTCTTTACCTACCACATCTCAAAACTTATCTTCACTTATATCCATGCCAACATCACCGCCTACCTCATCCCATCCTCATGTATTACCAAATTCTACTAAATCCTCTCCTCCATCCAATCATGATATCTTGTACACTTTGGGTTCATCCTTCCACACATGTAGACTCATCCTCATGCTCACGTAGACCGAAACAACCGTCCTACCCAATGGTCACAAGATCTAAAAATGACATCTTTAAACCCAAACAGCTTCACCTAGCCACCAAATTTCCTCTATCCAACCAAATTGAACCTTCTTGTGTTTCCCAGGCTTTGAAACATTATGATTAGAGACAAGCAATGTCAGAAGAATTTAATGCATTACTTGCCAATGGTACATGGTCTCTTGTCCCTAAGCAACCACAATTCAACATTATTGGTAATAAGTGGGTTTTTCGTCTAAAGCGGGATCCTGATGGCTCTAAAATTCGATATAAAGCTTGTCTTGTTGTCAAAGGGTTTCATCAATGTCCTGGTATTGACTATACTGAAACCTATAGTCCAATCACTAAGCCTCTGACTATCAGGCTGGTTCTCTGCATTGTTCTCTTTAATGGTTGGCCTTTATGTCAAATGGATGTTAATAATGCATCTCTTCATGGTAGTATCTCGGAGGATATTTACATGTCTCAACTACCAGGTTTTGTCAATTCTCACTTTCCAGATTATATATACAAGCTTCACATAGCGTTGTACGGTCTCAAACAAGCACCTCGTGCTTGGTATAATGCTCTAAAGGATTTTCTTACTACATATAGATTTCTTAATTCACGATCTGACACTTCTTTATCTGTATACAATCAGGATGGTGTTTTTGTATATTTTCTTATTTATGTAAATGATCTACTACTCACGGGCAATAACGACTCATTTCTGAATGCATTCAAGATTGCTCTTGCATTGAAGTTCTCTTTAAAGGATCTCGAGTCCTCATCATTTCGTGGTATGAAAATCCTCCCTACATCTCATGGTTTGTTTCTTTTACAACACCACTATGTACATGAGTTATTGATTTCTACCAACATGCAAGATGCAAAGCCTGTCTCTACTCCTTTTTCTACTTCATATGATTTGACTCCAACGTCTAATGCTCCCTCATGTGATATCCGGGAGTTCGGTCGTATTATTGGTTCCCTACAATATTTGTATCTCGCTTGTCCAGATGTTTCTTTCTCAGTAAATAAACTATCACAGTACATGCAAGCTTCCACTAAAATTCACATGAAAGCTGCCTAGCGTCTACTCTGCTATCTAAGGGGACACTTGACCATGGTCTTCACCTCTCTCACGCTACTGATCTCTCTCACACCATTTTATGATTATGATTGGGCTAGAGATACTCATGATCACAAGTCTAATGCCTATCTTATTTATATGGGGCTCAATGTCATTTCTTGGTCCCCTAAGAAGTAATCCATTGTTGCTAAATCTTCAACGGAGACTGAATATCGAACTATAGTGACCACCACCACTGAACTATTGTGGTTACGGGAACTATTAAAGGAGCTTGGTCATCCAATCATCAAGACGTCACAATTGTGTTTTGATAATATTGGAGCTACCTACCTTTGTGTCAATCCTGTGTTCCACACTCGCATGAAATATTTTAGCATTGAGCATCATTTTTTTCGCGACTTGGATGCTTCTAAGGAACTTCAAGTGTCTCATGTGCCAACAAGTCATCAACTAGTTTATCTACTTATCAAGCCTCTGTCTCACTTTCGCCATGCATCTCTTCTAAACAAGATTGGCCTTTGATCTCCCTCCTCCATCTTGCGGGGCGTGTAGACTCTCTCTCCATTCATCAGAAACAATTAGTCGCAGATCATGCGCATGACATCATAACACACCTTTAATTATAACTTATGTTATCCTTAATTATATCTTATGTTACCCTTTAATTATTTGTTATTGTGTATCTATCTTTATGTATCTTTCCATTACAATTATTCAAGAACAACTCCTTATATAGTTTATATATATATATATATATATATATATATAAATTATATTTCTATATATATATATATAAATTATATTTCTATATATATATATATATATATATAAATTATATTTCTATATATAAGTTATATTTTCTATATATCCAATGTGAATTATGTAACAAATTATTACATATATTATTAATGAGTTATTCAATCAAAGTATCATTTAATTCAACTAAAGTACCATAGATGAGATGTCCAAAAGTAATATGTTTATAATTTATCCAAAAATAATATTATATAGAGGTCATCTTGAAGAAGTAAAAATAATTAATTAAATATATTATTATGAATATAGAATTATATACTTAAAATAATATTAATATGAAATAATATGCTTATTGGACAAAAATATTTATAAAACCTCATCTAATATATATATATAACATTAGTGATTGAGATTCTATGTGGTGGAGGCTCTCCACTAGGTTCAGGTCAAGTCTATATTGTGTGGAATTTTTATGCATAATTAATCAATTGATGATGTAGTCTTTGCATAGTATAAATATTTATTTTATATAATGAAACATTATAAAAAATATATTTTAATATATAATTATTTTAATATATAAATTATATTATAATTGAAATTAAGATAAATAAATATTATTAAATATATAGATTATATTTTGAATTTAATAATGTATATTGATGTAAATTTAATTTTAATTAAAACATAATTACTGAGATATACCTTATCCTGGATTCCGGTTGATGGTTGTGGTCTTTGGATGAAGTCAAGTGATCGTTTTTTTTTTTTTTTTTTTTTTTTTCTTTGTTCTTCCTCTCTGATTCAAACCTTGTTATCGAACATAGTTAAATATGCATTCATTATTCGGAAAACTTTACCTGTTCTGCGAAATGCCTCCATAGGTATTGCATTAAAGGTATATGCTTAAGCAGAGGGGCGAAATCCAGTGACATTCTATATAGCAATCTTGTCTTTTGTTTTGAAGATGGTAAACAGACATGAAGTTGGTGCAGGTGCGTTGAACATTCCCTGGTGTTTTGTCCCTCCAGTTTCCCAGGCTTTGAAATTCCAATGGTTGATAAAACCATGCAAGGTGGTCGAAACTCCATATCAATAGGATAAGGGTCCCAGTATCCTTGCAGGCCAGATGCAGGTGTCAAAAATTTCACCAAGCTGCAAGTTCAAATTCATACGAGAATGAATAAGCTAGAAAATTACTATTTCATACATATAACATAAAGCTGAAATATTTCATTCATAAGCAATGCAGAATAAAAGTGCTACTACAGTGTGATATCAAACTATTAACCCCAGAAAAATATAACTTCCAATGCATTTACCATAAAATTATCAATGGAAAGACTTCGTAGAGGGCATTGTAACATCCCCCAAAGCCATTTTAATCCCTTAATCACTTTTTTTCTCTTCTGAATGACAATTGCTTTCAGTTTTTAAGGGTATAAACCAAACAAACCTGGGAACACTCCATCCTTTAGCGAATGTTGAAGTGTGAGTAAAAGGGGCATGGGCAAGATCCAAAAGATTGTCCAAAAGTAAACCATGCTCGATTGGAAGTTCCATCACAATCTGTAACAAGTGAAGAGAGACCAAGAAGACACATGATTCTTTTTCTTTTAATCAATCATATAATTATAAATCTTTATCTTGCATTGAACACAATAACTAATGGAACAGATTTTGCTCATAACATACCTCAGCATGGATTTCAAATCCAGAAGGAGGTAGTAAAGATGGAAGGGTAGCTGTTGGTGGGTCATTGCCAGGCCAAATCCAGATCATTCCCTCCTTTTCAAAGCATGGAACTGACTTTATTTTCACATCTAGAAGTCGAGTAGATGGCATTTTCTCACATTTTCCATCAGTGGTATATTCCCAGCCTGATATCCAATCATTTGGTAATTTTAGAGTCTATAAATTTCAGTGTACATAAATCTGTAGGGTGCATTCTGTCTTGTGAAATTACAGGCAAATTGTCAAGTATCAACAAGTGCAAATAACTCATTCATAGGACATAATAACTTGTTCCAGTGATGACTAACCATGGTAGGGGCATTGGATACGACCCTCATTTACTGAACCAAGGTGCAGAGGGCAGGCTCTGTGTGCACAAGTGTTCTGGACACATCCAGGCTTTCCATCTTTCCCTCTGAAGATAACCCATGGTTCCTCAAAACATTCTATTGGGATCTGAGATAGCAAAAGCCAAACACGCTAATGAGAATTCACATTTAGCTTAGAGCATAAAATGTTGTAACAGTTTTATTTGCTACAAGTCATAATGTGCCACAAAAAGACATTTTAGTAGCCTACATGGGTGTAGTCAAATGGGAATACTAGGATAGAAACCTTAAATTCAGCTCTCTAATAGGTGAAAAGAAGAAAGAGGCAGCCATGTCAATCTGAAGAATATTGTAAGTATATGTTTTTTCAGAACAAAAAAGACACTTCAGACACATACGCACATACCATGGTATCATCCTTTAGGTCGCTAGAGAAAGCAACAGGATACCAGAAATTCTTCAAGTGGGGATGGTATGACTGAACTGGGCCTGATACGTTCAAGCTTTTCCGTGGCTGCCTTCTCTTTTCTGTAACTAGAGAATTTGCAGATGTACTGGGAGAAGATGATGTTTGGGCAATTTCAGCTGTGCTTCTGTCTTGTAACAGCCTATCATTTACCAATTCTTCCATGTAAGCAAGCTTATCTAAAGCAGTGGTAACCCTTGCTTCTGATATATGAACCTGTTTTTTTCATTTACATAAATTTAGTGGCAGATTAATAACGAATTGACAAGTTTCTGCCAAATTAGATTTCAAGTTCTGCTGAATGGTCTATCACTGCTAAAAATCTGTACCTGTCTGTGTGCGTGTGCCAATTCATCCTGCAACCCAGCTAGCTCCTTTTTCAAGGTCCCAATTGATTTATATTCACGTGCTAGAGGATTGAGAACTTCAACCACCTACGCTCATAATTTTGAAGGTCTAAATCAACACATGGTGGAAAATGCATAGCTCCAGTGACCAAGATTAAAAACGTCAAAATTCTTAAAAACTAAACATCAGCAAACAGCATAATTCATTCAAGCATAAAATTGATTCTATACAACAATAACATAAAATGAAACCGGTTGAAACCTTTTCATGGAGGAGCATGATTGTAAGCACATCTTGCCGAGCTCGCCAATCTAAGTACTGAATATCATGTCTTGCCACTTCCAGGGCTTGATATATATCCAAAACCTTCCCTTTATTCTGTGGAATCTTGGATCTTGGATCCTCAACATCGAACAGCGCACCCCATGCATTTTTCTTGTCTTCTTCTCCAAATACAGCAAACACTTTAAATCTACATTTCAAATCCTGAAATTCGACATGCCCAAAAGAATTTAAGCCAGACTATACAGTACCAGAAAATCAAGCCCCTTTGAAGGAAAAACTTGCTATATAGATAAAATTTAACTTGCTATTCAAAATTTAACTACTCATTGATAAAGGTTTTTAACAAGAGGAACACGTACCCAACCACCATTAACTAATGAAACCTGTAATAAACAGTGCATATTTATGTCATTTTTCCGATCATTAGCCAAAACTAAATACACATGCCAACTTCTAAAATCTTCAACTCAATTGTTCTCACAAAAAAAAAAAAAAAAAAAAAAAAAAAAAAAAAAAAAAAAAAAAATCTGAAGTAGACTAGGATCAACAAATTGCCCTACATGTCTACTCTGTAATGTACCCTTCCAAGGGTAGAAGTTAAACAATCACAGATGACCAACTAAGTTTATGTCATTTAAATGTATACGCTTAAACGGTCAAACCATTTATCATTATCATCCAATCACAAAAAATCGTTGCAAATAGTCATTGGTCCAACATTTAAGATAATTATTGTAGCCTCTTTTCGTTAAAAAATTAACTTAAACTTTACTTTTACTATTACCTTAATCAAAAGAAATCAGCTAAGTAAAGTACAAGAAAACACACATAGAAGAAGAAACAACTTACCCTTTTTGTGTCAAATTTGGAAGCTCTAAGGAAAATTGGAAGAGAGAGAGCCGAAGCAGTAGCGATGGCATTCATGGCGGAGAAGAAAGGAGAGTGGGTGTGAAGAAGAGAAGAGAACCAGGAGAAGACATTGACGAGGGAGATTTAACGTGAGGATTTTGATGATAAGAGGTTGGTGTTGCGCGCGATCTCGCTTTGCCCTCCGTGGAGCGCCACGTGGACTCTTTCTTGCACACGTGGCGGCCGCTTCTTCCACATGCTTGTCGAACTATCTCGCGAGTGCGGGCCCACACTATCCTCTTGCGCTCTGTTTTTTGTCCTTCGTAGGATTTTGATTTGCTGAAAGAAAAAATAAAACAGAAAAAAGAGAAAGTGTGGCATTAATTGCGGCCAAAGATTTTTGCGTAGGGAACACTGGAAAAGTCCTTGCTCCATATGTGTGTGTGGCTGTGCTGTGCCAAGTGCGATTTTAGTTTGGGGTTTCTACGGTCACCAAGAGAGATATTTTTAGGTGCAAAAGTATTCTAGTATATTATTCCCCTTAGTTATACTTGGTCTGTTCCTATTTTTAAAAAATTGATATTCTTTTTTTCTATTATGGTAATTTTTTTTTTAATTTTAACCAACATTTTAGGTAACTAGTTAACTTTTAATATTCTCAATATTGTAATACAGTTATTATCCATTTTGATGAATGAAACTAAATTTATTTGTGTTTTTTAACAGTAAAATTAAATCTACAATGCTCAAAATAGTCCAACGAGATTGAAAATATCATTATAGTAGATCGAACGACTTACTTTCATATGACTCCGTGGCGAAGTTGACTTGTGTTTTAATTATTCTTTCTTAAAATATTCTTAATTAATTAACATACTTTATTAAAAGATTAATAAATGAAATAAATAAGAGTGTTGTGCTAATCTAATTTAAAAATATAAGTACCTATAAATATTAAAATTTAACTAAATCCTTTAGCTTTAAATATAATAGAAGTAATTTGAAACAATAAATAAGTTATTGATCAATTTATTATTTTTATAATTCCTTATAAAGAGTATGAATTAACAGTAAGAGTCCTATAGATAATAATGCAAAAACTGAATTGCAAATGTGGGATGGGTAAGGTAAACTATGTTTTTTCAGTTGAGAAATGTTTAAATTATTTTTATTTTTTTTAAATATGAAGTTGTGTTATCTTTTATTAAGAGAGAAATGTGTGTTGTTTGATATTAATAATATTTTTAATAGTTTTATCATTATAAAAAAAGTCATTGGAAACAATAATATTTTTCAAAACTTTTTAATTTTTGTTGATTTAAACTTAACTTTTTTATTTGTAACAATTAAAAAATTATTACTATAGTGAAAATCATAAATAGTGATTGATTTTTTTAGTTGTTAAATGACTAAAATCGGTAACTGATTAAAATAATAACCGATTTAGTGATCAACCAACGTCAGTTATTATTTAGTTGGTCATTGATATATAGTGACTGAATCTATTATCAATACCAAATTAGTGACCGAATCAGTAACATAATTTGTGACTAAATATATGATCGAAATAGTGACTAAATTTGTGACCGAATTAGTAACCAAATCAGTAACATAATTTATGACAAAATGTGTGATCGAAGTAGTGACCGAATCAGTGACCAAATCACAATCTGAATCAGTGACCGAAACTGTGATTAAATTAGTAACCAAATCTGTAACTGAATTAGTGATCGATTTTAAAATCTGAATTTTAGATTATGAATCGGTCACTAATATTTTTTCTTTAATTTTAAATTTCTTTTTACGAAAAAATATAAATCTGGTAACTTTAATATTACGATAATATTATTACAATTTCATGATAATAAGACAAATTTGATATAAATATTTTTTTGTCAAGTCAATTATCCAAAAAAAATTATAATCTTGTTACCTAAGATTCAATGCAAACAATACAATAGTAATAAAAAGATCAAATTTAAGGATAATAAAGTTCAATTCATATTTAAGGAGGTTGAAAGTACATCTTCTTCATCAAGAGATGCAACATTTTGTTGTTTTGTTGAATTTGTCTCTCATTATTGAACACTTTATCACAAGGTTCATCCCTTTCAGTTTCAACTATAAGTAACTTATTTTTTAATTGTTCAATCTCCTCCCTCATGACCTGCACAGATGAAGATGTAGAATCCTGATAGAATTGTCTCTCAATTGCTTTGGTTGACTCAGATCCAAGCCTATACACCTTGCCTTTATTAATCCTAGCAACTTTACACCAAAGTTGTAATTCAACAATGTTTGAACTAACAAAATTAAAAAAAAAATAACAATCCAACCACATGCTCCCGTCCATGAATTGCACGCTGTTAGATTTGACCGCTCTCAGGATTCAATCAAGCTTCGCCACATGAAGAGTCGCAAGCTTCTCCACCACCAACCAAGTACGTACATCAATTCACACTAATTTGTAAATGTTGTTGATGTAATTAGTAGAAATCCAACATAGGTTTCTAATTATATGGATGACTGAACATAACCAGAAACAAAAAACAAAAGAAAAGGCATTCAGTGATGTTGGGGTGGTTATTTTGCAGGTTGTATTCAATTCCACCATGATGAACCAAATTACTTGATGCTTGTGAATTTGATTCACAACACTCTTGATACAGTTCCTGCAAATGCTTTTGTCATGAATGCTAATAAGGAGATAATAAATCAATATTTTTCCCTGAAATTGCATAAACATGTTTACTCAAATAATGATTACTGTCATCATTTTCTAACAATTTTTAGTATTATTATACAGATTTTTACATGACTTTATCAAAACATTATAAAAAAATCAATATGATTGTTTGACAAGTGCTTGTGGTTCAGGAGAGCAATGACAGGTTTAGTGGCATAGGATTTTGAAAGTTGCTTACTGAAGTCGTTGATGAAGTATGTTAAAATATCATTGTTCATTGTTAAACTTTAAACGAAAAGTTTAACATTTAGCATTTAGAAGCATGGGCTTTTAGGTTTAATTTTTTAAATCTAAATTGCATTTACCGTGTGAGGATATTTACAGTGCTGCAACAAGGGAAGTAAAAGAAGAAACATGGGTTGATACATTTTCAATAAGAATTATACAGTGTCGTAACCAAAAATTGGCTTTCAAACCTAATAGGAAGAAACACTTATAACAAAAACATTAGATTATTTAGTTATTGGCTTTCAATAACTTAGTAATCCAATGGATTAAGACATTATAGATCTTAAATCTCTTTTACAACCTCGAGGGGATTCCGAGAACTAGGTCGATGGATCTAGAATCCAAAATGGTCCTCGGGCTTGTTGCTGCTATCATTATCAGCATCAAACTCAGTTACAGAATCATATTAGGCATAAAATTTCTTAACTGTGTCAGAGTTGACAGGCAGAGATAACTCTTCCCCATCCATCCTCATGAGGATTAGTGCTCCTCTTGAAAGGGTCTTTTTCACCACATAAGGGCCTTCATAATTTGGGGTTCACTTCCCTCTGTGATCCTTTTGAATGGGCAAGATCTTCCTTATTACAAAATCACTTTCTTGGAACTCCCGGTGGCGAACTTTTCCATCAAATGCTTTCTTCATCCTTCTTTGATATAACTGCCCGTGAGTTACTACTGCTAGCCTTTTCTCGTTGATAAAATTAAGTTGATCTCTTCGTGCTTGTACCCATTTCGCTTCTTCAGGTTGAGTTTCCATCAACACTCTCATAGAAGGGATTTCAACTTCAAAAGGGAGCACCGCTTCCATCCCATACACAAAGAAAATGGTGTTGCCCCAGTTGATGTCCAAACGGAAGTGTGATATCCATGTAAGGCAAAAGGGAGCATCTCGTGCCAATCTTTATAAGTTACAACCATTTCTGGATGATCTTCTTTATATTCTTATTCGTTGCCTCGACTGCTCCGTTCATTTTTGGGCGGTACAGAGAGGAATTGTGGTGTTGAATCTTGAATTCCTCACACAATTCTGACATCATCTTATTATTGAGATTGGTAGCATTGTTAGTGATAATCCTGCTAGGCAACCCATATCAGCAAATCATTTCCTTCCTTATGAACTTTGCCACTACTTTTCTCGTCACATATGCGTAGGAAGCAACTTCCACCCACTTGGTAAAATAATCAATTGCCACTAGGATTAAACGATGTCCGTTTGATGCTTTTGGCTCTATAACCCCGATGACATCTGCCAACACCCGATTTTGTCCGGGTAATCTTTTAAATTAAAGTATAATAACAAAAATGAATAAAAAAAAATGAATAATAATATAAAAATGTATATTTATTAGTTTAAGTTTTCTTGAAATAATAATAATTAAAAAAATAATAAATAAAATTTGAATTTTTCCATTACAAAACAAAAAAAAAAGACTAAAAAAGAAAAGGTGGTGATTTTAAAAAATAAAATAAAATAAAAAAAA
>Ga0209489_102528_pt1 | contig 37075 bp, 18 predicted proteins | sample SiratrowhiteBW_FD_187527 | JGI IMG/M metagenome (GOLD analysis project Ga0209489, IMG submission 187527) | Root nodule microbial communities of legume samples collected from California, USA - Siratro white BW (SPAdes) (version 2) | ecosystem: Host-associated > Plants > Roots > Nodule | place... | reverse complement strand
AAAAAAAAAAAAAAAAACAATTTAAATTACACAATTTAGAAGAAAAATAATTCCGAATTGCCAAATTCAAAATTACATTTTAAGCAGAAGGGGAGATGTTCATATTTAAATAAAAATTACATTAAATTTGTATATTCAAATTAATTTTGTGAAATAAATAATTTTAAGAATTCTTTTCAAACTTTTTAACAGGTTGATGTACTAACCAGAATAGCAAAATACAAACCAGCATCAATGTACTTTTTTCATTAAAATAGTTTATCGCATTTGCAAAGTAGCTAATTTTTTCAATTTTTACCATTTGAAAACTTGTACACTTCATATACAATATACCACCACATCATGATAGTAACCAAATAAGAGATTTAGATTACATTAAATGTTTTAACTTAAATTTTAAAAATAACATACTATATAAATAATTTGGGGTTAGATTGGATATAAATAAACTTATTTAATAATAAATTATGTTAGTCGAACTAAAATAATATTTATTTTATTATTGGTTTTGTTTGACTCAATTTTCTAGGAATAAATAAAATGATTTGATTTCTATTCTCTATGAATAAAAGTGCTGGATTTCAATAAAAAAATAATATTTAAAATTTACTAACTAAAATATTCTTATTAATATTTTAATTTTTAAGGATCCATTCTTAAAATCATTGACGTTTTAAAAGTATATTAAAATATATAGGAGGTATATTAAAATCATTCAGAATGGAAGAGTGGTTCACAATCTCTTTGTTGATTTGACATGTTAGGAGTCTACTGTAGAATATAGTTAGATGTGCCTAAGTTGAAGTAGGTTACCATTTGTCATACATTTTATTACTCATTTGTCATAGTAAGAAAATGAGTGATGGTAGCATCTTTTTTTAATAAGTTTGAGGATCTCACGATCAAATTTATAATTGCATATAAGATAAAAAGGAAAAAGTAACACTGAGGTTTTATTTAGAATAGAGAGTAAATTTAAAAGAATAGATTTGAGATTAAAATTTTATTTAGATTAGAGAGTGAATTTAAAAGAATAGATTTTAGATGAAAATATGTAAAAAATTTGATTGTGTGAATTAAGAGAAAGATAACCAGAGATAAAAAAAAAAATTTATAAAAATTTATGAAGGATGTGATAGATGTAATTGATAAATAGTTTTTTAATAAATAAAACTATAATTAAAATTAATTATAATTAATTTATTGGATTTGATTGATAAACTATTATTTTAATTATTAGAATTCTAAAAGTATCAATTATTTTTAAAATAAAAGTAAAAAATTAAATTATCATAGTTAATAATATTATCATTTTATAAATTTATTTTTATTATTATTATAATTTTAATTTTATTATTATTACTTTTATTATTGTTTTTATTATTATAATTATTATTATAATTTTATTAAATTTATTATTGTTTTCATAATAACAATAAGAATAATTATTCTTATTTTTATTATGTTATATTATATAATTATTATATTTATTTAATCATAATATAAATATAAATATTAATAATAAATAATAAAAATTAGTTATATAAAAAATATGATAAAAATCAAATTTCTTGGTAAATCTTCTTACTCTTTCAAAGAGAAAAGTAGGTGAATGTTTCATCTGGTTTTAATTGTTTTATTAATATTTTAAGTTTTGATTTTCGACGCTTTAACACAAATCTTCGCCTCCTAACTTTCTTTTAAATCAATGGCAGGAAACAAACACAGTGGAAGGGTTTGCATCATCGGAGGCTCAAGAATTTATTGATTGTGAAGAAAATTATTAATTTAAAGAATAAAATAATAATAAAATAAAAAACATACGAAAAATTTTTACTATTTTTCTTTTACATTACAGGTGAGATTTGTAAAAAAGAAAGAATATTTTCATATTTTTTAAATAATTAACTTATTAATATTTATATTATATTATGACAAAATAAATATAATTAATTATATTATATAATATAATAATAATAATATGTATTAATATTAAATATTATTATTAAAAAAATAATAAAATTATGAATATTATAAAATATTAATAAAAATATTAATAATAAATTTATAAAATTATAATAAAAACAACATATTACAATATTTTTTAATTAAAAAAATTAAAATATCTATCATTGATATCACAACACTCTCAAACTTTCTATTCAAATTTTTTAATCCAAACAATATAATTTTCTACACACTATCATCTCAAATCCAATTAAATCCACTTCCTCCAATCCACTGTCTCAAACAAAAATGTTTTTCAACATTATATTAAATTTTGGTAGAGTCACATAAAACTATAATTTTCATTATAGATATTACATATTTATTATTTATTATTATATTCTTATTGTTATTAATTTTGTTATTATAACACTTTATTTTTAATACACACAAAATGCTGATAAAAAGATTAAAATTTAAGTTTTTCATATATACATACACATGTCATTATTATTACACTAACATTAACTTTACAATTATATATCCATTATTATTATTATTAATATTATTATAATCAATATCAAAAATTATATTAACTATGTTAATAATCACATTGATTATAATAATAATATTAATAGTCATAATAAAAAAATAATAATGAATATGCTTATTAATATTATACTTATTACTCTATATTATTATTAATATTGTTAACTATGATATTAGATATTGTTAATTATGATATTATTATTATTATATTTATTAATACTGATAATAATATTATTAATTATAATATTAAAATAATAATAATAATAATAATAATATTAGTTAGATTAATAATAATATTAATATAATTAATAATAATAATAGTATTATTATTAGTAATATTATTAATAATAAAAAAATAATAATTTTCATAAAATTAATATTAATATTATCTATGAAAAAATCTGCACAAATTTATATATGTACATAATTACCTACGGATCCAACATACAGAATTACTTACATATTAAGTTCCGTATGTTATTTACAAATTTTTCTATAAACAAAATCTGTAGATAAAATTTGTATGTAATAAACCTATAGATAATTTAAATTTTTCTACGGATAATTTGTATGTAATAATCCTAAATAAATAAAAAATGTCTTGTAGTGTGGGGACATCAAATCAAGGAATTTGTCTCCCAAGTTCATTTGGCTATAACAAATTTTTGGATGGACTGGTCTAGTTTATGAGATTGTCTTGCTTCTCTAGTTGGTAAATCTGGACAGTGTATTTCATTCATCTTAGTTGAAAAAGTATATTGGATGACATGTAGGTAAGGAAGGATATATCTTTTTAGGATAAACTAGTCATGAATGAAGACAATCATATCGAACAATTAAGGATGAGGTCATAAATATGACACAAATCTTGTGAGATGTCTAATATGGTAATTTCAGGTGGAAGTTAGAAGAGACTATTATAGAAGTCTATCCTTATCCCTTTCGTGGTAATTAAATTTGAAAGGACAAAAACTTTTGTTGTGAGTGAGAATGTCAGGATCAAGTTAAATTTGTCTAAGAGTAGAAATAATTTAAATAATGTGAAGTCTAAGTATTTTATTAATGTAAGTTAAAAAGCTTACAAATAGAAAAATTTAACTATTCAAATATCATTTCATAAAAATCATTATCTATTTAAAAAACATGTTCTCTATCTTATCTCTAATTTTCTAAGAGACCCACTTATCCTTTTCAATATTAGTATAGAGGAATAAGTTTATCTTTTGCCCCTTCCTCCTATGTTGGTTTCATATCGGAAGATTTACATGTTTCGATAGATGTAATATAGAATGTTGCAAGTAGGTCCAATTGGTTTAGAATTGTCTTATTTAGAAAGAAGTATAAACTATATGTACGAAAAATTAACTAGAACATTGTTGAACTAATTTGGCACAATTTATGCAAATTCTCATAATTAATTTTTGCATAATAGTCATTGTGTGACAATTTATCTCTAAGTGAAATTCATTTATTTGAAAACCTGAAAAATTTGGTCACTAAGACTATCATACAATCACTAGGCAAAATTATTTCAATGAAATCTAAGAGTTTTATTTGATAAACAACTAGTTAGTAGGTGAGCACTCCTCTCATTGAGCGAGCAACACTGATAGTTGAGGAATTTAGATATGTACTTAATTCATGGAATAAGAAGAACTAGTGACTAAGCTAAAACAATATTTTCTATACTTTAAATAACATGTTTTTAAATGCTACAATTGCTTATTTCACTAAATTATTATATTTTATTAACATATTATATTTGAATATTATTATAGTGTGTTAAAAGGTGAATTGGAATTTATTGGTATTTATTTTTATGTTGAAATATATGATTTTGAATGATAAATCTTGATATAGTGACTTGTATAAGTTATTATGTTATTGATGATATACATAAATAAAATATATGAAATTTGAGATTATAAATTTAAGATGATAGTAATATTCTGATTTCACTGTATTTAAATCACATCAAAATCTCAAGTAGTAAGAAACTTAAAAAGGTTGATTACACATTAATGCTGATACTTTTCTATGGATAAAATGAAAAAATTATAAATAAGAAATGTGACTTCTTTTTTCTTTTTACAATTATTAAACTATCTAAGCTCAAAAGAAAGAAAACTAGAACATAAGAGTTGTAGATAGTTATTCTTGCTCATATCATATTTACTTTGTTCCTTAAATACTAAATCTTTATGAACCGCTCATTTCATATTGCAGTTACAAATTGTTTTTTCTCAATGTTGTCTCAAAAAATGTATTTTACGTTACTTGCATTTGTTATATCTAAAATCATATTCGCTTGAAAATGTGTATTGCTAACTTTAAACAAATGTACATTTTGTGCTTGAGTCTAGATATTTATAAATAGTCTGATAGTAACTTAATAACAAGTGATATGATAGGTCCATCAAACCTCACTAGAATAAACTCTAATACTATATTATGAAGTAAGTTTAAACTTAACTCATTCTTCTAAAATAGACTTGTAAGATAAGAATTACCTATGTTTATAAACTGTAAATTAGTCTTATCTCTAAGTGATATGAAATCTTCACCACCAATAGTATCAAAGAAATAGTAAACAATTTTGTATACACAAAACATTATTATTGAGAAAAAAATAAGGAGACTTAGAGAACTTTAATTACATTTCTGATAATTTATACCTAAGTTTAAGAACATTATGACAATAATACATATTGAGGAGGAAAATAATCAAATAGGTAAGGTGAAAGGTGATTTTCAGCAACTTTATATTAATGTTACAAATTCTAATATGGAAACAATATTTAATGTTACAAATTCTTGTTTAAAGTGATTTTCAACAACTTTATATCGATAAATTTAATAACTATTATCCTTTGTTATTTCTATCAACACAAAAAAAAATAAAAAATCGATGCAATGGCAATGTTTAACAAAACTATTAATATATTAGTTCAAATAACTTGTAATTCTTATATTTAAGTGTGAGAACAAATATCTTTTTAAACATACTCATCCCAATTAAATACTCTATAGCTATTAGTTAAATTATATCGAAAATTAAAAAATTATAGTTAAAGACCGAAAAATAAAAAATCAAACTTACAACAAACTTGAACCATCAATAATATATTATTACCGTTTCTCAGTAAACAATTGTGAGAAGTAATTTAAAAAAAAAAAAAATGCTGGTACGCATGTTAATCAATTCAAGCAGACGTATATCAAACACAACCCTTTGTTCAAGAACCAGCTACGTAAATATTTGGGGATTTCCACAAACAAGTTTTCATTCATCATCCGAATTTATCATAAACTGGGCAATTGATATTTGAAACTGAATTAGATCTGAGTCAAATAATAATAATGGATCATGTGAACATTTTAATATACCATTTATGCAACGTAAAACCATACTTACATACAGTTACAACCACTTCAGAATAAAGTTAAATTCTGATATGCATGTGATAGCAGGACAAAGAGCAAGTCCTATTACTGACCTTTTCTTTTATTATCACGGCATAAGGCACTTCCACACGAACATCTAAAATCCTTAATGGGATGCTCGTGATCATCGAAATCAATACCGTAGTCCTGCAAATAGTTTCCGGTGTGTCTTCAGGAAACTCAAACAAACTTAAGCCAGTCTAAAGTTCATTAAGTATATTGGATTACAATAATGTTACCTAGTATGCCTGCAAGAAATAATTATTAGAATAAAATATAATTAATATTATATATATTATAATTAGTTTTTTTTTTCTGTTATGCTTGTTAGTATATTTGTTATTGTACATAACTTTTACTTTTCTATAAATAATTCAACGAAATATATTATTTCTTTCTCATTATATGGTATCAAAGTAATTTTTCTACATTCATTTAAATATTTTTTTGTTTTTTTTTGGATATTATGGATGAAAATTTTAATGTAGAGGATTGATTGTTCTTATGATTATGTTTACTCTAGATGTTAATGTTTTTTTCAATGATTGATTTTTTTATGTTATTTCTATCAATTCTTTGAACGAAAGTAGATGAATTATTAATTTAGGATCATTATTCATATGGCTTGTTTTTTTGCATGTTTTCAATCTTACATGTATGTTAGTAATAAAACTCTTGTATTACCCAATCAATTTATTATTCTTACATAGCTATCTGTGTTGTTCAACTTTACATTGATGTTTTATAATGGTTTTCTTTGTGTATCTCAATTCAATTTTGATTTGTTGTCTTACATAGCTATAATGATTTGTTGTCTCTCATTTCTTTCTTAGTTGTCAATCACTTTTCTTAAAAAATATTATTTCTCTTTTTCAGGAGATGTTTTCTTTCTAGAAAGATTGTGTGTGGTAATCTTATTCAAGGATTGCACGTGTTGTTTCCTTTAACTTGTTTATTGAATAATTGTAATTTTGTTTCCTTACAGTACAAATAATGTCTTTTTGAATACCAATTCTTATAAGAATGTTTATATTTGGCATTCTATATTTGGTCAGGTAAGCCCTTTGAGTTTTGGGTAATGCATTTGGGACCTTACTTCACTGATCTAAATTGCTAATGTTATAAATTTTTTTTATTCAAATGATTAAAACTTAGTGTAGGACCAAGATTAAATGTTTCGAATTTCACAACACAAGTGAATTAGCTCTTAATGATATTTTAGTAAAGTAAAGCATTTTACATCAATTTTCTTGTGTGAAGTGACCTCAACAAAACTCAATACTTGTTGAAAGAAAATATCAACGTATATTTGATAAAAAAAATGAGATTTACATACATTTAATCGATACATAATCGATATATGATGTCAATGACAATTACAAAACATACTTATAGATTAATATTGGATTAATTAAACATGCATAAGTGATAAGGATGAGAGAAAAATATATTCCCAAATCATAGACTATATTCCCAAATCATTATTTTTTTCTCAATTAAAATATTATTAAACACATCTCAAATTTTAACAAATAAAGTTTAAATAATCCTATCAACATTCAAACGTTTTTTTTTCATCAACAACGAATATATTTTCATAATAACAATGTATATTTATAAACTAAAATAACCAAAACAATAATACCCACCTAAGTGAAAACTCACTTGCTTAACTTGGTTTAGTTCATCTCCATACTAATGATTATTCTATATATTCTAATTTATTAATTACACACACTCATTATTATTTACACTCTATTCTATTATTGTCATTATTGAACCTATTGTGAAATATATTATAATTGTCTACAATTGCACAATGTTGGCCTAATCTTCTAAGTCCCACTAGATAATCTAATATCAATGAACTATATAAAATTTTTAATAATAATAAACATTTTAAGTATTGATAGAATAACTCTTAATAAAGGCCCAACCACAAAGGCAATGACAAGAAGAATCTAAGAAGAGTAGAACTCAGTTGAACCTGGCAGAGTAAATAGTAGTGTAGTTTAATTTTCCATTTTTGGGATATGTATTGGGCCTCCATATTTTTCTTTTGGGCTTTGTATTTTGAGCCCACATTAGGAGCAAAAATAATGTGCATAGTTACGTAGAGCTCTAACTTGAGCTTCATTTAAGCCCATTTGAACCCCTAAGCAACTTAGGACATCAAGAGCAAGCATGGAATGTCCATTCTCACACTTTGTGCATGTCCTCAATGCTTTAAGTGTGACTTGACACATGACACAAGATCCACCATTGTCACCCCTTCCATTGATCACTTGACAAGTGTCACCATTGGTTGCTCTACATCCAAAAATTTTATATTTGAAATTTCTGCTCACTTTTGGCTCCAAGTTGGCTGACTTGAGAGGCTATAAATTCATGTATTCAGTCCTTGAAATTTAGCTTGAATGAATATAGTGAAGTGTTGAAATTTTTCCAACCCACACTTCCTTGGGCTCCTATCTAAATTAGCACCTCTTGCATAGCCTAGAACCTTTGAAGAGTTGACCTAACCTCTCTTCTCTTCATCTCCATTTCTAGATCATTTTCCTCTACCTTGTCTTCTATGCTTAGAGATGCTCCATTCCGCTGTCAATCCATTTCACGGTTGCAAGTTTCACGCCCGATCATAACAATGGAGGTTCATCAAGTATGTTACCAATTTAAAAGTGAATATATTATATAAATATTCTAAAATATATTTTGTGTTTTATTGATACTTGGTAGTAAGTCTTGTAATATATTGTCTTGTAGACCACATGAATTTAAACCACAATAATAATCAAACCACAATAATTAAACGTTAAATTCAAGTATTTAAAACTCTAATTTTCAACATCTATATTATCAGGATTTGGAAATGTTTTATAACAAACAATCAACAATCATGTTAAGAAAACAATTAAATTAATGTGTTTATGTTTAATTGTGATCATTATTGCTAGAAAAGTATATATTTTCTATTTCTTAATTTTTTTCAAAAAAAAAAATACTTGTAAATTTATTTGTGAATAATAATTCGTAAGAAACTTTTGGCGAAAAATTTCTACCAATTTTACTGCAATTCTTAAGAAGTGGACTTTAAGCCTAACTCACTCAACCTTATGAAATCGGCTTATAAGGTGAGGTTTGCACCCACTTATACAGTATTGAAAGGCTTTATTTGTAGTCGATGTGGGATCTCCAACACACTCCCCCTCACGTTGAGACTCGTCAACTCGACCATGAAACTTATATGTAAGGGTGGTCCGATAGCGTGTGGACTAATAGGCCCAACAACCTTGCTAGGATAGAGACAAATTCTTTCTGCACCCCAATACCCTCGTCGTCCTGCACCTCCATATGTTTTAAAATTATCCCTGTGAAAATGACCAAACGGACCTTTTGTTTTTTTGAAATAGAAAATACTGAACTGGATGCCCCACATCCGGTTTACAATTTTTTTCAAAATGTAAACCGAATGGGGGCCATCCGATTCACATTTGAAAATGAAAAAGTGAATCGGATGGTACCCCATCTGGTTTACAACTTTTTTTCCAAAATGTAAACCAGAAGCGGGACATCCGGTTCATACGAAGTTTGTCTTCTTCAACGCAGATTCACCGTCGACGACAACCCAATCATCAAATTAACTACTCTAATCATCAATAGCGCTCAGAAATTGCTAATATAAACATAAAAAAAATTTTATCTTTCACTTGTTTGAAGCTTTAACTCAGATTGAAGCAAATACGCAGCTTCTCCTCCCAGATTGTGATGCGGAAGTTGCAGAGTCTCACCCACACACACATCGCTTTTGTTGACGGTAAAGGTGAAAAACAAATACAATGACTGAACCGGATGCTACAATGAAGTAGTGAATCAAATGCAAGCAAAGGAAGAATGAAGCGGATAAGAGTGGTTAAGGAGGTGTGAAGCGGATAAGAGTGGTTAAGGAGGTGTGAAGCGGATAAGAGTGGTTAAGGAGGTGAATGAGGGTGAAGGGTATTTTGGTCTTTTACCATTTATCATTTAAGGGTATATTTGTATTTTTCGGTAGAGAAAGAATTTATGATATCATATTAAGAAGTGGACTTTAAGCCTAACTTAATCTTACAAAACCGACTTATAAGATGATGTTTGCACCCACTTTATAAATTATTGAAAGACATCATCTCTAATCGATATGGGATCTCCAACAAAAGACTTTTATTTTATTTAATTATTTTTTATTAATATTTACGAATTAAAAAAGCAATAAAAGTTGTAGGTTTTCTTAAAAGAATTTATGTGAATCTTTTTATAGAAAAAAAATCACTATGTAAATCTTAATAGATTTTATTGGAAACATTGCGTATTAAAAAAAAAATGAATAGTCGGTCATTTTGTTTTCTTTAATTTCTATTATTAAATTCTTTCTCTCACCCAATTTTAGTACATCATCTCTTATCCCTAATCTCGAATTTAATTTTTTATCTAAATTAAGTTTTATAGTATAACTGAATTAGTTATTCCATTAGCATAATTGAATTAGTTATTCTATCTAACGTTTATTCAGTTTAAATGATTAGTTAGTCAGTTTAAATTGTTAATATGTTAGAAGGAGTTTTCATTATATTTTTGTAGTATTAGTTTTATGTTTTTCAAGTTGTATTGAGTTGATTTGTAATATTTATTTTAATAAATATGAGATGAAACTATCTGTGTTTCTTGTTTCACATTTTTTGTGTTTCTTATTTCACATTTTTTATAAGGCTGTAATTATTGTTTTATCAATTTAATCAATTCATATTATACCTCGAGATGCACCATTTATCTTTCTTTGCATCTATGCTTTTGTTGTGAGTTTGCACTTTTAGTAAACAAGTAGGAATGAAATGGGATTTTGTATTGCTTTTAATTAATTTACTACGTACATCTTTAGAATGATAAATGTGGTGTTGATGTTTGAGGTTTTTTTACCGGTTTGCATATATTGATCTTCTTGTGGGCTAAAATAGCATAATATTAAGGTTTGGAATATGCGTTGGTTTGAAGTCTTATTATCATACTTGCATTTTTGTAGTTGTGCTTAGATAAAGAGACTGAGTTATCTTTGGTACACCTAATTTAAGCATTGCTTGTCCAGTAAGGTGAATGCTTTGTTGTTGCTCACAATATTCTATATTTCAAGTTTCAATGCTATGAATTCTGATGACTTTTTTATTGGCCAAAATATGCTTTTGTAAAATATATAACTCACTCCTCACAATAAAATATAGGTTGTATAACAACTCAAGTAGTAAGCAGATAACAATTCAGAATGAGTGAATGGAATAACAATATAAGGGAAAGTGATAAGCATTGATTTTTAGTCAAATTAGTACAGATTTTATGATTGATTTTGTTAGTAATTAGGTTGATTTTGTTATTAATTCAATTTAGATTTTATTTTATTATTGATTTTTCAATTTAATACGTTTTATTGTAGAAAGAAAAACTTTGTTGAGAATTAGGTTAAATCTGGAAGAGAGAAAGAGAACAGAGACACCAAAATTGAGGAAAGGAGCAGAAAAGAGCATAAGTAACTTTTCGCTTAAGCTAAACATACAACCTGGGCTAAAACTCACTTAAAGTCTATCATGTACGAAAACCTAAATTAAAGATGTCAATGTGACTTATGAAATAACGGCTGCACAGTGATCTAATTGAAGGGGTGAAAGTTATAAAAGGAGGTGGGGTCAAACGTGAGTGGGATCACTTCTCATTCATCACCTCTCATTCGTGGAGATCCTTTGGAGGCCGCCGTCATCAAGCTCCATTATTTTCTTGTTCTTTTGTAATTTCATGGCTACCATGCATAACTAATTCTCTTACTTTGGGATTGGATGTAATTTATCAACTTCAAATGCACTCTTAATCTTAGTTTGATTTCATCTAATTCAATTACCTTTGTTTTATGTTCATTCCTATTTTGATCTATTTTAGATTTCTTATTGTGACTAGAAAGCACTTTTCGAAATCAGAACTAAAAGTAAATGCATTATATGTATAAGTTCAAGGATGAATTATAGTGTAATGACTGCTTATAGCAATTGATCATTAAATTATTCTAGTAACTAGGGATAGAAGCTAGGTAATTTAGTTTATGAAATTCAATGCTATAGGAATCAGGTTGAAAATGCTTTTATTTGCGCATATTGGTAATTGAAAAGCAATGATATTAAATTAGGTTAAGAGTGTATGCAAAGGAGAGTGTTACAATTCAAGCCCAAGACTTTTTACCATTATTAAACTCGCCTTTTTATTCGTTGCTTTGTTCTCAATTCATCCGATCATTAATTATTTGTTACTTGTTTATAATATAATCTAGTATAATTCAATTTACAATTTTTGTTTCCTATAGATACGATATTTTTCTTACTACTATATTATTTATAGACTCACTACACTTGTTGAGATTCTGTTAACAGAAAAAAGAATGATTAAATTCCATTAACAGAAAAAAGAATGATTTTAGTGGCAACAGATCCACGTGACCAACCTAATGTAAGAATTAAAAATGAGTTCATATTTACACAAATTGATCGATATAGGTGGAGATGGAAGGAAGAGCAATTTAAATGCTTTACAGTTAAATCCACATATAAACCAAAGGCACAATGAGTGCTACTAATGTGTCTATTAATCAAGGAATCATTTAACTATTTATTCTTTGAATGTAAGGTATCTAGTTTAATATGGAATTTTGCATATAGATAGGTGGGCATATTGACGGTTATTTATAACCAGACAATGATGAAATTTAATCAATTTTGGATGTTAGATATGGGCAGAAAAAAAAAATGATATAAAAGGTTATGTAGATGGTGAGAAAATTTTTGGGACTGCACAGATAAAAAAACTTGGGATAGCAAATAGAACATCTTAAGGTAAATTAATTGGTGTTATTTGCAAGAATATGCATTTAAAAGTATAATGAAATGATAGGTGGTATGTTAGAAATGCACATATGTTCTTTTTAATTGCTACATGAATTCTTTAGCCAGCATTTAGATAAGCGGACAGATTTGCTACGATGAATGAGAAAAAGTGAAGGTTAGAAAACCAAGAAATAAAATATTAAAAAAACATACAAAACGAGAAAAAGAAAAAACTACTGTTCTTTCTCCTGCAACGAACCGAAGATTTGAGAGGATTTATAATAAATTTTATCAATAATAACTTCGATAATATTATAAAAATAATAATTTAATTATTTAAAATATTATAATAATATTATAAAATTAATTTATAATTATATATATATATATATATATATATATATCGTCATAAAATTAACGTATAATCGATTATGTTAATATATAATCGATTATATCTTACGTTTATAATATATAATTAATTATATTAATCATAATTTATAAAATAATAATAATATATATGTAATATCTGAAAAAAAGAATAAAATTATTAATATAAATATTAGAAAATAGTATGATATAAATTTAGTATAAAAAAATTAATAATTTTTTAATAATTATATTAATAATTTAATAATGTTTTATTTTAAATTAAATTTAAATAAAGTTAATATTAATATTAAAAATTATAATTATAATATAAAAATAGTAAATTCTAAAATGATAATAATAATAAAATCAAAATTATAATAATAATCAAAATAAATTTATTAAATAATAATATTATAAATAATAATAACTTAATTTTTTTAATTTAATTTTAAATTAAAATAATTATACTCTTTATAATTTTATCAACTAAAATAATAATTTATTAATCATATTAAAAAATTAATTATATTTAATCTAAATTAATTTTAATTTTTTTATTAAAAGTTATTTTATTAATTATACCTATCACATCATTCACAAACTTTTATAAATTTTTCCTTCTTTTTTCATTATTTATCTCTTCATCTAAACAATCAAACTTTTCTCTCAAATCTACTCAAATCCACATTCTCAAATTCACTTTCTCAGTCAAATAAAGCCTTAGAATATCTTATCTCTGTCTTATGTGTTCTTGGACTGTGATGAAAAACATCACAATTTCAAGAATACAAATATAGAAAAATATAGAAGAATGATTGAAGGAATAAAATATGAAAACATCCATCTACAAGTACCAAGATCCTAATTCTCTAAAAAGAATAATTTATATAATATAGTTGTTATTAATCAATAAATAAAATAGGAATTCTCTTCTAAAATTAATTATGCCAAACATTTTTATATTTTTTTTAATTTAAAAAAAAAATACATTTTAATAAAACATTCACACTCCATTTAATTTTTTAAAAGTATTTGCGTCCCCTGTATTTATAATAAATAATATTAATATCTCTTATGATTTTAATAAATATATATCACTAACTTCTCTGATTCTACTTTAAAAATAACGTATAAATTAAAATTAATTAAAAATAAAATTTTTGAAATATAAAACAAAATGCCTTTTATGAATAAAAAGTGAATAATTTAATTATAAAAATTTACATGCACTCTTTATGAGATTTGGTAAACGACGTATATATATTTTCTCTGATTTTAAAATAAACATTTGTACGTCTTATATAATTGATAAAATAACTTGTATTCTTTATTTATTTATATTTATACTTATATTTTTTTACAACATATTTTAATATATTAATAACTTTAATCTTATATTTATGAATATTTATTTATTTTTATATTAAAATAATATTTCTCAAAAATATAAATTTAAGATATTGCTGATATATATTAAATAAGTCATTTAACTTTTATAAAAATTGTTAATTTATATTAAAACTTAATTTTTATTTAAATTTAATTCGTATGTTATTTTTAAATATCACTTTATTAAAAATATAAAGAAAGGAAACGTGTTTAAGAAGTAAAAAAATATGATTATTGTTTTATTACAAATTTAAAGAAGATGAACGAGAATGTATATATTATTTTTATAAAGTAAGAGAAACTAAGTAAAGAAGTTTTCTGTGACTAATCTTACTTAAGAGCTACCTGTCAAATTTATTCATAATCGTCTTTTCTAAACCGAGAGTTAAGCATTGCCATCAAAGCAAAACCCACAAACACAGCAGTGACCCCTCCAACAATTATTGCTGCCAACTTTTCCCTGTTGCCACTTCTTCTTGCCCCTGTATTAATATATTTAGTATATAATTAATCACTAATCATGGGTTTGTCTCTGTTTAACTGTTAACATAAACTTAGAAAAAACTAACATTACTAGTAGTGTACTAGATATAGAAATTAGAAAAAAACAAGCAACCTTTTTAATTTGTAACCAAATTTTTGTAAATCTAATATGACGTCACAATTAAAACATATTGTCTTTGGAAGAATGCACCATCTATCAGTCCATTCTTTTTTCCTTTAAATAAAAACAATTTTGTTCATAAATTAGATTTGATTTAATAGTTTCTTTTTTCTTAATGTTATTATAATTTTTTAATCCATTTGGTTCCACTATTTGGTGGATTTTAAAAGAATTAGATAAAGTTAAGAAAAACTATTGAACCATTAGATTTTCTCTAGAGATTATATTTCGGATTATTTATACCTTGTATAACTATGTATAGGGTACGTTATCTTGGTGTGTAATGTTTTTAGGTCCTTCCATAACACATACAATATAAGACCTCATTCAATTTTTACTATATTGCTAGATCTCATCTCACTTTAAGATCTTGAAAGTAATTTGTGTAGGTCAAACAATGATTTTTGTTGTTGTAAGAAAACATTTAAAACATTATTTTTTTAATCAATCTTGAAAGTTGTTTTAGAATAATTCTTCCTCTATACTAGAGATTTTATGTAAGGACTTAGGAAATATGGGATGTTCCATCTTACTCTTCCTTTAATACAAAATCTTGTAAATAATAGATTTTATGCATAAGAACTTTGTTAAAGATGTATAAACTGAGATTTTTTTATTATTTATCCTTTAAACTTTGATTTACTCTCTTTAAATCACTCACATCTTCCTAAATTACAATACACTACAAATCACTATTATTTTTGTATGTAATTAATATTTTCACCTTTTTTAATATTTTTTGGTAAACAAAATATTAGAAATAAGTCCAACTAAACATGAGGGTTTCGATGTACTCAAGGTGTTGGCAATTATTTGCAACAATGAACGATAGGTATTTATAGAAGACCCAAAACAATAAGGAGAAATATTACAATCTAGAAAAATGAAAATAATATATTCCATATTAAATATTAATGGAATAGATTGAGGCCAAATGTGAAAGTATATCTTTTTATTGTTTATCAATTAGAATTACCTTTTTACCTTAGCGTTTAACACATAAAAGTTTGCAATCTAAATTTTATTAAAATAATTAGGTCAAATCTTTTAAATAGAGAAAAAAAAATTAAATCATCCTAATCATTTTTGTAAATAGAAACTCTAACTAAATTTACTTCCATCCTAATTGATCTTTAATTTTAACTTTATTTAAAAATGGATATTTTAAACTTTAACTTTTTGTAAGTGATCTCAAATTTTAATTTTTTAGACCTAAATACTTTAATTTAATTCCATCTCGATTAATTCCTAAAATTGACTTCATTTATAAAAAAGTGAGTCAAACTACTAAAACCAATCTCTACCCTTTATTTATTTTAATTCTCTATGATTTGTTGGTTTTATTTTATAAATTACTTTTCACACATTAAAAATAATAAAGTTATAATTATAAGAATCAAATAATTATTTTTTATTATTTTATTTTTTCTTAATTATTATCTTTATTACATTTTAATATATGAAAAAAATAAGGAAAAATATATCTGTTCATTAAAAATGTCTACTTTACAACTATTTTTTTTAATAAAATAATTATTTATACTGTTAATGTAGGAAATAATAAGCCGTATGAATGAATCATCATCCAAAAATGAATTGTAACACAGAAATAAAAAAACGAGTGAATGATTGCCATTTAAAATACATATATAACTTAAGTCTAATTAGGTAAATAATTGTAAGAACCATATATAAATTTTAAAGTTAAAAAGATAATAATATGTAAGTTGATAAAATTTAAGAATAAATTGGAAATATAGACTTATGATTTCTACTTACAAGTAAAATAGTAAAATTTAAATATCAATTAAAACAAACTCAAACTTTATAGACTGTCTGTATAAACATATAAGATTTAGGAGAAAATTAATGAATTTTTTTTATAACTATTATTGACCTATTATATTTTTGATTATATATATTTACCTGGATAAGTTAAAATATTAAAAAGAAATCAATATAGTAAATGAAAATACACCATCTTGTTTAACAGTGTTACCTGCGACAGAGTTACCAAGAATGTCGTAGCTTATGAAACACTTGTCCAGATATATTTGTGCTGCAAGTGAAGTACCACATTCTTCCTTACCAACCACCACTGCATCGTTCACGCAACTGCTACAGTCACAAGTTTCTAAATCTCCTTCACACTGCGCCATTATTTTTACCGATTTATAACTCACTGAGTAGAACCCATCACTGTTCAGAATCCCAGTTTCCAGTGTCGCAAAAGCCTCCTCCATCAACTCTTTGAACTTCACATACTCCACAACCGGTTTCCCACACTCTTTGTGAAGCAAATTGTTACTTCTAGATTCACCGGCTGTTTCCTCAGTCTCGTAGTGAAAGTAGCAACCGTCAAGTTGTACCCGTGCTGATATGGAATCACTGCACAAGGTGTTTGACATCTGGTGCAGCAAGTTCACGCAGCTGAAACATTCTTCTTTGCTGATATCATCTCTGCACTGGAAAAGGCCTGAGATGGCTGTGTCATCATTAACGGCCTCTGTGGTTCTGAAGAACCTTTGTTGGGAGGATTGTGCAATGAGTTGTTGGAATAGAGAGTTGAGTGTTTGAGATGATTGGTAGTTGAACGTTTGGGCCGCACAGGTTTTGTAGACTAATGTGTTGTAATCGGAAAATGGGTTGGAAAAAGGTAGGAAGAGGAAGAAAGTGAGACTGAGGAGAATGGTGGAATGGGAAACTTTCATTTCGGAAGTGATTTTCGGTACAACATTTGGCGGTTGAGACAGTGATTTGGAGAAACCACGTAAATGGGACATAAGTATAGGTGACAGTTTTGGAAATGTGGTGTTATATGATGGTGGGGGTTGGGATTTTGGTTTGTTTTTTCATTCCTAATCCTATCTACCGAACTAAGAAACATCGCATCAAGCAATTAACAAAACACGTCAATGAAAACACCCCACTTCAAACCTCGTGTTACAAGTTATATATTCTATATAAACTGAGCATGCCTACGTATTTCAGGTTAGAAATTTGAAGTTTGCTTGGTATGAAGTTGGTGCAAGTTTACTTTTAATTGTGCATGCTAACTAACATGTTGCTCAAACTATTTTTATTGGTCTTTACAACACAAAACCTGTGTATTCTATTAAAAGTTTGAAAATATGTCAAATAATTAATGGGCATTTCTGCTTAGTAAATTTGTCAATTGCCTGATTCATGTCAGCAGACAATGAATAAATAACAAAGAACGTTGACAATTTAAGTAGTAAAAAGGAAAATAGGTGAACTACATCCCATTTTGATGGAAGACAAGCCTTCACCTCCAAAATGGGGGGATACAATAGATAAAAATAATGTTTTATTTACAAAAAGTATTGTTTCTTTATTTTTCAAAAAATAATTTAATGATTATGCATCGATAATGTAAAGCAATTTTAAAAAATTACTCATCACTTATATGAGTTAGGATACTCATTGTTAAGCTAAATAAAATTATGGCAAATAGTAATTTAATATGTAATAATGCAAAACAGATAATATGTAATAATGCAGTTGTTGAAAAATAAGATGGCCAATGTTCAAGAGGAGGTGAATTGAACAATTTAAAACTTTTCAAAAACTTAAAAGTTTGAATGAGATCTTTTATGAATCTTTGATTACAATGATAATGTCACACAAAACATAGCAAGTTGGATTCACAAACAGTATGTTAAAAATACATATCAGAGTATAAAATCAGTAAGAACAACTTGTTAAAATCAGAAACAGCTTGTTAAAACAATTCTGGCAGTTCTGGAAAATTTCAATTAACAGGTTGAATCTAAAAACAATCTGCTGAAAATCCTTTTCAGCACTTAGTTAATTTTCAACTAGTATCAGAAAATAATAGGTTAAAAGTAGAATTCAACAGGTTGAAATCACCTCACTGTAGCAGTCTTAAAAACCAGAAAAACCATATTTGATTAAAATGAATTTTGCACAAACCAAAAATACCTCAAATCAAAGTAATATGATCAAGCAATGGTTAATCAAGTATGTACCAATTTGTCACCAGATTACCAAAACAATTATGCAACAAAAGTCACAATTAGAATGAAATTTTTCTACTTTAAACCAAAACAGCATAGAATGAATTTTTCAACAAACAACCCACAGAATTCTGCACCAAATGCACTTAATCCAAATTATGAAAATTGCACAGCAGAGTTTAAGGTACACAAACAAGCCAAACTAGAATAGTTCAAAAATACAAAACAAATTTCAATTCAAAGAATCTCCAAAATTGATGCAAAACAGATTTACTATATCAAACTGCAGAACACCAAATCAGTAGACAATTTACAATTCAAAAACAGATCCAATGAGCTAATAAGCCAAGATTAATAAGCTGCAGTAAAGTATAGAATTACAACACCTTAAAATTGATTTTAACCAATTAAAAATACAACCAGAATGAGTATTTTTAAATCTGTCCAGAATTCAACAGGTTGTTCTTCAATTTTAACAGGTTGTTCTTGACTACGGAATTGAATATGGCACAAATGCAATTCGAAAATTAAAAGAGAGAGGGAAAAGAAGATTGCACAGATGTTTTTATACTGGTTCACCCAACCACTTGGGCTACGTCCAGTCCCTTGCTACCACTTGCAAGGAATTCCACTAATTCAAACAAAGTTTACAAACAAATCACTTTAGAACCCTTCTTGAACCCTACAAGAAGAGCTTCTACCCCCTTGTGCAGCCCCGCCGCACAAGATGAACACCCACTGTGTCAGTGCAGTACACCACTGCAGATTTGAATGCAAACACACCAATACACGAATTCAATTTTACAATTCTCTCAATAACAATGCTTAAATCACCTATTAAGCACAAATCAACCAAGAAACTATTCAAGAATTCAATACAACTCGAAAATTCAATTAGGCAGCAACCAAGCACAATCAAAAGCTCAAGGAAGAACACTTATCTTCACAAGAAAGCTGCTGCCATGCCAATTGAATCAAATCCAAGCAAAGCTCCTCTTCAAGTCTTTGAAATCATGATGAGTTTCGAAATCAAAAGCATTTTGTTCTCACAATTGATTTTCCCTCCAAGAAAATCTCTTGAAAACTCTTTGAAAACCTTTTTGAAATCGAATTGTTATGACAAAACGTGTGCAACACCCTGTGTGCAACACCCTTTTAAACACGTGATAACTTAAACTGTCAAAAATTTAACATGTTGATTTTGAAATTTAACATGTTAAATTTGGGTCTGCAACACTAATTTTTCTAAAAGGTTTTTGAAATGCTATTTTCACTTAACCATGAGTAAGAGCTATGCTAGTACTTGATTGATTGACACAAACTAATGCATGAAAGTCCTAATCCAAGTAAGAACTACCCCAAACCTAAAATCTAGTGTCTTCAAGAGATTTCTTCATCAAATTAGCACTCTAAGATGACCTTCACTAGCTCCAACAGCAGTTTACTAAAAGAAAAAAAAATTACAATATATTTCAGAAAACAATGATACTTACTTTTAAAAATAGGAAAAACAACTATAAGCAAAACCTTAAAGGTGAAACTATTTATTTTTTAACTTTTCTCTCAAGCACTAAAATAATAATAAAAAATAAAAAATTTTGGTGTTTCCTACGGAGGAAACACTATTTCTTTTATAAAATTTTTTTACTATGTGAGACTTCTCTTCTCACATTTTTCTATTTGAAATTTTTGATGAAATTCATCAAATCTTCTAACCATGCTTTATTATTTGCCATCATGTTGCTCATTTTCTTGATAGACCATGGTAGGATTGAGTTCACATAAACATGTTAACACTAACTAACTTTGTCATAACATCTATTAGGTTTTCATTTATGTGAATCTTTTGTATATGCACACTTCCTTCCTCTACTATTTCTCAAACAAAATGGTGTAGTGTATATACTTATGTGTTTTGTCTTGAAATGAAAGGTAGGATTCCTTATAATGTGAAAGACACTATGCCTGTCACAATATACAACAAGTTGTTATTTCTTGTGCCTAACATCCTCCATTAACATTTGAATCCAAATAGCTTCGTGAAAGCTTGATTAACTGCCATATACTCAACTTTTGTAGTAGACATAACTACGACATCATGAAACTTAGATAACTAATAGATTTACATGACATTATTGACTTATTTTATGACAAAAATCAACTATCTCCATACTAAAAATATGCTTAATCCTTAATTTTATTTGAATTTTGTTAATAATTGATTATGAAAGTCTGAAAAAATGATTTGATTGCTAAATTATGATGTTTTGATTGAATTTGAGAAGAAAAGCATTGGATTAGAAGAAGAAGGATTGAAGTCTTGAATGAGTGAGAGAAAAGTGTAAAATTGGAATAAAAGAAGCAAAGTTCGGCTTAGAAAACTTGAGCTCGACGTAAGAGGATCCAAGAGGAAGTTCAGAGAAATGCGCCTGATATACATCACTTGGGCCCAACGCAAGTTAGGCTTCAGAGCTTGCAACAATAATAGAATATAGTGGCCCCCAGCATAGCTGACTTAGGGCAGACGCGAGAATCAAAATTTCTAGTTTATTTAATAGTTGCTTATATTAGGGTTAAGCATTTTAGGCTATTAGAGCTTCAAATTCACTCTTGGAAGGCAGTCTTAGAATTTCTTGTAGATTCTTGTTCGTATTCCACTACTCTATTGCAAGGTTTGGTATCATCATGTCTATGAGGAGCTAAATTCTTTCTTGTCAGGGTTAGGTTAAACCTTTGTAAACTCTTATGTAATCATTTCTACTTTAATATTTATGTCTTTCTTTTCATTATATGAGTATTTTAATTCTATACATAGTACTTCTTGTGTTGATTCATAACTCAATTATTGATTCTTGAGAGTATTGAAAAATATCTTTCAATTCTACATCTGAATTAAACTACCAAACGAAAACTAATGTCTATCAATAGAGCATGACTAAATCGTTGTCTTAAAACCCTTATGAGAATGCAAGATTCATTTATATAATTGATTAAGGAATTGACGATTAATAGATAATTTTAGGCTCATCCAGTGAGGAATTGGGGTTGAGTATTTTTGTGAGTTGACATTGATTAATGGTAGGAAAGAAAGTAAACATTTTTTATACATGAGAGTGAAGATTGATGATATTTAACCCTAACAAGTTCATCATGTAATTGTTAATCCCTTTTATGCATTCACCTGTTGATAAAAATATAAAATATTCTTTTAATTGTTTTTGAATTTTTGTACATAACATCAAATTATGGAATAGTTCTTAAATTTGAATATAGTATAATTGTATTTATTGTCTTATATTTCACAAATCCTTTGGAAAAAATGAATAAGGCGTTGAAGAAGAGTTGGGTTTTAGTCTCACTGTTAGCGCGTGCATATTGCCATAGCGGGGTGTAGGTTGGGAATGATGAGGTAGGCTTTTGCCAAACGAGCCATCAATGACTCATGCTTGCCTTGAGTCACGTGTTGGAGCGAGGTCGAGGACGTAGCCATTGGTTTACTGTTTATAAATTGAGCTATAAACTTTGAACATAAAGTGCGGAATGAGTCGACCGAGTTATGTGACAACGAGTAATACCACTCAAGGGTTGTTACTTTGAGTGTGGTGGGGAACAACCTGTAGTGCACTCTTAAATCTCTAGAGAAAAGGTTGGCTTGGGTCATATAAGCCTTGATGTGTGCATCTGGATCTGAGGTCCCATTGTTTGAGTCTACTTTTGGCCATTTCCACTTGTCAGGGAGTTGTACTTCCATGACGTCGATAGTGAAGGGGTGGAAGCCTTCCATATAGGCTTCCAACTCGACATTGAGGCAAGGAGTTGCAGTCTCTCAGAACGAGATCTCTTGGTCAACTGCTCGAGAGATCTTTACAACCTTTCTTTGATCTATTGCGTCGGAGCTAGGCACAACCTTGGTATGTCTGCTTCAGTCCTCTACCAAGGAGGAGCTGTGAATAAACCTAGATTGTCCTATGTGATTAAATCTTGCTTTTTGAGGATAATCACATTTTCATCTGGCCGACTTTCGTTTCCATGTTCTTGTGTCGGTGATGGTCGTCATATGTCTTTGTATATATAAATGACTTGTTCTTTTTAGAGGTTTGTCAGTTGTTGTTGTAAAGTCGCGAACTCATTACGGTGTGCCTCCCTTTGACCCACCAACTCCATGTGTGCCTTGATAGCTTCGAGTGATGCTCGATCCATCTCAGGATGAGGTATATATTTGATTGGTTGTTGATTTGATAGTGGGACAACACTAGATACCTAGATCAGAGAAAATTTTACTCAATTCCACAATGAACGTAAAATATTTTTACCAAAATATTATATTATATAATATAAATAATTGTAAACCTTATCTTATTAAGATGATTTTGTAAAGTTAAGTTAAACTTAAATTCTAATAATTTTAAAAATACGACTAATAATAAACTTTAATATTATATGTGAATATGTGAAATAACGTATTTGTGGTTTTTTTATCATGTTATACCACTTTAATGTATGTGATAATCTTTATAATAATAATATATCATATAATAAATTCAGAAAAACAATCTAGAATAACTTAGTGGAATAGAATGAGTTTATTATATTTTAAAAGACAAAATTTGTAAAATCCAATAGTCTTTGGGTACTATACCTGAAATTGTAGGTATATATATATATTTATACACTGAAATGTTTTATGTATTACAAATAGTAGTATATATATAGGGCATAACATTTTATGATACAGATAAAAGAAAATGAAACACTTAAACGTACATAATTAGAAAATAAAATAAAAGTGAAAGGGAGTAGATAATTATGTACTAAACTGTAAATAATGAAAAAAAGAAAAGAAAAGAATAAATATAATATTTTATACGGGATGAAAAACAGAAAAAATAATGGTGACAAAAACAAGATATATAATAATGAGAAAAAAAAACATAGATATTATAAAAGAAATATGATGTGATGAGAGAAAGAGGGATAAAGAAGAATTATAGATATTATATAGGTAATTAAAAATAAAGAATTTGGTTGATGATTAGTTTTCCCAGCCAATATATTTTGTATATTCTATTGTTGGGAGAAGCACACGGATCTTGTCTGGAAGAAGTGCTTACAACGAATGTGTTTGAAGAGCCAGAATCCTGGGACCAAATATAAATGCTAAATAAAGGAGCCATACTTTGCATTCCAATCGAAGGAAGCAAAGGCATCGTTGATCGGAGAGAGAGCGTGGGTTTGATTGGACGGTGGGGTGGGGGGAGAAGTAGCTCCCCCACCATCAACCCCTCTTGTTTCCATTCCCCACACCACAACAACAATGTCGATGCTAGCTGCCCCATTCCAGCTCCTGGAACTCAACATCATATCCGCGCAAGACCTCGCACCCGTTTCCAAATCCATCAAAGCCTACGCAGTTGCATGGCTTGACCCCGAACGCAAGCTCACAACCCAAATAGACCCCGATGGCCACGACAACCCCACTTGGAACGAGAAATTCGTCTTCCGCGTCGACGAAGACTTCCTCTACGCTGACGATTCCGTCGTCATGATCGAAATCTACGCCTCCGCATGGCTACGCGACGTTCTCATAGGCACCGTCGGCGTCCTTCTCTCCAACCTCTTGCCACGCACCGCCACCCGCAAATCCAATAAGATTCGCTTCATCGCATTGCAGGTTCGTCGCCCCTCCGGTCGCCCCCAAGGGATTCTCAACATTGGAGTCAACCTCGTTGACCCCACGCGGAGGAGCATGCCCATGTATTCCGAGCTCGGATCCTCCACCGTTGGGGACTGGGACACGGACCCCAAGAAGCAGAAACCGCCGCCCAACCAAACGCCGACCAACGAATTTAACAGTTCCAATTGCAAGCTCTTGACGCTGCAGCGCTCCGCGAGCGAGAAGAACGACTCCACCATAAACGACTACACGTACAGCAATTATCCAAAGGATTACGAAGATAATGAGGATTGCCAGGGTTCTGAGCTTGGGATGCCGATAACGAAGAAAGGAATGATTATGAACTTGAACGGGTCGCTGTGTTCGGACGTGGGGCCCTCGCCGTCGGTGGTGGCGACAGCAATAGCTAAGGGGCTGTACCCGTTGCCGCTGATGGCGCCGCGGAATAAGGGGAACTTGGTGTTTGATGGGTGGCCGGGGAAGGAGCAGGGGCCGGAAGAGCTGAATACGAGGATCGATCGGTGGCGATCGATGGAGCGTGGTGGGGTGGCGGTTTACGATCACCTAGGGCAGAATGAGAAGAAGGTGAAGCATAATTTGCCGAAGGGGAAAGGGCCGAACCAAAGGCGGGGTGGTGTGTTTTCGTGTTTTGGGACGGCGATGGGGTGTGAGTTTTCGATAACTTGTGGTGGGGGTAACGGCGGCCGAAAGAAGAGGTACAGTGGTGGTGGTAGCAAGGCTCATCTTACTCCTGCGTCTGAACTCACCTACGATGAATCTTATATTTGATGCAAACGAGATTTAAGGAATAACAAGATAAACTAATGCATGCATGGTGGTCGGAGGAATTGATTTATGTTGTAATGGACGACATTCATAGTTTGGATTTAGAAGTAGAAGGAGTGTTGTCTTTCTTCCCTCCTCTCTCCTCCGTTTCATAATTTTCAAACCCCTTTCTTTCTCCGCTTTAACTCTTTCCTCTAACAACACATCCATAATGTATATTTATGTGCATCATTTAACCAAACAAAAATAATACTTTCACAATCCTAAAACCACCCTACAACCAACTTTAAGAATATCATAATAGATTTTTACAGAAGACCGTATAGGGAGCAGAATCGCCGTAACATGGAAGCCTGAAAGGGGATTTCAGGTAACAAAGATGAAAATAAATGAATAAAATTTCCACCGAGACATCAACAATTTAAAAGAAAACCATCGTTTAGGTAACTAAATAAATTTTCAAGTGAATTGTACTGAGATTTGATAAGAAAATAAGAAAGCTGACACTAGAAAGAAATCTAAACTAATAACTGCAAAAAATGCTTCGAATTTCAGACAATATTTCATGAAACTAACCCAACACATAAGTGTCAAAAGCAGCACATCTCTTAAATGTCAACTCCCTCTAAAACTTGTTAGATGCTAGAACTGAATTGGCAGCCTCATACGTCCGGGCCAAAGTAAAAGCATGTTGAACTGATCTTGATCTGGACCGAAACATTCTGACCATCATCTGGATTTCCTTCTTTAACTCCTCAACAAAGCAACTTAAAAGATATTTGTCATTGAGATCCAAACGTGTAATTATTTAGTTAAATTCTTCATGATATTCAACCACCGACTTCTGCTTCCTTAAGCGCATAAGTTCTGCCATCGGGTCATTACATATATCACCAAAGCGATCATGGAATCGTTGTTGAAGTCAGACCAAGAAAGTGTAAAGAATTGTAATGCTTTTCCCTCCAAGTGCACAATGACTAATTTCACCTTGAATTCATTTGGGGTGTTATCTATGAGAAAATAGTTTTCACATTGATGAAACCACTGATTAACATTGTCCTCATGGAAAGTTAATGTGTGTCAACCGAGTTCCACAAATATAAGAAGAGTTGAAATGTGATCCTTGAGACATTTGATCATTATGTAGATTAAGAGTGTTATCCCCACTTTTTTGATTAATCAAATCTTGTAATGTTTTCTTTGTAGAAAGGTTTAAGGGTTTGCTACAATCAGGCAGCAAGTTTCATAAAAGGCGAATCCATCCGTTGAGAAATTCGGTCTTCCATATCCTCTACAGCTTGAGCAGTACGTGTCGAATCTGCCATAATTGTGTTGAAAGGTTCATACTGCGAGTCTGTGATTGCAAAAGCTGCAGAGTGAGTCGCGTGAAAATTGAAAGAGCTGTAGAGAAGAAGAGAGTTTTAAAGAGAGAAGGAAAGCGTAATGTGTGCAAGATTTAAGAATTGTAAAGAGGAAAGTGTGGCAGTAAGCAATAAAGTAAAGTAGTGGGCAGAAAATTAGTACCTTTAATTGCTAACATTTAGTATAGTTGCGTGGATGATGGTGACCATGAAAGAATTAGAATCTAGAATGTATTCTTATGTAAAGAACCTTTTTGTCATCAAGAATCTGTACAACAGTCCTTGGAGACGGTACAGGAATCCACTGAAGTTCTTGCGGCAACATTTGTAGCCTTGAAGATAACCAACAAATCCACACAATAGGATGATATGCATGCACAATCTACTCAAACTACTGTTTCAACGTTGGAAGGGCACAAATTCAATTGTTATCTTTTGATGGAACAAATTTGGGGACTGTAAAGCCATTAATAGTTGAACGACTTCTCCAACTTGGAATAGTCGTTCAACTCTTATAACTTCATTGCAGCAAAGTCATCAACCAAAACCAAATGGGAACAGACTCTCAATAAACATCTACAACTAATATTTCAAGAAAAGGAGATCAGGGAATGAGTACTTAAAGGATTATGTAATTTCTGATGATAAGTGGTAAAAGAACCACAAAAATAATTATAAAATTTGGGGACGATTAAATGCCATCTTCTGCCATCTTCTTGGAGCAAATAACACGGAGAATGAAGATAGCGATTGTTGTTGATGATTTTAATGATGTACATGTTCTGCAACAAACCTTGGATTTAGTAAACTCTCCAATACATATTTTTTTAAATGCACTGCAATTGGTAGAAGCACCTTACAGTTGATGGGCACCATTAAGAAGCAGAAAGTTTCGTTCTTAATGTATACATGGAGTACACATAATTTCATTAGCAAAAAGTGGATGAAATTGTTAGGCCTTAAAACTATTTTATTAAAGATTTTTTTGTTATTGAGCATCTGATAAAAAACTTGATATTACTAGGATATGTCCTCAAGTTTCTTGGAGATTTAATAATCATTTCTTCAAGGCTAATTTCTTGGTATTACCTAGTAATCATTCTAGTGCAATTTGGATATTTAATGGTTTAGGACTTTAGGAATCATATCTTGGAATCGAGATAAACTAATTATGTCTTTTCAACATGAAGGTGAAACAATGACGTTACAGGAGGGTAATAATGCAACTTTAAATGTTCATATTTCGGGTAATTTGAAACCCACAATAGATAAACCCATATTGTTAGTGCTGAAAGCGACAGAGGCTATACATACGACTCCAAATTCTAATCAGTTGACAGAAATTCAGCAACAACGGTTGGATGAAGTGTTGCATCAGGAAATTTTTCAGGAACCAAAACAATTACCACCAAAAGGACGGTATGCAAAATTAATGTAACCAGTGATATTCCTATGTGTTTAAAACCCTACAGGTACCCACATTTTGAGAAGGAAGAAATAGAACGACAAATTCAATCTTTGTTATCTATGGGCTTCATCAAGGAAAGCTCTATTTGCTATGTTTTGGTAAAGAAAAAGGATGGATCATGGACATGTGGCAGTGATTTTCGTAAATTGAATGTCGTGAAAAATAAGTTTCCAGTTCCTTTAATTGAAGATTTATTAGATGAACTAAAAGGGGCAAGTTTTTTTCAAGAACTGGATTTAAGAAGTGGATATAATCAGGTAATAATGTGTGAGGCTGATATTTATAAAACAGCTTTTCCTACTCAGTGAATTGTATGAATAGTTTGGTCTAAGTAATGCTCCAGCTATATTTTAAAACTTAATGAATGACATTTTTGGATCATATTTATATAATTTTATCTTAATCTTTTTTATGATATTTTAATTTATTCAAAAACTTGGGAGGATCATATGATCTACTTAAGAAAGACTTTGATTATTTTGAAAGCAAATTTTCTAGTTTTAAATCACTTCAAGTGTAATTTTGCTAAACCCCAGGTTCTATTTGGGACATATGATTTCAGAAGAGGGTGTAAAACCTGATCCTAACAAGATTGAAGTTTTGCAAAGGTGATCTCCACCAAAATCTTTAAAAGAATTAAGGGGTTCCTAGGCTTATTTGGTTATTACAGACGATTCATACAGGGATATGGCAAAATAGCAGCCCTTTTAACTAAGTTGCTACAAAAGAATACACAAATTTATTTGGAATAAGGATGCAGATGCAACTTTTCTACTCTTAAAGAATGCATTAACAACCACTCTAGTTTTAGGTTTACCTAACTTCATAAAACAATTTGTTACTGAAACACATGCTTCAGGATTGGGGTATTGGAGTTGTGCTTCTGCAGCATTAAGTTATATTAGTAAAGCTATGGGACCCCGATATCAAATGTTGTCTGCCTATGAGAATGAGTTTTATGCAATTTTGTTTCCGATGAAAAAATGGTAACATTACTTCTTTTATCAACATGTAATTATTAGAACAGACCAAAAGACCCTACAACACTTATTGGATCAGCCACCTACAACTGTTATGCAGAATTGAGTACTGAAAAAAATTAATGGGGTTGAATTTGAAAATAGAACATCAGGTAAAGAAAACATAGCAGCAGATGTCTTGTCCAGGAACGTACCAGACGTTACGGTTGCTACTACCCTTAATAAAATAGTTAAATAAATTCTACAACCCCTCACTTCTTAATCAGGAATAAATTTTTAATCTGAAATATAAAAAAAATTATTTTCAATTATACAATTTAAAATAAAAAATTTTATATTTTAAATTATTAATTCAAAATATAAAAATATTATATTTTAAATTATACAGTCAAAAATAAAATAAAAATATATATTTTAGATTGTATTTTAAATTGTATAATTTAAAATATAAAAATTATATTTCTAATTATGAATCTGAAATATATATTTCAAATTATACGACTTAGATTATGAATTATGTTAAAAAAAGAAAACTTGTATTTTAAATTATATAATACAAAATATAAAATTTATATTTCATGTAACAAATTTTTCGACATGGTCAACAGCCCGTCAATGATTAGTTTGGTTAGTCCGAATCAATTTATAACACGAAAGAACAAAAACAACTTTAGCTTTAAATGCTTTGCCCAACTATTTAGAGTCTAGGCTACTTAAAATATAGTGAGATAAATCATTCCGCCACAGGTTTTTCATTGTTTTCTTTTTTCTTATATTAAATTATTTCTTTAGTTTCAATAAATATTTAATGGTATATTTGATTTTATAATTTTTAAAGTTAAAAATAATCATTTTAAATAAGTAATTTAACAAATATATCAATATTTTGTTTCTAACTGAATAATATATTAATAAAGGAATATAATTATTTAATTTTAAAAATGAAAGATTAAATATATAATTTAATATATAACATGATCAAAGGTGACTTTATGTGTTTATTTATCATATTGTTTAGTTTCACCACTTTCCTCCTTTTATTATTTTTCTTACTTCAAAATAATGTTCAAATATAACTCTTCTAAACGAAGTCCTAAACCAAACAGAAATAATAATAATAATAAATCAAAAGTTACCCGAGCCCGGAGCTAGTAAGTAAACCAATCAAACAAACCCGTACTTACCAAAATATCAAACAAAAAAAAACACGAAAGAATGCTAAATAAAAAATATAAAAATAATCATAATCGGTGTTTACACCTACTTTTTGTTAATAAAATTTGAAGAATTAATTTAATTATCGTCTGAGATGGACTGGCATAATTTTTGCTTTCTGACATTAGTCAAATGCCACCGCTGCAGCCTCTCATTATGAAATCCTAAGCCTCAAATTCAGTCAACAACTTTTCTTCTTTTAATGGAGTTATGAAGATATTTTTGTATGTACTTTCAAAAAAATATTCCACATATTTTCTTAATTAACTAGAAGGCGGTAGTAAACATATATAATGGAATTATTTAAGTGTGTAAGAAATAAAATAATAAATAAAAATTATCGTATTGTATAAATAATGAAATTAAAGATAAATAAGTTGAAACCTTATTTTATCCTTCCACTAACACGTCGTGTTAAAAAGACTATTGTAGGAGAGAGTATTAGAATCATGATTTTAACAAGTACTTCGAAGTCATCATTTTCCTCTGTTAAATTCATGATTTGGTGAAAAAATAAAATAAAAAGAGCAATTGGAACACTCATATCCATCCAAATGGATAGGAACAAATTTTTCTTTTTATACTTTACTCTCTCCAAATCTAACTGCAACCATAAATCCTAAACATTTTTTCAAAAGATACAAGTGTAATGTTCAATGATTATATTTTCTTTTTACTCTTAGTACAAGCATAGCATATTATGCATATTATGCTTTATTCAATGATTATTAAATGTGGTAATGTTCACATGGTAATGAATGAACATTATAAAATATATAATCATGCAGCCTATCCAAATATCTTATTAAATGCATCCTTCTAAGTTTCTACTATCATCACAAGATGCAATAAATAAACACAATCTAATGTACTATTACTTATATTTCTTGCATATATTACCCAAAAGCTTTCAGACAAATTAAGTGCCTTATCTCATCAAATGACTTGCTACGGAATATTCACCTTTCCTATTATTATATTCCAAATTGATTAAACTTTATTGCTTTTCAATTTCAAATTTGACTAAAAAATAAAACACCAACAAGATAATACTCAGAAAAGAAAAAAATGCCAATATTTTGCTCCTTAATTGCATAAACAATAGCATTTTATGCGCGTGAAGCACACCTTCAAGCTTGAAGATATTTTTATTTGCCTATCTTTTAAACATTTAAAGTTTTTATTAAACTTTGACCTTCATCCACTTGCAACTTTGATCTATTAAGGAAGTATTTGTGTAAGAATAAATTTATATTACATAATATAAATAAACAGTTAAGTTTGAAATGTTTAATAACTATACAATTATACATAAAATATGAATATTTTACCCAGTTCCAAGATTATAAGTGAATTAAAACAATGAATATCGAAATATGCTTAAGATTGTTCAGTATTACTAATTCTAAATACCTTGGTGAATATCCGAATCTAGATTATACGAGATCAGGAAAAAACCTAACAAAACCTCTCTCTTTCTATATATATCTATCCATCTATATATAGTTTCTATATAACCTTTTATCTCAGAATAATAAATATTTAAAGAGTCACTTGATTTTATGTTTAATTCTAATTTTTTTTATATAAAAGGAGAACTTACGCTAATATGGTAATCAGTCATTGATACCTGTTCTTTAAGGAATTTTGAATCTCAAATTTCAAATAATCTTGACTTGTTGTTTAGCTACTTTCTCAGTTTTAGATCTTTATTTATTTTAAAATAATCTAACCTCTTAAATTTTGTAATTTAATTGTTAAACCTTTGTAGTATTGGCAGGGGCGTTAGTAAGATACTCTTTGATTGGATTGGTTATATTTTGAATATAATTTTTAAAATCAAATTTAATCCAATTATATACACACACGTTTTTTATTTATAAATTTCTGATACTATTCATATTTTTATTTCAGTTTTTATATTTACAAAATTATATAAAAAATTCATATTTTTTATTTTTTATTTGTTATTCATAATAAACAATTTACAATTGTTTTCAAAATATTTTTCAAATTTCAATTTATATGTAATAGATAATTTGATAAATTAATTAAAATATGAATTTATTATATATTCTATTATATAAAAATTATTTTAAAAAATAAACATGTATAGTACGGAAAATATACTAGTTCTCGCATAATATTTAATTAAGACTAGTTTAAGCATATATATATATATATATATATTCAAATTATATATTTAACATATTGAAATTATGTTTAATACTCTAAATTAATTCAACTAACTCTAAAACAAATTAACTTATAATTAAGTTCTAAATTAATTTATTTTGATTTGATTTTTTTCTTCATTTTTAATCTACTATCTCTAGTTTTGCTGTACATATCGCTCAAGGTGAAAGAAAGAAATAAATAAATAGGAAGAGAAAGTGGAATATAGGTACACTAAATTAACCTTACAAGTGAATGTAGAAAGATTTAACATATGCTTGTGGAGTATGCTAATAAATCAAAAGTTGAAGAAAGAGAGAAATATGTCTTAATCAACAACAACAAACCCAATAAATGAATATTGAAGTAACACATGCGTGTCTCCAACACCCAAGAGGTGGCGACTGAACGTTGTTTACGCAAACTCTGTTATTTATATTTTATGTCTTAACAACCAAATACCCGTTTTTTTTTTTTTTTTTTCCAAAGGTCTGGAGAAGCACCCCAACTCTGACCTTACAAATTAAAAGACAACCTCAAAAACTGGAAACTAATCTAAAGTTAAAGCAGAGCAAAACAGAGCATAATCTCTAAGAAGGAGAGAAGAGAGAAGAGGAGAGAAAGTTGAAGGCTTTCTCCTTTACTATTGTTTGGAAAATCTCCCTCTCCCTTTCTCTCTGTCTCTCTCTCTTCTTGTGGAAGAGGGTCTCTGAAGAATACTTGTCTCTCTTAGAGATGTTTGGGTGCAAGAGTTTACTGTGCTGGGACTGTGTCCCTGAATTCACTGACCCTGATCCACTTCCCTTCTCTCTGCCTTCACCCCTTCCTCAATGGCCACAAGGTATGTATGTCCTTAGCATTCACTTTTTGAACAATCTTTTCTGTTCTTTTATTGAATTTCACTCATGGGTTTCCTTTTTCTCGCCCCTTTTTTGTGATAGAGTTACTTGGATTAGGAACTTTCTTCATTAATCACACCAGAGTCTAAACTTCATACATACTGTATCATTTGAAAAAACAGTTTTTGGTCTGTTAATTTTACTGAGTAATTCATAAACCAGAGTTTAAGGATTTTTGGAGGAGGGGTGGGGGGTTCAAAAAGTGCAGAATTTGAGTATACTACGGAGATGACTGGATCAAAATTGATATTTATTACTATCCTTTTCTTTTATCAATCATCTTGCAGTATATTCTGAAAACAATTATTTGTTTGAAAATAAGTGTCAAGAGAAATTATACACTTTCTGTTGACAGACTTGGGGACTGAGTGGATAAACTTATCCAAAAACTCTTATAACATAAGAAAATAAGAAGAAAAAAAGGAACAAAGTTTCTCTATAAACTAATTTGTTCATGGATAAGTCAAAAGTAAGTTTTATATTGATGCAACAGAGTTTCTACAAAATTGCCCATTTATAAGCTAGTTTTAACATATAGAGAAATTATTTTATTTTCCCTTCTTATCTTCTTCTACTTTAAGTATTTTTGCAGGTTTATCCGCACATATCTTCAAATTGATCACCTTTAGTAAATTCACAAGGATGTTGAGAAAAGCCGATGTCATAGCTTATAGAAATTAAAAATAAAAAATAAAAATCGTTTGACTACACATATACCATCAGTGTGAACAAAGAGAAAATGCCTTGTTTTACTTTATTTATATATAAATTTTGTTTGGATGTGAAGTAGTTCCATTAATTCCATGTCTCGTTGACCATCTTCCATCACTTACTGCTTCACTTCGAAAGTCCTTTAAAAGATCTTGCTTTTCAAGGAGGAGAAAGGTTCATGATGTTACCCTTTTTGCAACACTCCTACTGGAATTTCTTATCTTTTGACTTCACACTAAATGTTTTGTCAAATGTTGTGAAGCTTATTGATGGATGTTTGTTTTCCTTTGAGAATAGAACAATATCAATTCATTACTTCTGCACTGTGTAGAACTTACAGCTATCCAAATCTTCCAATGCTATGCTTAGCTTGTACTTTTGCTTGATACTTATGCATTAGTGCATCAAGTAAGCATGTTTATGGCAGACATGATAATTGAACTATTTCTGTCAATGAGCTTTTAATTCTGTTTGGTTCTAAATAATTGATCTTCTCTGGCTATGCCGTCAAATCTTTGTGGCTTCACTATCTTATTTATCTAAGCCTGTGAGTGATCTGGTCAGGTGGTAGTTTTGCAAGTGGAAGAATATGCCTTGGAGAAATAGAAGTTTTAAAAGTAGACAAGTTTGAGAAGGTTTGGAGATGCACAAGTTTGGGTGGGAAATCGTTGGGTTTCACATTTTATAGACCTTTGGAAATTCCAGAAGGCTTTTTCTGCCTTGGTCACTACTGCCAGTCTAATGACCAGCCACTGAGAGGATATGTTCTTGTGGCACGGGAAACTAATGCCTCTGTGTTAGAATCTCCTGCTCTAGAAAAACCACTTGGCTACTCATTAGTATGGAGCACTGATTCACATGATGAAAGTGTTTACTTTTGGTTGCCAAACCCTCCTACTGGTTATAAAGCCATGGGCATAGTAGTTACTAGCAGTCCTAATGAACCTGAAGTTGAAGAAGTTAGATGCACGCGAGCCGATCTCACAGAAACTTGTCAGACTTCTGATCTATTACTGACTGTAAAGTCAAAATATGGAAAAAAGGCATTTCAGGTTTGGAATACAGAACCCTGTGATAGAGGTATGCTAGCTAGAGGTGTGTCTGTTGGGACATTCTTCTGTGATAGTGCCTACTTGGATTCTGAACAAGTGGTGGATATTGCATGCTTGAAGAATCTTGATTCTTCCTTGCATGCGATGCCGAATCAGAACCAAATTCATGCACTTATTCAGCATTATGGTCCCACTGTATACTTTCATCCTGATGAGAAGTACTTGCCATCATCAGTGCAATGGTTTTTTAAGAATGGTGCTGTTTTGTATACTGCTGGCAGTAGCAAGGGTAAAGCTATAGAATATAAGGGCTCAAATTTACCTAGTGGAGGAACCAATGATGGTGCCTTTTGGATTGATTTGCCTACCGATGAAGATGCAAGAAACAATCTAAAGAAGGGAAACATAGAGAGTGCAGAACTGTATGTTCATGTAAAACCAGCATTGGGAGGAGCCTTTACTGATATTGTGATGTGGATTTTTTGCCCCTTCAATGGACCTGCAACCCTTAAAGTAGCACTTATGAACATTGAGATGAGCAAGGTAGGTGAACATGTAGGTGACTGGGAGCACTTCACCCTTCGTATAAGCAACTTCACCGGAGAACTATGGTCTGTATTCTTCTCTCAGCACAGTGGAGGTCAATGGGTAAATGCATTTGATCTGGAGTTTATCAAGGGAAATAAGCCTATTGTTTATTCATCAAAAGATGGACATGCTAGTTTCCCTCATCCAGGGACTTATCTTCAAGGACCATCCAAACTAGGAATAGGAGTACGCAATGACGCAGCTCAAAGCAAATTTATTGTGGATTCAAGCATCAAGTATGAGGTTGTTGCAGCCGAGTACCTTGGTCGAGGAGTCATTACAGAACCATGTTGGTTGCAGTATATGAGAGAGTGGGGTCCTACCATTGTATATGATTCACGTTCTGAGATAGACAAGATAATAGATATGCTTCCACTATTTGTTAGATTTTCTGTGGAGAACTTATTTGAACTATTTCCAACAGAGCTTTATGGTGAGGAGGGACCAACAGGTCCAAAGGAGAAGGATAATTGGCTAGGAGATGAATATTGCTAGTTCTGCTTCAGGCTACCATCTTTTCTTTTGATCTTAAAGCTGTTGTTTTTCCTCTCTCATTTTAACGGGAAAGGAATTCAAACTCATAATTAGTGTCTTCATATACTGGTAATAGTATGTGTGCATTGTGTTACTGTGGGAGAGGTGAAGAGGAGCAAGACATCAACATCATCATTTATCACTTGTAAAGTGGGTGTACCATACATAGTAGCAACTTATGTGATTATTGGTATCGTGAAGAACTACGGTTCTCTTATGTTTTAGTTGCTTAAAAGAATATACATAACCGCACAAAAATTGTGAGAAGAATGACAGGAATGTACATTCTGATACACTCTTTAGTTCATGAATTTCTCCTATTATTTGGAGATTCTTAATAAATTAGTAAGTGTGTTTAAGAGAAAAAAAAAAAAAAAAAAAA
>Ga0209489_102527_pt1 | contig 37081 bp, 14 predicted proteins | sample SiratrowhiteBW_FD_187527 | JGI IMG/M metagenome (GOLD analysis project Ga0209489, IMG submission 187527) | Root nodule microbial communities of legume samples collected from California, USA - Siratro white BW (SPAdes) (version 2) | ecosystem: Host-associated > Plants > Roots > Nodule | place... | reverse complement strand
CTGTGAAGAATGACTTGGCAAAGTTGCAACTTACATCCCCTGTGTGCACTAGCAAGGGTGAGAAGATAGCACTTAGTCGACGTGTTGAGAAGCATTGGCGTCTTATTGGATGGGGCCAAATCCAAGCAGGAATCACCCTTGACGTCCCTCCTGCCCCCCATCTCAGTTGAACGCAGACAAGACAAATCACAGGAAACACCTGCAGCAGCTATAAACACCCTAGAACAATTTAGATATGTGGGAAGGGAGACAATTTTTGGGAACCATTTTTGTGAGGTGGCGAAGAAAACGTTTTGATTGTTGTCTATTTTTGTTTTCACATCGTTATTATTTTATTTTGCCAATGTAACTTATTAAAGTTCAATGAGTTGTTGGTTCTGGGATGTGCTTATTAGGGGCACAATATTCATCGTTAAATGTATGTTCTTAGTAAATGTCATACTTTTGATTGAAGAATTAACTTAAAACTCAGGTTTTGGAGTTAAAAGGAGTTTAGTTTGAACGAGTAAGGGTATATGTGTACTAATTTTAGGAAAAAGAATTACCTCTTATATACACAATGCCATGAATGAAGATGAAGATATTAGATAAATCTAATACGAAGATATTTTAATCTTAAGTCGTCAAAATCAAAATAAAACATGGATATAAGGCCTTAAATTTTTATATATTGAGTGATACTGACGTAAAATTACTGGCAAATTTTGTTGAACTTGGAATTTTTTATGTCTAGCCGATCACATTCTAAGATCTTGAGAATTGCTTTAATAGATGCCTCTAATCTTGTGTCTTTTGAGTGTAAGGGTGAGACTATGCCTTGGGTTGAGATTCACCCTTTCTCCTTCACTAATGCCAAGCTCTTTTGGGCACTTCTGTCATTGCATGACATTCTGAATTCCATTCGACATCGAATATTATCGTGAGAGACTGTCAATGACGAGACAACGAATATATTTCAAACAACGAATATATTTCAAATTGTTATAATTTGAAATGAACTATTAGATGTGTAGTTATCATTCGTACAATATAATTCCTTATAATATGGTCCATTCTTTATTGAATAGCAAAAATTATATCCTTTTGGAATTGTTGGAATCAGATGTTGCATCATTGTCACTAATTTGTTGGTTACTAATATAATTTAGCATTGTAATTAGTACTTGCGCTATCAATGTAAACAATATCTTGTATACGCCCCATTTGGAAGATTTGTATTTGGCATTGGCACTTTTCCATCGGAAGTTAATTGCCCTTGTGGTAAAGAAACACCGGATCCCTATTATTTTTCCTTTTATAATAACTTTTGCTTCTCTCTTCTTTTTTTTTTTTTTTTTTTCTTTTACGTTGTTCGGATATTAATACATGATGTTGATCGTTTTTAGACTATGCTGCTATGAAATTCAGTGTTGTGTTGGTATACCAATAGTGCAATACATTCTTGTAGGAAGGAGTAAATAGGAAGAAGAGTGTAATGGTGGGAGTTTTGTATATATGTTAATTCTGTAAGGAAATTTTGAAGTTACCATTCAAAATCAATTTTATAAACGCAAATCTAAACATACTAAATTTGGTTGAATTCATTTTGACTGTACTTTAGTTAATCATACATAGTGTTTAGAATAAGAAGTCTGTCATGGTTTGGTGAAATAATATTTAACTTGCTAATAAAGAAAGGATCTCGGATACAGTTAAGCATCAAAGTGTAGCAACAATTCGAGTTGTTGCGAACTCCGGAGGGGCTCAACAAAGTTAAATTTTTGATTAATTAGAAAGTGAATCCCTTGCTGAATACAAATGCTCCTACTTATACGAGTTAAATTGAAAAGCAACCGATGATGATAACCACCCAGTAACTCACAAACAACTAATTAAGAAAATACTAAAACAAAACTCTCCATTATCTCAGCCACTAACAAAACCAACCAATTTGGTGCTTGCCCATTTTCTGCGCTTCCCTTTTCCCAAACCGTTGCTGCCTCCAACTTCCGCCACGTCATCTTCAGCCACATCAGCAACAACCTCGTCAACACCCGTATCAATCTCGTGTACTAATTCATATTTACCAAATAATTGAATTAAACTCTTTTGTTATTAATGTCTAATATTTCGTATCAGTTACAAAAATTGTGCTTTAGCATATGAAAACATAGTGAGATAAATATTATGAATGATAAGTACGGTATTAGTCATTTTGTAGGTCTTGGTTCACAATAAAGATTTTCTTAAGCAAGTTGAGTAAAGAGTTGTAATTTTTCATGAAAATATGAAGTACTAGCATGTAGTGCTATTGCATGGTTTCTCTCATGGTTTTGTAATTCAATGAAGACATGGACAAACTTTCATCTACTACTTATTCTTATAAAGTATTTTTCCTGTTTGGCTGAGATTCTAGACAATCTAGAGTAACATCCAACAGTATTCCATAAATTTAGCACTAAGTTTAATGTTTTATAGCATAAACGCTAGTCCGATTCATTTAATTCTATCTACGTTAAATGAGATCCCCATCTTAATCCCGTTTATTAATTTACTTCTTCATTGGTTTGATCATATTTGAACAAAACTTCCTTTGGTTAAATTTACATGAGAAGAAAACGAAAAGAAGAAAATAAATTAAACTTTATGTAAGTTAAAATCGTCTCTTCATCTTTACTTTAAATCGAATGATTTAAATCTCTAAAGTTTAATTTATTATATGTTCTAATTTTGTTTTTTTTTTTTCCATAAAATTAAAGAGTTCACCCAAACAAGGTGATAAAGGTGACAGAGAGACTCTTCTACACATTGCGGGTAAGCTCAATCTAGATCGCAAGCTATAATGAGTCAAATTAAAATAAGTTGAAATTTTACTTAAGCTTCTAATTTATGCTCAAACTCTTAGATTATCTTTATTTCCAACAATGGAAAACCACAAAAAAAATATTAAAACAGGTAATAATTAAAGAAACATAGTCCTTGCAAACATAAATTTAAGTTTCATGTATTAATATTTACAATAATCGACTTCATTATGTTTTTATCGTTAATATTTTACTAATATTTAATTTTTTATTTTAATAAAATTATAAATTAATACATTTAACTTTCACTCAATTTTCATTCATTTCATTTAATTTAAATAATTTTATTTTTCACATTTTTTCTTAACCTTTATTTTTTTCTTACTAATTTCAATTTTTTTTTCTTTTTTTGGCAATGGTTATTTAATTTTTTTTATATCAACCCGACATTTATCTCTTCTCTTTTTTCTATTTTACTTTTCCCAAAAACTAAGAATAAAAAAATATTGTAACAAATTAATTACATTTAATTTCGTGTAATAAAGAAAAAAAAGGCAATTATTTTTTGGTTATTAAATTACTTTAAAAAATGAAGTTATGTAATTACAATTCCTATAAGCTACTTTACTAGAAAAAAAAATAGAGTGTGGGTTAATTTGTAAAATATAATATAAGTAAAAGTATGATAGTTTTGTAAATGCAACACTTTATGTTGATATGATATTTATAATATTAATATTTATCGAAAAGTAAAACAGGATCGCCAAAGGTGGGCACCAGTGGAGGTATCTCAATAATTATATTATGTTCTCGATAACGCAATTACATCATTTTAAATAAATTTTGGTACACGACTGTAAATATTTAATAATTTATACACGAGTAATTTGAAAATATGTTTTGTAACTATACATAATTATCCTATCTCAAACAAATTAAATATTCAAACGTCTGCTCTAATATCACAAATATACAACTCACAAAGACAATGCATACGCACGCCAAAGAAAAAGAAAATAAGTTTTGAAACAAAGCTTCAAGTTACCGCATGCTTAAGGAACGCACGATATTTCACGAAATCAAGCTGCATATAGGTAAAAAAAGATGCAAAACTTACAACCTAATAGTGCCGGTTGACACAAGTTGAAGAGTTTTAAAAGCGGTACCAGACATAAACTTAATCAGCTACATGCTCATGTGCAGTATAGCTCTCGTATTTGAGGCATTGCTGGTTCTCGATCATTTCTCTATACTCACGGGTACATGCCTTCTATAGCTAATACCTATACTCCACCTTCAAGACGTTAAATTGTGCATGTAGATGAGGTTAACAAAGTTATGTGTGTAACCTATGGTTTATGGTTTCTGCTCCGGTGTTTATGTAAAACAGTCTAGTCCACATATGCCACCATATTTCTGGGATTTACAACAATTCTGTTTCTATGTGTGCCTCTAATTTGAAGAACAAGACATGCTATCTAATATCCATACTGAATCATGCAAAGGATCGTAAATAAAATATTTCCTGTTTTGTAACTTTTGGGTTCCAAACCACAATTTGAGGTGATCTGGGATACATTTTATATCAACAAGCATAGTATCACTATATCTCATTTCGATACTTTGAATATTCAAATTTTCTGCATGATTGCAGAGTATCAATTGTATTCATAATTCTCTAAACCATCCTTAGTTCTACTGCTATATGCACTGTTTTTCAGCACAATCATTTTCAGAACAATCATACACAACCAACACCAACACAAGCCGGATGCAACCAAATCCAAATCATTACTCCAAAACGTAGTGAAAAGACAAATATAAGCATTGTATTAACGTAATAAGTATTCACACGAAGACACTACTAGAAAGAGAAGGTCATAAAACCCCTCAAAAGCAAAGTCCGCATAACAACCGAATTCGCATTAATATACAGAAAACATATAACATTCCATATGTGATAGTGATGATGACGATGGTGATGATGATGATAATGTGATAGCATCAATTGATTAATTAATTAGGTTAACCTCTAGCCTTGAGTTCGGCGAGGCGGCGTGACAAGTCGTCCTCGTCGACCTTTTCGGCTTCCTTGGTCGGAACGGCGTGAGCGGCGGGCTGAGGGAGGCCGACGGAGACCTCGAGACCGTAGTCGTCGGCGACCTGCTGCATGAGGCTGTTGACCTCTCCTTCGGGAGTGGAGAGAGAGGTCGATCCGGCCATGGCGCTCTCCATGAACTCCGCCTGGACCTCCATGTTCACGAACTGCTTCTCGAACTGGTCCATCGTCTCCGACATCTTCTGCAGGTTCCCCGTCGCCAGCGACGACTCCAACGATTTCACGATATTTCCCATCGACTTGCTGATCGTCGTCATCTTCGCCTGCGTGTCAAGCCGCGCCACCACGGCGTCGAGGCGTGAGGCCAGGCGGAGGTAGTTCATCTGCTCCGTGCGCTTCCGGATCGCGTTCTCCGCGTAGATCCGCGCGCCGTCCATGTTGCCTTTCTCGATCGCCTTCTTCACCTTGAGCTTCTCCGCTTTCTCCTCCTTCTCGCACTTGCGCGATTGACGCTGCAGCGACTTCGACGTGAATTTCAACTCCATGATCTGGTTCATCAGCTTCTCCGTGTTCCCCATCGTCACCGCTTCGCTTAGCTTAGGGTTTTTCGATTCCCAAATTCAGAAAGAGAGAAAGAGAAAGAGAGATAGAAGGAGAATGGAATTTCGAATTTTCAGTTGAATTGAAATATGAGACCTTTCTTAGGTTCCTCTTTTCTACGTTTTTTTTTTATTTGTAAAGGAATTGATTGGGCTGGGTTCCTTCCACGAAAGTTCTCTCTCCGCGTTACCCTTCTCACACGGCCCAAACTCTGTAAGTATTATTAATATTCAAAACTAGTAAACATTTGAACTCATTGCATAAAATTTTTTTATATTATATGAACAATTTATAAGTATTGTTGGTCACATGTAAAAAACTTAAATGAAAGAATTATATTATTAATATTTAGGAAAATAATCGAAGCATTGTGATAATTCTATACAACAACTAATATTTGGTTGTTATATTTTGCTTGTTTCTTTTCCTTAAAATGGTATACAAAAAAATCATGTTAGAAAAGTACAAATGGTATATTTGTGATATTAATGTTTCAATTAGTGTAATTTGTCAACCATGAAGAAATGGACATTCATTTTTATATCAATATTACATTGTTACCTTTTGTTACTGGTGTAATAAATATTGATAACAATAAGGTTGAAATATGAATTAAAGTTAATTGCTAACTGGACCAAATGATATTGGTTGTTAATTTGACCAATGATAGATTATTCGCATTGGTTGTTACTTTGACCAATGATAGATTATTCGCATTTATAATTGTTATTATCTTGCAGGAATTTCTGGTGTAGCATAACCAATTTACAATCATGTTGATGGAATATAGAGACTCTGTAATTTAACTTTTGATTAACTATCTAAATCAAGTTATTTACATCGCGTTTGAAGATAAATGCTAATTTGAAGTTAGCCGAAAAAGAAACATATGATTAGAAGAATATGAAAAAAATGTGCAAACATATTTTGATTGGTGATAAATATCGATACAAATTCTAAAAAGTATTCACGTCATCATTTTCCTATGCAAAATTCGAAAAAAAATAAATAAAGCAATGATAATTTTTTTAAAGAGAATAATCAATCATCATCAATACTATATTTTAAATTCCAGATTTTATAAGTGAATGCAAATATAAATAAAAATATCTAATGACATTGTTTAAAAATATTACTGAATTTATTTAGCATTTTTCATTCATAAAATAAAATAATAGATTTGAAATTATTTTCTTTCATATTTCCTGACTCGATATTTATGTTAAAACATAAAAATATTTTTTAAATAACGACATTAACATTTATATTTTTGTGTACTATCATACACAATTCTTATATTATAGGAAGTAATTGATGAACAGTTTCCGTAATCAAATTACCTTAATGTTGTCTTGAACCTTTAATCAAATAATATATATATATATACTAGCTACGTAAAACATATATTATAATTATCTTTTATTTAATATTTTTCCTAACTTTTACCATTTCCATCACCCATGTACTCGGCATCCAGCTGTTTGACTATGTTTATATGATTTGATAGTTATATTTGTTCAAGAATTATCTAAAAATGTCAACCAGTTTCACAGTTTTACGGTCAAAGAACAATGTTTTTGTGCAGTTATACATATTTCCGCCTTCCTTCACAGATGATATAATATGAACATCAATCCTTGATAATTAAAACTTCTTGAACAAAAAATCCAGCCCAGGTAGAAAATCTATAGCATAGTAGTCTCGGTTGTATATTGAAAACACAATAAGTGGCTCTCCAGACAAAACACAAAAATCTAGAATTGAGTTCTAGAAAACAAAAACTACAAAAGGATAGTAGAAATGTAGAATGCAAATTAAACACTTCTCTCAATTCACTTCCTGCCAACGATCTTCACAGCCTGTCTGTTTCTCTTCTTCACACCAGACTTTGCAACTTTCAGGCTCCTATTGACTGCGCTCAACCTAGCCAGAGCTGCCTTTTTCAGATCAGGCCTGTAGTAGTTATCCGCTACCTACAACGCAAATCACAAAGTAGATAAAATTAGCTGCGTGGTTCCAATGAATTAACAGGAAGTATATCACAAAGCTGCTAGCAGTCAACGAGAAATAATTAACAAAGGAAAGAGACCATTAACAATGGCATCACTACATCCATGAAAGAACTTTTGGATGATAAAAAGCTCAGAAGCCAAGCGTAACAAGTAAATTTCATTGAAGGAACCCCAAAACGGATTTCTTCTTACATGTTAGAGGCTCATCACCGCTGGGTAAAAATCACTCATGGTAGAGATTTAAAAGGTCTCCATTCTAAAATTTGACGCACCAAAACCACTTTTTCAACAGACGTATTTCTCAACAAACCAACAAATGAAGATATACAAGGAATGTACAATATGATGTCGCAGAAATTCAACTTATGTTGCAACGAAATGCCTTAAAAATGTTAGGCTAGCACCAAAACACGAGAAAAATCCCACTTACGTGTGCCAAAATGCCTTTTAAGTCTAACAAGTAATCTACAACAACCACCAATAATCTGGGTAAACAAAATCTTTATATAACGTTAACTAGTTTGCAATTCAACTGAAGCAACGTAATTTTTTTTCACACAAATGATAAAAACCCATCTACAAAGCCCACATGGTGGCAGTTCATATGTAGAAAAAATAGCTACCCTAGCACACATTGTTGTCATGTGTAGAGAAAGGCAATTAACAACCATCAACATTTTCTCTTGATCAATATCAAATAGAAATGCAGCTACCACATAAAACAAATATTTTCAAATAGGAATATAATCAGCTGTCTAGAACTATACACCATTTACTCCATGTCATTAAAACGAAACAGGGAAAACACCCCACAAAACACAGAATGATCGATTCAGTTCCCTCCCAAATTACCTGATTTTGCACTGCCTTCGCCATTCTTCTGAACTCTTTTTTCATGACAGATTTGTGAAGCAAGGAAGCAGGCTTATTTTGTTTCTTTGTCTTAGTTGTGGCCAGTATCACAGCTTGGTCTTTACCAGCAGGCTGAATAGTCACAGTTTTCTTGTTCGCCAAACCTATCATAAATTCACAAACAAACATTGATTACCTACAATCACCTGGCCTCAAAAACCCTATAGCAACTAAAACCTATAAATCAACAACACATTTTAAATGATTTTGACTTCACTAAGAGGATGATTACCAGAGTACTTGAAAGTGTTGAGATTGTAGAGATTGTTGGGTTCTCTGCTGAACTGCACGCTCTGAGTGCCCCTTCCGAACTCTTTCACCAAGAAAGAGTTGTTCTTCTTCACGATCTCCCAAATCAATTGTCCTGGCACTGTCGTCATTTTCTTTTTCTTCTGCTACCTTCACACAAGATCTAAATTCTAATCACAAGAACCTTAGCTCGTTGTGCAGGAGAGGGTGAAGAAGAAAAAAAGGGTTTCTTTCTGTCACAATTTATACCGAGTAAAATGGAAAACCCTAACTCCTCGCCTTCGGATGGACCCGGTCCGATTGCTTATTATTACTGGGCTATAGCCCATCTAATATAACGTTAAAGGGATCGATTCTTCTTGCACCTCCATGGTTTTATAAGAAAATATTTCTTTTTTTATTTTCTTGTATAGAAGCGCTTAAGAAGAAATTATGCAAATGAGTTATAAAATTCTGTAATTTAGATTTTAATAAAACTATATCGTAAGAAAAATAAAATGAAGAACTTTATAGATTTATAGAATTTGAGAATTTTTCATATTTTTGTTATAAACTATTCAAAATTGTAAAAAATTAGAATCGATACAATATCTAAGTCATTTATAAATCAGTTCTAATTTGATATTGAAAATAAAAATGTATCATTTGATTCAATTGAAAATTGATGAAATAAATATGAATAGTGTTTTTTTCTTCTTTTGGTATAAAAGATGTATAGAGAGCGTTTCCTTTCTTGACGATTTTGGACGGAAAATAAATAGCGAGTGGTCCACACAAAAGACTCAACTCAAAAGCACTTATCTTTAAATACCAAGACTTTGCCTCTTATAAATTAAAACATAGCTAAGCTGCAATTAATATTCGTCCATTTTATTGTGTGACCATAAGTTAATCACAACCTTCAAAATTACACGGCTAAAGATGGAAAGACCATAAGTTATCTTTATTCTAGGTTATGTTCGAGAAATTATGTTATTTTTAAAATATGAAATATAATTTGATTGTTTTTGTAAAGATTTTACGCATCTCAAAATTATTTTTAAAATTTTAATTTATGCGTTGTTTTATACGTTTTGGTTTGTTCTATATTGATAATTTGTTTTATTGAAGATGTCTTAAACATGAAAAGGTTAAATAACTAAAACATAACTTTGGATTATCCGGTTCATTATATTTTGATGTGGTTATTAAGGCGTTACTAATTATACATAATTTTTATATGTATTTATAATTTTATTATACAGTGTTAGTTAGGAATTACACATGTTTTATATATGCATTCATCAACCCAAAGTGTTAGTTAGGAATTAAAAAATATTAAAATATATAAAAATATTTTTTTATTTCTTAACCAGTTACTAAAAATTATGATATTAATACTTTCCATAAACATGTCTCCATATTTTGTTTCACTTAGAAATTTTTCTAAAATATTTTAATCACAAAAAACATTTCTCACTCTAATCTAAAAATTGAGACCAGCAACCAACCTAGAAAGAGCTAAATATATATATCCAGTGAAACAAGTACACATCTCACCATCAACAAAAAAAAGAGTCATAATCTTAAATACTTTAATCTAAGTCGCTTCCCGCCATATCTCATTGGGAACAATGGTTAAGTATAACATGGGAGAAATGAGCATAAACATATATTAAAATTATATGCATAAACATATATTAAAATTATATGCAGCTTTGCAACTACTTTCAATAGTATTCTCTTATTAGAATTGAACTTTCAGTTAACAAAATACAACTCTACTTCCCAAGAAAAGATCAACACTATAATAACGCTGCAGGAGTTGCATCCAAGTTTGGACTTCGTCAAACTGAACCTGCAGTACAACTTGTGCATTGAACAAAATGACATTGAAATTTGGAGAAGAGAGTGGTCCACAATAGTTCACTGTTGGAAGTCAACTTAAGATGACCACACAACTTGATCGAGGAATCAGCTAGACTGTGATGCTTTCCTTCTAGCGATAATGCATATCTATCCAACATTTTTGTGGTACAAATCCACTTAAAGAAACTAAATTTGCTAGAATGTGGATGCAAAGTGGAAAACCAATTGCCAAACTCGGACACTTACAAATAAAAAAACAACAAATGTGCATTAAAGATTATCTCCTTTGAAGCTCGTCGACCCTCCATTGAAAAGGAATATAATTATATATTGTGCAGTTCTGATCTTCAACCAGATTCAATGAAATCACATTTATTTAATGGGCAAGTAGCTTGCCAAGTAGGACACTACCATACAAACAGCCATAGGTTCTCCAAAAAGCTATTATTAAAAACAGCATACTATAAATTGCGCATGTAAAATACACAGATAGAGTAAATAAATTAGAATCTCCAAGCCATGGCAACACTTGTACGTGATGAGATTGAAAACAATCTCACTACAACAACATTCATATCTCTCCATGCCCAGCCCTAAAAAATTACCTTTTTTGCTTCTCTCTTCCATCATTGGTAAAAGTGAAGAACACCACCATCCACAAACATAAAAATGCATCACAATGAAACTTTAAAAGCGGCCCTATTGATATCATATATATCAATATCCTAAAGGATTAAACTTAAGCTAGTAATATATATAACTCTTTTCACAACATGTCTAAATATACAGATCAGAATATTCATAAATTTTCATAGTTAGACCCAGGTGTGAAAATTGCAAGGTTAGACCACCCATTTGTACCATTCCAACAGCTAGAATCACCATTTTGCATACTCAGAAAACTTTCTGCTTTCCCATTTCTTTCAATCTCCAGCACCGGGTTCCGACCAGAACCCGGATCCGCCATTTGACCCGACCCAACATTCTCCCCAAATTCTTCCATTTCCACAGCTTTTAGATTCGCCCCAGTTGATTTCAGACCCTCCAAGAGGTTCCCCAGATGGCCACCTGATGCCAAAAGAGAACCGAAACTCCCACCACCAGCAACCGGGTTAGGGCAAACACGGGTCGGGGCGGGTTCTATAGCAGGTGACGGGGAAGCGCGTTTGGTGTTGGTGGATGAGGATGAGCGTTTAGCGTTCTTTCTGCTTCCACCCCCAACGGGGATGTTTCTCAATGCACCACCTTTGGTCCAATACCTTCTGCAATTTTTGCAAAAATGGCGAGGCTGCGAGAGGTTGTAGTTGTTGTAGTAACAGAACTTGGTGTTGATGGAATCGCAACGCGGACACTTAAGCTGCTCTTGTTCGGGAAAGTGGGGTTTCAAGGGTTGGAACAACGCTGGATCCTGCATTCTCCTATTCCCAAAAGGACTTCACTTTCGAAGCCCCTTTTGTTAAGATCTCAAAAGAAGTGAGGGGAAAGTAGAAAGAAGACAAAAAGGTGGGATTTTTGTAGAGAGGGTGAGACGGGTTAGTTTGTATGGAGCTACAGAACCGACCAAAATCCTAATAAATGAAGCCGAAGAAACAAACTTTTGTATGCAGAAGCGAACGAAATCAACAAAGTTGTTGTGTGTTTGAAGATAAAGAAAAGAAAAGCTCAAAGGGACAGAAAGCTACAGGGGTGATTGAGCTTGGAAGTTGGCTTGTGGAGGGAGAAACCGGCTGAAAAACTAGGAAGGGATTTAACTGGGCTCAGCAGATAGCAAACAAGATTCGAGAAATTAGGGAAAGTGAGGATTTTTATTTTAGTTGATTAAGTGGTATTTGAAGAAGAGTGAGTTTGAAAATGTTGATATGAGATATGAGATGACCTAACGTGAATGTGACGCGTGAATGATAACTACCTCTCTCCGCAGCCTTCAGATAGAAAGGGAAAGTGCATTCTCTCTTCTCTTCTGCTCACTGCTCCAACCATTGGCTTCAATCTTCTGCTAGGTTCCCGAATCCACTTTTAACCATGTTAAATAACTACTTTTTCCTTTTACACTAGTTTTTCTTCTTCTTGACAAATGGTGTGCTTTAGGTGTAAGATCCCTATCAAGTCACAAATCATCACTAATTGTAAATAACTAACCTTGTGTCGTTGGTCAAGTTCAAAACCAACGGACAACAAACAATAGATTAATACAAGTACAAAAAAAATTTGGTAAAGAGACAAATAAGAATATCGAGAGAGGGAATTAAGTTTAAGAACATATATTCCCGTGGTTATAAACTAATAAACATATGACTAACGAATCAACTCGTTTTTTTCTTTCGAATGTGTGCGATGTTGGAATGTCTCTGGTAACTTGATTATCAGATTAATAGAACATCATCCAAACAGAGACAACTAATGACCTCATTACTATTTTGTTTTGTTTTATTTTATTTTCTTAAAAATAATATAATTATATAATATATATTTTTTAAGAAAGGGACATAACCGACATAGGTGGAAGCTTGGTGGGTTGAGTGAGCCAAGCCAGCGCGTGGGTTAGAGCCGCCGGCAAGTGTGGCCCAGTGAGTCCACGAGAGGCTTGCGCGTGAACAAAGCAAGTGCACCCCATCATGATGTGGCTTTGATCAGCGGATCAGGACCGTTGAATGGGTTTGCGTTGAGTTATCGCCACCCCAACAAAGCCACGACCAATGTCACCCGCGACACGTGGCGGAACCCCATAAGTGGCACACGCACTAGAATAAGTGGAGGTGCTGGAGTGACAGGGCTATAGTGGTAAATTGAGTATGGGGAAATGCTAAAGCAACACGCCGGTGAGAGAGATGTGGAAGACGGTGGGTCCCGGGGGTTTGTATTCTCACTGGGTGTTTTGTCTGAGGTGGTGGCTGTGATGTGGGAATTGTGCAATGGAGGGTGAGGCTAAGGGAGCATGTGGGTCCCACGGTGTAACGAATTATTTGGACGGTCATGATTTGTTATGGTCGATGGATTAGAATTGAAGAGAGGCACCGTCCTCGTGCGCACAACGCATAGGTGAATGATTAAGTGGGCCCCACTTACAACTATTTTCTCTAGATGATATAATCCATACATTAGTAAAACTTATTAGAGGAGCTGATTTTATTTTGTCAAATATTAGTTTAACTTTAATAAATAAATTTGGAAAAGTCAACTCGGGAGATAAATGTAATTTACACAATCATTTGTGTGACTTCTATCCTATCGAAAATTACTTTTTATTCTTGTTATTTTTGTAAAATAAAAATATCCAATAAAAGAAACTTAAAAATATTCTATTACTCTCAAAGGTTAATAAATAATATTGTTATTGGTGTAAATTTTCACAACTTTTCAACATCGTAATAATTATTTTTGATGAAAAAAATAGAAACAAGCCAAATGAAATAATACAAATGTAAAATGTATTGTGTAAGTTCAAAAAAATGACAAAAATAATAATAAATTAGTTAAGTATACTTTTGATTTCATAAAATAAATACATTTTAAATTTCTTTAAAGGATTTTTTTTATTTTGAATAAGAAGTGTTACCTAGTGTTTTCTCTCAATATTTTTTTTCACAACTGTCATTAAACCAATAATGTGTGATTTGGTGGTATGAGGACAAAAAATATGGGAGTATTGAATATCAAAATATTTATTCTCTGATTTAATTTGTCAAACATTAATGCTTAAATGTTTGATTTGTTTATTCATTGGTATATTGTTTATGTGGAATTAAATAGGCTAAACTTTTCATGCTTGTTTTTACTGATTAAGAATAATCTGAAAAAGAGTGTAAAATATATGAAACGCGCTGAATAAATGAGATGAATAAAATATATAAATATATGACACAAAACTTTTATATCATTAGTTTTTATTTCAAAAAATTTTACTTCAAAACTGATTAGAGCATAAACTATATTTACTTTACATGCACAAATGTAATAAATTATAATTATAATATGTATCATAATCAATTATAGTTACTGTATGACATTATATAATACAAAAATAGTAATAAATAATCAAAATACAAAAAATAATAAATAATAATTATAATAATATAATAATAATAGTAACAATACTTATAGTATATTATTAATATTAATTAGCTAAATGATTTAAAATTCCTTATTTAATCAAAATTAATTTATGACAATAAAGAATTTGATCAATTCATTAATATATTATTTTCTATTTTTCAATTTATTATATTTTTTTCACGTCTCACTTTCTTCTTAATCTAAATAACCACATTTCTTCTTTCTTTCCTTTTTTTTTTTTCGTACTTCACTCTCTCATATGTACTCTCCAGTCTCACCAGAAACTAAAAAGAGAGTAAAAAGCTTGATATGATACTTACAATTTTTATTTTTTTTATATATGCGACATCTTATATTTAAACGGATTATTTATTTATTTAATTGAGATAATACTTTTGTTAGTAGACGTATTTGTAAATGTGGTTATTTAGATTAAGAAAACAGAAAGTGAGAAGTGAAATGAAAAATATAATAAATTTTTTAAGAAATTTAATTAATATAATAAAATTATTAATTATATTTATTTACTATGTTAGAATTCAGTTTTGAAAAATCATATAACAGAACACGCTTTATTATTATTAATCAAGAGAAAATCGAATTTTAACATATGTGATATTTTATAAATAAAAGACAATTTCTTTTGTGAGAAATTTTTATTGAAAAGTGGTAATGGAGTCCACTCACCTTACCCCAAATGGGAAGAGATGATTAACATGAGAAGAAATATTAAAAATATTAAACAAAAAATAAAAATTAAACCGGATTCATAAAATAATTGAGATCATTTTAAATCTTTAAAGAGATGAATTTGTTATTTTTTTTTTATATATATTACTTCACTCTCCTATTTTATTCGATGTATGTTTTAGACTCACAATTAAATTTTCTTTATTCTAAAAATGAATCAAGCACGGTTAGAAACAACTAGGTTTTTTATGTAATTTCTAATAATTAAATAGTTTCAGAATTTAAAGATATACAAATTTACATTAAACATTCAATCAAATTATATCTTTATTTTAAAATATTAGGATGAAATAGCCAATTTTTCATAATTAGAACTGGATTTAAAAAAATTTAATAATCCTTGGAAATATGAATAGAATACAGGATATGGTCAAGGAAAGTGGGTGAGAGTGTTAGAGGACCATCGTCATGTCATGTCGGTGTCTTTTTCCCGTGCAACACGCCACCAGAACATCATCCTCCAAACCACTCTCTTCCTATTCAAATAATAAAACTCTACAAATATCCAATGACATTTCATGTCATGCATGCATCAAACTAAATCACATCATCATGCATGAAGTCAACGATAGTTGACTGCTTGCCATCCACTCCTGACTCTCATCACATCTGTTTCCATCTACACCTTTCTTCTGCTTCAACTCAGAGGAAATTAATCTTCTGTTTTTCAAAGATAAGTTAGAGATGATTGCAAAATGGAAAGTGACGTGACTCCATAAAACTTGCAATATTTGGATAAACAAATGAGTTTGTATATACATCGTTTATGTTGGCTGTGTCCGTGAACATGGCTAAAAACCCTGTCGAATCAGAAAAAAGAAAACCAGTTAGATTTTTTAAGTTATTCAAAACCATGACCATAAGGGAGTATATTATTAAGTACGATGATATTTTGTCTTACAATTTGTTTTTTCCATTTGAAGGAGTTAAGCTTATAAAAGCACATGTGTTCGAGATAAAAACCCATGAACAAATTTTTATAGCACATAACGAGAATATAGATATGGGTCTTCCTAGATTGTCCGTTATATATTACAGCAAACACATTCCTTAATCCATTAAGCCTACACGCAAAAGCTCAATATGCATAATTCCAATTGAATTTTTAAAAGCTTATTTGCCTTGAAGCTTCTTCAGATATTATTCATCACTCTATCGGAGTTTTGGATTTGGTTAAGGCATTAGATCATTCTTCTTCTTCAGAACACGTTGAGCAGCATTTAAGTGAGTTACGGTGGATGCATGTAAAAATTAACTAAGAACCTGTAAGACATAAGATATATATATATATATCAGTAAGATATAATAACTTAATAGTAAGATATAATAACTTACCACGTCTAGTATCAGTAAGACATAATAACCTACCAATCCAGTACTGATAGATATTTATATATTTCAAAAGAGTGTTTCTTCAAACATTTATCTATTATTTTTTATTATAAGATTTAGCAACAAGTAATCCAACTTTTGCAAGAATATCCAAGACTATATATTTATGATGTGAAACATAAATTCTTCCACTGCTTCGAGCCACAAGACTAATAAGGAAGTATTTGAATTTTCCTAAATTCTTTATTTTGAAAGTTTTATCAAAGATAACTTGTCGTAGTTTCAAAAAAGAGTGTCATGAAAGGATGATGTCTTTAACATATACGAGCAAAGTAGTGAAAGAACTAAATGTGTTCTTTCTAAACAATAAATAATCAACTATGGATTGAACAAAATTAATATTTTTGAGAAAAAAAGACAATTTAAAAAATCATTATGTACTAGTTTGTTTTAAGCTATATAATGATTTTGTAAGTTTGCATACCTGACCAGTTTTAAACACAACCATTCTAAGTAGTGGAAGTATATAAATTTTTTTATCTAAATCTTCATGTAGAAAAGTATTATTTACATATAATTGTTGTAAATGCCAGCTATAAATAGAAGCTAATGCAAGAAGTACTTTGATTGTTGTTGTTAGGTTTGCAATAGGAAAAAATGTATTCATGTAATCTATGCCTTCAAGTTGGATATAATCCTAGACAACAAGTCTTGCTTTATATCGTTCTATCTTTCCATCGACTTTATATTTTATTCTAAAAATTCACTTACATCCAATTGTTGTTTTGCCTTGTGGTAGATATGTCATAATCCAAGTCTAATTCTGTTTCAGAACTTTATTTTTTTTTTTGCATAGCTTCTTGCCATTCGGATATCTTGACAGCTTTATTGTAAGACTTTGGTTCTTCATTGGAAGATATGGCTAAGGTGTAATAAAGTTGTTTTACAGATAATCAATCATAGTTAATAACAGAAGAGATAGAATAAAAAATTATTTTAGAATTAGCATTTAACATAAGAGATATTAATGTGATAATCTTTAAAAAAATCAGGTACTTTCTTATTTATAGTGGAACGCCTAACTCTTTGAGAATTTTGGTTATTATCAGTCATGTCACATCATTATTCATTGATAATTTTATTTGAAATTGACTCAAGTAAAAAATTAAAATTGCTTTTAGTTAAAAAATTTTCTGTATTAAAATCATCATTCGTCACATATGAAAAAACATTTTCATAAAATTAATATTTCTAATAATCAATATCTCACTACTATTGATATTCAAAACTATATAACTTTTCGTATCACTTTTGTATCTAAGGAAGACACATTTTCTTGCTCTAGGATCAGGTTTGGATTTGTTTCTTTCAATGGTGCAAGCAAAACACAAATAACCAAAAACACTTATATCATGTAATTCAAGTAATTTATCATAAAACAGTTCATAATGAGATTTTTTCCCTAAATAAGCAGAAGGAACTCTATTTATCAAATGCACAACGTGAATTATAAAGACCAATAAGATTCTAGTATATTAGATTGGGCGCACCTTATCGCTCTACTCCATGTATAATAATTGATCTCGTTGAGTTGTATTTTTATCAATACCATCCCAGAATTTTCTCCAAAATGGAAATAATATAGACTAGAAAGATTCTAAGAGATATCCATGCTCTTAGGATCAGTCATATTCATAATGTTTTCCAAGAAAAATTTCAAGATCAAAACATAGAAGAATCAAAAATAGAAGAAAAAAGAGAGGAGAAGGAAGACACGGGAAGAACATAATCTGATACCATATTAGATTTGACACATTTTTTTTAGTAAGAACAACAATAGTAAAATTATCCAAAAATGAAGAAAAAAGCTTTCATGATGTTTGTAAAATACAAAGTGTGTGAAGAATTACATAAATACAACATTGGGAAAAGATAATTTTATTTCAAAAGTTATATGGATCTTTACGGGAAGAGTAGCTTATTTTATAGGCAACATAAAATACAACATCCTATTACATAGGCAATAAAAATAAAAACAGAAAACGGATCAAAATAATAGCCATCCACGATTCAGTGCGTACACACATACCAACCAACCAGTAAAAAAGAATTGCTCATAATTTAAAATAGCTTTGAAGAAGCAACATAAATCTCTGCAAAGAATTTCACAAATTATTATGCTTGCCATGTTGACTGGACTAGTTAATTTCATACATCAAATTATCTGAATTAAAACATGTGTAAAACTGGATGAAGGCCTTATGCTATGCTGTTTTGAACAATGAAGCTAATGGTTGTATGGTACTCAAACCGTGCAGTTCTATTCAAACATAGTAGCCCGTGAATGTAAATCCTCGGCCCACAACCTCACCTCCCCAAAACCATGCAAAACATTCTAGTCCGAACAAAGCAGCAAAACCAACATTCTCCTTCTTTAGGTCCTGCCAGTTCTTCACCGTGTTCTTGGCATGATTCAGTTCCTTCCAGAATGAATCGTAACGAAGAGGAATGCTGCAGAAAATAAGCAAAAAGTTCAATACCTGAAAGAACCAAAGTGCATACCATAGTTTAATCCCCCTCATCCCAATTTACCTTTTCCCTTATAGTCCCATGGGGCATCCCCCACCCTGAACCCCCAAAAAGTACAAGTACAAAATTGGACATAATAGTGAAACCGCACAAAGACATTACAACTAATGTTTCAGTTTGGCAAGTTAAGCATATAGCAAGAGTAACTTAATTCTGATCAAAATATACCATACTATCTTATTCAGCAGCAGCCTCTAGCACAAGTTCACCTATTCTATATTGTGAAGTAGCTTATACAATGCAATGCAAACATTTCAACCCGTTGGGAATGATATTTATGCCTCTGAAATCAACCACATGCGTGTTTAATCCGACATCCTCAAAGGTTGGTCCTGTTGGCTTTGCATTTTTCGAGAACCTCTGTTTGTCAATGTTGTTTAATGGATTAACATGTTTAATATATGGTAAGGGAAATGAAAATGTCAAATAGAAGGTTATTTCGTAGTTTTCATTTTATTTTGATAGTTTTGAAAACTGAGAACAGTTGAATTTAGAAAAAACATTTTAAGAAAATGAGCGAATAGGACATAAAATTAGTTTATCAGTAATCTTACAGGAGACACAATTGCGATGTTGACAACAAAATGAAGCAGGAGAGAAAGAGTAATTGTTGTGTGAATAGAGAGTAGTTAACAGAAGTGAGAAAGTGAAGAAGCAAGGATACCTGGCAAGGCGAGTATAAAACAACTGGTTGGCCAATGATTGGCATTTTTCAACGGTGGGTGGATCCTGGATGTAGTGTTTGTTCTGCTCCAACAATAACTTGTAGTATGAAGCTCCATTTTTTGCCACTACTTGTGAGGCCTGGTTCACCTTTGATTGTAACTGGGGAATCTTTGATGCCATGGATCTCCGATTTCCTAAGCAATTTTTGTTGGCAAAGGTCGAACATATATTCAAATCTCATAAATAGATTCATTTATGAAGAACATAAAAATCCAATACTTTCTTGAAGTAATTAGAAGGATATATGAAATTTTATCATACAATTTAACTTAAGCAAATTCAAAAAATAGAAATCGAGATTTTAAATTACATCTTCATAACCATATTCAATTTGTTTGGTGAGGAACGTAGAATTACGAAGACATACAAGGATCTTCATTAAAAGACAAAATGAGAAGAACATTATGATTGGAACATTGGCTTTGGTTAGTACCAGAAAGGGTAGTTTGTTGAGAATTGATACGAGGAAAATGGAGAATGCAGCCTCCACCCAGCGATTACCGTTTCTACCTCCTATGTCGCCTTCTACTACTCTCTACTTTAACTGCTCACTCCGCTCCTTATATATGTATATATACATGCTTCCTTACGTGTTATTATATAATTAATAAAAACAACCGTGTTTATATTTTAATAAATAATAATACATGGATACATATTCTAGAAAATAAACGATAAAATAATATGTAGAAAGATACAAGATTGCGCTAGTCTCTTTAGTATAATAAGCCTAATGTAATAAGATTCTCATATCAAACTAACTGTATAAAATTATAACATAAAATTATTAAAAAGTAAAATTTAATTTGATATTCTTTTACAAATATACGAACGGACAGCCAATGTTTTCTCCTCACGTTATAGTATTAAACTCAAATAATTATGTATAATAAAAAAATCACCTACACTAAAAAAACTTCTTACTACAAAATTATTTATTTTTTTAATATTTTTATGAAATTCTTTTATAGTTTAATAATATTTTATTTTAATGATAATGATAATAATAATTTTTTTATCTTTTGTTAGTGTAAGAAAAGAGTGGGCATTGAGATAGCCAATCCAAATGAAACATACGATTATAGTTAAATTTTGGCAAAAAATACTAAGAAATAATTTGCGTTCTGTTGCAAATTCAACCATTGCTTGAAAAAGAGAAACTATATTCAAGTGCATTTAATTCAACTGAACGAAGGTGGGAAAATTTCCTTAAAGCATGCACATTTAGAGAATCACTACCATTTTGTTTATCAATTACTCCACAAAGTTAAGCTTATTTAATATTTTAAATCAACTTCACATTAATATGCTTTTACCTTTTCATTTTTTCGTCTCACACGTCTTGCATTAGTAGAGCTATATCCACCTTGGATACGCGCAACGCACGTGCATTTTACATACTCATGTATGAAAAGAATATTACATACAGAATCAATGCACGAGAACTTATGATGTGAACATGAAATTCATACAAAATTAGGGGTTTATCCATCAGGATTAAACGTTGCATAGATAATTCAGTTTATCCTACATTGCAGCCTAAAGTTAAATCCTAACAGAGAAAAAAGGAAATTAACAGGTACTACTACAGAAAAATTAGACTTTGAAACATGGGAAATTAAATTCAACACAAAATTAATCAATAAAAAAATGATGCACTGCAGGTTTCTACTGCTCCATCCCACAGAGATATATATCTGGGCAAAAAAAGAAAAACTACATTTTTAATCTGATCCTAGTGGCAGATATTGAACATGGTTTAGTATCTGTTGTAGGAGAGCTACAATCACATTTTCTTCTTCACTTGCAAGCCAAACACAATTTGAAACATTGGTTGCACCTTCTCTTTGAGAAGAAGATACAGAAATAGAGGGAAAGAATAGTAGGATTGAAAGGAGAAGAGAAGAGGAAAAAAAAAAAGAAGAGAGAGAAAGATGCTGCCCATCCAGTAACAAAATAAGGTCTCCTTCCTAGCCAGGAATTTGGGAACAGCCACTTCTGGATCTTTTTCTAAAAGCTCTCTGAAGGGCACTTGTAGTGTGAGTTAATAATGTATATGTAGCCTCCAAACCAGTGTGGTTGGTTGGTTGGTAAGATGGAAAAGAAGCAGCCTTCTCCACAGCAATATGACCATGCAGATACATGTTCTTGTCTTCAATCATCTCTCTTTACGCATAGTACATGTACAAGCTATTTGCAGCAGCACAAGCAATTGAATTCTCACTCGGATGCCATGCTAAGTGCAGCAACTTTGTTGTGAAGTCAAAAGAATTCCCATTAGCATCCACCCCAGGGGCTTCTGCTCCTGTTCAACAATATCAGATATTGGAACTTATGATATATACTATGTTTAGTATAAACAGACAAATATTTATGGAATCTTTGCTCAAAAATCCGACCAGGGCAAATGAAATAGAAAACTGACCTCGTCTTACGACACGTGTTAAACTATTTCCCAGTGATCTGGAAGGCCTTGAAGGGGTTGGAACTTGTCGTCTGAAGGAACACAGAAGTTAATATATAATGCTACAGCAATCCTTAACTAAAAATTATACTTCATGTTGTCAGAGCTCCATAGATTTACCTCATTGGGTTTTTACTGGCTTCTAGGGTTGTAGCCTCAGCACTTCCAGGGGCACAACCAAACACACGGAAGAGATTGCTGGCATCAAGTGAAACAAAATTGTAAGAAGCAAGATAAACAATTCCAGTGGCGATCGAAGCATGGATTAAGTTTGAATGAGAGACCTGTAAGAACCAGTTGCTACACGCAATCCATCACCACTCAGACAACACTCGAACTTGTCAAAAATTGAATCATTTTCATATAAATCACAAAGCTGGCATGTTCAAACAAAAGTATAGCTAGTTATGACTCAATGACGCAGCAGAATTGCAGAAAGAAATTCCATGTTCATCATTACTCAAACGGATTAATCTAACCTTGGGTCTTAAATACTCATGAACTTGGAAAGTTGCAACGGGGCCTGAATCCATATTAATGTCCCATAACTGACAAAACAAATCAATTGGTCAAATGGGATCATGCATCTTTAACAATTTATAAAACACAAGCAGAAGTGAAGGTTCATCTCCATCTCAATTTCCCATCCATTTGAGTGGTTTCTTTCCCTGCCCATTTTCCCCACCCATTTGAGTGAATTTTTCCTGGCCCTTTACATGGATTTTTCTGTCCGTTTTATGCATTTTTGTGTTTCAGTTTTGGTGATGATTATGTATGCATATGTGTAGATAGTTGAATTGGGATTGCAAGAGGTATAAGTAAATGTTATTTATGAAGAATTTTGTGTGAATATTTTTTTTTCTTTAGTTTATTTTATTTGCGTGATTGATTAATTTTTGTAAATGGATTTGGTGTAAATTTTAACATAAACCGTAAGTTACGAGGTTCTCTTGTCAAAATCGCGCTATAAGAAATTTCCTGAGAGTGTTTCTTGCGATATTTATTTCTACAAATATTTAAGAAATTGTTAAATAGTGCATATTGTGGGAAATTAAACGAGTAATAGTTTAAACAAAAAGATGCTGGCTCAACTCAAATAGATGTTTCATCTTTGGCAATTTTCCCCCTCAAATTTTGAAAAATAGCAATATATTTTTCCGCATTTATCATTAGTTAGAAAATAAGTTTCCAAAATATTCACTTTTTTAGCATAAATTAGTTATTGAGATGATTTAAAGTTAAAGGAGTTTGACAACCAAAACTAAAGTCAAAGGATACAGTTCCAAGAGTTTATGGAAGGTTTAACAGAATATTTGAAACTAGAAAATTTCAAACCTTTAAAGTCATGTAATCACGGCTAAGTATATATCTTCCATCCTTCCCAAATTTTATGTCTGATATAGAAGCAATAATCTCGGTGAAAAATGATCTGGACCCTGGGGCCTCCTGTTCCTCAAATCTGCACCGAATGGCCAAGGGTATGGTATTGTTTATTAGAGAGTCTACTAGGTATTACAAAAATACATAAATTCATGCATATAGCTTCAGAAATATCCTGTATCAAAGTCAAGATGAAGGAGAAATAAATGACCTTTCTAGAAATTTTACCTACTGTATTGACATTTGTTAAAAACTGAGCCTAATGGGAGGAATGGGATACTTATTTGGCAGCAACCAGCAAGATTACCACAAAGAATTTAAACAATATGCACTTACAGTTTGGAATGAGAATCGCATAATGCTGATTGTCTCAAGTCAACAAGTCGGATGGAACCCTTTGAACTGCTATAGGCCAACATATTACAATGTGTAGGGTGAAATTCTGCTGATGTTATAACCTCTGCAAAAATAACATCTAGGATCAAGGCTCAACCAAACCAATACTTGAGTCGGGTAAAAAATAGAAGCATGCTATTCTTCCTTCATGTTTGCCATAAAACCCATGAATGACCAATAACTACGTTCACAGAACTCAAATAGACATCAATACAACCTTAAAACCTCATCAATCACTTGCAAATCCCCTATCACCATGAAACACCCAACCAACCTTCAACCACTTTTACTTTTGACTCATTACAGAACCAGGACTCTGATATGTTAAATTCTAATCCTCACAGTGTACTACATCAAACAAAGTGAGACTAGAAAGATTTACACAACCAAAAGGCTCTCGAGGGATGGATGGTTCTGAGTTTGACCTGGGCAAGTTTTTTGACTGTTTCCCAACTTTAGACCCTAGTTGAGCAGATCAAGATTGAGTCTAGGTGGGGATGTGCCAGCCACACCAGCCCAAAGTTTAGACAAGACCTAATCCGAACTGCAAATATAAAGAGAAAAAGGAGAATGGACTGGTTGCACAAAATTGCATCTCAGGAAAGTTGCACACTTCAATAACAGACCACTCTATCAAAGGAAAATATAGTATCAATTATAAAATTTCACAATACAAACTGAGTTTAACACACCAATAATATTTATCTAATTTGTCAAATGGGCCATATAATTAAAAGACAATATGTGATTCTTTCAACCACCATAAAGTAACAATTATTTTAAATATATAAAATCAGGCAAGTGTGATTATACTAAACGGCAACGCAGTGTGGAAAATATTTTCTTTGGGCCACATCCAATTTTTAGTATGAACCCAGCTCCAACCCAACTTGATTGCTTAAAGCCTGGTTAAGAAATTTGAGCCAATACCTGTCCCGATTTTGAATAAGAAGTCACCAGGCTAGGTTGGATTAATGAACAGGGTAGGCCATGGCCCATGAGCACCCACGGTCAGTCAACTACAACTTATACGTTGTAGTTATTTCTTTAAGTATATAAATTGAGTAATTTTAGAGTATTACCAAGTTAGTCATAACGTTTAAACTAAAGGATATTTTTTTTTTTTGTCAATCTTACCTGTCAGATCCTCCATATTTGCAGGCTTTACATCAACGATATTAAAACTTTGAGAGCTAATTTCCAGGTTCCAAAGGTTTATTCGCAAATCATCAGCAGATATGAAAGTTTCGCCATCACTAGAAGATATGAGCAACATAAGACCATCCAAATTTGATCAGTATCAAGAAAACTATAATATTAAAAATAAAAAAAGTGCACAAAATCATGCAGGCATAAAGTAATACCCAGAAAGAAAACAACTTGTCATCCTTTCTAGAAACATTGTCACAGTAATAGAAACAAAACTAATGAAAGCATGATCGACACTGAATAGCATTTAATTATAATGTGGATCCTGAGTTTTCAATTTCAACCAAAATTTGCTAGATTACAGCAAAATACAGTACATACTAAGAAACTAAAATTACCTGTTATTTGAAATAGAATTGATATGATAATCATGAGCGTGTGCATACACTCTACGACATCGAGCAACTAGGCTGCTTTCATGGCTACTTACCTACATATTTTACAACACGAGTTAGTACTACAAATTCTCAAAAGAGCAATTGTCGAAGTTAGAAAAGAATGAAATTCAACCACTTCCTAATCTTTCTTCTCTTCCAAAGTATCAAGGTCACTGTACTTAACAAAATAAAAACTGCAAAAAAAAAATGGAAATAATTAAAAACAAAATTAAACTCTACTGTTTCTCTATTCACTTCTTCCACTGCTTTCTTTTCTTCATAAAGAGGACTATGCGCTAAAACTACTTAAAGCATAGTCAGAGTCAACATGCTATAAGTTTTAATAGCCATGGGTCCGTGTGATTCTTTGGAACAACTCTTTTAAAGTTCTCTTCTCCTTTAAGGAGAAAATGGACCAAAAACATTTTCTGAAAAGCTATTAACATTAATCAGCTTATTTTTTATAAGAAAAGGGAGAACAGATAGCTTTCTAAAAAGAGTTAGATGAAGGAGCTTCTAGAGAAAAAAAAAAAAAAAAAAGGGGAAACTAGCTTCTCATCTCATTCTCCCTGTCCCTGTTCTTCCTCTCACTACAAACTCTCTTGTCTTTCTCACAGGCAGTCTCCTTTAAGCTAAAAAAAGGGGAAACTAGCTTCTCATCTCATTCTCCCTGTCCCTGTTCTTCCTCTCACTACAAACTCTCTTGTCTTTCTCACAGGCAGTCTCCTTTAAGCTAAAAAAAGGGAAAACAACCAAAAACAGCTTCCACTTTACTTCATAGCTCTTATTTCAAGTTTAACTTTAAAGTACTTTTAAGCAAAAAAAGGCAAGGAAAAAAGCTGAATCAAATATAGACACCAATATGGTTTCATTTATTTTCCAGGCTGTTTTAACTTCAAAACAATAACTGCATTCAATTTTGAAGGAGAAGATGCAATCATTGCAATGATTTGACCTTTTCATGTTTATCTAATAATTTTTTGCTTGTTTATAGTAAAAGTCATATCATGGAAGATCTTATCCTGATAAACAAAAACAGAAAAAAGAATTGCAAGTGGAAGGGTTGGATACAACTACCATGGGTAATCTCAGTGAAGGTATGCCCCCTGGTGGAAATGAAAAGTCATTGCTTATATAATTGTATGATCTATCTGGAGATCCTCCATTTGCAAGATATGGCTTAGAGCTACTTGAATTGCTTGAACTGGCAATACATCCATTTCCCATAGATTTTGAAAGGTCAATATTCATCTCAGAAATTTTTTTGACCCTCTTTTCTTGAACCTGTTCAATTCTCAGATGAGGAAAAATATGAATAAGTACATACAAATATAAATGCAACATCATTCATTTTGTATACATGCACAAGCAAAACAATCAATGTGGGTTACATGTTTATTCAAAATAACTTCCCTTTAGGATATTTCTATTAGCAAGACCCTCTTTTGTATCTACTTCTCACAACATTCAATCATCTCAATGCATTGAATCAAAATAGCTATTAAGACACCACCACAAAGCATAATAACAGTTTGGAAGTTAAACTTAACAAGAAAAAGACATCAGCTTTGGTCTTTTGAAAGACAGGAGTGTTCAGAAAGGCAATCATGATATCATACGCATAAAAAGCTACAACCTATACATGCATGCACCCTCAAAAGTCATTCCTCTATATGCAAAGTTATACTGTTAATTTAGAATTAGTTCAATTAATGATCAACAAATCAAAAATCAGCTATTGATCTCAGATAGAAACAGAGTGGCCAACCCTCACACCACTATAGCAGGGTTATCACCATACTGAAGATTGTCAATATAAGCCATGTAATTTATATTACATATTAGCAATGGCTAGAAATTTCAGGAAAAAAAAAATTGAAGATATATTCCAACTTCAAATTTCTTAATTAATCTACAAGAGTCATAGTCACAAGCTAAACAGACAAGGTAATAACAACAGAGCTTAGTACGAAAAAAAAGTGAACAACACCGTAACAGGATAGAGGTAGACCAAAGCCAAGACATGTGAGAGATGAAAAGGACTTGGGTGACAACAGAATTTACCCATAGTTGACATATAGAAAAGGACAATGAGTTACAAGGCTAGGCTGAAACTATGCTGTCAAGCAGTAGGGCAAAGGGATTGTGTCAAAAGAGAGAAACTTAGAGGATGTTTGCACAAAATAGTAAACGGATTTCAGACCCTCTGCTCTTAAAAAGGGAGAAATCATGAAATAACCCCCACAACAAGGCTAATGGCAGGTTTTAAGCCCCTATTCACAGTTGCCGCCATAAATTACCAACATTTCTGTCACATTAGTGGGTGAGAGAGCTGCAGAGAAAAATATAACACAACAAACTTTGTGCAGTGACCAAAAAGACTAAGCACCATGACAGACTGATTTGGGATACTACAGCATGCTATTAATAAGTACACCTCAAATTATAATTGGTAACTTCAGAAGGCTAAGCCTTGCCAATTGAATCCAATAAGAAAGATATATGAGCTCAAGCATTAATACATCTCTGGAAACAAAAAACTGTCAAAACAAGTGACCAATGTTAGTTCATCAGATTTACAACCTTGGGCACAATTTGTCAATGAATTGATAAATGACAGCACTAAGCATACCTTCCAAAATTTGATTGTTTTATCGTTTGTGGAGAGAAGGAAGAGGGCACCATTAGCTGTTAGGCACCATCTGATTTTGTTGATCTTTTCTTCAATCTCCAAACTCTTGAGATAGTCAAACTGAAACGAACATCATACAAAATAAATATTGACACTTCTAAGCCATAGGATGTTGGGGTAACACTAGTAGTAAAATGATGATTACCTCAGGTTCGTGACTCTGAAACTCTGTTTTGTAACGAAACTCTGGATGTCTACTAATAGAATAGTCCATCCTCTCCAAATCCCTTCTTGATGCACCATGCTGCATGTTTCAGCATGCATACATATTACAATTACAAAATACTAAGTGCATAACATAGAATTTGTCAAAACAAAGTTTAGCTTCTTTTTTTCTTAAGTAAAAGAAAAAATCACTTGCACAAGAAAAAACAGTCTTACATCTTTTGTATCTGTTCTCTCAAAGAGAACCACTCGACCACCCCGATCACCAGTAGCAAGGTGATCACCAGACTTGTCAAATTCAATTGCAGAAATTATGTCCACTGTAGAAAGACAAAAAGGCCAATAGTCATGAAACTTTCACATTACCCTGCAACAAAAGTTAATTAGTATACAAAAACATCAAACAAATTCTTCTTTTTGCAGCCACTAGGACACACAGTCAATCCCACTCTCCTGGTATCTTCATTACTTGAAAGCACCTAATTCCTTATCCTAAATAATTCCTTCATATAACACTACATATCTGACTAACACTCTCCCGGTATCTTCATTACTTTTCACCTTTTGTTTGGATAGGAATTAAGGTTTCCTGACAAAGAATTGCCACAAACACACATTCTTTTACTGTGAGCTAAGCATTTAACTCAAGAGACAAACCCAGCCAAAACAAAGTTTTCTTTTACATTGTCAAAGGCCAGTAGTAAGACCAGACCCAGCAGTCAATCTTCAACATCACTAGCCATACTACGCAACACCAAGATCTAACCCATCATACTTCAACAAACTCACATTGATTGACAAACTAAAGCAACCAATCCTCCACAACAGAAGTGGCTACAGCATAAAGAACACCAAAACCAAACAAGACCCACAATCAGACAAGGATTAAAACACTGACCCAGAAGCCAAAACAAGCATTACTCGACAAAACAAACAAGGGAGTAATGAACCACGATCCGAAACAGATCGAATCAAACCCTAATCCCAAACCAGGAATTGGATCCGACAAAGAGACGAAAAGCATGGCCTTTTTCTCCACGCAAAAATAGGAGGTACGACAATTACCTTCCTGAACCTCTTCCCCTGCCGTGCGTTCCCCAAAGACCTGTGAGAATTTCCAGTCCAGAGGGTGCGGTGGACCCGCCGGAGCTGCCACGACCTCATCGCCAGCGTTCATTGTCCCGAAATCAACGGTCACCGAACACGCGACTGAATCGGCCAATCCTATGAGTGCATCAAAGATCGCTTTCTGGGTTCTCACAAGATCATAGGTTCACAAAGACCCGTCTAAAAAAGAAATAAAATTTCTTTTCTCTTCTCTTTGGGTTCCCAGTTGAACCATTGGAACACAAAAAAGACCAAAATTTCTCTCTCTCCTGCACCCCTTCTCTATCTAAGTTATTCTCTCTCTACGAGGACAAATTCGGAATTTTCAGTATTAAAATATTACTCAGCAAACCGTTCTTTGCCCTTGAGATGAGAAAAAAAGGAACAAAACAAAACATAATCACACGTACACACTAACTCACTTGTGTTTAGTTCTCCCTCCACAATAGGGTTTTGTTTGTTTTTGACATACTGTAAAAAAAATATATACTTTTCAAATTTTCTTTGTGTGCTATGATACCCTCATTTGTTGTTCCACATGGAAGTGGAGAACGACGTCGTTTGATTGGACTGTGATAGTCCACGAGAGTACACATGTGTGGCTGGACTGTGTGGTACAGTCAGGTGAGGTTAAGAATATTTTTCAGGATGATTCAATTCAACTTAGTTAATTAATTCAGGATTTGTTTGGGTTGTTGAATTAAACAAATGTGGTTCTGTGAAATGACTTCAATGCCCTTGCATTCTTATTCTTCTCTTGTTTTTATCACTAGAGCAATAACCTATTGTAAAGGAATAATAGTTTTAGAAAATAATAGTTGAAAAAAAAAGACAAAACTTGGGTAATGGATAATAACATCATGTGTTGTATGTTGTGACAATGGTGAACATGGAACACACACATGCAATGCAAGCAAAAGTGTGTGATGATACCTTAACTTTGTTTCCATTCCAAACTTGTGTGACCAATAACTTGATTTTGACATTGAGATGGAAGTTACTCATACACACACCACAGTTTCACTCAACTGTTTGGAGTTTTGTTCTCAAATGATCTTAGTGTTCTGTAAAAGATACTATTTATGCATCATTCTCTTATTTTCTTTTTAATATAAAATTAAAGTGTTTTGTCAATCTTTGAAACTTTATCTACCAAAGAAAGACCTTTCAAGCTTAATAATTAACTAAAACTTGATTATGAAGACAACATGTCATTTTCTTTTTAAAAGATAAATAACAAATATTAATAATTAATTTAATATCACAAGTTGACATAGTAATCAAGCATTTCTTTTTAAACAATTTATCTTGTCAAGAGTCTCATACAGAAGTGAAAACTTCCACAATAATATATTTGTGTATGATTTTAGTTTGTTTGAGGACAGAATTATTATTTAGCATGGTATTTGCTAAGTGAGGTGGTGTTCATGATGATTGAAGTTGAGCTCTGAAATTGACATGGCACCCTGATGCAAGGAAAGAAGACATTTTTTCTGTTGTGTTTCACAACACAAGATTATTGGTATTGATCCACAAAATGAGACTATTTGGGAACAAATAGTGTGTAGGTTAGGTGCAACCTTGTGCAGAGAAAGTCAATAAGTAAACAAATATTATACTATATTGTTAAATAATTTCATCCACTTGTCTAAATCTTTCAAATCAAAATATTAACAACATAATTTATAATATTCTCTTAAACATAATTATTATTATTGAGTAAATTTGATTAGAAGTGAATTTTCTAGTTTCTTCATTTCAGTCAATTATTTTTCTTACCTAACAGTAACCTTTCCATCATTTCAGCTTCCTTCATCATCTTGTCAAAATTTTCCATATAACTCTTAGCCTCAAATTGGAATGTTCCAATTTTCTTATGGTATAAATCTCACATAAAAGTATAGCAAATTTGCTTTTGTTATCTGTTTGTTAGCTAGCATGATATTGCATCTTTCTTGTGAAATTCTTAGTCAGTGACTTACAAGGACCTGGACCAGTTTGAGGATAAGCTTCAAATATTTTACTCTTTTGACACTGGAGATTTTGTTTCATTGAAAAAGTTAATGTTTTACTATGATAGAAATTTAATAAAAAATTAATGTAATTGGTGATACTATTTTTCCTATACTTTTCTTCTGCTAATTGTGATATCAATATAGTTCTTAGTTTGTCAAGCAATAAATTATCTCTTTCTCTTTATAGTTGATATTTATCTACTTTTTGTTCAATTTGTTCTTTGGTTGGAAGGAGAAAACTATTTTTTCCTTCCAATACTTGTGTATCTCATTTTTATTTGTCCTTATCATCATAATGGTAAGTAAATATCTGAACTTTAATGCTTGATCAGTGACACTATCTTCATCTACTCAGATACATTTTGATGGCTGCAACATTGGAAGGTCCTGATTGAATCATGGAATTCTCTAGAATGATCAAAACTCTGTTTAGAAAGGTTTAAACCTGATAATACCAATGATTTGGTCTTAATTAGTTTCCTTCAATAACTACAAAACAATCCATCAGTTGTCTTGTTTCCAACAACCTTAGCAAGATTCTTTCAATAACAAACAACAAATATATATAACTTATCCTAAGTATTTTATATTCAATGTCTTTAGTTAAAAAAATAATTTTCAATATCTACTAATTGGAAGTTTTCTCTTATATATCATTTATTAAAAAAATTATGTAAAACTAAAAGTATTTAATTATCCATTTATATAAATAAAAATGGATTTATTGTATATAAATATCTACTAAATATAAATAACTTTATCACCTTTTATTTTTATTTTTTTAAAATCAATATACACCGTAAGATAATATATATATATATATATATATATATATATATATATATATAATATTATATATATATATATATATATATATATATATATATATATATATATATATATATATATAATTTAACAGTTAGATTAATTAAAAATATATTTATTACAAAATGTAACAGTAGATTACAATAGGGTAGTTCATTCCTATGAATAATACATGTGTTTTGCATACCACACACATGAATCTTAAAACTGATAAAGAAAATCACGTATTTAAAAGATCTGACCACTTACAAATCACATCAAACACATGTATCACATAGGGATGATGTATTTTGCTTGGAAGAAACAATAAAAAATATTGAATTACGGTTTGTGTATGATCTTTCTATTACTTTCTTTTTCAGTAAAAACAAATTTAAATTTCACAAATTTTCCAAGTTTATATATCCATGACTTAATTCAGGGGTAATTTTACTATCAAATTCTGAATGTATAGTTTAAAAAAAAGGAGCTGATGTACTTAGTGCATATAGTACTCAACCTATATATTTTTTGCCAATAAACAAATTTATAAATGTAGAATATATTTAGAATATTCTTACCCATTTTAAAAATATACAATAACAACAATAAAGATTTATAAATATAGGATGTAATTGGAATAATCCAATCCATTTACAACTTATGTGGCTGTGGTAGAATGCATTATACATATATACTTGTAGATTAGGTATTAAAAAGTTTAAAGTTTTATGCAATTTCTAATAATCCAAAACAAAACTATGAAAAATCATTTTCCATATTTTAGTTCCTGCAGTTTGATTTCATAAATGAGATCAAATAACCTCTGCCTAAGATTTTGCTCTATTCGTATTTGTTGGTGGTAGTACTCATATATGTTTCATTCTTATCATGCTTTAACACAACTTAAGTAAAAATAAACCATGTTTAAAAAAGTGAGGTAAGAAATGTGTTTAGAAAATATAAATAAAATGCACAAGCATAAGAGATAATATAAAGAAGATGGTTTGACTTGATTGATGTATGTGATGGGCATGTGAAGGGAAAATGGTGATATTCCTCTTCTCAAATATTTAAGCTTATCTCATTGAACGAATAAGAATTTTATTGCTAAACACACGTCATTTTATACCAAAGACAAAACGCCAAAACATTGAGCTATTATTCTTATTATTTTCAAAGTGGTGTTTCACATACAATGTGATGCTGCTGTTGGTGTACCACATTTTTTTTATATTAGATCTACACTATATATAATAACAAGTTCTTGGACAAGTATCACTTCCTAAGGATTTAAAGTAATATAAAAAATAATAAAATTTTATACTAACAAAAATTATTAGATTCCTTGTGTTATCTAGACTTATAATTTACTTTATAAGTTAAGTATTTAAACTATATTATATATACTGAGATGGTAAAGAAATATAGATTTTGGTTATTATGTGTTAATGTTGATTTCAACCTTATTATTGGAGTTTATAAGATATAAGAAACTAGACATAAATTTAATAAATCTAAAATATTTCTAAATAAACTTTTGTGGTGAATTAAATTCTCACTTTTTATCCTAATATTATACGTACTTTTTATATACTCTTTTCAAGACTAAGAATAAGTTCTCACACTGATTCTACGTCAAACTTGATTCCTTTCAAAATTATTTAAAGTTAAGTGAGAACATTGTTATAAAAATAATATTGCTAGAAGCTATTATGACAATAGGAACACAGAGAAACAACTTTAAAAAAAAAATAATAATCTCATTATTTCAATATTAACACTAAAAAGTCAAAGAAATTTAAACAAATAGAAGTACAATATTTTATTAACTATAATAATTTTATTATTTTTTATATCTTTGTCTGTGTGTTTAAATAACAATACTTGATTAAAAGTGAATGTCAAATAAAGACAATTGATCAACAGTAATATAAAACTATATTTTTTCTTACTAAAATTGGTTATTACAATAATAGATGCGAAATGGATGTTTTCTCTTTAATTTATTAGTTGAATGATAGTACACTTTTCATAAATTAATACACTTACCATATAATTATATTCTTTTAAAGAATAGAAAGTTTCATTTTAGGTGCAATTATTATATTTTATTATATATAAATAAATAAGATTAAACTTTTGAAGCTAATACAAATACATTTTTTAAATCAATAAGACTGATTTTTTTTAATCTAATTAGTGTCGTTTTCAAAATCTAAAATTCAAGTTCAAATTAGAATGAACTAATTTTAAGAGATAATATGTAACCACAATGATAAAATATAGAAATAAAATACTTGATACTTAATGCAAGAAAAACATTACTTACTAACAAAAACCAGAATTCGTAAAAGTCATGTTATTTAAATTGGTTTCTAAAATTCATAACATACCATAAACTTGACCAATACAACTATAGATAGAATTAATAAAATACGATTTCAGTTGTAAATATTTTAGTAAATTTGATATCAAGGTAACAAAAAACTGAAAAATTGATTAAAATAATTTAAAAAGACCGATTCACTTTGATATAAAAATTTATATGGCTACAAACAGTGTATAGGGACAAGAGTGAAAAACATGGACTGCATAATATAAAGATAACTAGAGAATAAAAACATTACCTATGTGCTGTAGCTTAATAGTTTGGTGTCTTGTAATTTGCAAAACAACAAAGTACAATATCTAAATGTAGGTGAGATTTTCTATGAGATCCAAGTATCGATGCACATGCTAAATTCACAATTTAGCAGCTAAACAAAAGAATGAACCAAAACAAAATAGCAAAAAGAAAGCCACTCCAGACATATTCTTTTAGCCATCAAAGTGGATTTCATATGTGGCCAACTACAGCATTTAATTCCCTTTCATTTCATCATTTGATCACATATGTCACATGACTTTAACCTATATACCACACCTTCTTTTCTTAGCCCTTTGATTGTTTGACCCATCAAATGTTCATCTCATCCAATGCCTCTAATTAAAGACAAATGTTCCATGAAAATCTATACCTTTTGGGGTTCCTTAAGCTTTAAGTTCACTATAAATACCCTTTAATTTTCAAGTTTGGATCCAAGCAAGACACAATTTTTTTTTAGAGCAGTTGGAGACACCCAATAGGAATCTGATTCTTGAGAAAGGAGATTTGTTCTTCTGGGACATTGCCATTTTTTCCGGCACACTAGCTTTGTTACTGCAATGGCTGGAGTTGTAGTGGTTTTTGACTTTGACAAGACCATTGTCGACTGTGACAGTGATAACTGGGTTGTTGATGAGTTGGGTTTCAATGCTTTGTTCAATCGTCTCCTTCCTACCATGCCTTGGAACACTCTCATGGTAAGCTTTTCATTTGACAAGTAGTTTTTTTTTTCTTTTTTTTCATTAAAATGGATTCAATTATGTCATAGTTTTATATCCTATTTATTCTCTTCAAGAAAACATCTTCACAACACATTCTTTGTCACACTCTTGTAGATACATTTTTCTCTTCTTAGTTCAGATCTTTTCAAACTTATACTTAGTTTTAAACTTATAAAATTACACAAACCTATGATTTATATAACTTTTAACACTTTTAATGAGTAATAGAAAAATATATTAAATGATATGTTAAAAAGTGTGCTGTAAGTACATTTCACCCTCTTTGGTCTCTTACTATTTGCATTGTGGTTTGGTTTTGGCTTTAACAGGATAGAATGATGATGGAGCTTCATTCCCATGGAAAAACGATTGATGACATTGTGCAAGTTCTTCAGAGGATTCCTATACACCCCAGAATAATCCCTGCCATTAAAGCAGTTCATGCTTTAGGGTATGTTATGTATCACTTTATTGTTTTTTTTTTTTAACTTTTTAAAATAATTTGTAGAGGAAGAGATGTGTGGTAACATTTGTGATTTTCAGGTGTGATTTGAGGATTGTAAGTGATGCAAACACGTTCTTCATCGAGACAATTTTAGAACACTTAAAAATAAGGGAATGCTTCTCAGATATAATCAGTAATCCAAGTTATATTAATGAAGATGGAAGGCTACAAATTTTGCCTTACCATGACTTCAACAACTTTTCCCATGGATGCACTTTGTGCCCTCCCAACATGTGCAAGGTCTATATTTCATAAACCCTTTACTTATAATATATTACAACCATCACTTAATTTCATGCAAAATGTCACACTAAAGAACATGGTTCCTCACTTTAGCCACTTAATTTATTGGTAAGTTGTGAACTAAATGGTTGATTTGAAAGAGATTGAGAAAATCATATAAGACTTTCCCTTGCAGGGTGAAATCATAGAGAAAATCCAAAAGTCATTAGGAGAAAAGAAGAGATTGATCTATCTTGGGGATGGTAGTGGAGACTATTGTTGGGAACAACGGGGAATTTACCACATACACATATCTTCACATTGGTAAGATATTGTTCACTTTGGGCTTAAGCCCTCATGGTTTTGCTCTTGGGCACCTCCCAAAAGGCCTCTTACCAATGAAGACTACCCATGTGTATATAAACCCATGTCCAACCTCTTGTTTGAGTGATGTGGGACTTTG
>Ga0209489_102525_pt1 | contig 37088 bp, 10 predicted proteins | sample SiratrowhiteBW_FD_187527 | JGI IMG/M metagenome (GOLD analysis project Ga0209489, IMG submission 187527) | Root nodule microbial communities of legume samples collected from California, USA - Siratro white BW (SPAdes) (version 2) | ecosystem: Host-associated > Plants > Roots > Nodule | place... | reverse complement strand
TTTTTATATATATATATATATATATATATATATATATATATATATATATATATATATATTGATTTCTTACAAAGAAAGAAAGTTTATTTTGATTTTTTCTAAATATAGTATTATTTATTATATAATGATGTTGAGATATTTAGTAGTTAATTTAAACCTTATAAATGTATGTTACAAAATATAAATTAAATGTTACTACTAAACATTAAATAATAAACATAAAATGTTAAATGCTATTATTAATTTTTTAATGTTAAATTTTAAATATTAAATATCCGCGTTTACACGTGGTCAAAATATTAAATATATTCTATTAAAAACTGAAATTACTTAAAAGAGGTAGAAACTCAAGACTACTATTTTTAAGATAACAATCTTTTATTTTCTTATTATTTTTTTCATTATATTATATAATGTTCCCAACGGCATGCAACAAAACTAAATCATGATAGTATTGATATTTCAAATAATTTTCAAATAGTGGTTAGTTTTCTATCATACATATAAATATCCAAGCAAATAACAATTTCAAATGATTGTGAATATATTTTTGTTAAGTTTATAAAACAGTCCACAAGTATTAGTAATTCATTAATTACAATGAATGATTAGTGGGCGAAAATAAAGACTTTTAAAGTCAAGAGAAGTCCCGTTCGAACAAGCATTTACAGTAAAAAAATATCTAAAAAGATATATAAATTCATTTATGAGCTAATATATAAAAAAATGTTTAAGTTTATTTTTCATAAATACTGTTTGGGTAAATAATTTATTTAATATAATAAGTATTAACATATTTTATTTATATTATCATAAGAAAAATTACGATCTTAGCAAAAAAAATAATAATTTCATTAATTTTGTTTGAATCATTATTAGTTAAGATATTCAAGCAAATACTTTGTTTTTAAATAATTATTACGTTTGTTTGTTAAAGGTTAATTGAGACAAGAAATAAATATTTCTAATATAATAAAAAAATTAATTTTAGTACAAAAATTTAACTTTTATAATTTTATTTGAATTATTATTGATTAAGGTATTTGAACACATATTTTATTTTAAATAATTATTATGTTTGTTTATTGAAAGTTAATTGACAGAAAAAATAATTATTTTTTAAAATTAATTATATATTAATATTAATTATTCTTAGTAAACAAATGTATTAGCTAAAAATAAATCACGTGTTCTATAATCTTAACCACTAATAAACTTTAAATAAAATTAATAGAATTAAAGTTTTAATACCAAAATTATAATTTTTTTAATATACTATAAACATAGGTTTTAATTTATGTAAAAATGTTTATTTTATTTCTTGCTTAAATACGTAACTTTAATTATGTTTAAATGGGAAAATTAAGTAAAGGAAAAGACGAAGAAAAATAAATAAAATACATTTTATGTTGTTTAGAACATTTCCAATTTATGCTATGTTTAAACGATATTCGTCATAAAAAGATTACAAGAGAAAAAAATATAAAATTAAATAAATTTTCTTATAAACTAAAGTTAATTATGTTTAAACCCTAAAATTATATGAAACAACTTCTATAAATTAATTTATATATAAATCAATTTTAACTTGTGAAAAATGTTAATTCTTTTATGTTTCTCCTTAATTTTTTTTTTTAAATTCTCTAAAAAATTTTAATTTTCAATTCAATAATTTTTAAGAAAATTATCGGATAGGCCTAAGAAATAACCTAATATATCAATTTTATCAATATTAATGTTTATTTAGTAAATAATTTAAATATTTATTTTGAGAGCATGATCTGTATTGTATTAAAAACAACTTTGATTAACAAAAGGTTCGATAGAATCACTGTGTATATATTTTTTAAAATATTTTATGCTATTACTTATGAGGATCCGAATGTGAATCTTTCTAAGATTAGTTAGGTTAAGTTTGCTTGTACAGAGGGAAACATACGGGCGAGGATTTGCGATCAAAGTTATATTTTTGATGAATAAAAAATTAATAAAAATCGAATTTTGAGAAAAAGTCTTGTACAGAAACTTTTTTATGCTACATAGAAGGGTTTGCGAAGAAAGCTGTTTTTCTATTATATTTTTATATAATTAATAATAAATAATAATAGTAATAATAATAATTAATATAATAATGAATTTAATAAAATTATATAATAATAATAACTTAATTTCTTATTTTAATTTTAAAATAATTGATATTTTTTTATAATTTCATTAATTAAAATAATTATTTATCATCATACCTAATAAATTAATTATATTTAATCTTAAATTAATTTTAATTATAATTGTATCTATTAAAAAACTTTTTTATTAACTATACCTATCACACCTATCATACCACTCACAAATTTTTATAAATTTTTTCTTCTTTTCTTATCCTTCATCCCTTCATCCAAATAACCTAACTTTCTAAATATTTTTCTCTCAAATTCATTCCCTCAAATCCACTCCCACAACCAAACAAAGCATTAGGGTTGACTTGATTTGAGTTTGAATTGTGAATGATTTGAGCTTGGTGACAAGAGGATGGAAGATGTTTATATATATAAGACACTCCTCAAGTAAGTGAATGATTAAATGATCAAATATCAGTGGGGTGAGTAAATTATGTATAATGTAAGTAAGTGTTTAGGTTGGACAATCACTTACACAACACAAAATCAGAACAACAAACTCGGTTATGGTGGTTACCGAGTTACATGTAGATGGAAGCCAGCTTGTTGAGTTGGTTGCCCGCATATCTCAACCACGAATGTAATCGCTCCGAATATCTCGGGTGTAGGTAGTACACAAACAAAACTCGGAGTTAGGTACTAAAAAGTGAACTTAAGTCGAACTTTTAAGAATAGATAATGTGTATACACAATTTAAAGTTGTGGCCAATGGTCCTATTGTTTGATTTGGGGATAAGGCTGCATCTACACTACTGACCCTTGATATTTACAACCTTGGCCAAGCTTCTAAGAGCCTATATTGTGGAACCGAGCTTGAGTATAGCTTGCGCAACCTAGCTTGAGAGTATAGCTTGTGTGGCTTAGTTTGATATACTTTTTTGAAAATTGACTCCATATGTTTAGGATATTAATAAGAGATTTTATGTAATGATGAGTTCAAAGTTTTTTTCGAGACATGGTGAATAAGAGATAATATGTCTTAATCGCCGTCAAGTTGTCATATTGATGTGACACATTGAGTATAGAGAACACGTGGCAACATTTAGTTGGTGACATGGTACACACATAACCCTAATTTGGGGAGACGAAGCGTTTGGCATAAAATGTTGTGTTTCAAATGCTTTCAACGCTTCGTCTTCTCTAAGTTTTTTCGTCTTCTTCATGCTTCGTTTATATAAAGTTTGGAAGCACGATTTTCACTATTACATATGCGATTTTGAGGATCTCTGCTCTTGCTTTTTGAGTATTCCAAAACAATCACAAAAAGTCAACCTATAACAAGTCCTCAACCCACAACTATAAAAGGTCGTCTAAAAAGCATTCAAACTACTAAGTTTAACTTTAAACTCATTCGTTATCTACGTCAAAATCTGAGTTCAGGAGACTTATGTACTACCCGATACCCAAAAATTACAGTAAAAATAATACTTAACTGAAAAATATTGATATAATATCTATTATAATATTATTCGATTATAATACACGGGTAGCCACTTCCAAATCCAAATAATATAACAACTTATAATATAATAACCTCCTATCAATTTCAAATGTCTATAAATATATTGTCACTCTTTAAAAAACATTCTCTCAATCTCGAACTCACCCATCTATTACTCATTATAAATAAATAAATAAATAAACATATATATATATATATACTCTTCCCTCTTACCGTGTAACAACCATTATCATAAAAATCTAGATTAGTCGAAGTTAGACTTCTTCAAAAATTAACCTTAATCCATCTCAAAGATTATAGCCTAATTCCGAAAAAATAAATATTTTTATGTATAAAAAAATTCAGTTCTTAGAAAAAAATGAAATAACGTTTACTTACAAATATGAAAAAATAGTCTAAAGCACAAAATTCTATTTTGTTTAATGGAAAACTATTTTTTTTTATAAAAATAACAGAGTTAATGCAAGTTTGGTTTAACAGTAAATTAAATCAAACATGAATACAGTTTTAAGTTGAAACAATTTTTTGTTTGGAATTTCAGACGTGAATTTAAAACTGGGGAAACATCAAATCAAACACGATTAATTAATTTGTGTGATTGAGATATATAAATTAGCTTGAATTGAAATGCATATAAATTGAAAAGTATCCACGTTAGAATTATTTTGTGGATTTTGTAAAAGTTGGTAACTTAAACAAAATATTATTAGTGAAAGTTGATAATTTATCTATGAAAAATTATGAATAGATAGATTGAATTTGTTTTAAATATACTCTGAGAGGTAAAAACGAATAAATTTGTTATTTTTTTGGTCTATGTTAACAGCGTCTTAAGGTTTCACCATAGATTAGTCTCACTCGATAGCAAAACTTCATTAAGAAAATTGTTTCCACCAAAGATAAACTTAAATATAATTTGAGCAATTACCTTGGACATTGAAAAGTCTAGTTGTATGAAAACATTTCTCCATGTTTTCATGTTTAAGATAAAATTAGTATATTTTTTATGAGAGGCAATTTTTGTTCTACTTTAATACAATCTTAAAAGATAAGAGTTAACCTATATTTTCAGGTGGTCTAGATTTTCATGGTAATTTTTTATTTTCTTATATTACTATTTTTCAAAAACAAATTTATTTTAATTAAAATATTGATTTTATGTATTGAGTATTAACTCTCCTACTGACCTGCATTCCATTAAAAAAAATTATCTTTAATTCAAAAATTATAATTAATAATTAAAATATAGTAATTTCTATTTAGGAGTGTAGAAACTCAATCATTATGTAAATGAAAGTCCTGATAGTATTGATTAGGCCAAAACTTATATTTAATAATCAAGAAACAATTTTTTTTACTTATATATAACCACCTGTACATGAAAATCACAGGGTGTAAAAAGAAAGAGCCCAAGACACATTGCGAAAAGGTTACATTGGACAAACGACTTGGTAAAAATGGGTTGTTTGGACACCTTCTTTCTGGACCTCCGTAATTTTTTAATTACACAAATCTTTTTCATGAAATGACAATAATGGATCTAAACGAAATTGAAATTTGCAACAAAATATATTTAAGTCGGTGAAATCTGGTATGTATTAATAACATGCGAGATTGATATATAAAACGCATACGGCAATGAGAATAAAGTTAAATGTGGTATTCAAATCTTTATAATATATTAATTATATATTTGATTTTACAATCAGGTAATAATTATATTTTATATTAAATCTTCTTTTTTTAATTCAGTATTCATTTTATATATCAAATTTGATAATCTGATATAAAAAAATTTTAAAATTTAATTTTCGAATTGGATTAAACAACGTTCTCTCGCAACCCTAAACTCGACCACCACTACCATTAACAATACAAACATTCAGAAAGAGATACATATAATAATAATGCTATAAGATTATTAAAAAATACAAAATAAAAAAGTGTGAAAAAGTGCAGGAACAATCAGAGATGTGCAATTATGACTTCCACAAATAACTGGATATAAAATTTTATCTTAAAAGACATTTTTACAACTTTAAGTATATTATGGAGGTGCAGGAAGAAGCATCTTCTGTCTGTTGTATAGGACCTCACATTATTGGACTGTCCTTTTGGAATATGAATTGTATACATCTGTATATTTTAGTATTTTAACACTTTTAATATTACTAACATTAAAAAGTTGTTTTAATTGTGATAAAAAATAATCTAATGAAAACTATTTTTGGAATTTCCCTTGAGACTTTTTAGTTATCATTATAGTACCAAACATTTGTAAGAGGAGACATTTGATAAATGATTTTAAGTAGAGTCTACTATTTAATTATTATTTCTTATTTACAAGATTAAATTTAAGAAATAACCACTGAAAATGTATTTTGTTAAGTGGATTTAAATAAAAGAGAATAATTAGTTACACCCAAACCTCATTTCCCACGAGGTGCAATTTATATATATTGTAAAATTGGTAAGAGAGCGTGTTACCCACGATCTTGTGTTATTATATATAGTAAGATTGATAAGAGAGCGTGTTACACACGATCTTGTTTTTTACACTAACTCGTAACGACAAATAACAATTGCCAAATGGCACCCTCGTTTCCCACGCTTACCATATGGCAACCGACTCTATCGGTTACCATTTCTCAGTGTTATATATTTCGAAAATCTAAAATAAGAATAAGACAGCAAAGAGTTTAATTTAAACAGTTTCTTAAAATAATCTTTTAAGTTAAAGTATTATATATATAAAAAATTTAACTACCACATACACATCTCATCTCCTACTATAGGAGAGTGTTTTACTATATAACTTCTAAATAATTATTATAAAAAGTATTATATATAATACTCTTTAATTAAATAATAGCATAAAAGAATTATATTTCCAACTTATCTTAATTACTCTATATGGCTTTATTATATTTCCACCAGAAAATATTTATTTATTTTACTTTTAATGTCATTTTAATTGAGTACCTATTATATTATTTTCAATTTATTACTTTTAACATGCATTAAATTTTTATTAAATTTTTTCTCTTGTGATTGCAACTAAAATATTCTATATTAATTCAATTATGTATATAATTAGAAAACTTTAAAATTATATTAAAATTTAAAAGGAACAATTAATACAAAAAAATACCTTTTTTTATTAAAAAGTTGATAATTAAAAAATAACAAGAGAGTATAACTTAACCATTATAGTTGTTTTAACACCATTCTTTTATGTTCAAAGTATACGTAATTTATATAATTAACTTAATAAATAAAAAGAATATTCTTCTTTTTGAAAAAATATTTTGTGAGCACTGTGATTGGGATTTTTAACTTTTAAGTAATAAATTGAAATATTTTTAAGTCTTTTTAAGTCCACCATCAAACTACTTATGAATCTAAGACCAATAGTGGGTGTGTTTAGTTTGATATCTCAGATGTGATGTGACCATTAAGATAAAATGGTTATAATTTTTAAATTTTAAATATAATTATTTTATTATCAATCATTTTCTATTAAATAAAATTTGTTTGTTTCAGTGCGTTACCCACTAATTTGCAAACATCTGGTTGATTTTCGGTTTTGAAAACCCTATTTTGCACCTTTCAAGTCTTAAAAGAAGAATCGTGATAGCCAAACAAAACCCTGCCATTTGAATCAAGACTTTTGGTTGGTTTAATTATAAGAAAAAAATAAATGTTTTTCAAAACAAATATTTAAAAATTAGGTAAAGTCTATTCAAAATGTTGACTTTACATTCAAAATTGTTACATCAAGCCGCCATTGAATGAAGTTATTTTTAATGTATACCAAATATTCTTAAATAATTTATAAATCATATTAAAGATCAACAATAATGTATATTTACAAATATATAGAGCAATTTATTACTCTTTTTTATTTCTAATAACAAATGTATTTTTTTATTGAAAAAGAAACCCCAAAAAGTTGTCCTAGCATTACATATAAGTCTTCATGTCTGAAGAAGAATGATTCTATAATTATTCTCTTACAATTGTTTGATAAAATATTTTATATTAATGTCTGAAAATTGAATGAGTAAACAATTATTTAACAAGAGTTTTTGTTGCAACAATAGTTTTATTAGAGAAGGAAATTAAGAATAATTTAATGCGAATTATTTGACCATTGAATTTATTAATTTCTATAAATATGTGGCATAAACATATGAAGTGAAGTAATTAATAAAAAGTTTTTTGTGGTGCTGTGCCCTTTGGGGAAAGAAACGAAAATGGCACAATCATCCATCGTTCTTAGTCTGAGCCAGAACCTGTTTAAAAGGAACGTTGCCGCATATGTGATTACTCACTCTCCTTCCATTTTCACAGGATCTCGTTCGCTTTCTTCTCTCTCTTTCTCTTTCTCTCCGAGGAGAAGAACTCGCCACGCTCCTCTCTCTCTCTCCGCCTCCTTCTCCACTCCAACCGCCATGGGAGAAACTCCCGCCACCACTGCCGATACCGGCATGGATGCCGTCCAGCGCCGCCTTATGTTCGAAGACGAGTCCGTTCCTCTCTTTTGATTACGTTTTTCAATTGCTTCTGTGATTGTGTTATTCATTGATTGGTTGATTGATCTGTGATTTGGTTGGTTGTTGAGAACGGAAATGTGATTTTCTCGGCCAACTGTTTGTTTGATTGGCGGCGTTAGGTGCGATTCGACTATTGGTGTGTGTTAGGGCGTTTTGATTTCTTTAAGTTGGCCAGAGTTGACTCAGAACGTTTTTTCTGAAATTTCCCTGCTTTTTTTCTTTTTTTTTTTCTGTCATTGTTTTACGTGGAGGTGTAAAAGGTGTACTCAACCTTAGCATACATAACATAGTAGGTTGAATTTTCAGACATAAAGTGCTTGTAAGTATGAGTTTTCAAAGAATCACAGGTGGCTACCTTTTTTTTTTTTTTTTGATTTCAGTCACAGGACTGATTTACTCCTAGGGTCTTTTTCTAATGAAGATCTGGGATAAAGAAACAGAAGGGGATGGGGTGAATCAATGGGGCCTTACAGGTATAGCTGAGTCACCATCAACATGAGGTGCTAATCTAACACGGTGACTGGCCTAAGACCTTTCATTATTTCGTCTTGCAACTGGTGGCTAGGAAAAACATGTGCATTAATTCCGGGTTAGGTTATTTGATTTGGAAGATGGGTTAGGGTTGAATCGGAGTGATTAGGATATTTCTTACCCAGGTTTTGGTGTTTTTTCTATTGTTCTTAGAATCCCTTCTGTGCTGGTTCTGTCTCTGTCATTCAGAATCATGAATGGTTTAGGATGATGAACTGTTATTTGATAGCCTGGGTTTTTCTGATTCCCAATTTCGCAATTTGGTAGGCTACTTTTGAAGTTTAGAGCATAGATTTGAGCAATTGAGCTTTTGAGTATTTGATGCCTCTGTAATGGGAAGTGATGTACTTTCTTGGGTCTTGCGTACATTCTTTTAACTGATAACGCTTCTTGAAATCGAGTGTGTCTGTGATTTATTATTTTTATTTTTATTTTTTTTTTTTTTGTCTTGCCTGAAATTGTAATTGTTTTGGGTTTGGAACTTCTGCAGATGCATTTTGGTGGATGAGAATGACCGCGTTGTTGGTCACGATTCCAAATACAACTGTAAGTGGACTTTTCATTCTATTAGTTTTCAATTGCAAGGGTTTGCATTGTTTAGTGAAAAAAAAAAAATTTGTTTCGTACATTCTTTTACTTCAATAACTTATAATTTGTGGGTGTTTGTAAATTCTGGGATGAAAAATCATTAAATTTTTTAGGCAGATTATCCGCTATGAAGATTTGAGAAAAAAAAAAAATTATTATCATTGCGGTTCATCTTGTAATATTGTGATGTCTATGTTTTTGGAAACGTCTTCCTGTGATTAAAAGGAGTAAAATTCTTATGTATGTACTATCTAGTTTGGTTTTTAATTATTATGTTTTATCAATTATGGTTTTCGACTGAATTAACAGCTCTGCAGTAATTTTCTTTTTAGTTCTCTGGCATGCACATACATCTGAAAGCAGATCAAGCCAGAGCATGCTTTAGTGAGAGAGGTTTATCCTGACCATATAATCATAGAAACATGGTTAGGATGACCCCTCTCATGATATGCACCCTATGTATAATGAACGGTCATTAATGAGAAACTTGCTAAAATTAGTAATTTATAACGTTCTAGAGAACCAAGCTTTTACTCTAATTCAAACAAACTACTGAATACCAACGAGGCAAGCCTTAAAAAGCTGCAAATTAAAATTTTGTTTCCACCATAGATTGATAGTAGATTTTGATCAATGTGATCAGTAGACAACTGAAATGAAATATAAATTTCCACTGCTTCTACGGATTTTGTCTTCCTAAAGAAAAAGTCATCGAGAAATTTTGAACATCTTTTTTAGACATCAAGTTTTCTTTTTCTGTTTTTGTGCTCCTCCTCTCTGACTAAAGATGGCTAATTTATTTTTTGATCTTCAATGATTTTTATTAGGTCACTTGATGGAGAAGATTGAGGCTGAAAATTTGCTGCATAGAGCTTTCAGTGTATTTCTGTTCAACTCAAAGTATGAGCTGCTGCTCCAGGTATGTTTATTTATTGAATGTTTTTCTGCCTCAAAGCTTTCTGTTACATCTTGTTTAATCGGAACCTATTGATTTCAAAAAGCATCAATAAGAATTTGAACCTCATTTTGTTATCTCATTTCTCTGTTCCTGCGGATAAAATTTGTTTGTATGTAACTGGTTATCAAGTGTATCTATAGTCCTCGTTGTTGTTTCAGTGTTTTGTGCATACCGATTAGAATGCTTTACATCTGCATGCAAATCATGAGATGGGCTAAAGACCCAGAGGTCCTCAATATATGAAGGGGAAATGGCCTTTTGCTGTTAACCACTTAAATGCCATTGCAATTAATTTTAAGAATAAGGAAAATCAATAAAATACCAAGTCTTTCACGGTCATTCATTAAAGCAACAAATCAAGGTTACAGTAGTAACATTCATTTTTTTACCTGTTATAATTGTTCTTTTTTCTAATTTGATGACACCTTCATCATGACTTGTACATTGAACTAATTATTGTGAGCAGCACTGTAACATTTAATTGCCTCTTGTTTAAATTGTTATTGATGTTACAAAATCTATGTTCACTTAATGCTTGTGTCTCTCGGATGACTATTTGGTGAAAAGTTCTGTATTTAAAGTCTTAGATTCATGTTTTAATTCGGTGTGTTGACTGAGATTCTCTGTTCTTCATGATGAAGCAACGATCTGGAACCAAGGTAACATTCCCACTTGTGTGGACAAACACCTGTTGCAGCCATCCACTGTACCGTGAATCTGAGCTGATTGAAGAGAATGCCCTTGGTATACACTATATACCTTTTATATTCATTCAAACGACTATATAAATGTCCTCATTGCTGCTTTTTATTTACGTTTTTCCATGTTGTGTTACCAGGAGTAAGAAATGCAGCTCAGAGGAAGCTTTTGGACGAGCTCGGTATTCCTGCTCAAGATGTACCTGTTGATCAGTTCACCTCACTGGGTCGCATACTTTACAAGGCACCTTCTGATGGCAAATGGGGAGAGCATGAACGTAAGCCAATTTAATTGTTTTCAACTTTTTCAGCAAGCCGATTTTGTTGCACAGCTACCTTTAGGCAATGCAATCATAAATCTAAACATGCACCATTAATAGCTCTGAGTGCTATTTGGGGCATAGTTTTTATTCCAGCTGAATAGTTCCTAATCTGCTGATATTTGCTGCAAATTCTGACTGGATGGCGTTTATGTATGTGTAAGGAACGTTAAGCATTGACAAGTTTTCTTATTTATCCTCTCCTTGATTTCAGTGGACTATCTGCTTTTTATTGTCCGGGATGTTAACGTGAATCCCAATCCTGATGAAGTGGCTGATATCAAGTATGTGAACCGCGATCAGTTGAAGGAGCTGTTGAGGAAAGCTGATGCAGGAGAAGACGGTCTGAAGCTGTCCCCATGGTTCAGACTAGTTGTGGACAATTTCTTATTCAAATGGTGGGACCATCTCGAGCAAGGAACTCTTGATCAGATCATTGACATGAAGACCATTCACAAGTTGACATAAATCAGAGAGGACCTTGCTGCATCATGTAACGAAGGGTAGCTATATTCCGACCCAATAAGACCCTAAATGAACCTATTTTGTAAAGAATTTTCGGAGCAGTGCCCCGATGGAAGCTGTTTTCTTTTTTTAATTATTATTATGTTCAATGATAGCCCGAACATTAAATTAGATTTTTTTTTTTTTTTTCATATTTCGGATTGGCAAGCACTCGGAATAAGTAAGATGGTTAGTGATTTGAATCAAACTTTATGGTGGTGTCGGTGTTTGTTAGTGGATTTTTGTTAACATTTTAAACAGATTGTTCCATTGATTAAGGATCGCATGTGTCTAAAACCGATAATCGGAAAATCCCATGATCACGTGTGGAGGTACAGACACACGGACCCAGATTGCGATTCTCCTTTCACAGCGAAGCATGAGCTGCACTGCACTTTCACCAGTGAATATAAACCCTAAACCCTTTCCATACACACACTATCCAGTGAATTGATCACCTACTATGTTCGGACAACTCTTTCATTTCTTCCTAAGTAGTGTTTTTTCTTCAAGCAATTACATCAACAGGGATAGATATGACTTTTTTTTTCCTAACTAATTTATGGAAATTAAAAAAGTCAGTTTATTGATAAGTGTACTAAATTTGGCAAGAATTTATTTAATTTAAATCAGCTTTAAAATTATTTTGACGAATAACGCCTTTCCTATTTAATTATCTTTCTCAATTCTCATAAGAGATAGATAGTGATAATCTATAATATCTAATAGTATTCATCAACTAAAAGAGTGTAGAAAGACAAGTTAAAAAAAACCAACATAGGAGATTTTTTTTAATTAGTATGATAAAGAATTTTTTTCAAAATCCATTGGAGACGGAATCTAAGAAATACACACAGTATTAGTTTTTGTGAAAAATGTCAAATGGATGTCTTCAATAATGGCCGATTGATGACGTAGTCCACGCTTCCCATCTGTGTGATACTTGGCTGTGACTCGTGAGGAGGACAAATATTACAAGAAGTCAAAAATATCCATGCTTAGCAATTTATTGAATTGAATGAAGTGGTTACGCTTGATATTGAATTAACCAATTCTTTATAGAATAGTTATATTTTTAACCTTTTCCCCTTTTATTTTCTTATGGGTCTTTATTCAGCCATTTATTTAAATGACACTGTTTTAAAAATAATTGTTTCATTACGATTTTATTAATTAAAAGTAAAGCAAGTTGACTTCTTTATTACAAACACGAACGTTTATAGTTTCATTGTAATATTTTTCTGTACATAGTCAAATTCATTATAAAAGCTGATATTTCATTTGTGGTATTTTTTTTGGGATATATTTCTGATTGATTATTTAATTAAACTATTTGTACTGTTTAACTTCATTTCAATACCTCATTCATTACTTGTTTATAATGTTTTGATTTTTTTTTGTTACATTATAATGTCTTGTGTGATCAATTCGAGTTCTGCATATTTTTAAAGATTTAATCAGAACATACTTTTACTGGCTAAACTTTAATTACTATTTTATTATAATTATTTGAAAAATATATTTTATATGATTTATGATTAATTTATAATATAAAACATAGAAATATCATTTAAAGTATTACTTATTTATAAATAGAATGAATAAAGAGAAGGAAAAAAGTAAATGGAAATTTCACATAATAATAATAATAATTATTATATGTGACTGAGTATAATTAAAATTGAAATATTTACTTATATGGTTAAGACTTAAGACCCGTTCACAAGTCAGACGTATTTGTGTTGATAATATTGTGTTTTTCATATTCACTCACTATCAACTATCAAATATATTTGCAGTGGGAAGACAAGAATATCTCGCTCGTGCCTCAAACGCTTTAACTCCTTTCGCGTTTTCATTCTCATCTCTTTCCAACTTCAGATCTATTTCTCCATCGGTATGTCTCTTCTTTCTCTTCATTTTCCGATTCATTCTCACTCGCAATCGCTCTTGATTTTCGAATCCTCTTTTTGTCGTAGATATTCAAATCGTTACTTGATCCGTGTTTGATTATGTTTTTGCAAGTTTTGAACTGGATGTTTTGGTTTAAGCGCTGATTCACTCTCTGTTTTTATTCGCCGTACGGTCTTCTGCTCTTAACCGCATTGATCCCGCTGTGTTTCTTTGATTTCGGATTATTGCTAATTAACTAGTTTTTTTAGTGTATTAACTCTTTGATTTTTCTCTCTAGGTTTGATTGTTAATGTTAAGTTCTTGTCTGGCTGCTGATTGATATATTCGTGAATTTTCCAATTTAGTTTCGATGTTTTAACCACCAATCGCGGAGAATGAGTTCTGTAATGAACACCACAAAGATATCAATTACTTGATTACACGGATTTTTGAAGGCTTTATATGTAAATGCAAGCGTGGCTGGTGTGCCTTTGTTCTCGGAAACTAGTTAGCTTTAGATATTAGTAAAGGAACCAAATAGGAATGATGTTATTAGCAAATTGTGACATTTAATATTGTTAGTATATCTTCGTTTTGATCTGTAGTAAAAACCCTAGGACACTCACCAGCAGGACTCCCTGTTCTGCTACTTTAATTGAGAAAATCTTCTTGGATCATGTTTGGGTTAATTTCACATTAAAAACTGATGGGAGAAAAAACAAGAAGGTAAAACGAATTAAACTTCTCTCACAAGTTAAAGTTAGCGTAAATATAAGTTAATCTGTGAACTTTTTCTCATTTAGTTTCTCTAAAAACTGATTTCAACTAATGCATAAAACAATTGTTGCTTGTGTGAGAAAGTTAAATCATTTTACCTTTTTTTTTTTTTTTTTTTTTTTTCTCTATAACAAGTGTATATTAAGAAGTTTATCTGAGTAGAGCTTTGATGAGTGTCGTATGAGCACTGATTAAAAATATTTAGTAAAAAACATTAAAATGTTCTGATAAATGCTTTTAATTACTTAAAAAATAGTTATTAAATGTTTTTCTGTCTTTTTATACAATTAACATTTTTTTTTCAATAAAAAACAGTTGCCATGGTTAATTTAAAATAAGTTAAATCGAGTAGGGGTAGAGCCAGATCCATGACACCCACGTCATAATATTCAATTTCATAGGATTGGTTTACACTAGTCTAACACATCTGATATTTTTGTCTTTTCCAGGTTTTTCAAGTAAATGGCCTTGGTTACTACCGCTGAAGTGTGTGATGCGAACCCACAGTTAATTTTGAGTGGGGAGCTTCGTGCCCTTCAGCCAATTTTTCAGATTTATGGTCGTCGACAGGTATTCTCTGGACCTATAGTTACCTTGAAGGTGTTTGAAGACAATGTTTTGGTTCGTGAGTTCCTTGAAGAGAAAGGCAACGGAAGAGTGCTTGTTGTTGATGGAGGAGGGAGTTTACGCTGTGCCATTTTGGGTGGCAACCCTGTCGTACAAGCTCAAAACAATGGATGGGCCGGTATTATTGTCAATGGATGTATAAGAGATGTGGATGAGATCAATGGTTGTGATATTGGGGTCAGAGCCCTAGCTTCCCATCCCATGAAGGCCAATAAGAAAGGCATGGGGGAAAAGCATGTTCCCATAAATATTGCTGGGACAAGGATCTGTGATGGGGAATGGCTCTATGCAGACACGGATGGAATTCTGATTTCTCGAACCGAGCTGTCTGTTTGATTTCAATTCATGTAAGGACTACATTTATGTGACGGCACGAACTAGTGTAGTGCTTTTGGTATCTGTGCTCATGACCCAGTTCCTGTCTTCCACAAAATTATAACCGATAAAATCCCCTCGAAAATGAAAGTTGGTTGGAGTGTCTGTCCATTTCATACCAACATTATCTGTTTTTAATTGCTGTGACCAAAGCTTGTTTTCCCCCCATAAATCCCCATAAATTAAGTTAATGGTTGTCTGTTGCCGAGTTTGGAGAGATTTAAGTAGAAAAGTATATACATATCCATATTTTGACCAAATGATCTTATTGTACTCTGATGTAAAATAATGTTCCACTCTGGAGGCCCGACCAAGCAGTGAAAGATTGGTATCTTTTACTATAAATTTGGTAGGATATGTCTGTCCTTGTCTCTTGTTTCCAAATAGCAGCAGCAGCATATGGATGTAGAACTGATATAGACATTAATAAGCATGTTCATCCGTCCCTCTCAAAATCTTCACGCTTTTAGATATATCTTACTCATGATTATACTAAAACTCTATTGCATCGGTTTCTTTGCTTAGATACAAAGTATTGTCCTTTATAAAGTAAAACTACCTTTAAGGATTAAGCTACGGATTTCTCTTGTTGAAGGGTGGATTTGGTGGAGTATGGGGCAAAGTGATACTGCTCTAACTACTTGGGCATGGACAAGGTCAATTAGGACGCTTTTTTGTAAGTTTGCATCATTGCGTGACCTATGCAAATTAAATATTTAAATTTGACAGGCCATCACGGCCTGTGGGGATTAAAATGAGTGGCTTGAGCCAATTTTTTATTCACTGGTCTATCCTTTTACAGAGTCGCCATCCATTGTGGTTTTTACAGCTGTAAAACTTCTTACCAGTTCATGTATCTTATTCTTAATATATGTGTGTCTAGAGTTCGTTGATCAATTGATTAATCTAATGTGATTTCCCAATCATAGTAGAAAAGAAGGTAAGAGACACTAGCTGTCTACTCAGTTTCAGACTGAAGCGAGTTTTGGCAAGTGCCCTATAAGAAAGTTTACCCGAACAAAATGAACCTGCGTTTGTATCAGATCAAAGGTCTTTATGTTTTTATAATACATTAAAGAAAAAGAAATCGTGTTGACAGACCAAATTAACTGCGTCTGTCCATCACCTACCTTCAACTCTTGTTCTCCGCAACCTTCTTTTATAATTCATGTCTTCCTCCACATTCTCCACTTCCACCATCACGCGCAACTAGTTCACCTCCCCAAGTGTTTGATCAAATGCCTGAGAATAATCTATTTTCTTGGAGGTCCATTGTCGGTGTTTCCTCAAAAAATGGGTTCTTCTGTGACGGGGTGTCGTTGTTTCAAAGTTGTTGAACCGTGGAATTGCACCAGAGAGGCTGCCGATGGATGTATGCAGAGATAAAATGCAAATGAAATGAAAATGAAGCTGCTTATGGGACATTGTAGGGATTGAACTTGAGTTGGAAAGATTAGTGCAAACTGCTACTGTACGAGAATGCGCAGACGTGGGAGAATGGAATTGTTGATAAGTATTTGTTTGTTGGACGTGCGAGTTTGAAGCTTATGCCACTGAAATCTATGTACTTTGTTTTGTATTTGTTCAAATATGACATCCCTCAATAGGCACGCACGGCTGCACAGTTTTTTAGTTGTTTGAATTCTGAAAACCGGTTCTTCAAAAAGCTGTAGTTGACTTCTACGTGAAACGTGGGAGACTGGTAGAGAGGAGTGATGGTAAAATTGTTTTCAACTGAAATTAATTTCATTTAAAATTGATTTGAAAGTGATGCTGTTTATGTTTGGATGTTTTTATTGTTAAAGTACGCTGATTATAAAGCTTAATATAAATTTTTTATCCCACATGAAAGTTTCAGCCTTTTCAACGCAAAGTTAATTCAAAGGTCTATAATTAATTTTTTTATTTGAAGCCAAATATATAAAATTACTTAATATCATATAAATTAATATTTTAACGTAATTACGAAGAATTTATCGAATCGACACGTTTGTACTCTCATGGAATACCAAAATTTCTAGGATACGGCCAAGCTAGAGAAGCTCTAAACCCACCTGATCAGATGCAGACTTTGCTAAAACCTGATCGTATGACATTTGCAGTAGTCATGGTGGATTGATCTATGAAGCATGAATGTGCTTTAATGCCACGTGAATAGAATTTTTGGTATTACATATTCTACTACACCACCCAGCTTGAATATATGATATATTTGGCCGTGGATTCCAAATAATGTTTTAAGGAAGGGCTTTTAATATAAAGGCCGAAAGTTCATTTTCAGCCAACTGATCATTTCTGCAGCCATAGTTTGTAACGTGTCTTTCTTTCCCATGCAAAATGCCACGACACCATCTTCATCTCATATACCTGACACGTATGCTGCCACACTATGCAACAATAATGGACTGCATGTGTTTATCCTTCCCTCCCAACCCAAACAAATCCTTATCTCTCCCTATGAACCTCCAATCGATCATCCATGGACGAACACCAAAAAGAAGGGTTTTTTTTGCCCACACCACTTTTAAAACTACTGTCCTTTCAAACGGATTTGTTCTATAACGGCCTGGTTTCTGTCTTTTCCCCTATCTGCTCTCTTTTTTCAACAGAGTCCTACCACCGGGCTGAGCAGACCACATACAATGCCGAATCAGCACTGCAACGCGTTCCTTCTGAAACCACTCATGGTGGCACACCCTTGCTGAAGAAACTGGGACTTTGCCTTCTGAGTGCTGCGTATGTGTGCATGGTTCTGATTTTGTTCCTTTTTCTAGCTACTGTGGTTGGTGTTGGCTTGGTTCGGCTCTGGGTGGAGGAACCCGTTTCTGTCAAGGAAAGTGTGCATTTTGATTACACTGAACCTCACCCTACAGCTGTGTTTTCATTCAACGGATTCACAAGCGTTAAGGGTCACCTCAAGAAAAAGCACATCAGTATCCCAGTTGGTCACACCTATTCCGCTTCTTTGGTTCTTGTGATGCCTGAATCTGACTTCAATAGGGAGCTTGGCGTGTTTCAGGTATGACTTCAATGGGTGTCATTGCATTAGGATCTATTTCTTTAAGAACTAATTTTAGAGACATTTTTGCAGTTAACTGCAGAACTAGTATCTGTGAATGGACATGTGATAGCAAAATCGAGCCAGCCATGCATGTTGCGGTTCAGAAGCTCACCGGTTCGACTGGCCCGGACCTTTGTGATGGGTGTGCCTCTGGTGCTGGGAATCTCAGGGGAGACTCAGAGTATCAAAGTGGAACTACTGAGCCACAGAGAAGACCGTAGAAGAAGCAATGCTATTAGAGTAACTCTGCATCCAAGAGCCGGAACATCGTATCTTCCAGAGATTTATGAAGCTGAAATTGTGATAAGATCGAATTTACCTTGGACTAAAGAGTTGGTTCGAAACTGGAAGTGGACATTTTATGTTTGGGTGTCCTTGTATGTCTACATGGGGCTTCTTATGACTCTCCTATGTTGTTATAGGCCACTTCTTTTTCTGGGGACACCACAGTACTGTTCCAGTGATCATAGGGGGAGTGAACTTAGAAGTGGAGAGTTGGTAGTAGGGGAAGCAGGAGAAGAAAATGAGATTTCTGAGTTGTTGAGGAAATGGAGAAGAAGCAGAGGCAAGAGAAAAACTAGGCTGAGACATGGAGGTGTGGCAGAAACCGTTGTTGGGTCTTCAGCATCGAGCATTAGCATGAGTAACAGAGAAGAGGTAACAAGTGTGTCTGTGGAAGATGATGTTGAGGACTCTGAATCAGTGTGCTTAGATTAGAGGGCTAATTTTATTTACTATTAGAAGCAGGGATGATGGTAAGTTCATCTTCTCTCACTTTTTATAGTATGTTTATGTTATGGTTTCAAACATGTTTTCAAGTTTGTTATTTTTTTTTTCTATTTTTAATGAAGGAAAAATCTGTTTTCATATTCAATATTAAATAACTGTGTTTTGTTGTACACTGTCAAAGTATCGGATTGAAAAAATGAAGATAAGAACTGCTGCTAATATTTTAGTTTGGGAGACAGAAATTGAAGAATATGTTGGGAAAACGTGTTAAAGTTTAATTGTCTGGTTTAACTAATAATTTATCCAACTTTTGTTTTTATTAGTATCCAACTGTTTTAATTGAATTTTTTATTTTTCAATTCTAACTTAGAATATTTTTCTTTTTTTACGTATATGCTTTTGTTAATACATTGGTTGATGTTGGCCAATAGTTATTTTGCTGTTAGTTTTATTCAAAATTTTGCATAAAAAGACATAACCTTACACCAAGATTCTTCAATTTCATTTCTCATCATTTCTATTTTGTTTGCTACATCAATGTTTAAATTGGCACATATTTTTTTATTTATTGTTTTTCTTTGCTCAAAACAATTTTTTTTTAAGTCATTGCTTTCATTATTTATAATTCTCATACTCACATAATAAAAAACATTATGTCACATTATCTATGAACTTAACTTTTCTTTCTTTACTAACAGTAATAAATAATAATGTTCAAATGATAGTTTTAAATAAAGATTCAAAGTTTATAAGTTAATTAAAATAAATATTTCTATATAAGAATGATTAACTAGATATAATATTTTTTAATCTTTAAATGAAAAGTAAAAGTTGTGACAAAATTAATAATAATTAATAGTAATAATGAAAAGAATTACAATTCAGAAGTTAATACAGTAAGATTAATGGGTAAAATTAATTGAATCTGAACTATAAAAGTTTTGACAGTTATTATTTTAAATATTTTTTGTAGCTCGATAAAAAATTAAATTATTAGTTTTATGTCTCAATAATAAAATTATAATGATTTTAAAGGATTTTAAATTAATAAGATAATAATATTTTATAATTTTGAGTTGAATATCATATATATTTAAAATTAGATTATATATCTTTTATATAAATATTAAAAAGAATTATTAAAAGTTAATTATTTGAATATCATAAAATGTTAAAAAATGTGTATTGATAAGTTTTGAGAAACTATTACATTAACTTCACACACACAAAAAAAAGAAAACAATTGATTAAACTATTAATTATAATAATAATTGTCAATTATCTAGAAAGAATTAAGAACCTCTTGTTCGATTATTAACTTACCATATTAAATTATTTATAAATGTTAAAAATTTCACAGAATTAAAAAGTTGATTAATCACTTTTAATAGTAGATTATTTGCATATAGAACAAATTTTATATAATAGAATAATGAATGAATCATTTATGTGTGTGTTTAAACGACTTTTCCATAAATATTTTTAAAAAATAATAGAAAAATTAAAAGTAGTTTCTTAATAAGCTAAAATTTGTTAATAGATAAACTAATATGTAGAAACTCCCTCATATAGTTTATCTTATGCATAAAATTTTAAGTAATGTAGAAGTTAATTTCTATGTTATCTCTATTAAAATTACCTATAAGAAATCCATCCAAACATATATTCTTATAATAATTAGTTATTTGTAAACCTTTTATTTTCAACAATTTAAAGATACAATATATAATAAATTATATTGTTTTATAATCATTTAAATTGATCTTAGATTATAAACTTAATCAACTCTAAATATTTCTAAAAATCTTATAATTCATTAAGTATATTAATGAAGTTACTCTAAACATGTTGAATGTCTATCCCAAGACAAAATCATACCATAATCATACATCTTAAAACAATAACAAAAACAACTTATATAGTTTATTGTTCTTTAACATATATAAAAAATATAAACAAATCTTGAATCACACTCAAACAATAATTTCTTTTAATGTTTTTTCATTTGTTTAAACAACTTTTACCTGAAAGTTTTGAGAAAAAAAATATTGAGTTTTGATTTGTTTTTAGAAAACAGATTAATATTTGAAATTCGCACACATGATTACTAAAAAAGTATAATAATATCTAAATGGCTAAAAACAGGATACTAATCATCTTAATTGTTGTATATTTCTCCAATTTGTTAGTAATTTTATTATGTTTCTTTTAGTCTCTTCTCACCTAACTAATAATTTATTGATTTCTTTTACCTTGGCAACCCAATTTTTTAATTACATAACATAAAAACAACAAAAGTTAGTAATGTATTTGATTCTTATTTTCTTTATTCCAATTAAATTTGAAGTGCATTTCATTTTAATGTTTTAATTAGTTTTTAATTCATTATTATAATCATATTATTAATAATTTACTTACTCATTTATGCCGATCATTGTTATATGTTTTATTTTATATAACAAAAGTAATTTCAGAATTTTCGTATAGTTAACTCAGAACATATTTTTTTTCCTATATTTTATTAATTATAGTTATAAATTAATTTTTAAATGCAACATCTAAAATTAGTTATGCTTGAAAACCTAGATATATACAAACATTTATGTAGATGATTTACCAAATTTAGGATTACATATTAACATATTCCAAAATAAATAAATATATATAGAGAGAGAGATAGACATAAAGTGTATATTTAGCAAATTCTCAATACTAGTCCAAAAATATCACTTAGACTTATAAGATTATATACTTAGTCACGAGGTATCGTGAGAAGAAAAATACCTTAACTTCAATTAACTTCGATTAATATAAATTAGTAATAGACAATTTTTGAAAGGCTTTTATTAACTATATTTTATCATAAATTAATATAAGATTCATTATAAGATCTTTTGGTCTATAAACTTGAGATTCTTAAGTGACAAATTCTTTGTACAACTAACTTCATTTAACTTCTCAAAGTTGATTTATTAATATATGTAATTTAGACTCCCAATGTAGTAAGAATATTTTATTCACTAATGAGTTATTACATTTAATACAAATAACCATAAACTTGTTAGCATAATATTTTAGGTATTTGATGCATTTCATCTAAGTTAACCATAATACTCAATTCAATCTCTCTCATGACATAAACATAAACATGAGCACTTATATCATTTGATATAAACATAAACATAAATGAGGTACTTGAACATAAACATCACATGAGCACTGACATGTAGTTATCATTTAAGTGACATTCAATATAAAAGAATAAATTATTAATATTGTCTAGTTTATGTTTTGATTTCATTTACTTTAACTTTAGTGTTATGCCAAAGGACATGTCTTTGAATGAGAAAATTTTGTTTTGATTCTGTTACTTAAATTATAAGTAAGTCGCTTAAGTGACAATTAATCTTTTTTAATTGACAAAAATAACATTTGAGTGATAAGAGTTTTTGTTCATAGTTAATAATTTTTTAAATCTTACTTTAAGACTAGCTATTCACTTGAGTGATATGTATTTTAGACTTTATAGCTTTAGTGACATTCATTATAAAATAAAGAAAATGTTATTAAATCTATTTTACTCATGCTATGACTTCATTGCTTAAGTAATATAATATATTACTTGAGTGTTATATCAATGCTTGAACTATGTATTATATCACTTAACTGTTATCCTAATGTTTGAGATTTGAGAAAAAGAAAATTAATTCAACCTCTTATTCACTAGAATTATAAGTGGCTTAAGTGACAACCTATATCGCTTAAGCAACAACATATATCTCTTAAGTGGAAACTTATATCACTTAAGTGATAAAGATAATACTTGACCATAAGATTCTTTGTTCATTCTAAAAGATATTTTAAAACGTCATTTCAACATAGTTATTCGCCTTAAAAACTAGGTATTACTTAAGTAATATATGCTACACATAACATAAAATTAAATTAATATTTTTCTCACATCAAGTCACAACTTAAGAGCCCAAAAGAAAGTTTAAAAAATAGTAATTTATACCTAAGTTGATTGTCATTGCTTAACATCAAATTAATGCTCAATTACTAAATACAAAATCAAATACTAATAAATTCACAAATCAATTTTCTAAAACTACTTTTAACACTTTTATCAATTGAGGTTTTAAATTACACTTGAATGTACAATATGTCCATTGTGCTCCCACTCTTATTCAATTCACCGTTTAAACCAAATTTCACATTCATATAATAAATAATAAAAATAACCTCTAATTATTCTAAAATTTATAATCTCAGTTATTTCAATACAAACAACCTTCAATAGTCTTTAATACAAAAAAAAGTAAACTCATTTATAATTCAAAATATTTTTTCTCATTTTAAAGTTGTACTTTTAAGTAATAATAAAGATGAAAAAAAAAAATGAAAACAGACTAAAACATCTTAAAAATTTAACAAAGTATCTAACTCAAAAAAACTCATAAAAATAGACAAATCAATTGAAAAATAATAACTTTCTCGGGTATCTTGACTTGTAAAACCTTAAAACACTAAAAAAAAAAACAAGTGAAAAGGATTAAATATAAAGACACTAAAATAAAAGAAAATTTTTCTTTAAATCAAATATTAAAAATAATTTACCGGTAAGAGGAATAAATGATTATATATTAGTTGTAAAAAAAGTTATATTATTAAATTATTAAATTTATTTTTTAATTAAATGTATATTATGATATTAAAAATCTGAACCGTTTTCTATGCTAAAATTTTGTAAATCGCATCTACGAGCTAGTTATAAATAAATTACTTTTGATAGAATGTATTTGGTTGCTTTCTAAGACTGGAATTTTCTAAAGTAAATTATCAATTATTTTTAAAGTTAAGAATGGTATTATATATATATATATATATATATTGATATCAATAAAAAATAGTATTATATATATTGATATCAATAAAAATATGAGATAAAAGCTTTATAAATATTTTATTAAAAATAAAAGAATATTATATTTTGTTGGTTTCTTTAAAAAAATCATTTAATACATCCAATAACATCGGAATAATAGAATATATACCAAATCAATACACTTTTCGTTCCCAATAAAAAAATTATGTATAATGGTACAAATATACGTTTTTCTTATGAACTTTACCTTGACCATATCTAAAATATATTCCTAATTACATGTACAATCATACAAATATACGTTTTTTTAATGAACTTTACCTTGACTATATTTAAAATATATTCATTTGGTTGATTTTGCGTTTTTAATTATTTTTTATTCTAGATATCAACAGTTTTTAGAAAAAGTTTTTTAAAATAAAATTAGTAACATTAAATTATTTTAATTACTTTTTAAAACGATATGATAATTTCTTGATTATCTTAAATTTATTTATTTTTTCTTATATTTGAAAGTGAAAAAAAATTATGGACTATGAATATCAATTTGTAATAGAGCTTAGAAAATTATCGGTAATGATTCATTTCTTTTAACTTATACTACTATGTAGATGTAATGATATAACTCATACCTTCATTATTTTTTAGCTTAGAAAAATAATTTTTTATTCGAACTTACGATATTATTTTGAGATATTAGGTCTTAAATTTATCATTATGTGAACATTTGTACTGTAGAGTCTTATAAAATCGACATATGACCCTAGCTCCTGCATTACATATCTCTTAGATCTTATTCAGTTTATCGATACAATTTTAATAAATTTAATCGTGTTTTTTCTTTCTTTCAAAATTATAGTATTTAAACATAATTTTTGAAAATTTAAAAGTTAGTATTAATACACTTACAATTTTATGAAACACATATGATTATTTTACATTTATGAATTATATGATTTAACTTTTTTTATAGTGTATTATGAATTATACGACTTAATATTTTTTATATGTTTTTATAGTGAATTTTAAATAAATTTTAAGTATATGAAAAAAATATAAAAGTAATTCATAAATTGAAACTTAAAATATATCGAAATAAGAATAAAATTATGAAATATAATTACAAGTACAGATGTAATTATACTTATGAATTTTTATGTAAATGGAAAATAAACCTTCTTAAAATTGTGGATGCATTCAATAAATTATTATATATATATATATTCAGAATATGAAATGTTTAATGTGTTTTCTATTATGACACCATTAAAAATATTTCACAAACTGGTATTAAATAATTTAAATAATACATATGAGAAAATAATTCAAATAACTAAATAATATGTTTTCTAAAATATATATAAAATAAATAAATGCTAATAATTAAAATTTTGATTTAAGAATAAATGAATTAATTTTTATTTAACGAAAACTAAAAAAATTTGACATTTTGAAAGTTAAAGTTAACAAAAGAATAATAATAGTAAAAATTTTAAAATTGTAAAAATATTCATGCTTTGAAAATACGAATCTGATTAAAGATAAGAATCCAATTTTATTAATAATAGTTGAGTGATTTAAAAAATGATAAAAAATAATTATTATATTTTTAAATAATATTCTAAAAGTTATAAATAGAAAACTAAATAAATTTTATTATTTATTTATTGAATTTGAATATTTTTCTAAAATCTTAATTTTTTTTCTTTAACTTTTGAAGACAGACTAGATATATAATATATAAAACTAATTTAATTTTATTATTATACCGTGTTGTAATTACAACGATCATATACTTATATATAAACAAGTGGATATAAATATAAACCAATTTGTAGCACAATAGAGAATTTTTTGTATATATATGAAGTGTATTTTTTTTTTCATGGGGACTTTAAAATTCAATGAATATTTAAAATATTCTATAATTTTCCATTGAATAATTTCAAATATTTAATTCTATAATAAAATTTAATCTCCATGTCATTAATATTCGTTAACAAACTAATGTTGTGTTGTGTACAAAATAAATAAATAAATATATGCAAGTGAGTAAAATTTTAGTTTAAGAAAAAGGTAAATTAAATATATATAAATAGAAAAAAGGAGAAAAAAATTTAATATTACGAAAATGAAAAGTTAGCATAAATAAATTAGTCTTTTCTAAAATTGTAAAAGCATTCATGCATTGAATAAATATTTACATTCAGAATATGAAACTGAGCGTAATTAAATTCAATGTATTTTCTATTTCAACTAATATAGAAAATATTTAAATATATAATAAAGTGTCATTAAATAATTAATTCTAAAATAATAAAGTAATTAATACGTTATTAATATTGGTCAAGTCAAATTTAGTTATAAATATAATATATATGAACAATAAGAATTTTTAGGGGATGAAGTCTTAATGATAACGTTTTAATTTTGTATAAAGACTTTAAACATAAAACAAAATGAATTAAAAAGATACATGTTTAAAACCTAAAATATTAATTAGACTTATTAATCCTATCCCAAACCTTAAATGTTATTGTGCAAAAGAGCAAAACTTTAAATTAATGCAGTACAATGATTAATAAGAATCAACACAGCACTGGTTGGCACTGCAACTTTAACAACTCCTTCGCGTTCTCCTATAGGACTCTAAAATTTAATAAATATTTAAAATATTCTATAATTTTCTATTGAATAATTTCAAATATTTAATTATATAATAAAATTTAATTTTCATGTCAAGTTTACAATTGGATGTTGTGTTGTATAAAAATAAATAAATAAATATATGCAAGTGAGTAAATTTTTAATTTAAGAAAAAGGTAAATTAAATATATATGAATGGTAAAAAAAAAGTAGAAAAAATTTAATATTATGAACACGATTAAGTTAGCATAAATAAATTAGCCTTCCCTAGAATGGTAAAAAATTTGCATTGAATAAATCATTTACATTAATTCAGAATATGAAACTGGATTTAATTAAATTCAATTTATTTTCTATTTCAATTAATATGGAAAACATTTAAATATTTAATAAGGTGTCATTAAATAATTAATTCTAAAATAGTAAAGTAATTAATATGTGATTAATATCGCTCAAGTCAAGTTTAGTTGAACAATAATTAGTTAAAAGATTTGAAACAATAGTTATTATATTTGTTGAGGTTATATTTGATGAAACAATAATTATATTTATAAGGTTTGGAACAATAAATTGTTATATTTGTTGAAACAATAATTAATTGAAATTCATAAAAAATAGAATTGATTAAAAGATCTGAAAAAATAATTGTTATATTTGTTGAAGTTATATTTATTAAAGTAATAATTAATTAAAATTTGATGAAACAGTTAAAATTTATGAAAAATATTTGTTGAAACCGTAATCATTTAAAATTTATGAAAAATGGAAGTGCAACTTCAACAACCTTTTCTCTTTCCCAGTCTCACCAGATATATTCTTAAATGAATTATTTAATTATAACTTTGAAAACAGAAAAAGCAGACGAATTTCACATTGAATTTTTTATTCCCGGCAGATGGAAAAATAATTTATGTTGGATTGATTTTTTTTTCCAAATTTATATCTATATATATATATATTTAAACAAAATAAACTTAAGGTGAGTTAATGATGTTACAAATTTTGTTTTTGTGTTACAACCACACACATGCATATTTAACACACCAATGAAAATGGTGAACAATACAAAATACAGATGACATGTATAAAATCTCAACTTCATAAAGTCCATTTTTTAAAATTTCATAGACTTTACATAAAATAATTAAGACTCTATTTGTAAACAACTTCTAAGAATTCTGTTAAAAGATGTGTATTGATAAGTTTTGAGAAACTAGTACATTAACTTCACATACAAAAAGACAATTGATTAAATTATATAATTTATTTTTTAATTAAATAAAATATATTATGATATTAAAAATATGAACCGTTTTCTATACTAAAATGTTGTAAATCGCATAGGTCTACGAGCTAGTTATAAGTAAATTATTTTTGATAGCATGTATTTGGTTGCTTTCTAAGACTGGAATTTTCTAAAGTAAATTATCAATTCTTTTTAAAGTTTAAAATGGTATTATATATATTGATATCAATAAAAATATGAGATAAAAGCTTTATAACTATTTTATTAAAAATAAAAGAACATTATATTTTGTTGGTTTCTTTAAAAAAATCATTTAATAAAAAATTATGTATAATGGTACAAATATACGTTTTTCTTATGAACTTTACCTTGACTATATCTAAAATATATTCATTTGGTTGATTTTGCGTTTTTAATTATTTTTTATTCTAGATATCAACAGTTTTTATATTTTTTTAAATAAAATAGTAACGTTAAATTATTTCAATTACTTTTTAAAACGATATGATAATTTATTGATTATCTTAAATTTATTTATCTTTTCTTATATTTGAAAGTGAAAAAAATTATGAACTATGAATATCAATTTGTAATAGAGCTTAGAAAAATATCATTAATGATTCATTTCTTTAAACTTATACTAGTATGTAGATGTAATGATATAACTCATATCTTCATTATTTTTTAGCTTAGAAAAAAAAATTATTCGAACTTAGGATATTATTTTGATATCCTAGGTCTTAAATTTATCATTATGTCAACATTTGCAACGGGGGGTCTTATAAAATCGACATATGACCCTAGCTCCTGCATTAGATATGTCTTAGATTTTTTTAGTTTATCGATACAATTTTAATAAATTTAAGCGTGTTTTTTTTTTTTAAAATATAGTATTTAAACATAATTTTTGAAAATTTAAAAGTTAGTATTAATATACTTACAATTTTATGAAACACAGATAACTATTTTACATTTATGAATTATATGATTTAATGTTTTTTTTATAGTGTATTATGAATTATACGATTTAATGTTTTTATAGTGAATTTTAAATAAATTTTAACTATATGAAAAAAATATAAAAGTAATTAATAAATTGAAACTTAAAATATATGAAAATAAGAATAAAATTATGAAATATAATTACAACTACAGATGTAATTATACTTAAATAAAAGATTGCGTAAAGATATTGAAATAAATAAATAAATGTAATTAGTTAAAATTTTGATCTAAGGAAAAAAATTAATATATATATATATATATATCAGAATATGAAACTGATGGTAATGCGTTTTCTATTATAAGTATGGACGGACTTTTACATTTTAATGACACCGTTGAAAATATTTCACAAACTATATTAAATAATTTAAAGAATAATACTTACGAGAAAATAATTCAAATAACTAATTAACATGTTTTCTAAAATATATATATAAAAAATAAATGCTAATAATTAAAATTTTGATTTAAGAAAAAGTGAATTAATTTTTATTTATAGAAAACTAAAAAAGTTGACATTTTAAAAGTTAAAGTTAACAAAAAAAATAATAATAAAATTTTTAAAATTGTAAAAATATTCATGATTGAAAATACGAGGTAAGAATCCGATTTTATTAATATTAGGAGAGTGATTTTAAAAATGATAAAAAATAATTATTATATTTTTAAATTATATTCTAAAATTTATAAATAGAAAACTAAATAATTTTTATTATTTATTTATTGAATTTTAATATTTTTCTAAAATCTTAAAGTTTTTTTTTTAACTTATGAAGATAGACTAGATATATAATATATAAAACTAATTTAATTTTATTATTATACTTTTTTGTAATTATAAAATCATATATTTATATATGAATGCTATTTTTTTCATGGGGACTTTAAAATTCAATGAATATTTAAAATATTCTATAATTTTCCATTGATTAATTTTAAATATTTAATTCTATTAATAGAATTTAATCTTCATGTCATTAATATTCGTTTACAAAGAATGTTGTGTTGTGTACACAATAAATAAATAAATATATGCAAGTGAGTAAAATTTTAATTTAAGAAAAAGGTAAATTATATATATATATATATATATATATATATATATATATATATATATATATATATATATATATAAATGGAAAAAAGTAGAAAAAAATTTAATATTATGAAAATAAAAAGTTAGCATAAATAAATTAGTCTTTTCTAAAATTATAAAACTGGACGTAATTAAATTCAATGTATTCTCTATTTCAACTAATATAGAAAATATTTAAATATTTAATAAGGTGTCATTAAATAATTAATTCTAAAATAATAAAGTAATTAATACGTCATTAATATTGGTCAAGTCAAAGTTAGTTATAAATATAATATATATGAACACGTAGTTTGGTAAGAATTTTTAGGGGATGAAGTCTTAATGACAATGTTTTAATTGTTTTTTTTAACAGAAACCAATTTTATTTAAGTTAGAAAAGATTATTATAAGCAGTTTTTTTTTAAGTATTTAACGTACACTTATCTTTTTATTTTGTTTTATTATTATTTGAAAAAGGAACGTTTTTATCTGTTTCAATTTAATTGTTGAATTTTCTTTATGGTCAAAGGAAAAGGGTTTGTATAGTGGCATTTGTAATTGTGAATTTATTGCAATAAATAAAATAAAGAATAAAAAGAATGTGATATGCATGTGTTATTAAAGGAAAATAAGACAACTAGTTATAACAGAAAAAAAAAAAAAATCTGTTATAAGATAGAAAACAATAATAGCACATTGAGATCTAATCTAAGAGTTTTGATCCGAAAATGGTTGCATATAGATTTGAAGATGGGAAACTAAATTTCGCAAACCAAACAGTACAGTTAAGGTAATCGCAACGTGTGTGGTAGTGTTAATTCGCATTTTTCAAAAGTCATTTTTTCCGAAACTAGTGATTACAATTTGGTATTATGTTACATAATCTTCTACGTGTTACAACACGTCCACATAAACTTTTACTTAATTGGCCCTAATCTTCATTATAGCAATTAAAATTTACTAATAAATAATTATCCATAATTAACATTGATTTATATGTCTTACCATGTACCTCTCCCAGTCATAAAAGAATAAATAATTTCATTTTACAACGTCAATACAAATTTAATTTTTTGAGAAATTACTTTTTTTCCGTTCGATCATATTTAGCATAAAAATAAAATTACCATCTTAATTGTCATTTTACACTTCAAATAAATATTTTCTTAATTTATTTCGCGAACCGGGAAAATAAAAAAACACATGAAAGAATATAATTCCTAATACTAAATACAAGGGATATATCAGGAAATTACGTTATATTTTCCATAAAAAAACTATAATATTAATTTTGTATAAACACTTTAAACATAAAACAAAATAAAATGAATTAAAAAGATACATGTTTAAAACCTAATATATTAATTAGACTTGTTAATCCTATCCCAAACCTTAAATGTTATGGTGCAAAAGAGCAAAACTTTAAATTAATCCAGTGCAATGATTAATAAGAACTTTATGTACTTTGTTGTTTACTAAATTGACATTACATAATTTATTTATTATTATTTAATTATTCTTTTTGTGCATAAAGAGATAAAACATCATGTTTGTGTATATATATATATATATATATATATATACCATTAGTGTGCAAGGGACAAATTCGTGTGTAACATGGTTGTGTTGTGTGTGGAAGCAAAGATTTCACGGCAGAAACAACTTCAAATCCTCACTTGCATTGGTTTCAGCTCCACTGTCCTGGAGCTGAACCTCATCCTCCTAACAATCTTCATTCTCAAACCCATCATTTCTTTTTATTTTAAAATGGAACATGATCATCTAATCAACAATCACAACAACAATGTTAATGTTAATGAAGAAAAATCAGAACCAAACGATGGTGCAAAAAGAAGTATTGCTGAAAGAAGAGGCTTCAATTCCAATGCTGCGCAAATCAACACAGGACTGTTTCACACTGCAACTTCAACAACTCCTTCGCCTCCACCTCGTCTCACCATTCCTCCTGGCATCAGCCCCACTGCGTTGCTCGACTCTCCCATCATGCTTCCAAATTCTCAGGTTTCGTTATATATATATTATACACCATCTCATAAGAAACGTTTTTTTATAGGTATTTGTGTGATGTTTTTGATCAAAATTCGAGTTTCTCTTCAGTGATCCACAAAATATAAGAGTTTGCATTAAAGATCATAGATTTTTTTTTTTTTTTTTCTGGGTAACATTTCAATCTTGATTGGAGAACGGTTTGCTGCATCTGAGTTTGTTTTTGTAAGATCACCCCATTTCCTTGTTTTGAAATTTTTGGTGGACGTTTGATGTTTTAGTTGATGTTCTAGGCAGTGCCACCATCTCCCACCACGGGCAGTTTCTTCATGATGCCACCTCCTCTACCTCAGGAATTTCCTTCTTATTCTGCTTCTCTGAATCAGGTAATTTATTTTTATTATTATTAACAATTCAAAATGTAATTGGAGTAGTTTAGTGTTATGTCACATGTAAATTTATTAAGATTTCCGATATGAAAATAACTCTTTTATTAAATCATTGATTAAATGGTTGATACTTGCTTTTGCTGATGTATCGAAAATCACAATAAGCTTGAAACATTGGCGTTGGTATTTATTGTATTTATTTACAAATCACATGACCTAAACTAATGAATTTTGTTGTTAACCACAGGTTTCTAATAATTTTCCGTCGATGAAGGGAAAAAGCCACACAGTTCTTTCAATAGATCTTTCATCACTCCCAGCAGATTCTGTGAAAAATAGTGTAATTGATTCCTATGATGATTTGAAAATGGTTCATGATGCAATTGTTAATGCCAATAATGCTGAGATGACGTCTGGTTCTGAAGAACTAAGCGATGAAAGTGCTATGCCAAAAAATGGTACGAATGGTGAGGATATTGGAGTTCAACCTTCTCCAGAAGTAGAACTGAAAGAAACATCTCATCCAACAGGAGTGGGAATGGTGAGGACCTCAGAGGATGGTTATAATTGGAGAAAATATGGACAAAAACAGGTAAAAGGTAGTGAATATCCCAGAAGCTATTATAAATGCACACAACCTAATTGCCTGGTCAAGAAAAAGGTGGAACGATCCCATGATGGCCAAATCACAGAAATTATTTACAAGGGTAATCATAACCATGTAAAACCACACTCTAGTCATAGAGTGACTGCACTTTCTACTGATGAGGTTTCAGACCTGGCTGAAAATGGTGCATTAGCTAAACCTGATGGTGGGTTCATGTGGAGAAATATTCAGTCAGGACTGAAAGATTCAAAAACCAGTTTAGATTGGAAGGCTGATGGCCAGGAAAGGACATCACCAATTTCTGTTGTGACTGAGATTTCAGATCCTATATCAACCAACAAAGCCAAATCTATGTTTGAATCGGAGGAGACCCCAGAGCTTACTTCTGCACTCGGTAGTCATGACATGGAAGAAGATGGAGCCACTCAAGCAGTTCCCATGGTTGAAGATGAAGCTGAGAATGATGAATCGGAACCTAAAAGAAGGTTTTTTATTCTATCTGATAGTGTCTTTATGGCCCCATATGAAGTAGAAAGAACTAAAATGTTTCTACATTGATTTTTCATTGCAGGAAGAAAGAGAACTATGCAACTGAATCAAATTTGCCTCCTAGATCTGTTCGTGAGCCAAGAGTGGTAGTTCAAATTGAGACTGATGTGGACATACTTGATGATGGTTATCGCTGGCGTAAGTATGGCCAAAAGGTTGTGAAAGGAAATCCAAATCCTAGGTGATGATCTTGTTGCCTTTCTTTGTAATTCCATCAAACAGTTAGGATTCAGCACTCAGGAATTTTGACTTGAGCTTATAGGCTGACATGTATTGAACATTTTGTCATGGAATCTGTTCCAGGAGCTACTACAAATGCACAAGTGCAGGATGTATGGTAAGGAAACATGTGGAAAGGGCCTCACACAATCTAAAATTTGTGCTTACAACATATGAGGGAAAGCACAATCATGAAGTGCCCACTGCAAGAACCAACAATCATATGAACTCAAGTGATGGTGGTTTACACCCCAATGGTGTGAATGGCCAAGTGGCTCTTGCTTTACCAGGGAATGCTGGCATTAAGCCTGAGCCTCATCAAACTCTTGCACATCATTTTGATAGAAAACCTGAATTCAGCAATGAGTTTCTGAGGCCTAGTTTGATTGGAAGTTTCAGCAATGACATTAAGTTTGGTCCTTCTTCCCTTTGCCAAATGAAGTATCCTTCCTTGAATAACACCATACCTTATGGCTCCTTTGGAATGAGCCCTGATTGTTGTGCTCCCTCTCAAGGTGGATCCATTGCCTCAATGTTCCCTGATTTTCCAATGCCACTACCATTGAATCTTCCCTCATCTGGAAAATTTTCAATTGGTGGACTTAACTTTAACTGTGCCAAACCAATTAATCCTATGCAATCGTTCCTTTCTGGGCAGCAAGTGAAGGACATTGATACAGTGTTTCTGAGGCCTAAGCAGGAACAGAAGGATGATACTATATATGGCTCCTGCATTCCCTCACTAGATGAAAATGCTTCTTCACTCACTTCTTCTTCGGCAGCACCATCCATTTACCAACGAGTCATGCAAAATTTCCCTTCATGATCTCCTTTTTTTACAGCTATTAGCAACAACACCAGCAAATGCTGAAGATTTTTTGTTTGTTATTCCAGTGTCTTCCTTACCGTAATAATTTACTTTCAGTTCTTATGTTAGTGCTGAATCAAACCAAAATCTCTTTATACAAATTGCTTACCAAGGTTCTTGGTAAGTAAATTTCTTGTGCTGTGACTCCTATTGTTTCATTTCTTTTATACATTTTATCAAAAAAAAAAAAGAAATTTTTTATATATATTTGTAACTTGTTCTCTGTCAAACATGTCAGTCCCTTCATACAGGAATATCTTTTGAACGTTTCCACATGGATGATTATGTATAATCAGTCTTCTTCATAAGGAGAGATTAAATGGAACTTTAGACGCTTTTCCAGCTAATGAAAAATAGACTATCTAATAAATAGTCTAGTTGTATAACAAGTTTACGTAGGATCTTCTAAAAATAAAAATCAAAATAGTTGCTCAACAACAATTAATTAGTGATCAGCATACAAAAAATTATCTTAGTTAACATGAATGTCAACTATATTCAATCAAAGAACTTCATAAATTAGTTAAATTTAAATTTTGTAGTATTTTCAATCTTTTTTATCTTTTTAATAATATAAACACCTAAAATAAAAAACTTAAATTTTCAATCTTTCAATTTATTTCTATCTTTCAATTCGTTTCTGTTAAGAATCAGTTTAAAACATTAATTCAAAAGTATTTTCAATAAAAATTAGTAAAAACAAATCAAAACATAATTAGAAAATCTCTTAATTTCAGATAACACGTAATACTAAAAACAAATGAAAACATAATTAAAAAATCTTTTCGTTAACACCTCGTACTAAAAATAAAATACTTGATATGTCTAATTGTTCAATTTTCTTTTACTTAAAATAGGTTTAGAGATATTTGCAATATATCTCAACTAATTAGATATGATTAAGAAGGATATTATAAAAGAGATAATCAAAGATATGTTTGTTTCTTATATTTTTTATTTCGTCAAACTTGTAGATAAATCGTTTTATTGTTTGTATAATATCTCTTTCGTTAAACTGGCTTTTAACATTTGATATAATATCTCTTTAAACTGATTTTTAGCATATATATGGATTTTAAAGATTTATTTTTTACAATTAATTATTTTAAACAAACTCTTTATATTAGTTATCATACCGTTTATCATATATCTTAACAAACTACTATATTACCATTGTTAAAACAATTATAATTATTTTTTTTGAAAGATGTGACCAAAATAAGAAAATTTAAAACAATATTATAAAATTAGTTTAGTGTACTAATTTTTCTCAACCGGATGAAATTAATTTATTTTTAAAAATAAAAATAATTCTCAGTTGGACTTGATTGATATTGAGATAAAGTTTATACTAAGTTATTAAATGACTTTATTTATTTTTAACTAAGTAAGATGGTACGTGGTAGAGATTATTCTACATGACAAAACTTCATATTGATTATCAGATTAATTTGTTTATATTTTCTACTAATAATATGGTATAATTACATATTTGACCATTGAAGTGAATCAGTAGTTTGGTATAAATGCAAGTTATTTATTGAAGTTATATTTTTCTAATAATACATGTGTAATTTGGTATTAATTATCTTATACATAAATTCTTAATTGACAAAAACTTCAATGTTCCCATCCAGTCCAACCAAGAAAAAAAGTGGTTTTCGTAATCAATTGATAACACAAATATAATATTATTCTAGCAACAAACATCAACAATTTAATAATATTATTTACGAATAATTAGCAAATAATAGTAATTTAAAATTTCATAAAATAATTATTTCTAAAGAATTTGTGTTAATGAAATTGTTTTTATATCTTGAGTAAACTACACAAAAATAACAATTAAGTAATTCTTTTACAATAACAGTTGGTATTTTTTAATCAAGGCATTTGATTAGTAGATTGTATAACTGTATGCCTATAATATTAATTGGTCAAGTTAAATAACTCTAATTGGATTGTAATTTGTAAACCTGGTATTCCGTAATATTCTTTAATAAGTTTTCTATGCGAAATAAGTTTTTTAATGATTAAAAATATTTTTTATGTTACTCAATGTATACTGTAACAGTCCAAAAATTTTATAACTTTTGTCTGTTATCAAGTATTAACATCCATTTAAGGTTCAAGGTACTACAAAAAGTGTTCAGATACATCAGAGTTATGTATAACTATTCTCATGACAAAAGAAAAACCATCTCAAAGTCATAGAGTCTTTAACTACAACAAAAACATATATACAAGACAAAAGGAGATCGATTTAAGAGTATATCATCTTTAAGGTGCTCCTAAACCTGCATCTGCACCTGCTCATGTACATAGTACAATCA
>Ga0209489_102523_pt1 | contig 37139 bp, 19 predicted proteins | sample SiratrowhiteBW_FD_187527 | JGI IMG/M metagenome (GOLD analysis project Ga0209489, IMG submission 187527) | Root nodule microbial communities of legume samples collected from California, USA - Siratro white BW (SPAdes) (version 2) | ecosystem: Host-associated > Plants > Roots > Nodule | place... | reverse complement strand
AAGCAAATGATTTTGGTCCTGCTTTAGCATCTGGACTTATATGTGGTGATTCTTTGTGGAGTGTTCCTGCTGCTATACTGTCTCTTGCTGGAGCCAGTCCACCAATTTGCATGAAGTTCTTGTCTAGCTTTGTAAATAAGAAGGTTGACACCTTCTTGAAGGGTGGTCCTTGATGCTTCTTTGGTTGGATGATGATGTTCATGTGAAGTTAAGGAATGATCAAATATTGTATTTGGATTTCTTATTATACTACTTTTCTTTTCTGAATAAATATGGAGGCTTGGGTATGTAATTGTACATGTTGAATTGTTTTCATTTTTATCTTTGTAAAAGGATTTCTTTCTTTTATATCTTCTGATAATATGTGACAGTTGCTAATTATTGATGTGTCTAAGGAGAGTTATATGGTTATGTCTAGTATCTGCAGTATCATGTTAGCACTTGACTTTTTAAAACCTTTTACTTTTAAGATCCCTGAAATAAATATTTATTTATTAATTTTAGTTTGAGATGGAATGGAACTAACTGGAGTCTAGTTATTAATTAGTGTGTAATCAGATGGTTTTTATTTGGTGAATTACAAAAGAGATGCAAACTAGAAGCATTTCTAGGAAAACAAAGACAAGCAATGTCATCCATTGAAAACAGAAGCAGGAGATACATAATAAATTAATGTTTTGTTTTGTAGCCAAAAATAACTTTTTTAGTACTAATTGTACACATAAGAAAGTTACATAGAACAGAGGAAGGTCACCCAAGACACAAAGATACTGAAAAAAGAAAGGCCAAACTCGCACAAAGAAATGCCCTGAACTACACATCTCAAACGTAGAAGAAACTATCCACAATCGGAAAATCCTAATAATCACATATTTTCTCTTTTATTAAAAAATTCTGTGATTAATTTTCTTTTGACTAAATAGCTATATATCAAATCTAGGTTACATTCGATATTTGAATTTCTGTCTATTTACTGCTTGCAACAAATTGATATAGTTTTCAAATAGTCCCTACAGCTCATCATGCTCACGATCTTTTGATGAATTATTTACGTAAAACTCTTATATGTATTAGCTCTAAATTTTTTCATTTTTTAAAGCTTCTAGTGCTCAACAAACTTCACCTTTCACATGATGTCTCATGAAGTGTGCTTTTGTTGAATATCCTTCATGTTTTATGTGAAGTAAGAATCTAAACAATGAATGTTTTATTTCATATCAACCTAATTGAGTGTGAAATGTGTAAATAACTTTATTGTTATATAATTTAGAGAAACTTTTAGGTTTTGTAGTTGTTATTATACTCAATGAAAGTTTGATGGATAGCTTGAAGAGGTTATGTGTATTCTCATAAGCCAAAAATGACAATGAGAACAATGATAAACATTTGTTTGTTTAGTAAAACCCTTTACAATTCTTATTGGAGAACTAGACCTAACCCATATTTGTGGTGTTAGTATAAAACCTAAAATGTCTATTATCTCATTCTATTACTTGCACACTACTACTCTTAGTTATCCATTCAAATGTTTTAAGAAAAACCTTTGTGAACATGTTTAAAAACCTTTAGACAATCTCTTTCAAACCTCTAATTAGACGAGTTTCAAAAATCTTCTAAGCAATGTTTTAGACTCTATTTAAACTCCCTCATTCTCCTTTGTCACCTAACCTTCTTGAAGATATCTCTTTGGTAACAATGCACATAGATCATGTTGCCCATAGCCTATGCGATAGTGTGGAAAGAAATCATGTTTGGTGAGATTTATGATTATCATATATTATGATATTGTGAGTTTGTTTGTGGTAAGATATTTAATGTGTCTTTTGTAGGATCCTAGGGAGTTAAAATTGGTGTGTCATGAGGGCGAAGTGAATAAATTTAATGTCCAACACACTTATATCGAGGTTACACTCAAGAACTTTGGGTTGTTACCCCCCTACACTACCAATTTTGACACTATAAAGAAGAGATTATTGTTTGCTTTTGTGGTGAGATGACACAAAGAGACTAACAACTTTCCTTTATCAATTGGTGAGATGATCATTACTTCACATTATAATAGTTGGACAGTTTTGCACATACACCAATTTGAATACGACGAGTCCAACAAAGGAATAGGTGATCCAAGGAGACTGACAATTGTTTGGCAAGCCTACCAAATTGTCAGAAGTAGTAAATGGATGGAAATCCAAGTATCGTGTCTATAGAGACTTGCTATATAGTTATAATCAAAGAGAAAATAAATTTTAGAATTTGGAAACAAAGATAAAGCAATATTTTAAAAGACAATTAAATAACAATAAAGACATATGTAGGGGCTTTAGAATAAAAGAGCAAATAATAATAAAAGATGAATTAAAATAAGAACAATAACAAAGATGGAGACGAAGAAGTATTAAAGTGATGCCAAAGATTAATTTGGGTAACCTTTCGCATGTCATTCACTCTTTTCTAATCCAACCATTTTAATTACACAATTAAACGATCCACAAATTTATTTAAACTCAATTACTCATGAAAAAATACTTAAAAATTTAAGAAAGATTTCAAATCCTTGATGAAATTTGTTAAGCAACCAACATTAAGGTGCAAGACTTAAAAATTGACTGATAGTCCCATTCTCATTCCTAGTGAAAGGTTATACCTGAGTTCTAACCTAAATCCTAATTTATAAAAAGGTTTCCTAACCACAATCAAAATTATGAAATCGTGATTTGGTAAGCTACATCAAATAAGCAAATAAGATTAAGGACAAAGTTCAAATAGTTAACAAAATAAACAATTTGTTGAAAAGGAGGAGATAAATTATGAGTTGAACAACTATATCAACCTCTAACAAGGATGTTTAAGTGCTTATGACTTTACACTTATACAAAAACTAAAAAATTAAGACCGTATTGTGTTTTTGTGTTCTCAGGTATAACTATGTGTGTATACAAAGTTGTGTTTTGTTTTGTGTTATATAGTCATAAATTTATAATATTTGGAGTGGGGTTTTTTCTTCACAACCTACTCATAAAATGTCTCCTAGGTCAAATAACAATGTTGGCGGTAACACGAAAAAGTTTTCATATAGCCTTAATGATTAGTGAGTTAAAGTATATATGTCAAATTTCTCTTGCTTAAGTACTCTAAAGATTCTCTTAAACAAGACTTATTTGGCTAGGTTGTTTGAGTGAAGAGTATTTCATTCAAACAAACAAATATTTTGCATAAATATGAATCATTGTATTATATTTGACTGTCTTATATCATTCAATCGATCCCGCTTTATTTGAGGGACAATAATTATCCGTTCTTAAAAAAAATAAAAAAAAGTAAAAATAATAAAAATAATAAAAGTTAAATTTAAATCAAAATCAACTAAAAAGATATTACAAAATAATAATAAGTGTCCAAATATAAAACAAAATTATGGTGAAAACATTTGGCACTTACTAAAGATCAATAATTTTCATATTTCAATTGGTGAAATGAAAATCACAGACTCTATTATAATTTGATTTATGTAATGTATTAATTTAATATTTTTACTTTAATTTACTTATTTTATTATAAAAACCATAAATATTAAAATGGTAATCGATTATATAAATATATGATTGATTACTTTTGAAATGTACATTTCAAATCGTTTCACATATGCATACAAAGTTCATGTTATAAATTTTTTTATCATTTTCTATAATTTTTAATTTCTAAATTCTTGAAATCCAGACTTCCTCTGCCTTTGTATCCTCTCCAACTTTTCGCACCTGGAAATAAACATTTATGTGTAATTATGTGTGCAACACCAATAGACATTTATGACCAAAGTATATTTATTACATCTTATGTGATGTGTACAACTTTTATTGACAAAAGTGCTACATCAATCAATGTTTCATAACTAAGGTTATTAGTAACCTTAGACCATATTTAGAGGGCAACCACATTAACCTACGAGTAACTTACATATGTTATTTTTGCATAAAAAGAACATGCCATTGTCACCTTATTGCAGTGAATATTCATCAATGACATTATTTACAATTATTTTATATTATACAATTTTACATATTTTAATACATTTGTCAAAATAGACATTGCAACATACATTAGCTTCCCTAACATTAGACGCGCCAAAGGCCAACAATGAAGTCTCATTGTTGTTATAAAAAGGAAAGAGGCAAAGTTGTCTTTTTGAAATATTGGAGATACATGAAGAAATTAAGGGTTGTGGAAGCAGAAAGAATCATAATACTGCATTTTTTCATGTATCAGACGATTTGAACAGGTAACAAAGATGAGTTGTTTAGTGGTAGAAACCTTTCGTCTAATGCTTTAAAAACAATTGGAGAATGCTTAATGGTGAATATTATAGCAATCTAAATATTTTATTGTTTCTTATATCGTCTACTGTAAAAGCCTGTAATATTTCATGATTCTTATTCTTACTATAAGCTCTGAAATGTAAAGGTGGAACCACTTTTAGCAACATTTGTTATCCGATTATCTCCTGAAACTTTTTATAATTATAATTATATATATTTAAAGAAGAAAATAGAAAAAGTGAAATATATAAAATCAGAATGTGGAACCAAAATACAAATTGTCGTATAATTACAAATTTAATTAAAAATCAATTTATCACGGAGTAAAAGTTAGATTCAGAAAATCAATCAAAATTGTAAGGCTTAATCAAAGTTGTAAGGCTTAAGAGCATTTCATCAAAATATTTTTTAAACAGGAAAAAATAAATAAAATTAAACGGAACATTTAAAGGGTGTTCCAACCCGTTTATAGAGTAATATAACAATAAAGGAATATCGAATAACCCGATAACCATACAATCTCAAGTAAAGCATGTTAGAAGATAAAATAGTTCACTTACATTACTCTTTGTTTGTTCCTTTTGATTGGTGAAAAATATCAACTTAGCAAACAGATATCCTTGATCCCCAAGCTATCGATAAAGCACTCGAAATCGAGGAGGCATAATCAGAAAGATCTCACAAAAAGGAGAAATGGACCTAACATACAAGGGAATGACACCACCTTTAACCTAAAACCTTAAGGCAGTAGGTTTATAGGTTTTTTTTTCTTATATATTACTTAATTTTTTTATTTTTATTCAATGTGTGACTTAGCTCGCACTTAGATTCCTAACACAAGGAATATGAATAGTATAACTGTCCAATAACCATTCCACATCAATCCTTCACAAATGGTTACCCCTTATCAAAAGTTGTAGCAAATAGAAATTGCTTGATTCTCAAGATTTTCCATTATTAAACAAATTGCACTCACAGTCTGCTCAATGTCCTTACCTCGCATACACCAAATCACCATTCATTTAAAGGGGTGAGAGAAAGTGAAGATAACATTGATTGCATTGTGGTTTGGTGAGGGTCCCTAGACATGGAAGTAGAGGGTAATGTGAAGGGAGAAGAGGCATTCAAGAACACAAAGGTGCCACCATGGACAAAACAAATAACAGTGAGATCAGTGGTCACAAGCTTTGTCCTCAGTCTTGTTTTCAACTTCATTGTGTGCAAACTCAAATTCACCACAGGGATCACACCATCCCTTAATATAGCTGCAGGGTTGTTGGGGTTTGCAGTGATGAAGTCCTACACTACACTCCTTAACAAATGTGGCTTTCTCAGAGAACCTTTTACTCGCCAGGAGAACACTGTCATTCAGACCTTTGTTGTTGCATCAGCTGGAATTGCATCCAGCAGTGAGTTCTTAATTGTTTGTTTCATTGACCACCCTATATTTAGTTTTCAAAGTTGGCATATATCACATAACACTGAATCCATGTCGTTAGTTAAAATAAAATATGAGTACACATAGACCAACATGCAAAGAAATCATTTCTTCTCCATTGTAGTTTCAGGGTAACAGATGAAAACAAAACCAATTTTGGAATTGGTTGAGGTTTATTAGTACCCTGTTGAAAATTTATATAAAATCTGTGTTCTTAATGAATTCGCCTTGAATATTTTATTTTTCCCAAATTTTGACGAATATTAAGTTGTTGATTTTAATTGGTGCATATCATGTTTTATTTAATATGTGTTGCGAAAAGGTGGCATGGGAAGTTATCTACTTGGGATGAGTCCTTACATTGCTGCTCAAGTTGATGAGGGGAACACACCAATCAATACAAAGAGCCTCTCCCTTGGTTGGATGTTTTGTTTTCGCTTTGTTGTTAGTTTTGTTGGTCTCTTCTCGGTACTGCCTCTGAGAAAGGTCTGCAGAAACTATAGTAAAATTTTGCAATTGCACCTTCATTCATGTAAACTTGATTGCAGTTTATTCAACTTAAAATTTCAATTGACATTTCACAGATGATGATTTTGAAGTACAAACTAACATACCCTAGTGGAACTGCCACAGCTCTTCTTATCAATAGCTTACATACACCAAAAGGAACAAAACTAGCAAAGTACGTATCGTTGAATTTCATATATACCAAATGAATGATTGTTTTTTTTTTTTTTTTGAAGTTTGTGACATACTTTACCATTCTTGTGTAAACAGGAAACAGGTTGCTTTGCTCTTCAGAAGTTTTTGTGGCAGCTTTGCTTTTGTTTTTTTCCAGTGGTTTTTCACTGCAGGAGATCGTTGTGGGTTTAGCACTTTTCCCACATTTGGTCTCCACGCCTACAGAAAAAAGTATGCATATATCTCTTACATCCAAATGTATCTTGTCATCTTTTATTTAAGATTGTTTGGCATGTGACTAGATATTTCTCTACTATATGAATTTAATTAGACTATAATTCTCAATGATAAGACTGTTTACTTTTACAAAAATTATTTTAAAAGTGATATTTAGAATGTTTTCTAATTGGTTGATAGGATAAATGTCTTTATAGTGACAGTGTAATAACTCTTACTCAACACTCTTTTCCCCCTCTGAGGGCATAGTATTTAATTGATAAAGTCAATAATCTGACAACAAAATTTACAGGTTCTACTTTGATTTCTCACCTACATATGTTGGAGTTGGAATGATTTGCTCTTACTTGATAAATATATCTCTTCTTCTTGGAGCTATAATCTCATGGGGAATCCTATGGCCTTGGATTGAGAAGAGGAAAGGAATCTGGTATAGTGCAGATATCCCTGCTAGCAGTCTAAGTAGCATCCAAGGATATAGGGTACACATATATCCACTAAGCAACCTTTATTATTCCTAGTGTGTATGGTGTCATTTTATAGTTAAAATTTGTTTACAATATTTCAAATTGTGTAGTGCTAATTATAAGAAAAATCCATGAACAGGTTTTTACTGCAATTGCTATGCTGCTTGGTGACGGTCTTTACCATTGTGTCATCATGCTACTACGAGTGGCCCATAGTCTTATCAAGGAATATCTTGAGAAAAAAGAGTCACTATATCTATACCCGGACAAAATTGATAAAATACCAAGTGAAGATTTCGATACTCAACGTCGCACTGAGTATTTCTTGAAAGATCAGATTCCCTTTTGGGGTGCTTTCAGTGGCTACATTGTCCTTGCTTTTATTTCAATCATAACAGTGTCACACATATTCCCTCAACTGAAATGGTATCATGTACTAATCATTTACCTCATTGCTCCCATTCTGGCCTTCTGCAATGCCTATGTATGTGGCCTCACCGATTGGTCTTTAACAGCAAACTATGGCAAAGTGGCCATCTTAATATTCAGTTCATGGGTTGGCCTTGAGAATGGAGGCATCATTGCAGGCCTTGCATCATGTGGTGTGATGATGAGCATTGTTTCCAAAGCTTCTGGTTTGATGCGAGACTTCAAAACCGGTTACCTGACCCTTGCATCTCCTAGGTCCATGTTTGTGAGCCAAGTTCTAGGTACTGCCACAGGGTGTATTGTGTCCCCTTTGATGTTTTGGTTCTTCCACAAGGCCTACACACTTGGTGACCCTCAAGGCGCTTACCCTGCACCCTATGGAGAAGTTTACCGTGGAATGGCCCTTCTAGGAGCAAAAGGTTTCTCTTCTCTCCCCAAACATTGTCTTCGACTATCTATCATATTCTTTTTCTTGGCAGTGTGTATTAATATAGTGCGTGATTTGCTGGTGCATTATGAGACCAAGTATAGGATATATAGGTTTGTTCCTAACGCCATGGCTTTGGCCATTCCATTCTATATTGGTGGGTCCTTTGCTATTGACATGTGCATTGGGAGCTTGGTTCTGTTTCTGTGGGGGAAAAGGAACAAAACCAAAGCAAATGATTTTGGTCCTGTTTTAGCATCTGGACTTATATGTGGTGATTCTTTTTGGAGTATTCCTGCTGCTATATTGTCTCTTGCTGGAGCCAGTCCTCCAATTTGCATGAAGTTCTTATCTAGTGCTGTAAATAAGAAGGTTGACACCTTCTTGAAGGGTGGTCCTTGATGCTTCTTTGGTTGGATGATGATGTTCATGTGAAGTTAAGGAATGATCAAATATTGTATTTGGATTTCTTATTATACTACTTTTCTTTTCTGAATAAATATGGAGGCTTGGGTATGTAATTGTACATGTTGAATTGTTTTCATTTTTATCTTTGTAAAATGATTTCTTTCTTTTGTATCTTCTGGTAATATGCGTGTAAAGGGGTTATGTACTTAGTTACTAAACTCTACGAGAGTTGGTGGATATCCGGAAGAGATTTTGCGTACTTTCATAAGTCATAAATGCCAATAAGTCATAAATGGCAATGAGAACAATGGTAAACTTTTTTTTTTCTAGTTAAACCCTTTGTAATTTACATTGGAGAATTAGATGTAACTCATGCTTGTGGTGAACTAAACTAGTATAAAACCTAAAGTTATTTCATTCTATTACTTGCACACTACTTCTTCTCTTAGTTATCTGTTAAAATGTTCTAAGAAAAACCTTAGTTTATAAAACCTTTAGACAACACCCGACAAACCTCTAATTGGACGAGTTGCGAACATCTTCTAAACAATGTTTTAGACTTTATTCAACCCCTCCCTCCTTTCCCGTTCCCTTTCTAAAGCTAACCTTTTTGATAATACTTCTTTGTTGACAATGCACATAGATCATGTTGCCGATAACCTATGGGATAGTGTGGAAAGAAATCATATCCATAACCTATGGGATAGTGTGGAAAGAAATCATGTCTGGTGAGATTTATAATTATCATATATTATGATATTGTGAGTTTGTTTGTGGTAAGATATTTAATGTGTCTTTTGTAAGATTGTAAAGAGTTAAAATTAGTGCGTCATGAGGACGAAGTGAATAAATTTAATGTCTCACACACTCATATTGAAGCTGCACTCAAGAACTTTGGGTTATTACCCCTCCGCACTACCAATTTTGACACCAAAAACAAGAAATTATTATTTGCATCTGTGGTGAGGTGATACACAGAGACTAACAACTTTCCTTTATCAATTTGTAAGATGATCATCACACTTGATGATATGTCATCATTACTTTACATTCTAATAGTTGGATAGTTTTGCATATATGTCAATTTAAATAGGACGATGAGGTGACCCAAGGAGACTAACAATTGTTTGACAAGACTACCAAATTGTCAAAATTAATAAATGGATAAAAGTTCAATTATTGTGTCCATAGAAACTTGTTATATAGTTATTTAATTAGAGAGAAAATAAATTATAGAATTTTAGGATTTGAAAACAAAAATAAAGCAATATTCTAAAAAACAATTAAATAACAATAAAGACATATCTAGGATTTTTAGAATAAAATCAAAATGAATTAAAATAATAACAACAATATATATAATATATGGAGGTAAAAAAGTATTAAAGTGATGCCAAAGACTGATTTGAGTAGCATTTCTCATGTCATTCACTCTTTCCTAATCCAACAATTTCAATTACATAGTTAATTAAACGATCCATAAATTTATTTAAACTTGATTACTTAGCGAAAAATACTTAGATTATTTAAGGAAGATTTCAAATCCTTGGTAAAATTTGTTAAGTAACCAACATTAAGGTCGAAGGCTTAAATATTGACTGATAATTGCTATTCTCATTCCTAGTGAAAGGTTGTATCTAAGTTTTTACCTAGATCTTAATTTATAAAAAGGTTTCCTAACCGCAATCCAAATTATGAAATTATGATCTGGTAAGCTAGGTTAAGCATTAAGGACAAATTTCAATAGTTAACATAATACAAAAAAATTTTGAAAAGGAAGAGATAAATTACATCGGACAACTACATCAACTTCTAACAACTAGGTGTGTTTAAGTGCTTATGAATTCACACTTATACAAAAACTGAAAGATTAAGACTGTATTATGTTTTTGTGTTCTTAGATACAATAGTATAAAGTTGATGAATTCTTTACTTTCTTCCTACACCTCCATAAAAAAATTTAATTTCCAAAGTACCATATTAAAATGACCAAAATGACCTTGAATATCATCCGGTTGTCATTTTGTTTTGCAAATGACAACCGGATGACACCCTCATCCGGTTCACATTTTGAAAAAAATTTATAAACCGGATGGGGTGTCATCCGGTTGTCATTTGCAAAACAAAATGACAACTAGATGATACCTTATCCGGTTTATATTTTTTTTAAAATGTGAACTGGATGGGTGTCATCTGGTTCACATTTGCAAAATGACTTTCTCTGCCTTTCCATCCTCTCCATCTTTTCCCACCTGGAAATAAACATTTATGTGTAATTATGTGTGCAACACCAATAGACATTTATCACGAAACCATATTTATTACATCTTATGTGATGCGTACAACTTTTATTCACAAAAGTGCTACATCAATCAATGTTTCATAACTAGTAACCTTAGACCATGTTTAGAGGGTAACCACATTAACCTACGAGTAACTTACATATGTTATTTTTGCATAAAAAGAACTTGCGGTTGTCACCTTATTGCAGTGAATATTCATCAATGACATTATTTACAATTATTTTATATTATACAATTGTACGTATTTTAATACATTTGTCAAAATTGATATTGCAACATACATCAATACATGAAAGCTTCCCTAACATTAGACGCACCAAAGGCCAACAATGAAGTCTCATTGTTGTTATAAAAAGGAAGAGGCAAAGTTGTCTTTTTGAAATATTGGAGATGCATGAAGAAGTTAAGGGTTGTGGAAGCAGAAAGAATCATAATACTGCATTTTTTCATGTATCAGACGATTTGAACAGGTAGCAAAGATGAGTTGTCTAATGCTTTAAAAACAATTGGAGAATGCTTATGGTTAAAATAATAGGCTAATCCAATATGAACGTTTAGAAGACAAAATTGAGTGAAACAGAGAATATATTGTTATACATGACAGACTGTTTATGACGAAATTTCTCTATCAAATAATTGTAATATACTTTTTCTTCAAAATAGATAGCAATAAAGAGGTCCTTATAAAAGTTTGATAGAACACATAAACTCTACACAGGGTAGATTACTGCACTATATATATGTTATTTTAATGATGAATAATATAACAATCTAAAAATTTTATTGGTTCTTATACCGTCTACTGTTAAAGCTTGTAATATTTCATGGGGTGTCTCTAATGATTCTTATTCATACTATAAGCTCTGAAATGTAAAGGTGGAACAACTTTTTCAACATTGGTTATCCAATTATCTCCTGAAACTTTTTATAATTATAGTTATATATTTTAAAGAAGAAAATAGAAAAAGTGAAATATATATAAGTTAAAACAATATAGTATTAAAATAGAAATAAATTAGTTTATCATATGAAAATTTTTAGAAAGTATTTACTGTTTATTTTAAGTAGTAAACAAAATCATGTTTCTCTAATTTTTAAAAGAATTTTTATAAAAATAAACTGCATTAATAACAATAAAATATTATTTAAAACATCAGATTAAATGAGTATCACAAGACCACTCTCTAATCACCAAATAATAACTTATACTCATTTAAATCCTCCTCCACATGGGTGTATTCCCATAAAGTATATCATATGATACTCCATTCAAAAAGTGGAACCAAAACACAAGGTGTCGTATAATTAGAAACTTAATTAAAAATTAATTTATCAAAATCGTGGAATAAAATTCAGATTTGAAAAACCAATCAAATAATTTAAATTGCCAGACTTAAGAGTATATCACTAAAATAGAAAAATTACTGTGTGCATCTATATCATTTTCATTACATTTAAAAGTTTGGAGTATAGTTTTCTTCCTCTTTTTCTCTCTAAGTTTTTTTAAAGTATTTCTCTTTTGATTTTTTTGATGTGTTTTATACAATTTTACATTCTCTATTTATATAGAATTGGTAATCATTACTTAGAGTTTGATTTAAATTGGATAATTATGTCTCAATTCGATTCTAAAAATTTAGTTTTAGATTATATGATGTAAGTGAGGAAGTAAATAATAAGGTATGAGGTTAATCTTATCTACGATATTAAATATTAAATGTTCATATATATTTGTATCTTCTGAACATTATCTCCTTACAGTCTTTTCATCCAACTCTCTGTCGGGTGAAACAAATGAAGAATTGCTTTTGCCAGCCATAAATGTACTAAAATGTCATGTGCGCTTGACACTGGGCAGTTAACAAGTTAGTGGAGTATTGCAAAATTCAGATTCCAAATTTATATTTAAACAGACAGTGATTTCTGCTTGAATAACTGAACACTTTTTTTTATATTGGTGATATATAGGTATTATATTCTAAAATAAAGATATCAATTAAAATTAATGATAATTTAGTATGAAACAACTTATATATTCCTTAAAGAGTAAAAGGTTACTATTGGATATACAACAATACAACTGTACGAGGAATATGAATAATATAACTGTCCAATAACCATTCCACATCAATCCTTCACAAATGGTTACCCCTTATCAAAAGTTGTAGCAAATAGAAATTGCTTGATTCTCAAGATTTTCCATTATTAAACAAATTGCAACCACAGTTTGCTCAATGTCCTTACCTCCTATACACCAAATCACCATTCATTTAAAGGGGTGAGAGAAAGTGAAGATAACATTGATTGCATTGTGGTTTGGTGAGAGTCCCTAGACATGGAAGTAGAGGGTAATGTGAAGGGTGAAGAGGCATTCAGGAAGACAAAGGTGCCACCATGGACAAAACAAATAACAGTGCGATCAGTAGTCACAAGCTTTGTCCTCAGTCTTGTTTTCAACTTCATTGTGTGCAAACTCAACTTCACCACAGGGATCATACCATCCCTTAATGTAGCTGCAGGGTTGTTGGGGTTTGCAGTGATCAAGTCCTACACTGCACTCCTTAACAAATGTGGCTTTCTCAAAGAACCTTTTACTCGCCAGGAGAACACTGTCATTCAGACCTTTGTTGTTGCATCCTCTGGAATTGCATTCAGCAGTGAGTTCTTAATTGTTTGTTTCATTGACCACCCTTTTGGTCATCTATTTTGTACCACCCTATGTTTAGTTTCAAAGTTCCGCATATATATGAGGAGAATGCTGAGTCAGCAGCGAAGGCAGAGAAAAAAATGAAGAAAATAATTCCTTTTTCTTATCATTATTCTAGAAGAAATAGTAGAAGAGAGAGAGGAATATTAAGAGAGAAAAAATACATAACCGTATGATTGGAGAGAGAATATAGGCTAAGAGAAAGGAGGACTCTCAAAATTCCTATGTTACCAAATTACTATTCTACTTTGCCATTTATTTGCCTAAAATGTGCCTTGTTTGGTTCCATCTTGTGGTGTGTGTGCATCTATCTGTACCAGTGTAACAATATAACATAGCACTGAATCCATGTCGTTAGTTAAAATAAAATATAAGTACACATGACCAACATGCAAAGAAATCGTTTCTTCTCCATTTTAGTTTCAGGGTAACAGATTAAAAAACCAAATCAATTTGGGAATTGGTTGAGGTTTATTAGTGCCCCTGTTGAAAATTTATATAAAATCTTTATGTTCTTAATAAATCCTTGAATCTTTTATTTTCCCCAATTTGACGACTACTAAGTTGTTGACTTTGATTGGTGCATATCATGTTTTATTTAATGTGTTGTGAAAAGGTGGTATGGGAAATTATCTACTTGGGATGAGTCCATACATTGCTGCTAAAGTTGATGAGGGGAACACACCAATCAATACAAAGAGCCTCTCCCTCGGTTGGATGTTTGGTTTTCTCTTTGTTGTTAGTTTTGTTGGTCTCTTCTCTATACTGCCTCTGAGAAAGGTCAGCAGAAATATAGCAAAATTTTGCAATTGCACCTTCATTCATGTAAATTTGATTGCACTATGTTGAACTTAAAATTTCAATTGAAATTTCACAGATGATGATTTTGAAGTACAAACTAACATACCCTAGTGGAACTGCCACAGCTCTTCTTGTCAATAGCTTACATACACCAAAAGGAGCAAAACTAGCAAAGTACGTATTATTGCAATTCATATATACCACATGGAATATACAGTTTTTTCTTTAAAAAATTGTGACATTTAACTTTACCATTCTTGTGTAAACAGGAAACAGGTTGCTTTGCTCTTCAAAAGTTTTTGTGGCAGCTTTGCTTTTGGTTTTTTCCAGTGGTTTTTCACTGCAGGAGATCGTTGTGGGTTTAGCACTTTTCCCACATTTGGTCTCCACGCCTACAGAAAAAAGTATGCATATATCTCTTACATCCAATCGTATCTTGTCATCTTTTATTTCAGATTATTTGGCATGTAACTAGAAATTAACGCATAAGATTACTCAATATCCATTCAGCAGCATATTTCTCTACTATATGAATTTAATTAGACTATAATTCTCATATGATAAGACGGTTTACTTTTACACAAATTATCTTAAAAGTGATATTTAGAATGTTTTCTAATTGGTTGATAGAATAAATGTCTTTATAGTGACAGTGTAATAATAACTCTTTACAGGTTCTACTTTGATTTCTCATCTACCTATGTTGGGGTTGGAATGATTTGCCCTTACTTGATAAATATATCTCTTCTTCTTGGAGCTACAATCTCATGGGGAATCCTATGGCCTTGCATTGAGAAGAAGAAAGGAATCTGGTATAGTGCAGATATATCTGATAGCAGTCTAAGTAGCATCCAAGGATATAGGGTACACATATATCCACTAAGAGACTTTTACAAAATTTGTTTACAATATTTCAAGTTGTGTAGTGCTAATTATAAGAAAAATCCATGAACAGGTTTTTACTGCAATTGCTATGCTGCTTGGTGATGGTCTTTACCATTGTGTCATCATGCTACTACGAGTGGCCCATAGTCTTATCAAGGAATACCTTGAGAAAAAAGAGTCACTCTATCTAGACACGGACAAAGTTGACAAAATCCCAAGTGAAGATTTAGATACTCAACGTCGCACTGAGTACTTCTTGAAAGATCATATTCCCTCTTGGGTTGCTTTCAGTGGCTACATTGTCCTTGCAGTTATTTCAATCATAACCGTGTCACACATATTTCCTCAACTGAAATGGTATCATGTACTAATCACTTACCTCATTGCTCCCATTCTGGCCTTCTGCAATGCCTATGGATGTGGCCTCACTGATTGGTCTTTGACAACAAACTATGGCAAAGTGGCCATCATTATATTCAGTTCATGGGTTGGCCTGGAGAATGGAGGCATCATTGCAGGCCTTGCATCATGTGGTGTGATGATGAGCATTGTTTCCACAGCTGCTGATCTGATGCAAGACTTCAAAACCGGTTACCTCACCCTTGCATCTCCTAGGTCCATGTTCGCGAGCCAAGTTTTAGGTACTGCCACAGGGTGTCTTATGTCCCCTTTGATGTTTTGGTTCTTCCACAAGGCCTACACACTTGGTGACCCTCAAGGCACTTACCCTGCACCCTATGGAGAAATTTATCGTGGAATGGCCCTTCTAGGAGCAAAAGGTTTCTCTTCTCTCCCCAAACATTGTCTTCAACTATCTATCATATTCTTTTTCTTGGCTGTGTTTATTAATATAGTGCGTGATTTGTTGGTGCATTATAAGACCAAGTATAGGATATATAGGTTTGTTCCTAACGCCATGGCTTTGGCTATCCCATTCTATCTCGGTGGGTACTTTGCTATTGACATGTGCATTGGGAGCTTGATTCTGTTTTTGTGGGAGAAAAGGAACAAAACCGAAGCAAATGATTTTGGTCCTGCTTTAGCATCTGGACTTATATGTGGTGATTCTTTGTGGAGTGTTCCTGCTGCTATACTGTCTCTTGCTGGAGCCAGTCCACCAATTTGCATGAAGTTCTTGTCTAGTGCTGTAAATAAGAAGGTTGACACCTTCTTGAAGGGTGGGCCTTGATGCTTCTTTGGTTGGATGATGATGTTCTTATGAAGTTAAGGAATGATCAAACACTGTATTTGGATTTCTTATCATATAACTTCGCTTTTCTGAATAAATATGGAGGCATCGGCATGTAATTGTACATGTTGAATTGTTTTCTTTTTTATCTCTATCAAACAATGTATTTGGATTTCTTATCATACAATTTCGCTTTCCTGAATAAATATGGAGGCTTGGGTATGTAATTGTACATGTTGAATTGTTTTGATTTTTATCTTTGTTAAAGGATTTCTTTCTTTTATATCTCTACAAAATTATTCTACGTTTATGGTAACATGTGACACTTGTTAATTATACATGGCTCTAAGGAGTATTAAATGGTCATTTCTAGTATATGCAGTATCATGTTAGCACTTGACTTTTTAAAACCTTTTACTTTTAAGATCCCTGAAATAAATATTTATTTATTAATTTTAGTTTGAGATCTAATGGAACTAGGTTGAGTCTGGTAATTAATTCCTGTGTAATTAATTACAAAAGAGAGACAAACTAGAAGCTTCTAGGAAAACAAAGACAAGCAATGACATCCATTAAAAATAGAAGCAGGAGATACATAATATATTAATGTTTGTTTTTGTAGCCAAAAACAACCTTTTAGTACTAATTGTACACATAAGAAAGTTACATAGAACAGAGTAAGGCCACCCAAGACACAAAGATACGGGAAAAAGACTGACCAAACTGCCATAAAGAAATCCCCTGAACTACACATCTCAAATATAGAAGAAACTATCCACAATCGGAAAATCCAAACAAGCATATCTTTTCTCTCTTATTGAAAAATCCTATGATTATTTCCTTCTGACTAAATAACTATATATCAAATCTTGGTACATTCGATATTGAGTTCTGTTTATTTACTACTTGCAACAAATTGGTACAAATTTCAAATAGTCGTTGTAGCTTATCATGCTCATGATCTTTTGATGAAACATTTACACAAAACTCTTTTGTATGCATAAGCCCTAAATTCTTTCATTTTTTAAAGCTTCTAGTGCTTCAGAAACTTCACCTTTCACATGACTAGTAATAAAAATGTGCTTTCATTGAATAACCTTCATATTTATGTGAAGTAAAAATCTAAACAAGGAGTGTTGTATTTCATATCTAGCTATTTGAGTGTGAAACCATGTGAAAACAACTTTATTGTTATATAATCTAGAAAAACTGTGTACTTAGTCTGTAGAGGGTTGTGTACCTGTTACTAAACTCAATGGGAGTTTGGTGAATAGCCTAAAGAGGTTTTGTATACTCTTATAAACTAGAAATGACAATGAGAATAACGGTAAACATTTGTTTGTTTAGTTAAATTCTTTGCATTTCTCATTGGAGAACTTGGCCTGTCTAGGATATTTTAAAATAAAGCAATATTTTAATAGATAATTAAATAATAATAAAGACATATCTAGGATTTTTAGAATAAAAGAGCAAATAATAAATGAATTAAAATAAGAACGACAATAAAGATGGTGACGAAGAAGTATTAAAGTGATGTCTGAGATTGATTTGAGTAACCTTTCTCATGTCATTCACTCTTTCCTAATCCAACCATCTCAATTCCGCAGTTAATTAAACAATTCACAAAATTATTTAAACTCGATACTTGGGGGAAAATACTTAGATTATTTAAGAAAGATTTTAAATCCTTGGTGAAATTTGTTAAGCAACCAGCATTAATGTTGAAGACTTAAAAGTCGACTGATAGTTCCTATTTTAATTCCTAGTAAAAGGTTGTACCTGTTTTTTTACCTAGATCCTGACTTATAAAAAGGTTTCCTAATCACAATCAAAATTATGAAATCATGATTTGGTAGGTTAGGTCAAACAAGCATTAAGGATAAAGTTCAAATAGTTAACCGAATAAACAATTTTGTTGAAAAGGAGGAGATAAATTACGTGAGTTGGACAACTATATCAACCTCTAACAAGCGGGTGTTTAAGTGCTTATGACTTTACACTCATACAAAAACTAAAAGATTAAGACAAATAAAAGATTAAGACCGTGTTTTTGTGTTCTCAGGTACAACAATATGTGTATACAAGGCCCTAAATTTATAACATTTGGAGTGGGGTTGGGGTTTTTTCTTCACAACCTACTCATGGAATGTCTCCTAGGTCAAGTAGAAATATTGGTGGTGATAGATTGCCTACAACAGAGCCCATTGAGAGCCCAATGCAGCAAAGGCCCAAAATATGGAGAGTATACACACGTAGAGGAAAAGGTGGACAGCAAAGGAGGAGTTAGTTAGAAAAGGTGAGCTGGCAGGTTAGTGGGAAGGAATGTATTAGAGGAGAGAAAAGAGTGTGGAGGGGGACAAGAAAAAGATATTATAGTTTGAGGACAGAGAAAGATCTTCTCTGAGGAGCTTTTGCTCTGGTTTTGCTTTGTAGCCAATTTTCTTTCACAGTGAATACAGTATTATTCAAAATATTACTCTATCAATTGGTCCGACCTGCCGGATACCGAGAGAGAGCTCACGGAAAAAAAAATCTTAACCCATGCCCCCAAAAATGACCATCCCTGACAGAGTGGAAGCGTTAGAGGCGAAGGTGGGTGCCTTGGAGGATTCCATGAAAGCGTCAATAGAAGAGTTCCAACATACACTCTTATAAGAGATGAGTACGATGTTAGCGCATCGGACGCATGATGATCGAAGTAGCGGTGGAAACGGACGCGGAAGTGGCAGCAATGAGGGAGTGTTTGGAGGTGGGGGAGTAGGCGAATCATTATCAGGAAACACCATCGAGGAGTATCGAATTGCAGCACGCAAAGTCGAACTGCCATTATTCGATGGGAGCGAACCGGTAGGGTGGGTCACGCGAGCGGAGACCTATTTCGAGCTCCAGAACGTTTCCGATGAAAACAAGGTAAGGTTGACGAAACTAAGCATGGAGGGATCAACCATTCACTGGTTCAATCTGTGGCAAGAAACCGAGGATCATTCCTCATGGCCAAGTCTGAAGCAAGCCTTGGTAGAACGTTATGGGAGTCGACATTTTGTCAATCCTTTTGAAGAACTGTCAGACCTGAGACAAAACGGGAGTTTGGAGGAATTTATTTCTAAATTTGAGTACTTATCAGCTATGGTGGGTCGTTTACCTGAGGCGCAATACTTAGGCTACTTCATGGGTGGCCTTCAGCCGGAGCTACGACGTCGAGTTCGGACGTTTAACCCGTGCACGCGGTTGCAGATGATGCATGTCGCACGTGACGTTGAAGCGGAGTTGGAACGAGTGACACATGATCGTAAGAGTGTGCCCAATCGTTTACCCAATCACAGCTGGGGTAATCGCCATGCGTTAGCGTTAATACCGTCACAAGGGGGGAATGTGGGGGCTAATTTGACACCTAGGGGAGGATCGTCTTCCACCTTATCATTGCGAAGCGGAAAGGAGGAAAGGAAGAGTGGAGTGGAACAGAGTAGAGGAGTTAAACACTTATCTTATCAAGAGCTTATGGAAAGGAAGGCGAAGGGGCTCTATTTTAGGTGTGGAGAGAAGTTTCACCCCATGCACCAGTGTACCGAGAGGCAACTTCAGCTTCTCGTGTTGGGAGATGATGAGATTATTGAAGAAGAGGAAGTGGAGGCCACTAAAGTTGATGTGGAAAATATAATTGAATCATTGGAGTGTAATGCAGTGGGAGTAGGAGGAATCAATCAAGATCTGTTAGCAGGAGCCAAGACCATGAGAATGGAGGGAAGAATAAAGGAGGTTCACGTACTAGTAATGATAGATAGTGGGGCTTCCCTCAATTTTATTTCTTCCCATGTAATGGCTGCACTAGACCTTCGTATAACTCCCACTCAGGAATTAAGAATTTGCTTGGGAGATGGCCACCAAGTGTTGACTCGAGGCAAGTGCTCAAACCTCATATTGCAATTGGATGGATCTAAATTTGTTGTTGATGCGTATGTGTTGGAATTGGGTGGGTTGGATTTAATATTGGGAGTAGCATGGTTGAAAGGATTGGGGAAGGTGGTGATGGATTGGAAGGAGATGACCATGGATTTCTTATATCATGGTGAACCAACGCACCTCAGGGGAGTAAACTGTGGGCTGGGATTGATCAAGAGGAATAAAGTCTCCTGTTTTGATTCCTCATCATTCAACAATCTCTTACAACAAGGACTTGAAGAGGATGAGAGGAATGAGAAGAAAAATTTAGGAAGGAGAAGTTGCACCTGACTAAAGAACAAGACAAGGAACTAGCAGAGTTGTTAAACTTATTCCCAGAAGTTTTCAAAGATGTTGTTGGGCTACCCCCAAAAAGAGAGGTGGAACACTCGATTATTCTAGAACCTGGGGTAGGCTTGGTCAATGTACGTCCTTATAGATACCCTCATTTGCATAAGAATGAAATTGAAAGACAGGTGGGAGAATTGCTACAACAGGGAGTTATCAGGCATAGTTCAAGTTCTTTCTCTAGCCCCGTTATTCTAGTCAAGAAGAAAGATTCTTCTTGGAGAATGTGTGTGGACTATCGGGCTCTCAACAAGGCTACCATTCCAGACAAATATCTAATACCAGCTGTAGATGAGCTGTTGGATGAGTTAAAAGGGGCTGCCTATTTCTCAAAATTGGATCAGGTTACCACCAAATTAGGGTAAAGGAAGAGGACGTCTACAAAACTGCTTTTAAGACTCATGAGGGACACTGAATATTTGGTGATGCCATTTGGGTTGATGAATGCCCCAGCTACCTTTTAAGCAACAATGAATCAAATCTTCAAGGCCTACCTAAGGAAGTTTGTGCTGGTATTCTTCGATGACATCCTTGTATATAGTAGAGATTGGGAAACACACTTACTGCACTTACAACAAGCGCTTCGGGTGCTAAGTCAACAACAGTTTATAGTTAATCAAAAGAAGTGCAATTTTGGCCAACAACAAGTGGAGTATTTAGGACATGTCATATCAGGTTTGGGAGTCACAGTAGACCGAACTAAGGTGAAGAATGTGGTTGAGTGGCCTGTACCACGTAATGTGAAGGGTGTGAAGGGTTTCCTGGGACAAACAGGGTACTATAGAAAATTCATTAAAGATTATGGAAAGATGGTCAAACCATTGACTGAACTCACTAAGAAGGATGGATTTTATTGGGGACCCGAGGCAGCGGCGGCTTTCAAAGAATTAAAAAGAGTACTCACATCTGCCTCCTTATTAACACTACCAGATTTCACTCAACCATTTCAAATTGAGTGTGATGCATCAGGTAGAGGAATTGGTGCGGTACTGATGCAGAATCAAAAGCCTATTGCCTACTTTAGCAAGGCATTGTCGGCTACTAATCTTTCTAAATTTGTTTATGAAAAAGAGTTTATGGCTTTGGTGTTATCGGTGCAACATTGGAGACATTATCTCATTGGCAAAAGTTTCATAGTTTTCACAGACCAGAAAAGTCTAAAGAATTTGCTGCAACAGAGAGTAGCAAGTTGTGATCAACAATGTTGGATATCTAAGTTGTTGGGATACCAATTTGAGGTTATTTATAAACCAGGACCTGAATACAAAGTTGTTGATTCCTTATCACGCATGTTCGAAGAAAAAGAAGAGTGTAAGATGTTAATCTCATCTCCGGTGTGGGAACAACAAGAAAAGATTCAGGAGGAAGTGTTGAAGGATCCCACGTTAAAGAAAGTCCTGGAAGATGTGACCAAAGACCCACTATCCAGACCAGGGTTTCATATACATCATGAAACCTCGTTGTATAAAAACCGAGTGGTAATTCCCTCCTCCTCTGATCTCATTCCTCTTCTTCTTTAGATAGTGAGGTTGCATGGGATGCCACGTTCCATTTTGAGTGATAGGGATCCCCTCTTCATGAGTAACTTTTGGCAGGAGATTTTCAAGTTGCAGAAGACCGTGCTTAAGATGTCTTTTTCATATCATCCTGAGACTGACGGCCAAACCGAGGTGGTCAATAGGTGTTTAGAAACTTATTTGAGATGTTTTGCTACTGAACAACCAAGGAGTTGGTCAAAATGGTTAGCTTGGCAGAATTGTGGTACAACACTACATTTCATGTCTCTACAGGCACCACTCTATTTGAAGCAGTGTATGGTCGAAAACCCCCTACAGTGATCCGATTTATTAGGAGAGAAACCAAGGTGGAAGTTGTAGCTAGAGCACTTGAAGACCAGGATGAAGCCTTACAGCAACTCAAATATAACCTTACCAAAGCTCAGGATCAGATGAAACGATATGTTGACAAGAAAAGAATAATGAAGGAGTTTGAAATTGGGGATTGGGTGTATTTGAAGTTGAGACCCCATCGGCAACAATCAGTGGTTCGTAGGATCCATCAGAAGTTAGCCCCTAAGTACTACGGACCCTATAAAATTGTGCAGAAACTGGGAGCTGTTACTTATAAGTTGCAATTACCATTATCATCACGGGTTCACCCAATATTCCATATATCCCAACTCAAGCAAGCAATGGGGAGTCACGAAGCTAACATGGAACTTCCTAAGGAGTTAGAAGCAACAAATGAGGAAGTTATTATTCTAGAGAAAGTGTTGGCTAGCAGGGAATTGGTAAAGGGAGCACACATTAAGAAGCAACTTCTAATACGGTGGAAAGGAAGTACTGTTGAAGATGCAACATAGGAGGATGAGACTGATTTATACAATCAATTCCCTCAACTTAGCCTTGAGGACAAGGCTATTCTTCCAGTGGGAGGCAGTGATAGATTGCCTACAACAGAGCCCATTGAGAGCCCAATGCAGCAAAGACCCAAAATATGGAGAGTATACACACGTAGAGGAAAAGGTTTGGCAGTAAAGGAGTTAGTTAGAAAAGGTGAGCTGGCAGGTTAGTGGGAAGGGAGGTATTAGAGGAGAGAAAAGAGTGTGGAGGGAGACAGGAAAAAGATATTATAGTTTGAGGACAGAGAAAGAGAATTTCTCTGAAGAGCTTTTGCTCTGGTTTTGCTTTGTAGCCATTTTCTTTCACAGTGAATACAATATTATTCAGAATATTACTCTATCAAGGGGTGACAAAAAAGTTTTATATAGCTTAATGATTAGTGAGATAAAGTGTGCATGACAAATTTCTCTTGCTTAAGTGTTCTAAAGGTTCTCTTAAGCAAGACTTATTTGGCTATGTTGCTTGTGTGAACAACACTCACTCAAGCAAACAAATGTTTTGCATAAATAGATATCATTGTGTTATCCACTTTGTCCTGAGTGAACAACACTCACTCGGGTTACTTGTATTAAAGAGACGTAAATTTGGATTACATGTAAGCATCTAATATATTTGCTTGGAATATAATGAATAAAGCAAGAAGTTCTCAACTGAATGGGTTAGGTAGGAAAAACATGCACATTGATACAACACTGTTAAGTTATGTCATCATAAATACCTATTCGGAAAGAAAGGAATCAACTCTTCAATCTCTTGCTTGTTTCTCGGATGATGACGACTCTTCTATATCTACATGTTATACAATAGACTAATCAATTCAGACTGCACAGTTATTCATAATTTATAAATATATCCCAGAACACTGGTTAGATGTTTATCACAAAAGCCTATGCACGAAAATGGCCAATTTGATGGAGTTGTAGGTTTAGATAACTAAGAATTTTGATATGAGAAAGTACATATATAAAAATTCTTTTTGAAAATATGTTCAACACCTTTCTACAGCAGCATGATGAGGGAGGGATCTTAATGCACCAAAGAGTCACACGCGGAAATTATGTGGATGGTTAAGAAGTGAAAAAATCTGTTTACGAGTTTCCAGATGATTATGGCGGCTTTTGCTATACAGAACACTGTAAAATAACCCTTCATAACTTTTTCATTTGTATAGACCTTTGGTAGATACAGAACAGTGAAAAGGGAACCCTTGATAACCTTATTCATTTTGTATAGACCTTTGGTAGTGAAAACTATCCAGAACACTGGAAAGGGAACCCTCGATAACCTTTTTCATTTTGCAACGAGTTATTTCAGACTTGAATGAGCTAGCAGTAACTATTATAGCAGGTATAGACCTTTGGTAATGAAATTATCAAGGCACCGTGATATCAACCTTTTCAGGTTCAGTCCTCCTGGGGATATCATTCTCTTGTTCAAAGCGGATGCTCCAAGGTCATCTTCATGAGTTTTTACTGACTCATGAAACATCTGACAATTACTAGATTATCAATTTATCATTCAAATAGCAATGCATCTGACAATAGATACTATACATAAAAGAAATACTAATACTTACATCGTCTTCCATGATTAAAGACTCAGGCAAATACCTAATGACCAAAAGGAGAAAAAAAAAAATATATCATTAGAGTGAAAACCTATGACCAAAATTATTGAATAAATGAGGTGCTAACCTTTCAACTTCTTCCTCTTAGATCTTGTGGGAGGAATGACAAGTAACCATCTGGACCAATTCCATATTAATTTAATTAAAATCTAACATAGAAAAAACAAAAACAAGGTTGATCCTAACACTTAATTTGTGACAAAATTGACATAGCATCTGTTCTATCAAACTTCATTGAACAAACCAACCAAAGAAAAATATAATGAAATTAAGTATAGTGTCTCTTCTTTAATTACGAGGAAAATATGTTTCCTTTGTCAAGAGCTTCTGCAGAAAAAGACTAAGTTGGATTGGAATGCAATATCAGGTTAAATCGCAAAAAAGAAAACATCCTTTCAATTTCTACATTTATCTTTAAAAATACCCAAATTACAAAACAGCCTCTAACTAGAAAAACATTAGTAGCTTGTATATGATACTAACTTGTATATGATAGTTCATGCACTGCGCTAGTCCTGCGGAATTCGATACTTAGACTTTAAAAATTATTTTACTATTTATAGAACACTTGCCAAAATCCTAAATCCCTGAACAATTCTCGTGTAGAAATAAAGAACTTCACCAATTGGCTAAAGTCATCCATGTTTTAGAATAATAAAAGATTTGTTGCTAGGTATACAGCTTGTCAAACAGAAAAAAACCGAAACAGTCAAAATTCACAATATAAATAAAAGTGGGTTCTAGATCGACGTAAATTCGTGATCAACATCCTCATTTGCAATCAATTCTTCTCTATTGGGATCTTGTAGCTTAAAAAGGTAAATAAAATGTTTTTTTTTTACCAAAGTTTTCCAATTTCAAACTTACCCATTCTGTCTTTTCTCTATCCCCAATTTTCTAAATATTCACAGATTGCTATGAAAACTTATTTGTACATGAACCAATTATACTTTCATTCATTTCAATCAGCCATTTTCATTCATTTCAATCAACCATCATGATAAAGGGCTCAATTTGCTTCTGCCTCTGGGCATAAATAAAACTAGAATAAACAAATAGGAAAAGGATGTATATTGCGCATGATACCACTAACTTAACAGAACCAAAACAAAATTATAACATGAAGCAAGAATGAAATGACAAAACCAATCCCTAAAACTTGGAAGCTAAGAATCACAGCTGCAGTGTGCTTTTCTCTGCTTTGCTACCTTTTTGGTTGTTGGATGTTAGAATTGTTTCTAAATTTTAGTTATCGGTATAGTTTCAGGATCGGGCTTCTCTGTTTCCGTGTGAAGAGAAGAGATTGTTGAATGTGTTTTTTTTTTTTTTATTTTGTGTTATTATTTATTTTATTTTTGTTTTTAATTATTTATTTTACATTTAAGTTTTATTATTTTATATTTTGTGAGGAGTTGAAAGTGAGAGAAAAAAAAGAAAAAAAAATTAAAAAGAAATGTTAGGATGAAAGTTAAAAATAATAAGGAGGTGTGGGAATTATTCTGAGTATGTTTAAAATTAAAAAAACTGTTATACTATTTTTATTTATATTATTTTTTATTATTTATTTGTTTATTTTTAAATTTTTATACTTCTTTGTTTTTATTTTAAATATCTTGATTTTCTTTTTAAAATGAATTGAATATATATTTTTTTAATTTTTTCATAAATAATGTCATTTATCTGGACTAAATTGAATTTTAATAAAACTTAATTAGAAAAACAAAATTTACAAACTGAAAACAAAGTGACGTATGTGTGATAAAAGTTTTGTAATTTTAAATTTTTATTTTTTAATGAATTTTAAATTCGAGTATTTTAATTATTTAAAATTAAAATAATTATACAAATTCAAAATTCATTTAATTTTCTTTGAGTAAATTACTTTATAAAATATCGAAGTAAGTAGGGTTTAATTTCTGTTAAAATAAAATGTGATATTTTATAAATGACTTAATTAAAAAAAATTACTCTATCTAAACATGTTATATAATTAAGATACATGAAAGTGAGGTACATTAATGCTTTTTTGGACAATAGACAAATACTTTTAAATGAGAAATGAGAGTAAGTAATTATATAAGAAATAGTAAATATGAATCACCTTAGTTGAAACATATTCCTTAATTCATATTTGCGTTTATATTTTCTTTTATTTTTCTATTATGGTATTTTATTTTAATGAGCTAAAAATTTATATTAACTTATAAATTTATTTAAATACAATATTTATATTATTATTTTTATATTTAATATGTGTAATTTATAACTAGAATAAAAATAGTATGAAGAAAATAGTTGAAACTGTACAATATTTTTTAATAAATAGATAATCTTTATTCATAATTACATTGTCTACTGTGATATCCGAGAATGTTGTAAAGTTTTGAAATAATTGGAAATTTTTCACAATCTGATAAAACTTTTAAAGAATGTAAGTATAATTTATTTTATTTAGAAGATATAAATTAAAAAATATATTATTATCATATTTTTCTTTTATCAATTCTTTATATATTATATCAGTGGATTAGTTTATACAAATTTGAGTTATCATTTTAAAATACTTTAAATGTTTATTTTTATCATTCTTATCAATGTTAAAACATTGCCGAAAATTTTATTTTAAATAATTTCATATCTTTTATCTTATAAACTTAAATACGTGGGTAGTTAAAAATAAAATATTTTGTATCATTTATAGATAAATAAAGATTTTCAAGATAGATAATGGAATGAGTTTGTTAATTATTATCTTGGATATTTCAAAACTAAATACCTCTTGTGCTCCAAATCTCTGCATATAATAAACCTTTTCTGTGAAACAAAAAAACTCAAACCAGTGCTTAGAACTTGGGGTTTTCATTTTCTCCTCACGCGGGAATCGAAGAAGAGAAATTGTTCTTAATTTCACTATCTTTTTTTTTTCTTTTGTTTGATCGGCAATGAAGTTTGATAGAACAGATGCTCTGTCAATTTTGTCACAAATCAAGCGTCAGGATAAACAGATTAAACTTCTGAGTAGGTAAGATACTCACTCTTGTATCTCAACTTGTTTTTGCTTTTCCTGAGTTAGATTTTAATTGAATTCATATGAAATTGGTGCAGATGGGTACTTGGCATTCCTCCCGCAAGATCCGAGAGGAAGAAGTTGAAAAGATATTTCAAAAATAGGTTAGCACCTCATTTATCAATGATTTTGGTCATAGGTTTTTGTTAGGTATTCAATGATTTTGGTCATAGGTTTAGGTTTTTGTTTGGTATTGAATTGTGATTCTAAGTCCACGTTCACTATGATGAATATAAATAAGAAAATTAACCATCATAATACAGAAAAAACCCAATCTTAATACAGGAAGGTTTTGGGTTAAAGTAGTGTCTCTCACATTTATCTCATTCTTGTTTCATCTTCAAGATGTTTTCCCTCTTGATTTTCTCAGCAGTTTTCACTCTAATGATATATGTTTTTTCTCTTTTTGGTCATTAGGTATTTGTCTGAGTCTTTAATCAGAGAAGACGATGTAAGTATCAGTATTTCCTTTTATGTATATTGTAACTATTGTCAGTTGCATCGCTATTTGGATGATAAATTGATAATCTATTAATTGACAGATGTTTTATGAGTCAGTAAAAACTCATGTTGAAGATGCCCTTGGAGCATCCCGCTTTGAACAAGAGAATGATATCCCTATGGAGGATATGGATTTGGTTCAAACACTGAACTTAAAAAGGTTGATATCACGGTGCCTTGATAATTTCACTACCAAAGGTCTCTACCTTCTTGCTATGATAGTTACTGGTGGCTCATACAAGTCTGAAATAACTCGTTGCAAAATGAAAAAGGTTATCAAGGGTTCCCTTTCCAGTGTTCTGGGTAGCAAAAGCCGCTATAGTCATCTAGAAACTCGTAAACAGATTTTTTCACTTCTTAACAATCCACAGAATTTCCGAGACAAGTGTGACTCTTTGGATGCATTAAGATCCCTCTCTTATCATGCTGCTGCAGCAAAGGTGTTGAACAGACTTCAAAACTTGTCATCTCAGACCTTGATTGCAATGCGTAGGAAACTTAAAGGAGTGAAAGCACCAATACCTCAGTTACAACCCCACAAAAATGGATGGGCAAGAGACTATCTAATCAAGCTGGTGGAGAAGATCAGTAAGGAAATGCTTTCAAAACATGATAGGGAAAATGAGTTGCAAGAGCCATTAGCCAAAGCTTTAGCAGTAGCGGACTTGTCACTAAAATTGACAACTGGTTCTGGTAACATATTTTCAAAAGAATTTTATCAATTCTCCCCTGAGGTGAAGTCTTTGCAAAGTGATATTATGAATGCTATATGGTCTGTTAAGAAAGTAACGACAGTGCCAGAGCTAAGAAATTTACAGCGTCTCATAGAACCAAAGGCTATAATATCAAACAGGTGCATTCGGACAGCTTTTGTAAATTTTTTGACTGAATTTCTTTTTGAATGCAGTGATATGGATAGTGTTCCGAAGTCTCTATCACAGACCCTGGATGTTATTAACAGAGGTCCTAATAATGGTGGCTTGCACAATGTATTATTCAAGAAGAAGTGTATTGAGGAAGAAGTTGACTGCATACTAAACATGGGTGCTTTGACGAAACAAGCTGTTTTGGATTTGTTGCCTGACGACGAATTTGATAAAGACTTCACTGATGCTTACTTGGAGCAATTGGAAGAAAGTGAAGATGGCAGCAGTGATGAGGATGATGGTAGTCAACTTCAGGAGGATTTCATAAATGGATCATTTGATTCAATGGATTCATATTATGAAGGAGAAAGTATTGGAAATTTTGTGCCATTTGAGCTCCTTTCTTCTACTATCAAAATTGAGGAAAATGATTCGTCTTCCCCACTTCCAGATAGTCCTACATTGAATAGTGGTTCTGAAAAGCTTCAACCTAATAACTGTTATAGTGTAAATTTGGAATCTGAATTTCGCCATACTCCACGTAACATGTTAAGTGCCCTATGCCAAGCAGAAAGTACAGGGCATTTTAGTACATTTATGGCTGGCAAAAGCAATTCTTCATTTGTTTCACCTGACAGAGAGTTGGATGAAAAGATTGTAAAGAGAAATCATTTGTCTGAATCTGGTACTAAAATTGCTGTTACAGACACTACTAGTTCTTTTTCTAAGGAGAAAGAATCCGTACCCACCAAGGACATTGCATGCAAAAACCAATACCTCGCTATCCAAGATGCTTGTGACAAGACAAGTATGCTTGCATATAATCTCATTGGTCATATGTTGAATGACTTTGTCAAAACTGAAGACGTGGATTTAAGCTTGAGCAAGAGTTTATACCTTAATGGTAATAACTGCATTGAAGATTTTGAAGGTATTTAAATTTTATGCCATCTTACCTATTATAACCAAAACATATATCATACTATTTCTACCCATTTAAAGATGTTGTTTGATCATATTGCTACTAAATTTTGTATTAAAAGTAATATTCATTCACTAGCATAATTTTGTCTTTTGTGCTCCTTCTGCCAGCTTCAACAAAGTAAAATGAGTCTTTATATCTTTCTTTAATTATTATTGAATGAAATGTCTTTTGTCTGACCCACAGAAACTGTATCTTTTTTCTTTAAACCATGTCTTTTTTGAGTCTTCTAGCATGTGCTCAGTTCATGGTACATACTAACTGTAATTTTTTTTGTAAAAGCTAAGGTTGTTTAATTTTGTGAATGCATAGTAGTTTAGACATAATTTGTCATATGACTGCTGTAGGAGTGCTGAATTTGGAACTTATTTTTGAACTTAGAGGTCGACTTTTTATATATGCATTTTCACATTTCTAAGTTCTTATCTAAAGCTAACACTCCATCAAAGTTGCCATTTTCGCGCATAGGGTTTTGTGATAAACATCTAACCTGTCTGAGCTTTGGCATACATCTATAAATTATGAATACAGAGATTTGATAAGTTGAATCCAATACTCTGCTTGGATCATTGTGCAGTCTGAATTGATTAGCCTCTTCTATTACATGCAGATACAGAAAAGAAGTCATCATCCAACAAACAAACAAGAGATTTTGTTCAAGTAATTGAAGAGTTGATTCCCTCCTTTCCAAATAGGTATTTGGTACTTTCTTGATGACATAACTTAATGGTGTTGTATTAATGTGCTTGCTTCTTTTCCTAGGAACCCATTTAGTTGAAAACTTCTTGCTTTATTCATTATATTCAAAGCAAATATATTGGATGCTTACATGTAATCTAAAGTTATGTCTCTTTAAGTACAAGTAACCCTTGCTTTGGACACTGCAGTAGCATGGAAAGACTCAAGATGTTGATGGGCTTACGATAGTGGAGCTCACGGTTTCAGGTTCAAACAATTTTGAAATCGGTTTGTGAATTTGTTTAGTTTTAGCTTTACCTTTCCCTCACAGATTTTGTGTCACAAATCAATTCATTGCTACAACAAAAAGAGCTCGCGGCTGAGGAATCTTATAATTATTAGTCTGAATCAATTCTTTGCGACAACAATAGATGGTTTGCCTCTTCATTGAGTTCATTGCATTGCCGTATCCGCAGTCTACACTAAGCATCTGGTTGTAAGTGTTTGTATGACTTATTTGAGTACATTTTGGTGTAAAATTTATTGTGCTGGAATGTCATAGTGTGCGGCATTTATAAAGGATAAAATTAATTGCTATATGTCATTGTGCAACCGCCATTATATACAGGGTGGAGTTCAATAAAATGACACTATGGAAAAACACACAGACTTTTTAGTTGGTCAAATTGGAGGCGTTGCTACCTCCAGTAAGATGATTCGATATTGTTGGCTTGATTACCTTAAAGGGCAACAACAGGATAGAGCTTCCTCAAATTTTGATTACAATTTATAAGTGTTAATATGTTATTTGTGGATGTATGTTTTTGACAGTTAGTATTGTATCTTCTCTTCATACTTCTACATAGTTGAGTAAACCCACCTTTACATTTATGTCATGTTTGAATTTATGGATGAATTTAAGGATTTATTGATGAAATAGAGTGGATTTATTATTAATATTTATTATTTTATGATTTTATTAAAATTATTATTATTAGTTGTTATTTTTATTATATTATATTATATAATTAATTATATTTATTTTATTATAATAAGTATAAATATTAATAAATTAATAATAATAATTAATTATATAAAAAATTACAATAAAGATTGCTTTCTTCGTAATTTTTCTCTATAATGCGAAGAAAGAATGATGTAAGAAATTTTTCTACTTTTTCATTTTTTATTAAATTTTTATTCTTTGAATTTTTTGCTTTCATCATAATTCGTTGCTTTGTATTCCTGAGTAAATCGAAGCAAACAGAACCTTAGAGCATGTATTAAACGTGTGAAGACATGGTTCTCTTGTCTATTGGCTTGTTTGTTTGATCATATGGAAAGTTGGGTATCACGAAAATGTAAAAAAAAAAGTGTAGATTTTAATAAATAAAAAATAGTTAATAATTTTAACTATAATAATATATTTATAAATAATAATTAGAATAATAAGATTATAAAATAATAATAATTAATTAAAATAATAATAATTAAAATGAATTTATAAAATAATAATAATTTAATTTTTATTTTAAAATAATTAATAATCTTATAATTAAAAAGTTATTTTATTAATTATACTTATTATATTATTTACAAATTTGTATAAATATTTTATTTATTTGATTATTTTTTTCTTAATTCAAATAACTTAACTTTTTATATATAATTTTTCAAATCAATTTATTTTCATCTTAAATTAACTCATTTTTATCTCAAATATATTCTTTCAAATCTACTTTATGATCTAACCAAAAATAATTTATATATACTAATTTGTGGATAAACAATTTATGTTTGCTTTACTGATTCAACAAAAGAACTTTTTGCTTTTTCTCGTTCGGCTTCACAAGTTACAAGTTAAACTTATAAGTTGAATTGAAACATTTTTTCTCTGTATCTATACCATCAAATAGAGACATTGCTTTATAATGGTACCTGTAACGTTATGAAAATTATAGTATCTTTAAATATAATAAATATAATATTTAAAAACTTTCATTATTATACCGAACGAATCAATTAATTATCATATAAATATTAAATGAAGAGAAAATTTTTAAAATATATATTTATCTGTCAACACAAATAAATATACTGTACAAATAAATAGACTGTAACCATCGTTTAAATTATAAAAATTAAAACTTTAATATATATATATATATATATGAGAAATTTAAAATAAAAAGACCATGTATAATTAAGATGATTGGATTATATTTAAATTTTGTAATTATATATAATTAATAATATATAAACTGACGAGATATCATTAATTATATATAATTACAAAATTTAAATATAGTCTAACCATCTTAGTTACTATATATATATATATTATTCATTTATGATATTATAATATAATTCAGGAATTTATCAATCAAATTTAATCTTGTATTTAATAATTTTTTAAAACCATAATATATATACTTAATTAATGTACTCATTCGAAAAATATTGAGAAGAGTTATATCAATATTCAATATATGTGGTAATTGAACAAAACTTGTGCCTACGTGTCTTGGTAGGTAACCACTGCAAATTTTCATCCAATTAGTTTTAATCCAGCTTTATCGCATCTTATAAGTATTACTTTAGATCTATTCATTCTCTCTTTTTTTACTTTTGGACGCACTTACTCACTTTATACGTGATTGATTTCATAATTATCTCCTGATTTAAGTGTTAGGGTGTCTTGTATAGATGTACTTTCTTTATTTGTTTGATTTTCAAGTTCATATCAAGCACACAATTTTAATTTTGGATCAAGTCACTTGCAAATTATCTTGAAAGATTTATAGTTACATCCTGATAAGAATATTTTATATCCATCAAGAATATTTCATATCCACCGTGAAACTTGAGTAAAACTTTTGTCAGACTATAATTTATGATTTTTTGTTAGTTTCATTCCATTTTAAAATGAATATTTTCTACAAGAGCAAATACCCTTACATCTACCGAAAGTGACTCACGAATTATGGAGGCCAAATATGTTAACAAATTCTCAACATCTTCAATGACAATTTAGTTAACATAATGATCTATAGGACACGTGTCCACACTCCTCAAAATCTCTACACTATTGGTTAGGAATATTCACATTCAAAGATGAGTTAAAAGGTGGTTTAAACCTTCCTTGTAAATTCATTGGATGAAGCATGTATCAACTACTATTAGACAAGGTTAGAATTAAAACCAAACGTGCTTGTGTGAGCTCGTGGACGAGCTTCAAAGACTGATCTCCAAAAGATCAATTTTCATAGACGAACTCCTAAAGGCTGACTTCTATGGCCAAGTTTCCGAGCCCGATCTTCAAAAGGCTAACCTCTATGGTCAAACTTTAAAAAGTTGATTTCCCTGGCCAAGCTCACCTAAGGCCGAGTTTTGAAACTGAGCTCTTTCGAGATCAATCTCCAAAAAGCCAACCTCCATGGTCGAACTCTAAAAGGCTGATCTCCGTTTATTCTTATAATTGAGCTCCAGGCGGCTAAGCTATGTGGCTGAGCTTGAGAAGGCCGATCTCCATAATACCGATCTCTTTGGTTGAGCACCTTAAGACCGAGCTCTATAAGGTTGATTTCTATGACTGAGCTTTAGAAGGTTGAGCTTCATGGTTGATCTCCATGACAAAGCTCCAAAGGTCGAGCTCCTAAGCCGATTCCTAGACGGAGCTCCATAAGATTGATCTCCATAACTGAGCTCTAGAAGCTCAAGCTTCATGGTCGATCTCCATCGCAAAGCTCTAGAGGCCGAGCTCCCAAGGTTGAGATCTCTAAGATCGATCTCCATGGTTGATTTCCATGACCAAGCTCCAAAAGGTTGATCTAGAAGACTGAGCTCTATAAGGCCGATCTCCATGATCGAGCTCCAGAAGATCAAGTTCCTGAGACCAATCTTAGTGCCAGAGCTCTAGAGGCCGAGCTTCCAAGTCCAATATCCCAGGGTCGACTTCCATAGCCGAGATCCCTGAAGCCAAGATCTTCGAGGCCGATCTCTATAGTCAATTTCCATGACCAACTTCGTTACTATGATCGGTTCATCCTTTTGAATCAATCTAGTCTTCGATAGACACACCTAATACCTAATTATTTATTATTGTCACATAAGCTTTTATCCCATCAGTTACATCATACAATACAAAACTAAACTAAATTCTTATAATCGAATTGAAACATAACTATATAATTAAAATCAAATCATAGATAGTGATTACTAACCTTGTATAAACAGATAGCATAAAATTGTATCAAATACACCAAAAATAGAAAAAAAATACTTTAAAAAAAAGTAACAGAAATGAAATTCTTCTCCAAACTTTTAAGTTAAGGGAGATGAGATATATGTATATAATAACTATGAGATATATGTATATAATAACTATTTTCATATTTTGGTAAGCTGTTTGTAAGTCTCGTGAATTATTTGGTTTAGTTAGTTGTTTAAATCTAAATTTTACTGATTTTAGTCCATGATTTTGACAAATTAATTTTTAATTGAATTTGTGATTATATTACACGTATATATTAATTGCACTTTACGAATAAGTCTAGTATGATGTATCTTATTGAAGTACATAGAAGTAGAGGATTTAAAAATGATCAGAAGTTATTGTTTTAATAGTTGAAGGATAATGTTGTAATGAGATAATATTTTAGATAACATTTTATTGTTATTGATATAGTATATTTTATAAAAACTCTCTTAATAAAATTTTATTTACTACTTGAATTAAAAATATATACTTAAAAAGATTTATATGATAAATTATTTTATTTTTATTTTGATATTATATTGTTTTAACGTATATATATTTCATCTTTTTTATTTTCTTTCTTAAAACATATATAAGTATAATCATAAAAGGTTTCATTTTTTATTTTCTTTCTTAAAACATATATAAATATAATAAAAGGTTTCCGAAGATAATCAGATAGCTACTGTAGCTATTAATGATAAAGAGTGCAATAATGATGTAGTATCCTTTTGAGAGCTTACAGTGTGAACAAGAATCATTGACAAGTGTATTTAAAATATCTTTATTCATAAAATCCTAAAATAGATAGAAACTTCTATTTAAAATATTAAATAAAAATCATTTTTATACGAAAAGATTTTAATTTTATCTATCGTCTAACCCAAATAGGTATTAGAGGATGGTTGCAAACACTTGATATTTATACGCTACATTATATATATATCATTTATTAAATTATAGCTTTATATGTATAACAAGCTATATAAAAATAGATTATCTGAATAAATGATTTCATCCAATCAAGATTTAAAGGCATAGGTTAAAATATTGCATTAAATATGAGTTAAATTTTTAAAGATCTGAGAATAAATTCTCAAAACATAGAGTGGGTAGACAAAAGAAAGTTGACACAGCCTATGAAATATTACAGGTTTTTACAATAGGCGATATATCATAACAATAAAATATTTAAATTGATATATTATTCAGCATTAGACTAACTGCTTGTAGTCATTTCTATCCTAAGATAAACTAAAATTGTAAAATTATTTTCAATTTTTTTATCAAATAAATATTTATGTCAGTATTAAACTAATATTGATATAGTCAATAGTAATATTAGATTTTATTTAGTATTGAAGACTAATAAAATTTAAAAAGTTTACTTTAATTTGATAGTTTTTAATAAATAAATAAATATTTATGTTAATCTTAATTTAGTATCGGCCAAGTCCTAGGTTAATAAAGTCCTTTTATATATATATATATATTTTCACATCTCAAAATTTTTATTTATCTAAAGCTACAACTCCATCAAAACATCCTTTTTCATGCTTTGACATACATTTATAAGTTATAAATGGAGAGATTTGATAAGTTTGAATCTAATATATAATTATGCATCCATTTTTTCATGTTTTGGCATACATTTATAAATTATGAATATAGAGATTAATATATCATTGTGCAATCTAAATTGATTAGCATGTTCTATTACATGCAAATAAAGAAGAGCAGTTATCATCATAAAAACAAGATTTTGTTTAAATCATCATTCCAGAAAAAAAAAAAAAAAAAAAAAAACAAGATTTTGTTTAATCCAATTAACATTAATAACATGTAACAACTGGTCCAGTTTGTTTTTATTGCAGTAATGAAATAAAAGAAATTTTAGATACAATATGGTTAATGGGTCAGGTTTCATATTATCTTTACCATATAGCTTCCCCTGACCTTTTACAGACTGATTCAGTGGTCTTCTTAATGATCTCTAGACATAGAGATATTTGGTATATATATATATATATTGTCAACACCTGATTTTGTCCGGGTAATTTTTTAAATTAAAGCATAATGATAAAAATAAAAAGAAATAAAAATCAATAATAACATAAAAATATATTTATTAGTTTAAATATTCTTGAAATAATAATAATGATAAAAGTTAAATAAAATTTGAACTT
>Ga0209489_102521_pt1 | contig 37161 bp, 24 predicted proteins | sample SiratrowhiteBW_FD_187527 | JGI IMG/M metagenome (GOLD analysis project Ga0209489, IMG submission 187527) | Root nodule microbial communities of legume samples collected from California, USA - Siratro white BW (SPAdes) (version 2) | ecosystem: Host-associated > Plants > Roots > Nodule | place... | reverse complement strand
AAAAAAAAAAAAAATAAGAGTTGAACTTTTTGTTGAATCACAAAAAGGGATTATGTATAAATTTATAAAAATAAACAAAAAAAAAAATTAGAAAATGCAGGTGAGTCTTCTTTAAATGAAGAACATAACAATATAAAATTTAGGTAAAAATAACAATATAAATATAGGTGAAGACAATAATAAAATAGTCAAGGAAGATAATAATTGATTTTCAAACTTAGGATAATAATTTTAATTCTTAAACTCATGATAGTAACACAAACTCAGGATAAGGAGAATGAAATTACAAAACAAAATTGTTCTAATATTAAAAATATCATAATTTAATTATTTTATTAATTTAAAAAAGACCTCATTTTTTTTATTCGCTTTAGGCTTCCTAAAACCTTGAGCCGCTATATTTGGCATTATATTTGATGTTAAAATAAATTATTATTTTATTATTGTATAATATTTTATTAGAAAGAACTAGTGTGAAATGGAAGTATTAATAGTGATGTTAAAGTATACTTTTTCTAATTATAATCAATATTATATGTATTATACAACACGGATAGAAAATTACAACTAATATTATATGTTATATTATAGAATTGGTGTAGTATGTAAAAACTTAAATTTTATTATTTTTTCTCTTCTCTCATTTTTCTTTAGATTGTAAAAATGAAAAATAAAAATTTCTTTCCAACCTCATCTTCTACACAAAAATAAAATATTTTCAAATGTAACATCATCCTCCTCTACATCCTTATTCATATTTCTACAATTTCGTTCTCCTTTTGTCTTTACCAGATTCCTTCATCGTCAATGTTCTTCATGTAGCAAACTCCACCCGTTCCACTATTCTCGCCTTATTTCCATTTCTTGTGTTGCTTATCTTCTTGTCATTTTTTCATCAGTCTCTTCTTCCATTGCTTGGGGCAAAAAATATACTCCTTAACTCACTTCTGCGTCGCTAGTTAATGTTTTACCTCCTTCTCTGTCGTATAACAAAAAGAAGGTTATTAAATTTTAATTTGATTTTAATATTTTAAAATAATTATTAATTTTTATTAATTTGCCTTCACATTAGTATATGAAGAATATTTTTTCGTCTACTTCATCTTCATTATGAAAAATCCACCATCCCCTTCTATTAATATTACATGTTTCATTCAAAGTAAATAATTAAAAAAAAATTATATTTAGTTACAAAATTTTTTAAATGATGTTAAATTGTTTGATATTATTATAATTGAATTTTAAGCCTAATTCAATCTTATAAAACCGGCTTGTAACGTGAGGTTTGTACTCATGTATAAATTATTGAAAGACCTCATCCCTAGTCTGTTGGATCTCCAAAACACCCCCTCACGCCAAGACTCCTCAACTCGAGCGTGAAACTTATATGTAATGGTGATGCGATAGCATTCCGATAGTGGGTGGCCCGATAGGTCCAACAACCTTGTTAGGATAGACTCTGATACTATGTTAAAATAAAAGAGAAAATAATTATGAATTAATCTACCTTGTGTAAAATACACACATAGGGACAATTTATTTATAGATAAAAATGGTAACAGACTAATACAAAATATGGGCTAAGCCTATTTATGCAACACTCTCCCTCAAGTTGGTTTATATAAATCATATGAACCAAGCTTGCTACAAATATAATCAATTCTAGGTCCTCATAAAGATTTAGTAAAAATATCAGCTAACTGATCGATCATTCGAATTAACAAATTTAGTCTTGATGTCTTTAGATATAATTTTCTCTCAAATGAAATGATAATCAATCTCAATATGTTTAGTCCTTTCATGAGAGATAGGATTTGAGCTAATATGAAGAGCAATCTGATTATCACATATAAGTGTCATTCAAGTGACCTCTCCAAATTGTAATTCTTTAAGTAGATTTTTAAGCCAAATAAGCTCACAGGTAGATGAGGCCATAGCTTTATATTCTGCTTCAGCACTAGATCTTGCCACAACATGTTGTTTCTTGCTTTTCCAAGAAATCAAATTATTACCAACAAAAACATAATATGCAAAAGTAAATCTTCTATCAAACGGAAATCCTGCCCAATCAGCATCTGAATAACATACAACTTTACTATGGTTACTATGACCATATAGTAAGTTTTTTTTCAAGAGAACCTTTAATATACTTCAATATACGAATGACTACATTCTAATGATCAACATATGGAGAATTAAGAAATTGACTCACCACACTAACTGCAAATGAAATATCAGGACGAGTAATAGTAAGATAATTCAATTTTCCAACAAATCTTCTATATTTCTCAAGATCTGAAAAAGGCCCTCCTGACTAGGTAGAAGTTTGGTATTAAGATCCATGGTGTTTTAACAGATTTTGAATTCATCCATCCAGTTTTCTCCAAAATGTCCAATGCACTTTCTTTGAGAGATAACAATACCATTATTGATTGTGCTACTTGAATCCCCAAGAAATATATGAGTTTGCCAAGATCTTTGGTCGGAAAGTGGTGACAAATATGTTGTTTTATTTGAGAGATGTCATGGTTATCACTAATTGTAAGAACAATTTCATCAGCATATACTCATACCATAATTAGATACCAATTTAGAACCCAATAGTATAAGTGACTAAAACCTTGGTAACTAATGTTAGATACCAATTATCTTGATTTAATTGATCACTAAATTTAATCATTACTTTTATTTTGTAGTTATTTAAAAACCAAAACGTAATTTGGTGATTATTATAGTCATAATTAGCAGCCATTTTAGTTGGTAACTAAAAATTAGTCTCTAAATAGTTTTCTTCTTGTAGAAGTTAAATACTAGTGATAACATATTTAACATATCCTTTTAAATATTAAATATATGTTTTTTTAATTTTGTAAATTCAATTTTATTTATTAAATCTCTTTCATAATTTTTAACAATTATCGGCTAACACAATTGTATGAGAAAGGGATGATATATTAACTTGAAGTGACAAAAGTAACAAGAAATTCATGTGCTTAATCAAAATGACTTGGATTTGAAAGATTAGTATCTAAGTTCCACTGAGAATGCTAAGAAACCCCATTCATGATTGAAACATTGACCAAACATTAAAAATGTGCTCTATTCTCCGAACCCAACTCATGTAGGGTAACCGTCCATTCGAGTACTTACTAACATGGCAGTTAGCAAAGAATCCTATACGTTTTCAAGGGTGCTTAATTCTTTGTACTTTTCTGGTCCTATAAATGAGGCTTTCCTTAATGCTTTCAATCATCCAAACAAGTAAGAGGCAAATACAAATAGTTGGTTTTCTTAAGATGGGTGCCAACTTATCCAGCATGGAGAATGCTCATATATCATCCAAGTCATCCTGCAACATTCTCACCTTCCATTCTACTGCTAAATGGAAGGCTCATTTTGATGCCTCCAAAGAAATTAACAAGTTGGTATGTATGATATTACAACTACAAGTTCCTCTCTTTTTTATTATTAGCTTTCAGATTCACCATCCCATTTTTTCTTACCTTTTTTGGTAAAGATGGTGATCGATTTCACTGCTAAATGGTGTGGACCTTGCAAACACATGGACCCAGTTATCCAAGACTTTGCTGCAAAGTACACCAACGTGGAATTCATCAAGATTGATGTGGATGAGTTGATGGTATTGATATTTTTTTTTCTTTCACTATTAGTCACATAAATGTCTCTTATGCATTGCACATGCATTATTATTTTGTTGGTTCAGTGGATCATCTCAACATTCATGTATATTTTAATCTGTAAACAGGGGGTCTCTGAAGAATTCCAGGTGCAGGCAATGCCAACGTTCATACTGATGAAGAAAGGCAAAGTTGTTGATAAGGTAGTGGGAGCTAAAAAGGAAAAGCTACAAAAGCTTATTGAGAAGCATCTAAACTGAGTGTGTCATCATTCATGGCTATTGACCTGTAAAGAGGGAATAAAGACAAATTCTTCGATACTAGCCCCCTTAATTACCCCATCATCATGTAAAATGGACTGATGTGTGCTTAGCATTTATGTGTGAACCTTTTAGTGTTTGATCAGAAATCTATAAAAAGTCAGAAATAATTTATGTAACCAAAATGGGGAAAAATTGTCCACTGGGTTTTTGATAGACTTTAATGGCAGACCAGCCTACAATGCGTCTTCTACATAAACGATTAATGTTTTTCAAGATCAATTTTTAAGTTTCATTTTTTTTTTTCAAAATTTTATTGTTTAACTCCTTTTAAAAATATATTATTAATATTAATGTTTCACATCAACAAGAATACATGTTCTCTTTGACAAGGGTTTTTTTTTTTTTCTCATAATAGGGTAATTTTGCTCTGGATTGTCTAAAATTGACAGAAAAATTTTGAATTATCAAATCTAAAAAATAAGAGGACGAAGATTAAGCGTTTAAACTGTATTTAGATTGGTATACAACCTATTAAGTGTTCCTGCAGTTCTATTACATGTAGTAAGTAAAGAAGGGAAAAATAAGAGGAAGAAGTATTTCTGAAGGTTTTATTGTATTTAGATTGATATACAACATAATTGACTAATAAATATCTTACCAATCTTATTTCTTGTGACCATAAATTTTTTACAGATTTATTACATTTGGTACACAAAAGTCTAAATATTTATTGACATTTACATTTATTTATTATATTGTATACCAATAAAGATACACTAAAGTAGGAAAGAATAAATAATAGGAAGTTTAAGCTTATATACCTTGTATTTACATTGGTGTGTAACGCACTAAATACAAAGGTTAATAAATATTTAAATTTAGTATACCAAAACCAATAAATGTCAAGAAGGATAATAAATATTTAAATTTAGTATACCAAAACCAATAAATGTCAAGAAGGATTGGTGGTAAAAAAATAAGATTGTTGTAACATTTATTGCATTTATTATATATATAAATGTAAATACATTAAAGCAGGAAAAAAAAAGATAGGAAGAAGCATTTTTGCAACTTTATTGTATTTAGATTGGTGTACAACATGTAATAAATATCACACCAATCTTATTTCATCTTACCACCAATCATTCTTGATATTTATTGTATTTAATGTACAAATATATATATATATATATATATATATATATATATATATATATATATTTGTACATTAAATACAATAAATATCAAGAATGATATCAATATAAAATTTTTTATCATGTTTTTAGGAGATCTAAGTATTTTTTGAGATGAGTTAGAGCTTACTTGAGTTCAAGTAACGAGTGATCTGTGTTTGATGATTTAAGGATGAAGGAGGTTTACAAGAAACACTCTGACTCTCAAGTAAGTAACTGATGAATAGAGTGATATTTATAGAATACCCTAGGCTAACGATTAGTTATACGGTCTAGGATCAGAATAACCAACTAAGACAGTTTATCAAGTTATATAAAGATAGTGGCCGAAATACACAAATATGTTTGAGTTAGTTACCAGTGTATCTCGAACATGGATAAAACTGTCTCGAATCTTTCAATATGGATAATACAGGTTGTTTAGCAAATAAATTATTTTAGTTTTATATGATATTAAGAATCATGAATGATAATTTAAAATAAAAAAATAAAAAAAAATTATAAAAACCAAATTAAAATCCACTCATATTTATAAACTATTGACGTAATTAGAACTTTTAAAAAAAGTCATGTCTTCTATCAATTAGAAAATAGAGTTTGAAAACAGTTATATAACTAGAAACAACTCTTCTCTTGAAATCAATTTTATAGAATTGAATAAGTACAAACTTCTCTTGTAACACCTTTAGATGCTCTAGTCAATCCAAAACTTTTTCTTGCAAATATAAAATTCTTGCTTTCACGTCAGGCAGTACCAAGGGAGAATGCACACCCTTCTAGATTATCATTTTGGTTTTTTCATTTCATAAAATTCCTCACCTTCAGAGGAAAAATTAAACATATTTTGGAACCGAATACATTTCCGTGTATGGTTGCAGCAGAGCTGCATTGCACCGCAGAAAAACAAATCTGAGAGAATATTAATTACTTTTAGCAAATGGTTGACATTCGTTATTATTCTTTTCTATATTTTACTATTTTTTCTATTTTTACTCTATAATTTTTGTCCATGAATGTTTAGCCTTCAATTTTTTGAATAAACTTTCAGAAAACATTCATACCCAACTTTAACTCTCGAGAATGATCAGGCCTAACGTCCTGTGCTTACATGTTCTTAAATGGATATATTTAGCAAATTTTTATACTATATAGAAAAGAAAAGGTAAAAATATATTATAAAAATAAGGTATGAATGGAATGTAAATTCAATAAGTCGCTTGATACTTATTGTACCGTACGACCGTTGACAAATACTTAGGCCGAAGAGTACCAGGCTGAGAAGTCCCCAGAGAAATCAGGTTGACAAGTGCCCAAATCTACAGGAGAGGCCGAGAAGTCCCGGGCCGAGAAGTCCCCAAACCAATGCCCACGACCAATTGTGTACCATATGGCTAATGCCTAGGCCTACAAGTATGGCCGACAAATGACCAGGCTGAGGAGTAGCCAGGCCGACAAGTGCCTGGTCCTACAAGAATGTCCGACAAGTGTCAGGCCGACAAGTACCCGAGCATACATGAGTGACCAATAAATGTCAGGCCAACAGGTAACCAAGCCGACAAGTACCCAAGACGATAGGCACCAAGCCAATACCAACATCTCCATTTCCTCTGCATTGGGAATAAACACCTTACATCTGACAAAAGAACAAATCCCAATGAACGACGCTCGCATTACCTGACAAAGAAGAGACTACACGTCTTCCCTCTGACATGGTGCAGAACAACAACCTCATGCAAGAGAGATTGCACGTCTTCCCTCTGACATGGTGCAGAATAACAACCTCATGCAAGAGAGACTGCACATCTTCCCTCTGACACAGTGCAGAACAGTCATCATATCTCTGAAGGCTAAGAAGCTATATGTCTTCCCCATAATGCCAACCACGATAGTATAAATAGAAAATAGTAAGTGTAGCGAAGGGGACTTTTTTGGCCATTAGATCTACCTTATTATACAATATACTTCTGGTAACTGAGGTGGGTACTTCCGAGAAGACGAGAGAGAGAGACCAGGATAGTTGACACCTCGAAGTTTTGTTCTCAGTCTCAAGGCTTCGCAAGAACTTTTATTGTTCTTGGCCCTCAGGCTCTGTAGGAACAATTGGCTCCCACCGTGGGGCCGAGAGGTACGCAGACTAAACTCCAATGGTGTCAACCCGGAGCAAGCTTCAAGACCAAAGGCCAGAACACGTTGACATGGGAAGTGACCCTGTGGCCATGTTGGCCGCCTTGCAGGAGCAGATGATGGCTATGCAGCGAAGGAACAAAGAAGAAATCAATGACTTGAGGCGTAGAAACGAAGAGGAAATTCATGCCTTAAGGCGTGAGAACGAAGAGATGAGAGAAATGCTCCACCACCATCAACCCTCCCTGTCAGAGCGGGAGAGTACTCGGCAGACTGTAGTAAACGAAACCGAAGCGAGAGGATCCATGCGTCCATCTGTGACTCACGGGACAGAAGCAGTCCGATGCGCAAAGGGAACCTGCAGACACCCCTTTGTGGATCGAATCATGGATGTCGAACTCCCTTTCCGTTGGAAGGGATTAACTTTCGAGCCCTACGACGGTATGACGGATCCTGATGAGCACATCAGTATATTCTCCACCCAAGTGAGTCTCTATTCCAATAATGATGCTGTTTTCTGCCGAATTTTCCCCACGTCCTTAAAGGGAGCAGCGCTGAGTTGGTTCTCTAGCCTACCTCCCAACTCCATCACTGATTTTGATATGCTGGTCGACAAATTCAATGCTCGCTTCGCAACTAGTAAACCACACCAGATTGGTTCCATAGCGTTGATAAATGTAAGACAAGAGAAGGAAGAATCCCTACGAAACTTTATGGAAAGGTTCGGAAAGCTGACTCTGAGGATCAAAAACTTGGATCCTAATGTCGCCTTGCACCACCTGATAACGGCCCTACGACCAGGACCGTTTGCGGACAGCTTGTGCAAGAAATCGGCTCTAGATCTTGATGAGTTAAGAGCCAGAGCCGTCAAGTTCATGCAATTGGAGGAACTACGAGAATTCAGAAGTCAGGCCCAAGTTGGAGAAAATGTGGAGAGGGGCAAGGGCAAAGAAAAGAACAACTCTCAGCAGTTTAAGCAAAGGGAGCCCAAACCTCCTCGCTTTGCCTACTACACACCCCTCAACGCCAACAGGGGACGGATTTTGGAAGAAGCATTGAGTGCCGACCTCATTCCATCTCTGCAAAAACTACCTACCCCCCGGAATGCCGACACCAGCAAACATTGCCGATATCATCAAAACTACGGCCACAGCACTGACGAGTGTTGGGCCTTAAAGGACAAGATCGAGGAACTGATACAAGCCGGGCACCTGGGAAGGTTTGTCCAGAACAAAATCACGAACCGTTCCCCACGAAGAAGCCCAAGGGGAAGAAGCCCCAGAAGAAGCCCGCGTAATGGAGGACAGAGGCAGAGAACCGACCGCTCCAGGTCACCCAGACAGCAAAATCGTAGAGTAACTCCAGTCCAGAGGGTCATCAATACCATAACAGGAGGTTTTGCTGGAGGAGGACCTTCGGCGTCAGGAAGAAAAAAACACCTGAGGAACGTTCAAGCTGTGCACCATGTGCACACTAGAATGGCAAGAAGCATGCCGCCCATAACCTTCACAAACCACGACTTCAAAGCCATCGACCCCAAGCAAGACGACCCAATGGTAATAACTGTGGCCATTGACGAGTTTGCAGTGATGAAAACCCTTGTAGATCAGGGCAGTTCGGTCGACATCCTTTACTGGAAAACGTTTAAGAAGCTGGGGATCCCTGACACCGAGATCCAACCATATGACGATCAGATTATCGGATTCTCCGGGGAACGGGTGGACACTCGAGGTTTCATAGATCTGTACACCAAATTTGGAGAACCCGGGCATCAAAGACGGGTTATTAAGGTTCGCTACCTCCTCATTGATGCTAACATATCTTATAACATTCTCTTAGGCCGACCTTCGCTGAATCAGCTTGGAGCCATTGTGTCCACTGTCCACTTGGCCATGAAGTTCCCGTCCTCCGAAGGAGAAATCATCACGGTCCACGGCGACCAAAAGACAGCAAGAGAATGTTACGCAGCTAGCCTAAAGTTGGAGCCCAAGAAACATGAGGCCGGAAGGTATAAGAAAAAGACGAAAGGAGAAGAAGGCGCGCAGTGCGTGAACGTGACCGACCTAGACCCGAGGATGGATCACGCACGTGTGGAGCCAGGGGAAGATGTAATCCAGATAGAACTAAAAGATAAAGAGCACGACACAAAACTGGGGATCTCCTTGGGAGAGAAGGAGGCCGAGATGATCAGACAAGTCCTGGTCCGAAATGTCGACATGTTTGCATGGACAGCAGAGGACATGCCGGGAGTTGATCCTGAGATCATGTCTCATCGGCTATCAGTATACAAAGAGGCGAGACCTGTAGCCCAAAAGAAGAGAAAACAAGGGGAGGAAAAAAGAGAAGCGGCGAAGAAGGAAGTGACCAAGCTGATGGCAGCAAACTTCATCAAGGAGGTCAAGTACACTACTTGGCTTGCCAACGTTGTGATGGTAAAGAAGGCTAATGGCAAATGGAGAATGTGTACTGATTACACGGACCTCAAAAAGGCTTGCCCAAAAGATGCATATCCGTTGCCGAGTATTGACAGACTAGTTGATGGGGTTGCAGGGCACAAGATATTAAGTTTCCTGGATGCATACTCTGGATATAACCAGATCAGAATGCATTCCAGAGACAGGGAGAAGACTGCCTTCATGACGGAGGAAGCGAATTTTTACTACGAGGTCATGCCATTCGGCTTAAAGAACGCGGGCGCCACGTATCAACGACTCATGGACAAAGTGTTTCAAGGATTGGTTGGGAGAAATGTCGAGGTATACGTGGACGACATCGTCGTAAAGTCTGATTCCTGTGAACAACACAGGGACGATCTAGTCGAGGTCCTCGAGACACTGCGAAAATATAATATGAGGCTGAATCCTGAAAAGTGCATATTCGGCGTGGAAGGAGGAAAGTTTCTGGGATTCATGCTCACACACCGAGGAATAGAAGCAAATCCGGACAAATGTCGGGCCATAGTAGAGATGAGAAGTCCAAAGAATATGAAAGAGATCCAGAGGCTGGTTGGAAAGTTGACAGCTATGGCACGATTCATTCCAAGATTGGCCGAGAAGACAGGACCCATTATCCGACTACTCAAGAAAAGAAGGAAATTTGAATGGGACGAAGAGTGCGAAGAACTCTTCACACAGCTCAAGCAATTCATGGCAACATCCCCAGTGATACAAAAGCCAATATACGGCCAAGCAATCATTGTGTATTTGTCTATCTCTGAAGAAGCGATCAGCTCGGTGCTTGTCCAAGAGGCCGACCAAGAACAGAAACCAGTGTATTTTGTGAGCCGAACACTGCAAGACGCTGAGAGGAGGTACCAAACAATCGAGAAGGTGGCGCTAGCACTGGTCCACACAGCAAGAAGGATGAGGGCCTACTTCCAGAATCACCCGGTAATTGTCAAAACTGATTACCCCATCAGGAAAGTGCTAACGAAGCCTGATCTTGCGGAGAGAATGATAGGATGGTCAGTAGAACTGTCGGAATTCGGAATCACCTACGAACCGCGAAGGGCTATTCGATCTCAACGACTAGCCGATTTCTTAGTGGAATTAAGTCCGGAACCTGCGAGTCCTAGCGCCCAATGGGTCATTTATGTCGACGGGTCCTCAAACGCCAAAGGAAGTGGAGCCGGAATCATCTTGGAGGGACCAGCGGGACTTACCATCGAGCAGTCGTTGAGGTTTGATTTCAAAACTACTAATAATCAAGCCGAATATGAGGTCATAATTGCAGGACTGAGTTTGGCTAAAGAAATGGGAGCAGAGGAGATCCAGTGTAGGAGCGATTCAAAGTTGACTGTCGGACATCTGACCGGAGAGTTCCAAGTCAAAGACCACATGATGATGCAATATTATCAGAAAGTGCTAAATCTCCTCTCAACTTTTAAAGAAGCGAAGGTAGAACATGTCAGAAGGGAACAGAACACAAGGGCCGACCTGTTGGCCAAACTTGCAAGCACCAAAAACAAGAATCACTACCACTCGGTCATACAGATGACAGTCCCCGCACCAAGCATATCTCACGGGGAGGAAGTCATGAACATTGAAGAGGATACAGAATGCTGGATGATACCTATCATTAGGTTCCTGAAAGAAGGCACATGCCAAGAAACTGAGGAGACTGCCATGAAGCGAAAATGCGCAAGATACACCCTGATAGGGGAAGAGCTGTATCGAAAAAGCTACTCGAGACCACTGTTAAAATGCATCAACAAAAATCAGGCAGAGTATGTCATGGCCGAATTGCATGAAGGTATTTGTGGCCTTCACTCTGGAGGACGTACCATGGCAACCAGAGCACTGAGGGTCGGATACTACTGGCCAACAATGGAAAGTGATGCAGCCGAATACGTGAAGAAGTGCCGGAAATGCCAAGAATTTGGCAATATACTAAGGGTTAAACCTGAAGTGTTGCATCATATGAATTCGCCATGGCCTTTTGCCCAGTGGGGAATTGATATCATTGGACCATTCAGCCCTGGGAAGGGACAATGTAAGTTTCTCCTGGTTGCTGTTGACTATTTTACTAAGTGGATAGAGGCCGAACCCTTAGCCTCCATCACTGCCAACAAGGTCCAGTCTTTTGTGTGGAAGAATATAGTATGCAGGTTCGGGTTACCGAACACAATCATTTCAGACAATGGGAGGCAGTTCATTGACCAGGGACTCCAAGACTTTTACAAAGGATTGGGAATCCGCTCCATCACCAGCTCCGTAGAACACGCCCAAACCAATGGACAAGCTGAAGCCGCAAACAAAGTCATCCTGAATGAATTGAAGAAAAGACTGGGCATAGCCAAAGGAAGATGGACTGAGGAGTTACTGGAAGCGCTTTGGGCATATCGGTGCACTCCACAGTCTTCAACCAAGGAGACCCCCTTCAGCCTCACTTACGGTTCAGACGCTATGTTACCAGTGGAGCTTGGAGAGCCCAGCCTACGCAGAGAGATGTTCGACTTAAAGCTTAACAGTGAAAGTCTCATGGCTAGCCTGGACCTAGTCAACGAACTAAGAGACAAGGAACGAGTGAGAGAAGAGGCAAGTAAAAGAAGGGCTGAAAGGAAATATAACTCTAAGGTCAAACCGAGAAGTTTCCATGCTGGGGACTTAGTATGGAGAATGAGAAGTGAAGCAAGACAGGGAGAAGGCAAGTTCTCTGCCAACTGGGAGGGACCCTTTAGGGTCCGGTAAGTAGCAAGAAATGGGGGATATCACCTGGAACACTTATCGGGAAAGGCAATACCAAGGACTTGGAACTCATCCCATCTCAAATTCTATTTTAGTTAGTTTATGCTTTTTGTCTATTTCAAATTCTATTTCAGTCTATGCTTTGTTGTCTTGTTGCAGTGTAATAGGGCACTCTTTCCTACCTCAGTCTTTTTTCCCTAAGGAGGGTTTTGGCTGAGAAGGTTTTAATGAGGCTCTACTTTAATGAAATTATTCAGTTGTTTTGCAAACTGTAGTAGTACCCAATAAACTGTAAATTATACTGTCATAAAACCCAATCGAGAGCGATTGGTAACAAGACCGAGAACTTCTCGGCCTCAACTTGTAAAATCCAATCAAGAGCGATTAGTGACAGGACCGAGAACTTCTCGGCCTCAACTTGCAAAACCCAATCAAGAGCGATTGGTAACAAGATCGAGAACGTCTCGGCCCCGACTCTTTAAACCCAATCAAAAGCGATTGGTGACAGGACCGAGAACTTCTCAGTCTCAACTTACAAAACCCAATCGAGAGCGATTGGTAACAAGATCGAGAACGTCTCGGCCTCGACTTGTAAAACCCAATCAAAAGCGATTGGCGATAGGACCGAGAACTTCTCGGTCTCAACTTACAAAACCCAATCAAGAACGATTGGTAACAAGATCGAGAACTTCTCGGCCTCAACTTGCAAAACCCAATCAAGAGCGATTGGTGACATGGCCGAGAACTTCTCGGCCTCGACTCTTTTAACCCAATGAAAGGCGATTGGTGACAGGACCGAGAACTTCTCGGCCTCAACTTAAAAAGTACAAACAAAATTGATAACAGGACTGATAACTTATTGATCTCAATCCAAAAATCAGAAAAATATTATAAGTATATATGCTTATGGGGCTTAAAGAAAAAACGAGAGATGGAAAGAATATGGCCAACGAATATACCGAACATCCTTTATACATTGATGAGACAAAAATTACAAAAAACAAAATATCACAACACTGGTATAGCTGTGAATCTAGCCATTTACAAAGATAAGCTAATAACTACTTCATAAGCAAACTATTCGGCCTCCTCGGCCTCAGAAATCCTCTCCTCAGCATCTTCCACTTCCTCCATCCCTGCTTCAGAAGTGCCCTCTTCGCCTTCACCTTCATTCCCTGGGGCATCCTCCTCACTCTCACCAATCTCCCCTTCCTCGCCAACCCCGTCTACCCCCTTATCAGGCATGTCTTCGATAGGAATAAGCTGACCTTCGTAAACCTCCTTCCCGACATCAAACTTATTGCTATCAGCAGGCACCCCATACAATAGGACAGCTTGCCGAACAGCTTGATTAAACCCTTCCTCTGCAACATTTAAAACACAATCCTTAAGGGCAACCACTTCTTGCTTAAGCCTAGCAATATGCCCGTCCTTCATCAGCAAGGTGTCGTCACGATCCTGAATGACACCGTGAAGCTCTTCATGTTGTCTAGACAATTTGGCCGTCAACTCCTCTTCCTTCCTTTCCAGCTCCCCACATCGTGCTTCCAGCTTAGAGATGTCGGACTTTGAGGCCGAGAGCTCGGATGTCAACTTAGTCACTTGATCTTGGAGGGCAAACTTCGCCTCCAACACCTTCTTCAATGAACCCCGGGACTCAACCAACTTAGACTTCAAATCTTCAAGCTCTTTGGCCGACCCCTGGGAACGCTCGTGAGCTAAGAGCCGAACAGCAGCCATGGCTCGTGCTTGGAGCTCTAGCAGGTCGGTCATGAAGTCTCCTCCCTTGAAGCACGACAACAGAACATCGTTCTCGGTATGAGTAAGGGCAACATTTACACCCTTATGAAATTCGAGATCATGGGAGACCAAAGCATGACCCCCACTGCTGCCAGCACCCCCACCAGGAGTCTTAGCCCTCTTGGGAGTACGCTCAGGGGCATCCTGGTGCTTCTCCTTGGACTTACTCTTTCTCTTCCTCTGTTTTTTCCCGACCGGAGGGGGAGCAAGGTCAACCGGAGGGACCTGTTGGATGGAAGCCGAGACCTTAGCGGCACTGGAGGTGGCACCCTTAGCAGCCTCTCGCGAGCGTTGAGCCTTCTCCAAGCGCAGCTTGGTGAGTATGTCAGATGCACCTGCTTGAGCCATGATACCTGCCAACAAGACGAACAGTTTATTTAAGTGAATATTGACCGAGAACCATACGAAAATACAAGAACACACATACCACTCAGATCGACCCAGCGCTGGGAGCAAAGATAAAGCTTGAGAATTTTCCGGGTAGGTAACCTCCTCGGAAGCCTATCGAAAAGATTGAATATTATCTGGTCCTCATCGGTCATTGATGACCTAGGCCAGTATAAGTAGTGCACGGGATTAGGCGTCCAATGAAGGGGAAACTTGGGAACATCACCATAATAGAAGTGCTGACGCCCTGTCGGCTCTATCACAACACGGAAGAACCCAGTTTTGAAATGCTTATAAGAAACAGTGTAGGGAGCAAACAAGGCACCCCCGGATTGGCTAAACAATGACACCCAACGAACAGGGTCACTAGGCCGAACACTATAATAATGAAGGAATGATTGGGGAGAAGGGACGAGACCGAACATCTCACAAAGAAGCCGGAAACACAAGAGATAACCCCAGGAGTTAGGATGTAATTGAGTAGGGGCGACGTTCAGAATACGCAACACCCCCATGGTGAACTCATCAAAAGGAAGGCGAATGTGGACATCAGTAAAGAATGCCGAATACATGAAGAAAAAATCAGGTTCACCCTCCTCTCGGCCATAACAAACCCGGTCACTGACCGAACACTTTTCCATTGAAATGAAACCCCTCTCAACCTCGGGAACCACCATGGGAACACTCGCTACGAAGTATTCTAAAGACGAAGACCAGCGATACTTGGAAGACTGCCTCAAAACTAAATCACTCACCCAATCATACCCCGACCTAAGTGGCGGGTCACTGAATGTGGTATTTCCCGAGGAGTCCTCGGCCGCATCAGTATCTCTCACCACTAAGACGCCTGAGGGTGGGGAATCCTTGGGGGAACCAACCAACCCTTCAGGCATACCAGAGGAATGTATAGAAAGAGAAGAAGACTGGGAAGTAGCAGAAGACTGGGAAGTGGAAAAAGACCGAGAAGTAGAAGACGAGGACGAAGAGGACATGATTACCTTGAAGCCGAAGAGACAATAGCACACACAAGCTCCTGGATGAGAAAAGATATCGGACCTCGATGGAAGAAAACACTGAGAAATGCCAAAATAAACTCCAGAACCCTCACTTATAGAGAATGTTGGGAAGGGGATCAATGACCCCTCACCTTCCAACCCTTTGATCTTACAGATCTCGAGGGGTGTAACACATCAGTCCCATCAAAGGAAGGCCCAAGGCCCAAAAGTCACACTTAACCTAAAGGAGGAGAAGGATACCGCACCAAGTAAAGGACGGTGCGGATCTCTCACAGTCAACAGGGCTAACCATTTCCAAACGGGCGGGAATCATTGTAATGATGAAACCTCGAGAGCAGGGAAGACCAAATACTATACGGTCATCAAGGTGAGTATAGCCAAAAATGTTACGTGTTAAGATATAGGACCACCAAAGAGCGAGACCGACAACACTGCTTATGAAGCTCTTCGTACTTCAACAACTACTCAAGCTTGGGGGGCTTGTGTACCGTACGGCCGTTGACAAATACTTAGGCCGAAGAGTACCAGGCCGAGAAGTCCCCAGAGAAATCAGGCTGACAAGTGCCCAAATCTACAGGAGAGGCCGAGAAATCCCGGGCCGAGAAGTCCCCAAACCAATGCCCACGACCAATTGTGTACCATATGGCCAATGCCTAGGCCTACAAGTATGGCCGACAAATGACCAGGCTGAGGAGTAGCCAGGCCGACAAGTGCCTGGTCCTACAAGAATGTCCGACAAGTGTTAGGCCGACAAGTGCCCGAGCATACATGAGTGACCAACAAATGTCAGGCCAACAGGTAACCAAGCCGACAAGTACCCAAGACGATAGGCACCAAGCCAATACCAACATCTCCATTTCCTCTGCATTGGGAATAGACACCTTACATCTGACAAAAGAACAAATCCCAATGAACGGCGCTCGCATTACCTGACAAAGAAGAGACTACACATCTTCCCTCTGACATGGTGCAGAACAACAACCTCATGCAAGAGAGACTGCACGTCTTCCCTCTGACATGGTGCAGAACAACAACCTCATGCAAGAGAGACTGCACATCTTCCCTCTGACACAGTGCAGAACAGTCATCATATCTCTGAAGGCTAAGAAGCTATACGTCTTCCCCATAATGCCAACCACGATAGTATAAATAGAAAATAGTAAGTGTAGCGAAGGGGACTTGTTTGGCCATTAGATCTACCTTATTATACAATATACTTCTGGTAACTGAGGTGGGTACTTCCGAGAAGACGAGAGAGAGAGAGACCAGGATAGTTGACACCTCGAAGTTTTGTTCTCAGCCTCAAGGCTTCGCAAGAACTTTTATTGTTCTTGGCCCTCAGGCTCTGTAGGAACACTTATGTTTCATAAGATGGTTATATTCTTGTAAAAGCTGCATAGGAAGATTGTAACTTTACTCTAAAACTTGTATGAGAGGATTTGTAATTTTCTCTTAAAAAAATTGCATGTTAATGTAATTTTTTGTAATTGATAATGTTGAAGTGTGTTGTAGAATCACTCTATTTTTTAGAATGTAAGACTTCTGATAAAGGAAGAATATGTTATTCTGAAGTGGATAATCACCAAAGTTTATAATGAATAATATGAAAAAAAGGAAAAAAAAAAGTAAGAAGTTATCCTAAAAGTAAAAAATGTAATTTGAGTTCAACCATCACAACCTAGTATGTCTAAGTTAATTGAGGATTTGAATAATTATATATCATGAGAATATTTGTAATTTTATCCTGTATTGTTTATAATTTTACTTTTAATAGTTTATGATTTCCCTTTTATTGAATATTCATAAATGTAGAATTTAAGATGGTGAAAAGATTATTTCCTTTTACGGGATTGTATTCATATATTCCCTTTTTGTGAGAAGTAGAATTGCTCAACTTTGAAACCATACATAGAAACAATTCGATAAGAAATTTGACAGGAATTAGAAATTTTCAATTCAACCAAAAAAAGACACTACCTTTTCTATCTTTCAATTAGAACAAAACATATCATATTATCCTAAATAAATACTCTCCTTCCTCTCTCTCTCTCTCTCTCTCTCTCTATTTATTCATTTAGCAACAACGTCTTGTCATGCGAACTACCATTTAACTAACGTGAATATTGAATGGTGCTAGCACCAGCTAATGATTCTGGCACTTATGCTCTCGAATTTCTCTAATTAGCTCCGATGGTCCCTTTTACCACCCCACTTGAAAGAATATGATTCATTTCTAAAGAAATTGCATACCACATTCCTACTTCTTTGCAAACCCCTCTCTATATATTCCAAGTTTCTAACCATTTTCCCATCAACCAAACCAATTAAGAAACCTCAAATTAGCTTCTTGATATAGATCATGGCACCCACCATTTACAATTTTAAGTCTTTTAGGTCTTCAGGGTCATTCAATTATTCAACACCAAAAAGAGACTCCAATTCCAACCTCCTTACTTTTCACACAACGGATAAATGGAATGCTCATTTTAAAGCTGTCAAAGAAACTAACAAGCTGGTATGTTTGTGTTTATGCTCTTTAACTAGTAACATAATTAACTAACAAAAGCTGGTAGTTTTTGGTAGCAGCAAATTCCAAACATCACAACCTATCTCTCTCCCTTTCACTTTTCCTACCAAGCTAAGTTTATATCACCTTGTCACTGATAAAGCTGGTTTTCCTAATTGTCTGTTTTTGGTGTAGATGATACTTGATTTCACAGCTACATGGTGTGGGCCTTGCAAACTCATGGACCCAGTTATCCAGGAGTTTGCTGCAAAATACACAGATGCTGAGTTCATCAAGATTGATGTGGAGGAGTTAAACGTGTGTCACTCATTCCCCTTTACTTTAATCAACATACATGACATCTAAATGTTATTCTTTTTGAGACAAATGATTTTCACCTCTTGAGAAGTGATTTATGTTCATGGTATGAATGATAACAGGAAGTGTCTCAAGCACTCCAGGTTTACCAATTGCCAACATTCGTACTGGTTAAGAAAGGGAAAGTTGCTGATAGAGTGGTGGGGGTGAAAAAGGAGGAGTTGAGAAGGTCGATTGAGAATCACATAAAATGAATGAATGATTATGCAGTGTAATAATATCAGAAAGGCTCAACAGCACATTCTGCAATGACCATTTATCAACAACTGAGTTTGAAATAATCTGGTGTCATCATTTCAACCAAAGAGAAGATGTTTATTCTTTTACCATTACAAGTGTGCAATGTAGTATGTTGCAAGTAGTTGCCCCTGTTTATCATACCAGGGCATCTACTAACATATATCAATATTATCCTCCTCTTTTTGTTATTTGACTCTCCTCATCAAAATCCTCAACTACTCACATTTTATTGTTCCATAACTAATATAGTTCTCTCTCACAAGGAAAAGAAAAAGATAAATAGTACTCTAACTATCAGCTTAAGAAAAGGTTCTATATAGAAGGCAAAATTTGAGAGAAATGAAGGGGCCAAAATGAATGGACATTGATACACGAAAGTTCTAACTAAAATAAAGAAATATCTTTAGGTAAGCCAATTTTAAACTAATCGTATCATAATAAACAAAACACCTGTATTTAACTGAAAGCAGCCAATGCACAAATTATTGGGATCAATGAGGTATGAGTTGTTGATAGCAGCTTCAGTTCAAAACCTTAGGTAGATTTTTTTCTTACTTGTCATTCAACTTTCTCATTTTTTTACAGTTAGACTTTCAATTTATACTTAGATTCTTAACACAAAAAACTATAATTTATTTCTTTCACTTGTTTCTAGGATCAAGTAAAAATACCCCAAAACTCTATACACTTGTTTCCAAAGCTACATATATGATAGCAAATAGCAACTATACTTAGTTTATTTGTCATATGCACAGACTTCTATAGATTGGTGGAGTTGCATCATAATTTACAGTGAGTGTAGTTATTTTTTCTTGTTAAAGGATAGTTACAGCCCTTAGTCTCAAAATATTGGTTTAGTAATGAACATCACTGAGAAGAATCCTTCTTAGATCAGCCTTTTGTTGTGTGGTGAGCCTTGATGGAAACATAACATCAAACTTGATTCTGAGGTTTCCTTTCTTGCCAGGTTCCTTTGAGATGGGCATGCCTTCATTTGGGACCACTAGCTCAAAGCCTGGTGTCACAATATCAGCCACTTGGATTGTGAGATCTCTTCCATCCAATGTAGTCAAGTTAAAAGTCTTTCCTATTAGAGCCTCTACAAGTAATATCTTCTGGATCACTACAAGATCATTTCCATCCCTCTTGAAAATATCATGAGGTCTCTCATCCAACACAAAGATTAGATCAGCTGGAGCAGCCCCTGGTTCTTGGTTGCCCTTCCCAGGAAAAATGATTTTTGTACCCTTCTTCCAACCAGGTTTAATATCTATCTTCAAGATTTCTTCTACAGACCTTGACACTCTGCCAAAACAACAGAAGAGGGCTCCTAATGAAATTGAAATGAGGCAAAAAGTAGATAGAATGCTTCAAGTTATACAACGGTAAAAATTAGATGCAAATAGCCAAGTTCAACGGTAAATAAGTCTGATTCCACATTCCAGCCAACATATATGCAAAATGAGACTATGATATTCAATTTACTAGAAAAAGTTAACAGAATTCGATTCAATGTTACTTTCTAACACGTGAGAAGCATGATGTTCTTATACTAAGTAACAAGCTTTCAGGGTGAAAACGCAATTCCCCAAAACAGATAAATTCACCTTCTTTTTCTTCACTTGTGGGCACAGAATACGGATAAATGTTTGTGGATGTGTTACTGCACATACGTGCACGATCAAACCAAATAAGCGTAACGCCAAAATAAAAAAACATACCAAAACAACAGCGAGTGCGGAATTCAAACATAATAATGATAAAAACAACAACAATAATAACGAAAACAAAACACAAGGAAACAGTCAAGGTATGGCCACGGAGTCATACCAACTACTCTGTAAACTATCCCATGTTTATGGAGCAAAAACAACTCAACATATTTGCCTTATAACACAATTCCATATTAGCAGTAAAATTTCATTTGTCAACGGTTACATGTAATACAAAAGCGATTAATGTTTCACCTAAAATTTCAATTCTAGTTAAAAACAACACCAAAACGCAAGAAACTGCATGTAAGTGATGTCCTCTAAATACCCTTCCAATACTCTAATTCAGGTAATGTAAAAGCAAATCATGCATCATCATAATTCTACAGCAGGAATCACAGATCTCTACATAACAACAGTGAGAATGCAAGGGAGATAGTTAGTGAATTACCCGAATTCATCAGGAACAATCCTTGAGACCTTCAACTTCTTTTTGCAACCCTTGTAAAGCTCCACAAGGGTACAAGTCAAGCTGCTTTCAACCACCCCTGCTTCCTTCATAATCCCATTACCATGTTCTTTGCCGAAGCGCTGAGAGTTAAGGGGATAGTGACCGTACAGATCATAGATCTGGCGCTTCTTGGGGTCACTGAGCACATCATAGGCCTCAGCAACCTGCTTGAACTTGGCTTCAAACTCTTCCTTCCTACGAGGGTCTTCAAGGTTCTTATCCGGGTGCCATTTCATGGCCAAACTCCTATAAGCCCTCTTCACCTCTTCATCAGTGGCATCACGTTTCACTTTCAGTATCTTGTAGTAGTCCCCAGCACCCATGTCAACACAACACGAACAAAAACTGAGTTCTGCGTAAAAATCAGTGCTTTGTGAGGGGAAGAAACTTTTTATGCTTTTGCAAATGACTTTGTGTAAAGTGGCTGCAAAAGGGTAGGTAAGTATTGGAGAAAATCACTGTTTTTTGAAGAGATTTAAGAGGAGATAAACACTGAAACAGCACCAGACGCGTACTTTCAATTGTTGAGCTTTGCTTTTCTGTTATCTATTTTATCTTTCTGAATTATATGATTGGGAGATAGTTGGTTGTTGATGTTGCTAGTTGATGCATGTGCAGCAAAATGCGTCAATTACACGGAATAATGTTATTGGAGGGAATAATAGTAATAATAGATAAAGGCAAGTCAAATCGAAATCTTGGTTGAGTGTAAAGTTAAAATTGTTACAAATACACAATACTGATATGAATTACTTTACGCAGAGTTTGTTTATCATCATTGATTTTCTCTTTCTGTGTAGGTTTTGCTTTTTATTGCATGGAAGCTTCTCTGAAATATCTAGTGTAGATTTTAAGCCTTGAATGATTGAAGTGTAGTAACAGTTATGACTAAGACTAGACCTGCTTTTCTTTAAAGCAAGTATATTATTTATCTGATATTTTAAACATTTTCTGGGAGCACATAAATCTCATTATTTCAGAGTTTTTTTATAAAAAAATATATATTAACTGACATATTAAAGTTTGTTAGTCATATAAATTGAGTGAATTATATAAATTATTGTATAAAATTGAAATTTGCAACTAACATTTTCTGGTACGAATCGTAAATTGTGGAGTCAAAGGACACATAAATAAGCCAGTCGGCAGAGAGTAGGGTACACGCTTTAGGGCTTTACTTTGGAATTTCTTTCCTTATTGACTTGGTTTTCCACTTTTTCCTAATAGTGCACTCCAATAAACACGTAGTCATTTTTAAGATACCTATTTTTCAAACATGAACTCCTTTTATTAATTGCGATTAGCTTACTATAAAACTTATAAGCCAATTATTTATTTGTGATTGCCAATATAAATCCATATAATATTATCCTATGATGAAATGTAGCAACACCAGAAAATCGACCAGCGCCGTCCATCCATATAACACGCATCTAAACATTTAATCTAACATTTATATCGTTATGAATTCCTTATAATTTAGACGAAGGTCCTTTCTTTTCTCCATTTAAGTAAAATTTCAAAGAAAAAGTCTCATCACAGAAACACTGTGATTTCTGTAATTAATATAATCACAAATCTTACATCTTGTCAACAACTATTAAGAGAATTTCAAGTAAGAATATTTCATCTTTTAAATTTGAGATATTTGAATTTGAAAACAATGAAATTTTTACCAATTGTTGTACTTTTTCCTTGTTTACATACCCATAGCGTATAACTCTCCTTTTCGCAAGATATCAATTCAATCTACAACGAGCAAAGTTTATTATCAACATTGCAAAATTCATGTTTTCTTAAAAGCAATTCAAAAGGTTTTAGCGAGGAATTTACGTAGGCTAGACTCAAATTTGCGTTATGAAGATTGATTACATCAAAGAATCAAAGAAGCAATTAAAAATTTCAAATAAATTTCTAAATTAACATATTTATTTTTTCTGGATTAATCACATATGTAGATACAATTACATTTTTTATGAATATATGTGTGTCACTCACATACATTTTGACATACACATTTTGACATACATTTCGACTTAGTTCCGACACCCATGAGAGAAAAAGAAAAGAAAAGGAATATTTCAAAATTTGATCACATTTTACAGTAATTGAAAAGTCGGAGATTATTTCTATTTGATCATAATTTCAAAATAGAATAAGTTTATAGTTATTCTATAGTTCCTTATTTTATATCTTTTTCTTAAGTTTTTATCATCAATCTTGATAGGATCCGTCGAACAAAGTATTTTTCTCAACTTAACTAAGATCATACTAAAATTTGGTTTTGTTTTGATAACTTGGTTCTAGATACCTAGAGATTAGATTAGTACCACTGATTAGTTTGGAGGACTTATTTTGAAAATCATCATCTCAGGTAAGGAAAGCTAATAACTTATTTTTTATACTAGCTAGTTACTTTCAAATAAAACTCTATGATAGAAGACTTGAATATGTGATTATTAGTGCTCAAGTATTTTTTGCAAGTTTGATTGCTCCTTGAGCACTGAATGAGTTTGATTGTTTATCTTGATTTGGTATGATTAATTGACTTGATTTGAGTAATGATGTTAAAAAGTAGCATGTGAGAGAACTTTTGATTGAATTATGTGTGATGATTGAATTATATGTTCATATATAACCATTTTGGTTAAATGAAACTAATATACTAGGAATTGAAAGGAAATCAAGGTAGCATGGTTACATATGCATCTATGTGCTTCAGTATTGAATTGATCTATGTGCTTCAGTATTTAATTGATATGATGTGTGATGATTGAATTATATATTCATATGTAACCATTTTGGTTGAAATGAAACTAGTATAGTGGGGATTGAAAGGAAATCAAGGTATCATTGTTACATATGCATCTATATATGCTTCATTATTGAATTGATATGATGTGTGATTACTGAATTATATCTTCATATGTAATCATTTTGGTTAAAATGAAACAAATGTACTATATGATTCAACGCAGTTGTATTAATATTATGTGATATGATTGAATGATGAGTACATATATGTAATTCATATGATTGAAATGGAATCAGAGTACTGGAGATTAAAAAGAAACCAAGGTACCGAGAGTGCATATGAATCTTTGTGCGTTCAATATGATTGAAATGTGTTAGAATATTATTATCAGAGAATATCATAGATAATCAAGGGAGTATCAGAGAATATTAGTAGAATCATGGTTATCAAACTCGCGAGTTAACTCGCTAACTCGTTCAAGTTTGAGAGTCTACTACACTTTACCGAGTCAACTCGGAAGTAAACTCGTTTTTGTAGTAAACTCGGTGGACTCGGATGCAAACCCGGTTGACTCGGTGGACTCGGATGCAAACCCGGTTGACTCGGTCAGACTCGCGAGTTCGGAACCGAGTCAACGAGTCAGTGAAAAAAATCAAAAACGACCAAAACAGTGGTCGTTTAGTTCGCGTTTAGGGTTGTTTAATAACCTGATTTTTGGAGCACCTAATTTAGGGTTCATTGTCACTGTTCACCGTCACCGCGCCTCGCAACGATCCTGTGCCCCGTCGCGCCTTACCTCGTCGTCGCGCCGTCGTTGGTCGCGTAGCTCGTCGTGCCTCCCATTGCTCGCGTCGCCTGGTACGCCTCTCACAGATCGCGTTATCTGTCGCGCCTCCCACAGATTGCGTCGCTGTTGCTGCTCGCCTCGCTCCGTCACGTCGTTGCAGCCTTCTTGCGTCAATCAGTGGAACTCGGGTGGGTGTGGGTCTTCTCTGTTTTTGTTCGTGAACTTCAGTAGGTCTCCTCTGTTTTTGGTTCGTGGCTTTCAGTTCATATTACAGTTTAAAGTAATGATTTTTTTATATTTTATTTAATTTAGAAACTGTAATTTTTTGGAACTGTAATTATTTTACAGTATCTGTAAATTTCTATAATGTCTGGTAGTGCTTCAAATTCTGCTGGTGGTACATCAGCCTCTCTTCCACCTAGAAGTAAAAATTCTGCAGGGAATAGAACAAACATTGGATGGGAGTACGGGACTAATGTTTTAGGAAATGGAAAAAAGGTAAAATGTAACTACTGCTCAAAGATTAATAATGGAGGCATCTTCAGATTTAAGCATCAACTTGCTGGAACCAGATACGATTTTGAACCTTGCGTCTCGGTACCAGAAGAAAGTAAGGCTTTAATGAAGAAAGTTGTTTCTGATGCTAAGGATGCCTCAGCCAAGAAAAGAAGATTGACTAATCTTGAACAGATGGATGCTGATGAAGAGTGTGGACAGAGCTTTAGCAGCAGTAAGAATATCTTCAAAAATAAATCTACTGGTGAGGGTCTTCAAGCAACTCTGAATCAAATGTACAAGAAAGGTGATAAAGAAAAAGTTGATGCTCAAATTGCTGAATTCTTTTACACAAGTGCCATTCCTTTCAATGCAATTAGGAATCCAGCTTTTATAAAAATGTGTGACATGATTGCAAGATATGGTGTTGGCTATAAACCTCCATCATATCATGATATTAGAGAGAAACTTTTAAAACAAGCAATGGAGAAGACAGATGTAGTCCTTGAAGAATATAAGGAAGAGTGGAAAAGGACAGGTTGCACAGTTATGTCTGATGGGTGGACAGATAAAAAAAGGCGCTCCATTTGTAATTTTTTGGTGAATAGTCCTAAAAGAACGGTGTTTCTCTATTCATTAGATACCTCTGACATATCAAACACTGGTGATAAGGTATTTAAAATGTTAGATAATGTTGTAGAATTTGTTGGAGAAGAGAATGTAGTACAGGTAGTTACTGACAATGATGCAAATTTCAAGGCAGTTGGAGACTTATTAATGCAAAAAAGAGAGCGTTTATATTGGACTCCATGTGCTGCTCACTGTATTGATCTAATCTTTGAAGATTTTGAAAAGCATCTGAAAGTCCATGAAATAACCATAAAAAAAGGAAGAAAGATCACCACCTACATTTATGGTAGAACACAGCTGATTAGCATTTTGAAAAAGTTCACAAGGGGAAGGGACTTGATAAGGTCAGGAGTGACTAGATTTGCCACAGCTTACTTGGCTCTAGCTTGTCTTCATGAACTAAAAGCATAATTGATGAATATGTTTAGCTCTGAAGAGTGGCAAACAAGTAAGTTTGGAACATCACAAGAAGGGAGAAAGGTTCAAAATATGGTATTAGATAGTCGATTTTGGAAGAATGTCAGTACATGCTTAAAAGTTGCTGCTCCTCTTATGGTGGTCCTTCGGTTAGTTGATTCAGATACAAAACCCGCAATGGGATTCATATATGAGGAGATGGATCGTGCAAAGGAGAAGATTAAAGGCAACTTTAATAATATTAAGAAAAGGTAACATTTCTAAACTTTTATCATTTGAAATTTAGTTACTTATTTATTTGTATAACTATTTTTCTAATATAACATAATTTGGTACTTTACTTTTATAGTTATGAACCTGTTTGGGAAATCATAGATCAGAGGTGGAATAATCAACTTCATAGGCCTTTGCATGCAGCCGCCTATTACCTAAACCCCCAGTTGCACTATGAACCAAATTTTAGAAATGATGATGCTGAGGTGAAAGAGGGGTTGCATACATGCATGCAAAGATTAGTTAGTGATCTTGCAGAAAGAAAAAAGATCAATTTGCAACTTCTTGACTTTCACTTTGCTAGAGGACTTTTTTCTATGGAAGATGCAAAGGAATGTAGAAAAGCTATGCTCCCTGGAGAATGGTGGGAAATGTTTGGGGATAGAACTCCAGAATTAAAGAAGTTTGCTATTCGAGTTCTAAGTTTGACATGTAGCTCTTTAGGATGTGAGCGTAACTAGAGCTCATTTGAAATGGTAATTCAAGTTCATTAAGTTATTTAAGGTTTTTATTTTTCTTTCTTTAACTTCTATTTTACTAAAATTTCATATTTGTTTATAGGTTCATACAAAAAGAAGAAATCATTTGCACCAAAAAAAGATGAATGACTTAGTTTATGTCATGTATAACTTGAAGTTGAAAAATAGGCAAATTAGAAAAACTGTTGATCTCCCATTTGATGGATATTGATTCTGATGATGAATGGATAACTGAAGAAGGAGATAATGTTGATGTTGAGCAAACTCAAGTTGAAGGTGACGGTGAAAATGATGACTTAGCAACTACTCTAGATGGACATGCACCTGATCTTGATAATATAGTTTTTGATGACAATGATAATGAATCATCTGGGAAAGAACTTGATGGTGATGAAGATGGTGATGAAGAAGATGGTGGAGATGATTTCATTAGAGGATTAGATGATTAGATGGAGATTATACTTGATGACATTTGTATTTTTTGCTTATTTAGCTATTATGTTATTGTTGGTACATTATTTGAACTTATTTATTTTACTATTGTGGAATTGCTATCATAAAAATTTGGCTTTTTTATTGAATTTTTTTAATGAAGTAGACTCTTACGAGTCTACGAGTCAGGTTTACGAGTCGAGTCTACTGACCCCTCACGAGTCTACATAGAATCTCGAGTTTGATAACCTTGAGTAGAATATCAAAAAATATCAAATGTATTTATTTAGAATAATTTCTATATTTAGTTCCCTAGAACTTTATATTAAGTAAGCTATTGTAAACAAAAAGAGTACATTTAAGAATAACCTTATTCCATGTTATCATATTCTTTGTTCATTTTTTGTGTTCATAATTAACATATCCTTGTTTAACCTTTCATAACCCTCGATATCATCGCAAGATGGTATCAGGGCGGTGTTAGATCCTGGAAACTCAGAAACCAACATCATTGTACCATTATCCCTCAGGCCGAAAAAAAAAACCAAAAATGTCATTTTCAAATGATGAAATTGGTAACAACATGAATCAAAACCAGAATAACTCTTCAACCATTATTGATGAGCAAATTTTACAAATTGTAAATATGCTTCGTAATGGCCTAGGGATTCAACAAACACAAGCCAATCTTGACAAGGGACAAGGATGGAGTCTCTCAAAAACTGTTAGACGGCATCCATCACAACGACACAAGGAAGACAAAAGCCACATTCACTGTACTCATTGTGGAATGAAGAAACACACCAAGGAGACTTGCTTCAAAATTGTGGGTTATCCCAAATGGTGGGAAGATTCCAAACCAAAAAATCGCAAGGTTGCCACCGCCACAGTCACTCATGGAGGGGGGAAAAGAGAAAAGAATATCAACTCAAGAAAATCTGATCAGTGGATTTTTGATTGTGGAGCAACTGACACCATGACCCATGACCCTCACGATTTTGATAGTCTCTCTACACCTGTTAAAACCCATATTGAAACAGCCAGTGAAGAATTAGTTGCGGTCCAAGGAGGGGGCTCAATTGTTTTTTCAAAAAAATTAAAATTAAAAAATTGTCTCTATGTTCCTGCACTATCATCAAAATTACTTTCTGTAAGCCGTTATAAAGGAGCTTAATTGTGTGGTTCTCATATTTTCTAATTTTTGCATTTTACAGGACATTCTTACGAAGGAGATCATTGGGTGTAGTACTGAACGTGAAGGTCTTTACTATGTTGATGAGGTTATTCAAAAGGGACATGTCATGCTTGCTCATGGAACAGTTATAAGGCAACTCTGGTTATGTTATAGACGTTTGGGACATCCTTCATTTGGGTACCTTAAGATTTTATTTCCTAGTTTATTTACTAGTAACACTAAGCCCATCAAATGTGAAACTTGTATACGGGCAAAGAATCATAAAGTTACTTTTCCTCTTAATAATAATAGAGTCAATTCTGCTTTTTCATTAGTACACTCTGATGTGTGGGGCCCAGCTCTTAATTCCCACAATAATCAGTTTCAGTATTTTGTATTATTTGTGGACAATTTTTCTCGTATGACATGGATATATTTTTTAAAACACAAATCTGAAGTACTTGATAAGTTCTATGCATTCTATCAAATGATTCACACTTAGTTTGACAAGAAAATCCAAGTACTTAGATCAGATAATGGTGGAGAATTTGTTAACAAATCAATGCAGGAATTTTTCAGAGAAAATGGCTTAATCCATCAAACTTCCTGTCCAAACACACCCCAACAGAATGGTGTAGCAAAACGAAAAAATCGTAAGTTACTAGAGATTACTCGAGCCATGATTTTTGATGCACAGGTTCCGACACATTTTTGGCCCAAAGTTGTCGCTACCTCGGCCTATCTTTTGAACAGGCTATCCTCCAAGATCATTAACCAAAAAACACCCGTACAGATCCTAGCTACTCAGACTGATTTCCCTCATGTCCAAATGTTACCACCACGAGTTTTTGGGTGCTCTGTGTTCGTTCATATTTCCAAAGCAAACAGAACTAAATTTGATCCATGTGCTGAGAAATGTGTCTTTGTTGGATATGCTATACATCAAAAGGGGTATCGATGTTACAACCCAATCACTCACCGTGTACATGTGACTATGGATTGTGATTTTTTAGAATCAGAATATTTCCTCAGTAGCCAACTTGATGTTCAGGGGAGAAAAGTAGTGAACCACCAAGTTGGTTAAGTAGCCTTAGTTGCCAAGAAACTGTTCTAAAAAAGCAAGTAGATGGAGCCAACGAGTATGTCTCTATCAACGTAGGAGGGATCAACACAACCAATGAGGATCCTTCTGATAATGTCCAACAAGAGGTAAGTGATCTTCACTCTACTGAGCTATCACCTGTTATGAATGAAGTCACTAACAATGACAGGTTAGCACCAGAACTAGAGCTAGAGCCTTTCACACTTCCGCCAAGAAGAAACAGAGGGGTACCACCTAACCGATATTCTCCAGAACATGTTCCCCGGAATTCAGGTATCCTATGAAGATAACTAGAGAAGGAGTGACAGACATTGCAAGAGCTTTTCTTACCTCTCTTTTAGCTGAAGATATTCCTAAAACAGTTCACGAAGCCAATAAGAAGGGCGAATGGAGAGAAGCTATGAAAACAGAGATGAAAGCTCTAGAAAAGAATGAAACTTGAGATAAGTGCATCTTACCAACAGGAAAGAAGCCAGTAGGGTGTCAATGGGTTTTCATTATTAAACATAAAGCAGATGGCACAATTGAGCGATATAAGGCAAGATTGGTGGCAAAAGGCTATACACAGACTTATGGCATTGACTACTCAGAGACTTTCTCACTAGTTGCAAAAATTGACACCATCAGAGTACTATTTTCAATAGGAGAAAACAAAAATTGGTCACTTCATCAGTTTGATGTCAAGAATGTTTTTCTGCATGAGGATTTGAAAGAAGAGGTGCACATGGAAGCTCCTCCAGGGTTCTCTGAAGACTTTCAAAGAAATGAAGTCTGCAAATTAGAAAAGACACTCTATGGGCTTAAGCAGTCTCCACGTGCCTGGTTCAGAAGGTTTACAGTGGCCATGAAAAGGTACGAGTACAAACAAAACAACTCTGACCATACTTTATTCTTGAAAAGAAAAGGAGATTTGATCACATGCCTAATAATATATGTGGATGACATGATCATAACCGGAAGTGATATAGAAGAAATATCACAATTGAAGAATAACTTGTTCAGAGAATTTGAAATGAAGGACTTAGGTGGACTAAAGTACTTCTTGGGAATAGAGGTTATTCGCTCTAACAAAGGGATATTTATTTCCCAAAGAAAGTACATCATGGATTTGCTTGCAGAAACAGGAATGGTTGATTGTAAACCAATAGATACTCCTATGCAAGTTAACCATGGTTTAAAGTTTGAAGAAGGAGCTAATCTGGCAGATAAAGAGAGGTACCAACGGTTAGTTGGAAAATTGATTTATCTGTCACACACTCGACCAGATATAGCATATGCAGTAGGGGTAATAAGTCAGTTTATGCATCAACCTTAAGAAAATCATAAGGAAGCTGCCATGAGGATTGTCCGATACTTGAAGGGGACACCAGGAAGTGAGATCATGTTCCAAAAGCATGGACACTTAAACATTGAAGCTTATACTGATGTTGATTGGGCTGGTAATCCAAACGATAGAAGATTTACATCGGGCTATTTTACTCTTGTGGGAGGTAACTTGGTGACATGGAGGAGTAAGAAGCAGAAAGTGGTTGCTCTTTCAAGTGCTGGAGGCTGAATTTCGGGGAATTACCAAAGGTATAACTGAAGTCTTATGGATAAAAAAATTGATAACCAAGATTGGTTTTCCACCACAACTACCAAGTCAGTTAAAGTGTGATAACAAGGCAGTAATCAATATCTCAGAGAATCCTATACAACATGACAGAACCAAGCACGCACGTTGAAGTGGACAAACACTTCATCAATGAGAAGATTGAGGATAATAGTATTGAGCTTCCATTTGTAAGGTCAGAAGACCAGTTAACAGTTAACCGGCAAAGCATTTACTCGTGTCCTCAACAAGCTAAGCATCTGCTCACCTTGAGGGGGAGTGTTAGAATATTATTATCAGAGAATATCAGTAAGAATATCATAGATAATCAAGGGAGTATTAAAGAATATCAGTAGAATATCAAAGAATATCAAATATATTTATTTAGAATAATTTCTATATTTAGTTCTCTAGAATTTTATATTAAGTGAGCTATTGTAAACAAAAAGAGTACATTCAAGAATAACCTTATTCCATGTTATCATATTCTTTGTTCATTTTTTGTGTTCATAGTTACCATATCCTTGTTTAACCTTTCATAACCCTCAATGTCATTGTAAGAAAATGAAATCAGTATGGTGAAATGAAGTATATATGATTGAAATGAACTAAAAAGGTTTATGATTGAAAATAGATTCATGTATTGTCAGTATGAATGATGTTCTTAGTATTGAAACTTTATATGTCAAACTTTAAATAAATTCTTATGAATGATTAGTACGATTTGTTCTTTTCTCATGTATTAAGTATATTACAAAATTTTATTTTCACTAGCTTACCCTTAATTTTCTTGTTATGTTGTGATCTACAATGATGGTACTATGTACATGAGCATATATAAATGTAAGTGCAGAAGTATGTAAAAGATCGTATGCTTTATTTTGGAATTTGTTTTCCTTTGTTGAATTCACTACATGCTGGACAATGTATATTTTTAGGGTGTTACATTTTATCTATTTAAAGTTTAGTAAATTATGTTTTTAAATATTATTATACTTTCATTTAGTTTAATTTCTCAATTCGTCATAACCCATATGTTTGCTTAGCTGGGTGATGCTTGTTTTTTTCAATCGAAATAGGTTATGTCACGTTTTTGCAGGTAAATAATATATATAATTTGACCAACTTAGATTTATTTTCAATTGAATATGAATAATGTTTTGTTAATGAAAGAATAGACGCAAATATATAAGCACTTTTCTAAGGATGGGAAGGTGAAATATATCACATATTCTCCCTCACTCATCACGTTGTGTAACCAGTCACCACATCTATTATTATTTTATCATGATTGTTTATTTTTATATTATTTTATATCTCATTTCAATGAATATATGATATATTTAAAGGATTATTTACATCTTGTAACACATGATTAACTATAAATATATTTCAAAAATATAAAGTGTATTGCAGTTAGTCCCATGACGTCACAAATGAAGATGTTATTTACACCATACGTCCACACATACCGTAAGAGAAAGACTACAAGGATATAATCCTTAAATAATTTTATTATATACTCATGTTTTATATTTTTAAATTAAAAAATACATTCTTCAAGAATTTTTAAAAATTAATATATGTGTCTACTTTATGTAAATATTGTTATCATTAAAAATAAATAAAGTTTATATTAAACACCTTTGAAAAGATTAAAAAAATATATTCTCAATTTATAATTCAGAATACAATTTTTAAAAGGGTAAAACTGAGTTCCATTTATATGAGGTGCAACTTCAAATTATGGGTGCAGAATGAAATGGCCCCTCTTTCATCTGTTAAAACAAAGGTCCAATTCATTACCGAATTGTTGACGAGCCTGTCTAGGGCATTTACTTCCTGCAATATATATTGAGACTGGCACTTATAATTTTCTAAAATAGTAAAAATATCCTTAGCATTTATAAATGTTTATTTTTTTATTTCTTTTCTATTCATTCTCTCTTTTACAATAAAAAGTGTCCTGTGGTTTTTTCTATTTGCCTGCAATATTATCCTCTATATGAAATTGTGGATATTAAGCATTTGTAGTTTTCCAGTTTTCCATCGTTATTTGTTCACAACACTATTTATAGTGTACTTATTTTTTTTTCTTTCAACTTAATTTTCTTCATAGTACTCATAATTTGATGAAGTAGCAATAAATAACACAACAGAAGGTAGAGAGAAACTACGGAAAAGAAATGGAAACTAAAAACCTTACATTCGGTTTACATTCTATTTGAAAATGTAAACTGGATAATATTTCATCTGATTTATGTTTTAAAAAATTATATAAATCGGGAGATATCATCTAATTTATAATTAATAGAAATTAATTGTAATCCGGATGACACCTGGTTAACGTTTTGAAAAATTATATAAATCGGATAGAATGTCATTCAATTTATATTATATTATATATATATATATATATATATATATATATATATATATATATATATTTAGATAATATTAATTGTATCAAGTTGTTCACCTTCCTGAGTCACACATCCAAAGTCATTACAACATAAATTTGCAGAGGTGATCGTTGTGCTTCATCCAATGTTTCTGTTGGTAATGCTGATGCTGGTGAGGCTGTAGGTTTTATATTATTTTTTTTAAATTAGACGTCACTCTATTTGATTTACATTTTCGAAAAAATTTACAAACGGAATGACCAGTTTGTGGAAATCATCCAGTTTACAATTTTGTAAATCAGATGATCCATATCCGATTTACAAAATTACAAATAAAATGATGTTCACTCACTAACCATCCGGTTTGTAAATATTTTTAAAATGTAAACCGGATGGGATGACATCCGGTTTACATATTATATTTAGATAAATTGTATATCTTTTTTCGTTATTTCAATAAAAATATTTTTAAAATTTAAAATTTTATAGAGATGCAGAAAGAATTCGTCTAACTTCTAAAGAACGTAATGTTTTTTTTTAACAACAATCAACTCAGGCTTTGTTTGGATTAAAAAAAATAAAAATTAAAATATACAATGGTTAGAATTGAGAGAAAGTAAATAAAAAGTAAGTGAAAAATTTATGCAATAAAATAAACTTAATTATGTCTTAATATATTTAAAAATAGTTTATAAAATAAAATTTTAAAGTACTTTAATATATTTTTTTTAAAACTAAATAAAAAGTTATTATAATGTCTTAATATATAAAAAATTCTATTTTGAAATAATGATGTATCAGAATAATTATTTTATTTAATATTAAAATTTACAATTATTAATTTTATTTTTTTAATTATTTTAATATGAATATTAATTATATATGTATAAATTATAATTGTTAATAACATTAATTTTGTTAAAAGAATTTAATCTATTAATCAAATCTGAAAGACATATAAATATAATATAATATGATATTTACAAACATAATCAATTATGTAATCCATTATGTTTTTAAATATTGTATTATGATTATATACATCGATTATATTTTTCAAACATTATATTATGTTTATATGCATAATTGATTATACCATTAGATGTAATTAATTATATATAATTTTTTTGTATATTTTTTATTTTAAATAAAAAATAATATAATTTTATTTTTATGTTTATTTTTTTATCTTATTTTCTCATCCTTTATTCTAGTACAGTATATATGTGTCTTTTCTACTCTAGCAACAAACAAGGCTAAATGTAAGTTTGACAGGTTACCCATGTCTTAGGTTGCCACAAAATGATATTTCCTTTCTTTCTTTTATTTAGATTTTTAGATTTATGTAAAAATGAATAAATATAGCAAATTTTCCTTGATTTTAATTAATATTAATAAAATTCATAAATATATATTAATTAAAATAAAGGTATGATAAGCCTTATTTTAGATTTTGAGAACGAGATATAAAAAAAATTAAAAATTCTGGCAATTAATAATTAAGCGAGGGAGTTGTAGTTGTAGTAAAAGATTTAACATAGCTGTTTCATGTAATTGAAGTCCAAGTGGGTGGTCAACTAATGCAGTTTCCGAAGTTATTGAAGATATCTATGGATACACGTCTTCATTAAAAGCATCTTAATTGTCGGTCAATTTTCCAACATGAGAAATCCAGAATAGTCACTTCTATCACACTTGTTTTTATGATTTTTTTATAGATTTTTTTTAGAGAGTAATTCATTTTTAAACATAGAAATCAATTCTCTTGTTAAACGAAACATATCTTCAAGATGAGTACGGGGCTTTAAAATTGTTTTCATACCCACGATATTCCCAAATTGTTTTAGAAATTTAGGTTGGAGGTAATTTAAATATATTGTTCTTAACCTGTCTAGACAGTTTTTAAGAATAAAATTATTATTAAGTCTTAAGCTGTAAAGCATATAAGACTTTGGAAGTGGTAATTGACTTAACAATTTTATCTCAATAAATCATCGATGTGTGAATGAAAAAGTAGTTTTAGAAATTGAAAAACTGGCTTCAAAGACGGGAAAAGTAGTTTTAAAAATAAATTCTTTATTTTCTTTAAACTTTGTTTTCCATCACCACTGATGTCGCAACTGAACCATCACCACGGTAGAAGTAGAAGAGAAGGAAAACGCTGCAAAAGAAAAGAAAGAGAATTTGTTCAAGGTGTGTTCCAAAAAATATTTTTTGAAACAAAATTCATTTGTTATAGGAAACTTATTCTAAAAAAATCATTTGGAAAAGACATTGTGAAAGGTAGTATGAGTTTATCGGAAAATCTTATTTTAAAAAGTTTGTTCCAAAATATATTTTATACGGTCTAAGAAATATATAAATCTTATTCCAAAAATATTATCTATTAATAGAAAGTGTGTATATAAATATATTTCATGAATTCTGGAAAATATGTTATGGAAAAATTTCTAAAACAGATAATTCTAAAGTCATTTAAAAAATAAAAATAAAATAATATTTTGAAAATTGTTGGTGTGCAACTACAAAATGAGGGGTGCATTCCAAAAAAAGCCTTTCTTGAATCAACACCTAGGTGATATAGATAATGGACCATGGAGAATAGACTGCTTCTTCCTTCTTCCTGCACCTTGAAGGTTTCTTCAAGTACCTTTAATTTTTTTTTTTTCCTTTTAAATTTCCGGAAGTGCCCGTTTGAAAAGATGTTTCTGTCTTTGTGTTTATTTATTAACAATGTAACAGTTTGGAAATAAGTTGTTGCGAAAACTAATTTCAGATCTGAAATTAATTTTTGAAACAGTTTATCTTAAAAATTATTTTTCAAAAAAAGTAAATAATTTTGGAATATACTATTTAAGAGAATTAGTTTTCGAAATTTTAAAATTATATTTTTTTCAGAAAAATAATTTTTAAATAAGTTGTTTTAGAAATTAATTTTAAATTCGAAATTAGCTTCTGAAACTATTGTTTTTCTTTTAAAGAAATAATTCTAGAATAGATTGTTCTGAAAAGTTGATTGTGGATTTAAAATTGACTTTCCGAACAGCCATTTCGAAACTGTTTTTTGAAGAAAATAAATTCACCCAAATGGCATAATCACCACCGAATCATTCTTAAATCAATTTTAAAAACCTTCAATAAATCTATCTTTTTCTGACGTAGTTGACAAGCCCATGAAACAATAAACAAAATCAGTAAAAGTGTGTTGGAGGTGAGCAGTGCATATGAAACAGTGGAACAGTGGAGGTGCGTTAGAATATTAGTGAAACTTTAGAATTATTTGAGGTAATTTGATTTACACAATAACATTTCAGATATAATTTGGAGACTTTTTAAAAATTTAGAGGTGTGTGAAGAAACCTTTGGAGACGCAGGAATAAGCAGTATGCAGAATAATACTTTTCAATCGCAATACCAAAGAGTTGAAAGTTGAAATTGCAAAATAGGACAATAGAGCCATGTGGCTAGTAGTTTAGTTTTTGTTATTCTGCAAAAAATTTCACATGCAACATTACCAATTTCAAGAAAATTCTTATACTGTGAATACCATAAAAAAATCTCCTTCCTATTTTTTTTTTTTTGAAATAAAAAAGCGAAATTTTTTTTTTTTTTCTTATCACGTCGTGTTTTAAATTTTTTTCGCTCTATTTCTATAAAACTAAACTAATAC